>CAEZXU010000087.1_pt1 | contig 3925 bp, 2 predicted proteins | sample 7265331 | NCBI WGS metagenome assembly CAEZXU01 (sample SAMEA6813916, study PRJEB35770) | uncultured Actinomycetes bacterium | biome: Freshwater; feature: Freshwater reservoir; material: water | place: Czech Republic | collected 2017-04-14 | depth 30m m | reverse complement strand
TAAATCAAAATCATCATGAATACCTGTACCAAGTGCGGTAATTAATGCTTGTACTTCATTGTTTTGAAGCACGCGATCGATGCGTGCTTTTTCAACATTTAAAATTTTTCCACGGATTGGCAGAACTGCCTGGTAACGAGAGTCGCGGCCACCTTTTGTTGAACCACCCGCTGAATCTCCCTCAACAATATAAAGTTCGCACTTTTCTGGTTCGGTCCATTGGCAATCTGCAAGCTTTCCTGGCATGCCACGGCCTTCAAGTAAGCCTTTTCGGTTACGGGAAAGATCGCGTGCTTTACGAGCTGCAACTCGCGCTGCGGCTGCATCAATTGATTTGCGAACAATGTCTTTACCTTCACTTGGATTTTTCTCAAACCAACTTGTGAGGTGATCATTCATTGCTTTTTGAGTAAATGATTTTGCTTCTGTGTTTCCTAATTTGGTTTTAGTTTGGCCTTCAAATTGTGGTTCGCCAATTTTGATAGAGATAATTGCGGTTAAACCTTCACGAACATCATCACCAGTTAAGCGATCCTCTTTTTTGCGGATAAAACCCCACTCTTCGCCAAACTTATTAACGATAGATGTAAGTGCGGTGCGAAAGCCCTCTTCGTGCGTTCCGCCCTCATGGGTGTGAATGGTGTTAGCAAAGCTGTAGACAGATTCAGAAAAACCAATATTCCATTGCATAGCAACTTCTAAAGAGATTTTTTGTTTGTTGTCCTCTTCAGAAAAAGCGATGATGTTTTTGTGGGTTTCACCTTTAGATAAATTAAGGTGCTTTACGAAATCGATAATTCCGCCTTGGTATTGATAGCGAGTATGTAATTGATTTCCTTTTTCATCAACATGGCCAGCTCGGTCATCAGTTAAAGTTAAAATCAAACCTTTATTTAAAAATGCCATTTCGCGGAAACGAATTGATAATGTCTCGTAAGAAAAATCTGTAGTTTCGAAAATTTCTTTAGATGGCATAAATACAACCGTGGTTCCAGATCCTTCAACAGCGCTACCTTTTTTAACTGGCGCAGTTGGCACACCTAGTTTGTAATTTTGTGAGTATAAAAATCCATCTTTTTTAACTTCAACACCAAGATCAGTTGATAGTGCGTTAACAACTGAGATACCAACACCATGTAATCCGCCGGAGACGCTGTAGCCACCATCACCAAATTTTCCGCCGGCATGTAAAACTGTTAATACAACTTCAAGAGCTGATTTTTTTTCTACTGGGTGAATATCAACGGGAATGCCGCGACCATTATCAATTACTTTTACTGAGCCATCATTTTGTAATATGACATTGATTTCGGTACAAAAACCAGCGAGTGCTTCATCAACTGAGTTATCGACAACTTCGTAAACCAAGTGGTGCAGGCCGCGTTCACCAGTTGAACCGATATACATACCCGGACGCTTGCGAACTGCATCAAGGCCTTCTAGAACGGTGATATTTGAGGCGTCATATTCCTTGCTGGGTGCTTTAGGGGAAGTGGTTTTACTCGCCATAAATCACCTCGCTAATTCTCTTAGAATTAAACCTCGCCGCTTTTTAGCGGTACACGGTCTGTATCTTAGTCGGATTACTAGGTGAGATTTGCTGAAAATCAGCGCTCTGTGGCACAAATGCGCCACTTTTAGCGAAGTTTTGTGGGTGGCTACAGGATTTTCTTATCCGTAGGTGTCTCTGGGCCCACGAGCACCTTTAATTGAACGCAACCCTTTTTTCCAACTTGGGGCGTGCGGACCAATGAAAATAATTGATTCAACGAGAGCACCTGGTGCTGATGATGAAATTGTTTTTAATAAATTATCTTGCATTAATCGAAGTTGAGTTGCCCATGCTGATGATGATGCCTGCACAGTTAAACGACCATCAACTAATGAGATTGGTGTTGTGTGTTCTGCAACCTCTGCGCCAACAATTGTGTTCCAGTCACTAAATAAATTTCCTTCAGCAACTCCTTGGTTCCAATTACGGTTTTGGATTACTTCAGATAACACAAAAGATAAAGATTGAGGATCGGTAACTTTCTGGCGTACCTCATTTTGTTGATCTGCTTTCTGTTTACGCCAACCAGATCGATAAAACTTATATAGTTCTTTAGCTAAATCGCGTTTCATAATTTAGTAACACTTCCACTTTTAACTAAATACTTTTCACCAGTTAAGGATTTGGGAAGATCGCCATCAACTGCCACAGTAATAATTGTTTGCTCAGCTGTTTTTGCAATATTTGCTAGGTGATCTCTTCGTTCTTCATCTAGCTCTGAAAAAACATCATCTAAAATTAAAATGGGAGATAAGCCATCACTTTTTAATAATTGATAGGTGCTTAATTTAAGGGCAAGTGCAATTGACCAAGATTCACCATGACTGGCATAACCTTTAACTTGATGATCGCCTAACATTAAAATTAAATCATCGCGGTGAGGTCCGCATAAAGTTAAACCGCGCTCTAGTTCGGCGCCACGGTTGTTAATTAACTTATCAAATATTTTTTGTGTGTTTTCCGCAGCAACCTCTGATGGTTCTTCAATACTTGATTTATAAATTATTTGCGCAGCTTTAGTTGATGAAATCTCCTTATAAACCGCATTAAATATTGGTTGGATCTCTTTTAAGACCGCGATACGAAGTGCAATTAATTCACCACCAAACTCTGCAACCTGTTTATCCCAAGGTGCCAGTGAATCGTTGTTGGCCCGTGATTTAAGAAGTGAATTGCGTTGTCTTACCGCTCTTTCATAATCAGAGATAACTGCAGCAACACGGGGTGAGCGAAGAGTCAGAAGTTGATCAATAAACCTGCGTCGCTCAGATGGATCACCGCGCACAATATCTAAATCCTCTGGTGAAAAATAAATACTTTGCACAATTCCAAAAATCTCTTTTTGGGAGCGCACCGCATTTTGATTAACCTTTGCTCGGTTTGCTTTCTCGGCATTTATTTCAAGCTCTACTAAAATATCCCGGTCTGGATTTTTAACTTTAGCGCGGATATACGCCGATTGGTTTCCAAGCTTTACAAGCGGGGCGTTAGAGGAAACCCGGTGTGAGCTAAGAAATGTTAGGTAAAGGATGCTTTCAGCAATATTGGTTTTACCCTCACCGTTTTTACCAACAAATATAGAGATGCCGGGATTTAATGCTAGATCTAAGTTTGAGTAAGAGCGGTAATTAGTTAGCGCTAAGTTTGTGATTAACACCGGTTTAAAAAGTTTTGATTATGAGGAGTAACGCATTGGCATTAACAAGTACTTGTAATTACTTATTGGCGCACCAGCCGCCTCGGTTTGGCCAGTCAATACCGCAGGTTTGTTTGCGCCAGTAAATGTAATGTGCACAAATGCAGATTGAATTGCATTTAAACCATCTACTAAAAATTGTGGGTTAAAAGCAATATTTATATCTTCGCCTTTGTAGTTAATATCTAATTGCTCTGTGGCTTGTGCTTCCTCGCCAGTTCCTGCTTCAAGGCGCAGTGAATTGCTGGAAAAGATAAGTCGTAGTGGAACGGTTTTATCAGTTACTAATGCAACGCGGCGCACTGAATCTAACAATGGTGCAACTTCAATAATTGCATCTGCGGTTGATTCAGAAGGTAGTAAATGTCTAAATGGTGGGAAGGATCCATCTAACACTCGTGATGTCATGGTTTTACCATCAGTTAAAAAACCAACCAGTTTTTCATTTGATGTGGTTGGTGAAAGTGCGAGAGTTACTTGTGCATTACCAACTAAAGATTTTGCAGCGTCAGCTAATGTGCGAGCGCGAAGTAATGATGTGGTTTCGATATTTGCATCCGCCGCATTCCAAGTTAATTCGCGGACCGCTAATCGGTAACGATCAGTTGCCGCTAATGTGATTTGGTTTTTATTTATTTCTACAAAGACGCCAGTTAATGTTGGTAGGGAATCATCTT
>CAEZXU010000074.1_pt1 | contig 4672 bp, 4 predicted proteins | sample 7265331 | NCBI WGS metagenome assembly CAEZXU01 (sample SAMEA6813916, study PRJEB35770) | uncultured Actinomycetes bacterium | biome: Freshwater; feature: Freshwater reservoir; material: water | place: Czech Republic | collected 2017-04-14 | depth 30m m | reverse complement strand
TGAAACAGGTTCGGTGACGGATCGAACCACTTTGATAGGAGATCTACGTGGCTGCAAAGCGTCGTAAGAAAGCTGCTGCTAAGGCAGCACCAAAGCGTCGTCGTAAGAAGGCAGCAGCTAAGGCTGCTCCAAAGCGTCGTCGTAAGAAAGCTGCAAAGAAGGCTGCTCCAAAGCGTCGTCGTAAGAAGGCTGCTAAGAAAGCTGCACCAAAGCGTCGTCGTAAGAAAGCTGCTGCTAAAGCTGCTCCAAAGCGTCGTCGTCGTAAGAAGGCTGCTGCTAAGTAAGTTAATTTACTTAAAAAAACCCGCTGCGAAAGTAGCGGGTTTTTTTATTTAAAAACTATTTATCCTCTGAAATATATTGACCACGAAGCTCTTTAGTAACTCGGTCAAAAATACGGCTTATATCCTCTTGATCCTTAACAGTTAAATGATCTAGCAATCGCGAGCGCACCGATGAAACATGATCTGGCGCTGCCTTTGCAATTGCCTTAAATCCCTTATCGGTCATCACTGCAAAATAACCCCTTTTATCATCCGGGCAATCCTCGCGTTTTACCCAGCCCGCTTTCTCCATCACCTTCATGCGATGAGAAAGCCGTGATTTTGAAACCATAGCAAGTTCAGCTAATTCACTCATTCGCATTCTGCGTCCTGGTGCATCTGAGAGCAATGCTAAAACTTCATAATCTGGCATTGATAAATCATGTTGATCTAAATCAAAATCTAAGGCATCTAATAATCGGCGGGATGCGATGATGTAGGAACGCCAGGCTTTCATCTCTCGGGGATTTAACCAATTAGGAGTCTTTGCCATTTGCTTAGTTTACTTGAACTTTCAACTACTTGATACTTAAACCCTTTTAAACCTTTTTCTATCTGGAAAAGATAGGCTAGCCCCATGAGTTTAAAGAGTGGCCTTGACCTTTCACATATCAATTCCAGTGTTCGTCCGCAGGATGATTTATTTAGATTTATGAATGGCAAGTGGCTGGATGAATCACAGATCCCAGCCGACCGCGCAAGTGATGGTGCTTTCTATTGGTTGTATGAACAAGCTGAAAAGCAGGTTCGCCAAATCATTGAGGAACAAGGGGCCAGCAAATCTGCCGTTGGTTCAATCGCGCAGAAAATTGGCGATCTATACAACTCATTTATGGATGAAGCCCGTGCCAATGAATTAGGCACAAAGCCGATCGCCGCCGAGCTTGCCCGGGCGCAAAGCTTTAAAGATGCAAAGGAGTTTCATCAATTACTTGGTGAATTAGAGGCCCGTGGTTTGGGTGGATTGTTTTATGCATATGTAACAACTGATCACATGGATAGCACACAAAACATTGTGTACTTGGGCCAATCTGGCCTCTCTCTGCCCGATGAGGCGTATTACCGCGAAGATACATATGAACAGATCCGCAGCGCTTTCACCGCCCATATTGCAAAGATGTACGAACTTGCCGGCCTTGCTAATGGTCAAGCCGCAGCTAAATTGATTTTGGAGTTAGAAACAGAGATTGCAGCTAGCCATTGGGATCAAGTTAAAGATCGCGATGCCACCCTTACCTACAACAAGAAATCATTCACCGACCTGAAAACAATTACCACCCACTTTGATTGGCCAACTTGGATTGCATCTAGTGCCACTCCAGAACATGTTCTAGAAAATGTGATCATTCGCCAGCCTTCCTACTTTGAAGGCTTATCTAAAATTCTCGGAAAGTTTGAGCTTGCTAAGTGGCAGGCCTGGCTCACCTGGCACATCCTCTCCTCCTCCGCCCCTTACCTAAACAATGAGATCGTTCAAGAAAACTTTAATTTCTACGGCACCACCCTCTCTGGAATTCCGCAATTAAAGGATCGCTGGAAACGTGGTGTTGGTTTAGTTGAGGGCGCTCTAGGTGAAGCGGTTGGCCAGATTTATGTTGCTAAGTACTTTCCGGAAAAAGCTAAGCAGCGGATGGTGGATTTAGTTAAGAATTTAATTGAGGCCTACCGAATAGATATTGCTGCCCTGGATTGGATGTCCCAGCAGACTAAGGAGAAAGCCTTTGTTAAGTTGGATAAATTCACACCAAAGATTGGCTATCCAGATAAGTGGCGTGACTACAGCAAATTAACCATTACCTCTGATGATCTAGTTGGAAATATTGGCCGTATTGCAAAGTTCAGCCAAGATTATGAGTTAGCCAAGATCGGCAAGCCAGTAGATCGCACAGAATGGCTAATGACACCGCAAACAGTTAATGCCTATTACAACCCAGGCATGAATGAGATTGTCTTTCCAGCTGCTATTTTGCAACCACCATTTTTTGATGTGAACGCCGATGATGACGCAGCTAATTACGGCGGTATTGGCGCAGTTATTGGCCATGAGATTGGCCATGGCTTTGATGATCAGGGCTCTAAATATGATGGTGATGGCAACCTGCAAAATTGGTGGACTGATTCAGATCGCACCGAGTTTGAAAAACGTGCTGATCAATTAATTAAGCAGTATGACCAACTATCCCCTGCCACTGCCCCTGATTTGAAGGTAAATGGCGCACTTACCATTGGTGAAAATATTGGCGATCTTGGTGGCTTAACAATTGCCTACAAAGCTTATGAAATTTCCTTAAATGGAAAAGCTGCACCAATTATCGATGGCTACAGTGGCGCACAAAGATTTTTTATGGGCTGGGCCCAATCCTGGCGCGGAAAGTATCGCCCAGAAGAGGTTCGCCGCCGGATCGCTACCGATCCACACTCACCCGATGAGTTTCGTTGCAACCAAGTAATTGCTAATTTAATTGAGTTCTACCAAGCCTTTGATGTTAAAGAATCTGATGGCCACTTCATGCCAGCAGATAAACGCGTTCGGATTTGGTAGTTAATTAATTTTCTGGAAAGTGGCAAGCAACATTTGATTTGCCTACCTGCAGCAATGCCGGCGCAGTAGTTGCGCAAAGCTCCTGTGCTTTCCAGCAACGGGTGCGGAACCTGCATCCTGATGGTGGATTAATTGGGTTTGGTACATCTCCAGTTAAGCGAATGCGCTCGCGAGCGCCAACTGCATCTGGATCCGCCTCTGGTACGGCAGATAGCAGCGCCTTTGTGTAGGGATGCTTTGGATTTGTATACAAAGTATCGCGATCAGCAATTTCAACAATATTTCCTAAGTACATAACCGCTACCCGCTGTGCGAAGTGGCGAACCACAGCCAAATCGTGGGCGATAAATACAAAGGCAAGACCAAACTCTTTTTGTAGATCCTTCATCAAATTAATTACCTGAGCTTGGATTGACACATCAAGTGCGGAAACTGGCTCATCAGCCACAATTAATTTAGGACGAAGTGCCAAGGCGCGAGCGATACCAATTCGCTGACGTTGTCCACCAGAGAACTCATGTGGATAGCGGTTGTAATGCTCGGGGTTTAAACCAACAATTTCTAGTAACTCTTGCACGCGCTTCTTTGTGCCACCTGCCGGCTCTGTTCCAGCAATTCGAAATGGTGTGCCAACAATTGTTCCCACCGTATGACGTGGATTTAAAGATGCATATGGATCTTGAAAGATCATTTGTAAATCAGAGCGAATTGGGCGCATCTGTGAATTCGAAAGGTGAGTAATATCTTGACCTTCAAACTCAATCTTGCCAGCAGTTGGCTCTAGCAATCTAGTAATTAGGCGACCAGTTGTTGATTTACCGCAACCAGACTCTCCTACTAATCCAACCGCCTCACCAGCTGCAATTTCAAATGAAACTCCATCAACAGCTTGCACAACATCGCGCTTACCAAACAACCCATTTTTATTGCCTGGGAAGTGCTTGGTTAATCCCTCTACTTTAAGAATGGTGCTCATAAGTTTGGTGCCACCTGATTCTTGAAAATATCTTCGCGAGTTTTAACATCTAAATGACAGCGCACCAAGTGATGAGCGCCAGCAGATACGGGAAGTAACTCTGGAATTGATGAAGAACAAGCAGTACCAACTTGGGAAACATATGTGCAGCGTGGATTAAAGGCACAACCAGATGGCACCGAGATTAACGATGGCGGAGTTCCTGGAATAGCTAATAACTTCTTATCCGGATCTCCTGTAAGTCTAGGAATTGAGGTTAGTAAGCCCCAGCCATATGGATGTTGTGGCTTTTGCAAAACATCGCGCACAGTTCCGTATTCAATTGCCTTACCTGCATACATCAACAAAATGTCATCTGCAGTCTCTGCTACAACACCTAAATCATGGGTAATTAAAATAATTGCGGTACCAAACTCTTTTTGCAGATCACGAAGTAACTCAAGGATTTGTGCCTGCACCGTTACATCTAGCGCCGTTGTTGGCTCATCGGCAATTAATAATGATGGATTACAAGAAAGTGCCATTGCGATCATCGCACGTTGGCGCATACCGCCAGAGAATTGGTGCGGATAATCATCTACCCGCTTTTGTGGCTCTGGAATTCCCACTCGATCTAACATCTCAATCGCGCGCTTTTTAGCCTCGCCTTTTGAAACCTTATTGTGTACTTGATACGCCTCAGCAATTTGATTACCTACTGTGTAATAAGGATGAAGTGCCGCTAATGCGTCTTGGAAGATCATTGCCATTGATTTACCGCGCAGCTTACGTACCTGAGATTCACTCATAGCATTTACATCTTGGCCATCTACCAATATCTGACCCGTTACC
>CAEZXU010000071.1_pt1 | contig 4751 bp, 5 predicted proteins | sample 7265331 | NCBI WGS metagenome assembly CAEZXU01 (sample SAMEA6813916, study PRJEB35770) | uncultured Actinomycetes bacterium | biome: Freshwater; feature: Freshwater reservoir; material: water | place: Czech Republic | collected 2017-04-14 | depth 30m m | reverse complement strand
TGCAGCTAATGTAGAAAGTGAAAGTGATGCCCGCTTTAATTTAACCAGCTCTGCTTTAAATACATTAAACATCTTTACTCACCTGTCATTTCAAAGAATGTTTCTTCTAGTGAGGCTTGAATTGGTGCAAGAGATGCCAATGTAATGCCGGCAGCAAAGGCAGCTTTATTTAATTGCGCTGCAAAATTTTGTTCACCTTTAACATGCACCGCATCATCTAGAAGTGTTGCTTGATGACCGAGTGATTTAGCAATTTCAACTAACTTATTTAAATCCTTCATATCTTCCGGCTTTGCAACAACCACTGGTTGTTGAGCCGCTAGTAATTCACTTGTCTTGCCAGTGAAAATAACCTTGCCTTCGCGCAACATGACAAGTTGATCACAAATCATTTCTAACTCACTTAATAAGTGAGAGGAAACAAAGATGGTTGAACCTTCATCTGCTAATTGTCGAAGCAGTGCACGTACCTCTTGAATACCGGCTGGATCTAAACCATTTGTTGGCTCATCCAAAATAAGTAACTTTGGATTTGGCAGTAGCGCTGCCGCAATTCCTAATCTTTGTTTCATACCCAATGAATATGTTTTGTACTTAGAATCTCCGCGATCGCCAAGTCCAACCTTCTCTAGTAAGCCTTGTACTGAATCAGTTGAAAATCCACCAAGCTTTGCCAAGACAACTAAATTTTGTGTGCCGGTTAATGCCGGGTAAAAAGCTGGTCCTTCAATCATCGCTCCTACGCGAGGTAAATACTTTTCTGGTTGTGAAATATCTTCACCGAGTACATGTCCATCACCAGTTGTTGGAGAAATTAATCCAAGCAACATTCGAATTGTTGTAGTTTTGCCAGAACCATTTGGGCCAACAAAGCCGCAAATACTTCCCATCGGTACTGAAAAATTGGCATGTGAAACCGCCATTCGCTCTGCATATTTCTTGCTGAGATCGCGCACATCAATAGCGGTGTTTTGCATATATCTATTGTCGCAGATCAACCTTTAAAAATTACTTAAGCAATACTCCAAATACAATCAATAATGAGTAAATGCTGAGAAAAGTAATCGACCAATTGAATAATCTCGCTGCATCTGTATCAGATTTACTTTTACTTAAGCGAATTAACTCAAGCTTCCAACCAATTACCAGGGCAATAGTGGCGATTATCATCCAATATGAAATATCAGCGGTGATTAATACTGCAACAGATGTAATCACCATAAATGTTGAGTGAAACCACATTTGTTTAACAACAGAGCTCATCGGTGCTATCGCAGGCAACATTGGAAAATCAGCTGCTTGGTACTGATCGCGATACTTAACCGCAAGTGCCCAAAAATGTGGAGGTGTCCAAAAAAAGACAACTAAGAAAAATAACCAAGAGGTTAATGTCAATGAATTAGTTACCGCTGCTTGCCCAATTAGTACTGGCATACAACCTGCGATACCACCCCAAACAATATTTTGAGATGTGTTCTTCTTAAGCAACAGTGTGTAGCCAAGTACATAGAAAGCAATGGCAAATAAGGTCAATAAGGTTGCAAGTGTTGTTGTAAAAATCTGAAATATTGCAAGTGAAAGCATTGATATGCCAGTTGCAAAAACTAGCGCTGCTCTTTGTGAAATTACGCCAGTAACAATTGGCCGATTTGCAGTTCGTTGCATCAAAGCATCTGAATCACTTTCTAGCGCCATGTTAAATGCATTTGCTGCACCAGCCGCCAAAGTTCCACCCAACAAGGTGGCAATAGTTACTGAAAGTTTTGGTACACCATTTGTGGCCAGAAATAACGCTGGAACTGTAGTTACTAATAACAGTTCTACTACACGCAATTTCATTAATGAGATGTAGCTTGCCAACATGATCACAACTCTATCGGTGAAATAGATTAATTAATTTGTAGCAGTTGTTAATGCGGTTGTGGTTGTGGTGGGAATAACAGGTGGTTTTGTAATAGTTCCCAGCATTCGATCAATTGCCGAACGAGCCGCATTTTGAATCCGCTTTGTTCTGCCAACATGATCTGCAATCACCACAAAGACATACTCTTTTTCACCAGAGGTGGCGTAGCCAGCAAGTGAAACTGTATGCCGAATAGATCCCGTCTTTGCTTTTACTAATCCAACAGCTTGTGGCGCAGTTCCTTTATAGCGACCAATCAAAGTTCCAGATACTCCACCAACCGGTAAGGAGTCATAAACCATTTTTAATTGTGGTTCTGTTCTAATTTTTAATAGCAATTGCGAAACGGTGGTTGCTGAAATCTTATTTGCACCTGATAGCCCAGATGCATCCTCAAGATTTAATCCAGCGGTATTCACGCCAAGACCAGTTAACTTATCTATCACCATATTATTTAAACCAGTTTTATTCGCCGAAAAACCATTTCTAACCACTGCCAACATGGCAAGCCGCTGCGCTAATAAGTTATCGCTATAAAGATTAGTAAATCTGATAATGCTAGAAAGCTTAGGTGAAACGATTTCTGCGATTTTTTCAGTAACTACAGTTGATGTATCAGTTCCTTTTGGCAGTACCGTAGTTTTAATTGAAGAGCTCTTCTTTAGCGCCCGCTTTGCGCTCTTGATATCAGATCCACTGACTCCTGTGTATTGAATGCTGATTACTCGAAGGTTGTTTCGTTTATTTAAAGCAGCGCTTAATAAAGTAGGTAAGTACGCTCTCTTATTCGCATTGCGTTCTTTTGTACTAGAAGTAATCCAAGGATCATCATCGCCCAAAATAACAAAGGCGCCAGGTTTATTTGTGGCATAGATAGCAGTTCTAAACACCGTACTTGAATCCATAGTTAATGCGATAGCAGATGTTGAAACTAACTTTAAAACTGAGGCTGGCGCCCGTAATACATCTGCGCCATTTTCATAGACAACATGGTTATCACTTTGATCTATCAAAATAATTCCAGGATTAGCTAAGTACTTTGATCCTAAGTATGAGAAAAATGATTTAGGTAAGACATCTTCAGCATGAGCTGGTTGCATATTTAATAAGAAAACAAATGAAAGTAATAAGGCAATTTTCTTCATTAGATCTTTGCCTTCCGTTTAAATCGGCCTTGTGACCAAGCAGCACCAATTATTACTAGCAATGCACCTGCTGGTTCATGCCAGGAAATATTTTCCCCTAAGAACAACCATCCCACAAATACCGCAACGACGGGTGTTAAGTAAGTAACGGTGCTGGCAATAGAACTGCCAGCTGCTGCAATTATGGAAAAGTTCCAGATATATGCAAAGCCCGATCCAAATACACCAAGTGCAATCATCGCCAGTACTGGTCCTAATTCATACTTGTCCTCTGCAATGCCGTCATATAAATAAAATGGCAAAAGAGTTGCAGCGGCAGTAATTAATTGTGTTGTTGCAAGTGCTTCAGGCCTTAAGCCAAGTGGAATAATATTTTTACGAGTATATGGAAAAGAAATTCCGTAGCAAGTAACTGCAGCTAGAAGTGCAATCACACCAGTTAATTGATTATCGCCAATGCCATTCCAAATTCCTAAAACAACCAATACGCCAATGCCGCCAACAATTAATCCATAAACCTGTTCTGATCTTATTTTCTCTTGTCTAAATGCCAGCAGCATCACAATTAAAGTGGCCAGTGGAGTAGTGGCATTAATAATTCCAGCAAGTACAGAGGTTACATGCACCTCTGCATATGCAAATAAAATTCCTGGAATTACATTTAAAAGTAAGGCAACTACCCAAAGCTTCATCCAAATACTTTTATCTGTTGGAAGTGCAATGTTTTTTGCTTTTGCATAAACAACTAATGCAAAGGCGCCAAGTGCGCATCTGCCAAATGCAACGCCAAATGGCGTTAAAAATTCAAGACCTAATTTGATAAAGATAAATGAACAGCCCCAAACCAATCCCAGCGCAAGGTAAGCCGGCAACCATGATTTCTGCTTCATCTACCTGAGCCCTTAAAGTTAAGTTATGTCGGAAAGTACTGTTGGACCTGGAGAGTTCTACCAAGTCGTTGGCGTAGGGCCACACTCTAAACCATGGCCCACTGATGAGCGTTATGACGCAGAATTATTAGAAAATGGCGATCGCCGTAACGTATTAGATAAGTATCGCTATTGGAAGGTGGAAGCGATAGTCGCTGACCTTGATACCAAGCGACATGAATTACAAATTGCAATTGAAAATTGGCAACATGATTTAACTATTGGATCAATTGTTAGAACTGCAAATGCATTTAATGTCTCAGCTGTTCACATTGTTGGTAAGCGCGATTGGAACAGACGTGGCGCGATGGTTACTGATAAATACTTAACTGTGCTGCATCACCCAACTGTAGAAGATTTCAAGAAGTGGTGTGATGAAAATAAATTACCGATTATTGGAATTGATAATCTGCCAATTTCTAAGCAATTAGAAAATTATGATCTGCCAGCAAAGTGCGTGATGTTATTTGGCCAAGAAGGTGCTGGTATGAGTGATGAAGGTGTTGCTGTTTGCGAGGTTGTCTTAGCTATTTCCCAATATGGATCAACTAGATCTATGAACGCATCAGCTGCTGGTGCAATTGCCATGTATGCCTGGGCGATGCAACATTTAAATCCGGTAAATCATCCAAAACTAAATAAATAAAAGGCTTAAGCCTCGTCAATTACATCCGTAACCGCATCTAGTCGGCGCTCTATCTCTTCTGCTTCATTTACCCGATCTAACTTACGAAGCACAAGTGCAATCTTTCGTTCAATATCAATAATAAATTC
>CAEZXU010000070.1_pt1 | contig 4799 bp, 3 predicted proteins | sample 7265331 | NCBI WGS metagenome assembly CAEZXU01 (sample SAMEA6813916, study PRJEB35770) | uncultured Actinomycetes bacterium | biome: Freshwater; feature: Freshwater reservoir; material: water | place: Czech Republic | collected 2017-04-14 | depth 30m m | reverse complement strand
TTCCAGTTGCTTACTGGGGCTTTAGATTAATGATTGGCTTTGGCGCAATTGCAACATTGTTTGCATTGATGACTCTATACAGAATGCGCAAAGGTGGCTCTCCAGTTGGTAAGAAGTGGTTCTTGCCAGCGATGCTCACCATGCCATTTTTGCCAATTTTGGCTAACTCATTTGGTTGGATATTTACGGAAAGTGCTCGCCAACCTTGGGTGGTCTTTGGCTTAATGAAGACAGCAGATGGCGTATCTCCAGTTGTTTCTGCTGGCTCTGTTTTATTCACAATGATTACCTTCACCGCTCTTTATGGCGTGCTGGCAGTTATTGAATTCAAATTAATGATCCGTGCCATTCAAGTCGGACCCGAGAAAGTTTCTGCGAAAGCAGATTCTGATCGCACTCTGACAATGGCTTACTAAGAGAAAGATTAGAGAGGAGCAAAAAATGTCACTAAATACAACTTGGTTCTTACTAATCGCAGTTCTCTGGGTTGGCTATTTCATCCTAGAAGGATTTGATTTTGGTGTTGGTATGTTGCTTAAGACAGTTGCAAAAACACAAGCTGAGCGACGAACATTAATTACTGCACTTGGCCCAGTTTGGGATGGCAACGAGGTTTGGTTACTTGTTGCTGGCGGTGCCACATTTGCGGCATTCCCAGAGTGGTACGCCACATTGTTTAGTGGTTTTTATCTGCCACTATTTTTAATATTGATATCACTTATCGTGCGCGGTGTTTCATTTGAATACCGCAGCAAGCATGGTGATACCAAGTGGCGCAATCGTTGGGATAACGCGATTGTGGTTTCATCATTTATTCCATCACTGCTGTGGGGTGTGGCATTTGCCAACATCGCACGTGGTGTTCCACTAGAGCGCTCTAGTGCCGGGGTTATTGAATACACCGGTGGATTTTTCAATCTACTTAATCCTTTTGCCCTAGTAGGGGGATTAGTAACGCTAACTCTGTTTGCAACTCACGGTGCATTTTTTATTGCGCTAAAGACTGATGGTGTAGTTCGTGAGCGGGCAAATCAATTAGCGGGCAAATTAGGACTGGCAACTGCATTACTTGCAGTTGTATTCCTTGGCTGGCTATCACTTTCATACTCAGATAAAACAAGTGTTGTTGTTTTATCTGCAGTAATTGTGGTGGCTTGGCTTTCAGCACTTGAGGCAAATCGTCGTGGCCGCGAAGGATGGGCATTCCTATTCTCCGCTGTTACATCAGCGATGGTGGTTGTAACTTTGTTTGCAGCTTTGTATCCATATGTAATGCCAAGCTCAGTAAGTCCAGAGTTCTCACTAGATATCTTCAATGCTTCAAGTACTAATTACACCTTGAAGGTAATGACATATGTTGCGGTGGTATTAACACCAATTGTTCTTATCTACCAAGGTTGGACATATTGGGTATTTAGAAAACGCATTAGTCCTTCAAATATCGCTAATGCTGATTCTGGAGTACTAGATAAGATCAACAATTAACGGGTGGGTATCATCTACTAAGTGAGACCTATTGATCCGCGGCTATTTCGCTTCAGCAAAAGTAGCCGCGGATTTACCTTTGTATCGGTATTAATTGCAACAATTGGTGCCGCATTAACTATTACGCAAAGTGCTTTACTGGCGCATTTAATTACCCAGGTATTTGAGCAAAACAAATTAATCGCATCCCTTAAATCTTTAGTCATTGTTTTGGCTTTGGTCTTCCTTGGTAAAGCCCTGCTTAGTTATATCAGCGAACGCGTTGCTGCTGTTGCTAGTGCATCTATTCGTCGGGATCTGCGATTGCAGCTAGTTGATCGAATCTTTTCAACAGATGCAGCAAGTAAAAGAGGACCGGCTGAACTTTCACTCCTTGCCACACGTGGTGTTGATAATTTAGATCCATACTTTGCCAAATTTATCCCGCAGTTATTTATTGCCTCAGTGGTGCCATTAATTGTTGGTATTGCCATTGCATATAAGGATTTTCTATCAGGCATCGTAATCATCTGCACAATTGCCTTAATTCCACTCTTTGGCATATTAATTGGCAGATTTACAGCAAGTGCCACACAAAAGAAGTGGCAGTCACTGGCAATACTTTCTGGTTATTACTTGGATCTAATCTCTGGAATCGCCACCCTAAAGTTATTTGGCAGATCAAAACAACAAGCACAACGCCTGCAAGAGGTGGGTGATGATTATCGAAGTGAAACTATGAAGGTTTTGCGGATTTCATTTCTATCATCACTAGCTTTAGAAATTATCGCTACCTTGTCAGTTGCGCTGATGGCGGTAACTATTGGTCTTCGCTTAGTTAATGGATCAATCACATTACAAACAGGTTTATTTGTTTTGGTATTAGCTCCCGAGGTTTACTGGCCAATCAGACAAGTCTCTGCGCAATTTCACGCCGCAAGTGATGGTGTTGAGGCCGCTAATCGAATCTTTGAAATATTAGAAACTCCGGTAAGTGCGGCAAGTAATTTGATTTCAGAGATTACTGAGATCTCCTGGAGTGATCTAACTGTTGAGTTTGAAGGAAGAGAAACACTTCTTATTCCAGCAGCCAGTATTAAAGCAGGTGCTGTTAATTTAATTGCTGGTCCATCAGGTTCTGGTAAAAGTACTTTGATCTCGATCTTGATGGGGTTTAAGAGTAATTACAGCGGAGATGTAATTGTTAAAGGCAAAAATGGATCAGTAAAGCTATCTGATTTAGATAAAATCAATTGGCGCAAGCAGCTGTCTTGGCTTGCACAAGAGCCACACTTTCAAAATGCCACGATCTTTGAAGTTTTACAGCAGATTAAAAAGGATCTAAGCAAAGATCAAGCAATCCAATTACTGGCAAGTGCTGGTTTGGAAATTTCTGATATGCCAAATGGTTTAGATACTGGGTTAGGTGGATTAAATGAGGCGTTATCAATTGGGCAGCGACGTAAGGTGGCACTTGCTCGGGCATTGATAAAACCAAGTTCAATTGTGATTTTAGATGAACCATCAGCCTCTGTTGATGATGCAAGTGAAGTAGTTATAGCTGATGTAATTAAATCTTTAAGTAAACAGGGCAAGATTGTTTTAGTTGTTTCACACCGCGAGAATTTAATTTCAGATGTTGATTCGGTAATTCATTTTGGGGCGCTTAAATGATGATCTGGCGATTGATAAAACCATTCCGGCGCCGATTAATTTATGCCGGCCTGCTGTCATCAGTTTCATTAATGATGGCAGTTGGCTTGTTAGGTGTCAGTGCTTGGTTAATCTCAATGGCATCAACAAAGCCACCCATATTGGTATTGCAAGTTGCAATTGTGGCGGTGCGCTTTTTTGGATTGGGACGAGGGGTATTTAAATACTTCAGCAGAATTTTAGAACATGATGCAGCGCTTCGAATTCAAAATCTACTTCGAGTAAGTATTTATCAAAAATTAGAAAGATATCTACCTGCGCACTTTGCTAAGTTAAAACGGGGATCAATGCTGCGCCAGGTTGTAAATGAAACTGAAGAGATTCAAGATTTATGGCTACGTCTGTTTTTGCCTTGGGCCTCATCCATAATTGCTGGTGTTGCCGGTATTTCAATAATTATGTGGCTCACACCGCAAGCAGCACTTTTCATCTTTATATTATTTGTATTTGCAATTGTATTAATCACCTTTATTTCTGCATTTTCCTCAGCCCGAGTTAATTATCGACCATTGGCAGATGCGATATTTAATCAAGTAATGCAATCTTGTGATGCGGCTAAAGAGGCACAAGTATTTGGTTTTGATAGTAATTTAAAGTCAGAGATTAATAATGCGCAGCTGCAATTAGATGCGATTGATAAGAAGGAAAGTAAGACTGCCGGAATTGGCAGCGCATTGTTATTTATCTTTACCGGCGCTGCAGTAATTACTGGATTTTTGCAGGCGGCTACGGCGTATGCAGATGGAAACTTAGCTGGCATAAATGTTGCAGTAGTTACTTTATTGCCACTAGTCATTTTTGATAATTTAAATGTTATTTCAACTGCCTTTGCAAAGCTTCGGCCAATTATGCAGGCGGTAGATAATCTAGATTCTTTACTTTCGCAATCAGAGGGTGAAGAAAAGCAAAGTAATTTGCTGGCTGGCATAAGTAATTTTGATTTGGCTTTTTCATCGGTAAAACCAGTCTTGGCAGAGATTTCATTTGCGCCAATTACTGGAGTAGCTAAACCAAAACAGCCATTGATTGTGATGGGCAAGAGTGGAAGTGGTAAATCCTCTTTGCTCTACAGCACAGTTGGCTTTTTGCCTTATGAAGGCTCAATCACAGTTGGCGGAATTGAATTATCAAATATTTCAAATTCAGAACGTGAGAAATACATATCTATGTTGCTACAAGATGATTACCTATTTAGCTCATCAATTAGGGAGAATTTAAAGATTGGTAAGATAGATGCAACAGATGAGGAGTTAATGCAAGTACTTTCGGTTGTGGAGTTAACTGAGTTAATTGCCTCATTGCCAGATGGTTTAGATACTCACATCGGTGCATATGGATATAACTTCAGTGGTGGTGAGAAACAACGGATGAAATTAGCGCGGGTATTACTGCGCGATACGCCGATTTATTTATTAGATGAACCATTTGAGTATTTAGATAAAGAGTTATTTAGCAGAATCTCCGAGCGAATTAAATTACGGCTTTCTGATAAAACTTTAGTTGTGGTCTCCCACTTACCGATTTAGTTTTTCCAAGATGTAAAGAGCGGGCGGCCTTCTGCGTAACCTGCTGCTGATTGAATTCCAATAACTGCTTTCTCATGGAAATCAGCTAATGAGTTT
>CAEZXU010000058.1_pt1 | contig 5377 bp, 7 predicted proteins | sample 7265331 | NCBI WGS metagenome assembly CAEZXU01 (sample SAMEA6813916, study PRJEB35770) | uncultured Actinomycetes bacterium | biome: Freshwater; feature: Freshwater reservoir; material: water | place: Czech Republic | collected 2017-04-14 | depth 30m m | reverse complement strand
CGCGTTCGATGGCAGGTTAACTGTCTTTGAAATCGCACCAGATAGGAATGGTTGACATGCAGCCATCATCTTTACGTGACCCATTGCTGAGATGGAACGAATACCCATCGCGCAATCAAAGATGTCGTAGTGCTCTGGCTTTAGGCCAGGTGCATCAATGATGTTTCCGTTTTCAGCGATGTACTCAACGATTGCCTCGTTGGTCTCTTCTGAGTAACCAAGTTTGCGAAGTGCTTGTGGAATTGTTTGGTTAACGATCTGCATAGATCCGCCACCAACTAATTTCTTAAACTTAACAAGAGCTAGATCTGGCTCGATACCTGTTGTATCGCAATCCATCATTAAACCAATAGTTCCAGTTGGTGCAAGAACTGATGCTTGCGCATTGCGCCAGCCATTCTTCTCGCCAATTGAATTACCAGTTGACCATTGCTTAACCGCTTCTGTCCAAACATCTTTATCCAAAGTTGAAACTGATTTTGCAGATTCAGTTGCATTTTGGTGTTTGCGCATTACGCGAGTGTGAGCTGCTGCGTTACGTGCGTAACCATTGTATGCACCAACAATTCCAGCAAGTTCAGCTGAGCGACGGTATGAAGTACCAGTCATCAAAGATGTAATCGCACCAGCAAGGGCGCGGCCGCCATCTGAATCATATGCCAGACCTGATGCCATAAGAAGTGCACCAAGGTTTGCAAAACCAATTCCTAATTGACGGAAGTTACGAGTTGTCTCACCGATTGGCTCTGTTGGGAAATCTGCGAAACAGATTGAGATATCCATTGAGGTAATGATCATCTCTGTTGCCTTTACAAAAGTCTTGGTATCAAATGAACCATCTGACTTTAGGAACTTAAGCAGGTTAAGAGAAGCCAAGTTACATGATGAGTTATCTAGTGACATGTACTCAGAACATGGATTTGATGCGTTGATGCGTCCAGTCTCTGGGTTGGTGTGCCACTCATTGATTGTGTCGTCATATTGAATTCCAGGATCAGCACATGCCCAAGCAGCCTCTGCCATCTTGCGGAATAGTTGCTTTGCATCCACTGTCTCTAGTACTTCACCAGTTGAGCGAGCTGTTAAACCAAATGATTTTCCTTCTTCATATGCACGCATAAATGAATCAGAAACTCGAACTGAGTTGTTTGCGTTTTGGTATTGAACAGAGATGATGTCTTTGCCACCAAGATCCATATCAAAACCAGCATCACGAAGTGCGCGGATCTTGTCCTCTTCGCGAACCTTTGTCTCGATGAACTCTTCAATATCTGGATGATCAATATCTAGTACAACCATCTTTGCAGCGCGACGTGTTGCACCACCTGATTTGATTGTTCCAGCAGAAGCATCGGCGCCACGCATAAATGAAACTGGGCCAGAAGCTGTGCCACCATTTTTTAACAACTCTTTTGAAGAGCGAATACGTGAAAGGTTTAAGCCAGCACCTGATCCGCCTTTGAAGATAAATCCTTCTTCGCGGTACCAGTTAAGAATTGAATCCATTGTGTCATCTACAGACAAGATGAAACATGCTGAAACTTGTTGTGGTGCATTAGTTCCAACGTTGAACCAAACTGGTGAGTTGAAGGAGAAGATTTGGTGCATCAACATATGGGTTAATTCATGTTCAAAAATTTCGGCATCTTGCTCTGTTGCAAAGTAGCCATTTTCTTTTCCAGCTTTTGTGTATGTTAAAACAACACGATCAATAACCTGCTTTAGTGACCACTCACGATTTTCATGACCTAGGGCGCCACGAAAGTATTTGGTGGTAACAATTGTTGAAGCATTTACTGACCAAAAATCTGGGTACTCAACACCTTTTTGTTCAAAGATAACCTCGCCTGATTTCCAGTTGGTCTGGACTACATCACGGCGCTCCCACTTAACGGTGTCATATGGATGAACACCAGCTGTTGTGTAGATACGTTCTAACTTCAGACCATTTGCTTTGTTTAATCCAGTGACCTTGGTCTGTGCTGGCTTATTCACGATCGACATACGTTTCCCCTTAGTTTCCCTAGTTACTTAATTTTTTACAGCGGTTGTTTCTAAACTTTTATTTAAAGCATTGTTGTTTTTTAAAGCATTTGAATTTCTGGAAGGCTCTGCGCGGAGAAGTGCGATCTCACCTTCAAAATCTTCGAGGGAGGTAAAGTTACGATATACAGAGGCATATCTAAGGTAGGCGACCTCATCGAGTTCTCGGAGTGGCGCAAGAATTGCCATTCCAACCTCTTGGGCTTCAACCTCAGCTTGGCCATCGCCACGTAAAGCTTCTTCCACTCTTTGTGCAAGCAGTGCTAAATCATCATCACTAACTGGACGACCTTGGCATGCTTTGCGAACACCAGAAATTACCTTCTCGCGAGAGAAGGGCTCTGTTGCTCCTGATCTTTTGATAATTAATAAGACGCTGGTTTCAGAGGTAGTAAATCTGCGGCCACATGAGGTGCACTCACGACGACGGCGAATCAGGGTTCCTTCATCGGCTGGACGTGAGTCAATGACTCGGGAGTCCTCGTACCGACAGAAGGGACAGATCACCGCTTGCTCCAATCAAAAATGGGATGGCTTTAACACTTACATCTTTATCTACGCTGATATCTACTTTAAGGAGGAAGGTCCCAAAAGATACTCTAAAACCACAACTTATGGAAGCCCTTTCGGGAGGAACCACTAGATGTTGGGTGAACCATAGACCCCCGCTTTAGGGTTGAAAAGCATCTTAAACGGCGTGTTGCCAATTTAATTTAAGAATTACTTAGCAGGCACCATCAACTTGGTTCCAGCAGCCACATCAGCGCTGGCAAGGTGGTTCACAGTGACGATCTCATCGACCACTGAACGGATTGATCCACCATCTGCCACCACCTGGGCGATAGACCAAAGGGTCTCTCCCGGAGTTACAACAACCTGCACATACTTTGATTGATGTTTTACATCTGTTGAATCTGAAGCACTTGAAACAGTGCTAAAACCAGCGCCAATCAATACTAATAGCGATGCCCCCAGAAATGTTCTGGCTAGCTTTGCTTTTCGTTTACTGCTCATTCTTTTTTGCATTTGTATTACTTCTTCCTCCGAGAACCTTGTTCGAGGGGATTCGAACATCTGTTCTAAAGAGAATTAAACACCATCCCACTGACACTGTCCAGTTAAAATCGAACAAATGTTTGATTTTTTTCCCACCTTGCCCTACCCTTTACCCATGGCTACTAAATCACCTAAAAAGGCTCCGGCAAGCTCCACCAGCAAAAAGGTGGCTGAACTGCCCGATGGCCCAGCCGATCAAAATGGCTTAACCCCTCGCCAACTTAAGATCCTGCAGGTAATCAAGACCGCCGTTGAAGATCAAGGCTATCCACCTTCAATGCGCGAGATCGGTGAAAAAGCTGGCCTCTCATCCACCGCATCTGTCACATATCAACTTCAGATCTTGGAAGAAAAGGGTTGGATCCGTCGCGATGCATCTCGTGGTCGCGCCATTGAAATTACTTTGCCCGGACAAGATGGTGAAGCAGCACCTCAAGATAAAACAAGATTAATTCCACTAGTTGGTCGCATCGCAGCAGGTAATCCAATTCTTGCTGAACAAGAGGTTGAAGAGGTTCTTCCACTTCCAGAATCAATTGTTGGTAAAGGTGATCTCTTCTTACTTCAAGTAAAGGGTGACTCCATGATTGATGCTGCAATCTGCGATGGCGATTATGTTGTTATTCGTGCACAAAAAGATTGCGAAAAGGGCGAGATCGTAGCTGCCATGATTGATGGCGAAGCAACAGTTAAAACCTGGTCAAAGAAGGATGGTCACTTCTGGCTACTTCCTGCTAATGATGATTACGCACCAATTCCAGCAGATAATGCAGAGATCCTAGGAAAGGTAACTGCAGTTCTTCGCTCGCTTTAATTACTTTTGGTAGTGATACCTAAGTTGTTTAATTATTAATCGATCACCCTCTACCGAGTAAATCATTCGGTGTTGCCCATCAATTCTTCGAGAGAAAGTTTCCTGCTTAAAGTATCTGAGAATCTCTGGTTTACCGATTCCATTTTCTGGATCAAACATCGAAGCCTCGATTAAGTCTCGAATGCGATCTAATTTCTTAGGATTATGCTTTTGCCAATAAATAAAATCTTTTTCTGCTTGGGGCAAAAGAACAAAAGCTTTTAACTTTGCTCTTGCGGTCATTAATTTGAAACTTTACGTTTTCTTACCTTTGCTGCCACCTTTTTTCTTGGAGCAGCTTTTTTCTTTCTAATTTGCTTCTTTTCTTTTCTTGCACCAAATAAGTCGTCTAACTGATCAAATCTATAAACCTTACCTCTGCCCTTTTTTCCATCCTCAATTGAGTCAAGCAAGATCTTTGCGTTAACCGGGTTGCCTAAGACATAAAGAGTTTCGAGCATCGCCTCCCACTCTGATTCAGAAACAAGCACTGCATTGCCTTGTTTGGAGGTTATGTGAAGCGGTTTAGCATTTTCATTAACCTGAGCAATTAATGGAAACAAATTAGCCCTTGCCTCTGATGCGGTGATTGCCATTATTGACCCTTCTAATTCTTGGTACCGGTAGATTAACATACTGGTACGACAAATGGTACAAGTAAGATTAAAAGAACCTTAGTTAAACGCACTGCTCTTACTTTGAAAACTCCGTTTAATTACTCCGTGTAATCAAAAAAATCATTACCCTCCTTTCCAACTAAAGAAAGGACTGCCAGATGGATCAGATTTATCCTAAAATCAAAACCGATCCAAATAACAACTATTACAAAATCAATCTTGATGAAGAGATTCAAATTGTTGATGGCGAGCGCCTTACTGAATCTGGTGCAGAAAAATTAGGAACTGAACTTGCGATTGAGTTGAATGAAATATACGAAAAATTAGAACAGGAAAAGACTCAACCAACCGCTTAGGATCTGCCTATGCCAAACCTCTTTGATCCCCTAACCCTTCGCTCCACCACCTTCCAAAACCGCGTATGGGTCTCTCCCATGTGTCAGTACTCCGCCACCAACGGTCTTATCGGTCAGTGGCATCCTCTGGCACCAACAAGTAACTCTGTGTTCTTGGCCCGTAACCAGTACTCCAACTTAACTCTGTGATTTTCACACCATCATGCACCCATGAATTACCACGCTCTAATTTAAAATCAGTAGGAAACTTAGGCAGCTTGCCAAATACCTCAAACAACTGCGACTTACTTATCTTCGCATTCTTATCGGGTGCAAAGCCCAGCGCGGAGGGAAGGTCGGTGTACTTACCTAGATCCATGGGGGCTCCGTTTTTTAAGTAATACACTAATTCTAACCCTCTAAAAACAGAAATTATTACTAGATTCATTAATGCGTGAAGCTAAAATCAACGT
>CAEZXU010000047.1_pt1 | contig 6453 bp, 6 predicted proteins | sample 7265331 | NCBI WGS metagenome assembly CAEZXU01 (sample SAMEA6813916, study PRJEB35770) | uncultured Actinomycetes bacterium | biome: Freshwater; feature: Freshwater reservoir; material: water | place: Czech Republic | collected 2017-04-14 | depth 30m m | reverse complement strand
ATGCACAAGCTGCACGTCTTGCTGGCGTAAAGGTTTGGCAAGTGCAATGGGCAACATATGTTATTTGCGCACTTCTTGGTGGAGTTGGTGGAATTCTGATTGGTGGCCAATCTGGCGCTGTTGCATTGAGTTTAGCCAACTCATTCCTACTTCCATCAGTTGCCGCAGTTGTAATTGGTGGAACATCAATTATGGGCGGCCTTGGAAATTACACCGGAACTATTATGGGAACATTAATTCTCACCGTCTTGTCTTATTTGTTAGCGACTATTAACTCATCAGAAGCAGTAAAGCAAATGATTTACGGTGCAATTGTTTTAGTGCTTGCCTGGACCTACGCGAAAATATCTCAGAACTCTTAAACTCATGAAGATTAACTCCGCTGCAGTAATTGGTACCGGATTTATTGGGACTGTGCATGTGGAATCAATACGTCGAACCGGTGTAAAAGTAAAGGGTGTTTTATCAGGAAGCTCTGAAAGTACAAAGCGTGGTGCAGAAAATTTAAAGGTTGAAACCACCTACAGTTCGTTATTAGATATTTGTAATGATTCAGATATCACTGTTGTTCATGTTACTTCACCAAACTCACTTCATTACCCTCAAGTAAAAGAGTTAATGAATGCTGGTAAGCATGTAGTTTGTGAAAAACCCTTAGCTTTATCAGCAAAAGAAGGAGCTGATCTTGTTGCACTTGCCGAGAAAACTGGATTGGTAAATGCAACCTGTTTCAATACAAGGTTTTATCCAATGGTTCATGAAGCAAGATCATTTGTTAAAGCAGATTTAATTGGAACACCTAGATATATAAAGGGTCACTATCATCAAGATTGGCTAACGCTAGATACAGATTGGAACTGGCGACTTGAAGAGGAAAAAGCTGGAGAGTTAAGAGCGGTCGCTGATATTGGCTCACACCTAATTGATCAAATCGGATTTGTTACTGGCCTAGAAGTATCGGAAGTAATGGCTGATTTACACACACTAGTTAAAACAAGATTGAAACCAACAGGCCCTGTTCAAACATTTACCATCGATACAACCTCTAAACGAGAAAATGTTGCTATGTCATCAGATGACGCAGCTGGAATACTTATCAGATTTAGTAATGGCGCCAGGGCAACACTTTCTATCTCACAGATTTCATCTGGCAGAAAGAACTCAATTAATTGGGAGATCAGCGGCCCTAAAGGATCACTTGGTTTTGATGCAGAAAACCCAGAACAACTTTGGATTGGCCATCGCGGCAGAGCAAATGAAATATTACATAAAGATCCAGGAATGCTTTCTGCTGATGCTGCTAAAACCGCCTTTTATCCAGGTGGTCATGTTGAAGGATTTTCTGAAACCTTCCGCGGTTTATTTGAAAGAGTTTATGCAGATATTGAAAGTGGAAAGCAATCACATACGTACCCAACATTTGCAGATGGCGTAAGAAGTTTGCAGATTACAGACGCGATTGCTGCAAGTTCTAAATCTGGCTCTTGGACCAAAGTAGTTAAGTAAATTAAGAGAAATAAACCAAAGGAGAAAATATGAAGCTCGGACTACTAACAGCGCCGCTACCTAATGTGCCACTTCTAGAGATAGCTGAGTGGGCAGCAGCGGAAAAATTTGAGATGTTAGAGGTTTGCTGTTGGCCGAAGAGCTCTGGTGTTAATCGCCGCTATGCCGGCATTACGCATATTGAAGTTGAGGATTTAACAAAGGATCAAGGACAACAAATAGTTGGACAATTAAAAGAGCGCAAAATTGAAATGTCCGCACTTGGTTACTATCCAAATAATTTACATCCAGATCCAGAAACTCGGAAGTTAGTTAATGAGCACACTAAGAAAGTAATTCGTGCAGCGGGCGTTATGGGCGTTCCGGTAGTAAGTACTTTTATTGGAGCAGATGCATCAAAGACTCAAGATGAGAACTGGGCAGAGGCACTTAAGGTTTGGCCAGAGATTGTTAAGGTTGCAACTGACAGTAATGTAAAGATCGCAATTGAAAATTGTCCAATGATCTTTAGTAAAGATGAGTGGCCAAGTGGACACAATGTTGCTTACTCACCAAGAATTTGGCGCGAAATGTTTGATAAGTTCGGCCCAACAGTTGGTTTGAATTTAGATCCATCACATTTGTTATGGCAGATGATTGATATCGAACGCGTTATTCGCGAATTTGGTTCTCGGATTTATCACACACATGTTAAGGACATGGAGATAGATCGCGAAGGTTTGTATAACAACGGAATCATGTCAGCTGGAATTGGTTGGCAACGTCCACGTCTGCCAGGTTATGGTGAGATTGATTGGGCTAAGTTTGTTTCAACACTTTCACAAGTTGGTTATGACGGTGTGCTTTGTATCGAGCACGAAGATCGTAGATTTGAAGGAACTGATGAATTAGTAAAGCAGGGCTTTTTGATTGCTCGCAATCAAATTTCCGCCCTGCTTCCGATGACTCTTTAACCTTTATTTAATTAAGCGTTTACAGTCGCGACAACGCGATCAGTAAATTCATTGGTCTTTGGATCTTTCAAGATCAATTTAACGCGACCATCAGGCAAGGTTTCTTGTTTGATGATTACTTGACCTTCAAACATCTGAGGCTTGTTCTCGATGCGAGGAGTCTTTCCACCGCGCCAATCAAGATCTACAGGTACCCAGCCATGCTTTTCAACTGATTTAAAGCAAGCATCCATAATGGCATTTACTACATAGCCATCATAGAAACTTTCCATTGGCTTGGTGTTGTTCTCCATTGAGTTAAACATGTCGGTAAACATATCTACATATCCAAGCTCTGCAACCTCATCGCCAACTGGGAATAACCAACCAGTTGATGATTCTGATTTTTCTGCAATGTATGAGTTTCCTTCTGCTGCAGTAAACATTTCAAAGCCAGTACGAAGGAAGTGGTTCATCCAAATAGTTCCATGAGTTCCGGCAACTTCATCGCGAAGATCCATTCCACCGCGGAAAGTCCAAGAAACTTCAAACTGGCCAATGGCACCCGATTCAAACTTAATTAATGCAATTGCATTATCTTCGGCATTAATTGGATGGACCAAAGTATCTTTCCAGCAAAGTACTTCAACTGGACGATTTCCTTTTCCAACAAAGTTACGAATAATTTCAATGCAGTGACAACCAAGATCGATAATGCAACCGCCACCTGCTTGTTTGTCATCCCAGAACCAAGCGCTGTGTGGGCCAGGGTGAGTTTCACGAGAACGAACCCAAAGCACATCACCAACAGCACCGCTTTGTACCGACTTAACAGCTTTTAAGGTTTTTGGTGTGTAGCAAAGATCTTCTAAGTAACCAGCAAATACTCCGGCTTTTTCAACTGTATCTAAAATTCTTTTAGCTTCAGCAGCATTACGTGCCAAAGGCTTAGTACAAAGAATGGCTTTTCCAGCCTTTGCAGCAAGAGTAATTGCCTCTTCATGCATGTGGTTTGGAAGTGCAACAATCACAACATCTGTGTCTGGATGGTTAATTGCATCTTCTAAACTTGTCGTTGAGTGGGGGATATTCCAACGCTTAGCAAAAGTTTCACCGCGTTCAGTTGAACGTGAATAAACAACTGCAACTGAATCTCTATTTCGTTGTCCATGTAATGTCATTGTGTAGAAGTCGGCAATTAATCCAGTGCCGAGCATCGTGATGCGGTGTGATTGCACGTTTCCTCCAGATTGGGTCGGTTGAAAGTAGTATAGACATTTAGACTATGCTCTGAAAAGGGGGTAGCAAATGAAAACTCGCTCACTTGGTCACTATGACTTAATCGTTATGGGCGCAGGCTCGGCCGGTGCATCTGCTGCAATAGCTGCCGCCCGAAGTGGAAGTAACGTTTTAGTTATTGATCGATTGCCATTTGTTGGTGGAACAAGTACAGGCGTTCTAGATACCTTTTATGGATTTTATACACCCGGTGAGAAAGCTAAAAAAATTGTTGGCGGAATTCCTGATGATGTAGTTAGTGGTCTAGCCAAATTTGGATCCATGATTGAGCGTGCAAATACTTATGGTGCAGGTACTGGAATAACTTATAACCCAGAACATTTGAAGGTTGTTTGGGAAGCATTACTAAAAAAAGCAGGCGCAAAGATTTTATTGCATGCTTTACTGCAAGAGGTAAAAGTTTCTGATGGCCGAGTCTCTGAATTAACACTTGCTACTCGAGCAGGACTTTGTAATGTCACAGGCGATTACTTCATTGATGCCACAGGCGATGCCGATCTTTCACATTACGCAGGATTTGGTTATGAAAAAGCAGGAGATATTGCGCCTGCACAGACGTTAACTACAACTTTTAAGATGGTAAATGTTGATATGAAAGAACGTAAAACCATCAATAAAGACAAGCTCCACGAACTTATGCAAATAGCCACTGACGAAGGATATGAATTGCCTCGCCGTGAAGGATCAGATCACATAACACCAGTTCCAAATACAACTGCAACGGTTATGACCAGATTAGATTCCACTCGCAAAGATAAGGATGGCAATACCGAATCTGTATTAGATGATCCATTCTTCTTAACTGAATCTGAAATTGCTGGTCGAGTACAAGCAGCAGAGTATGCAAGGTTTTTAGTAGATAAAGTTCCTGGATATGAAAGTGCTGCTATTTATGGATTTTCAACCATGATTGGTGTCCGCGAAACTCGCAGAGTTTATGGTGATTATCGTGTGCAAAAAGATGATGTATTAACTGCAAAACAATTTGATGATCAGGTTGCACTTTGTGGTGCTCCAATTGAAGATCATCACAGCGGTGATGGCACCAATTGGATCTATTTACCCGAAGGTTCAGCAGTTGGAATTCCACTGCGCTCATTAATTGTTAAAGACAGCGTTAATACGATGGTAATTGGCCGATGTTTCTCCGCATCACATGATGCGCACGCAAGCATTCGATCCATGGGTCAATGCATGGCGATGGGCGTTGCAGCTGGAATAACAAGCTCGATTGCACTTAAGAAAAAAATAGAGATTCGTAATACAGATTTTGCATCAGTAAAAAGTGAGTTAATTTCAACCGGTGCGGTTCTAGAAGTTCCAAAATAATGGCAGGTTTTATTCGCACTGTTTTAGGTGATATTGCCCCTGATCAACTTGGCGTTACTTACATGCACGAGCATCTGATTATTGATTCAGCAATTGTGGCAAAGGATTTCGCACACATTCACCTACCTAGTGAATCAGATGCAGTAAATGAATTAAATTATTGTAAAAAAGCAGGTGTCGGAGCGATGGTTGATTGCATGCCGCTTGGTTCAGGTAGAGATGCTAAAAAATTAGTAAGCATTGCAAATGAGAGCGGAGTTCACATCATTGCCGTAACCGGCTTGCATCACGATCGTTACTATCGAGAGGATGACATTCTTGAGAAATCCTCTGCTGATCAATTAGCCGAGTATTTCTTGAAAGATATTAATGAAGGTATGGAAAAAACATCAGCGCTAGCCGGAGTTATCAAGGTTGTTACATCTGGCCCAAAAATAAAAGATCGCGAACGCAAATTATTTGAAGCTGCTGCGATAGCTCATTCTGAAAGCGGTGCACCAATCCTCTCGCATTGTGAACATGGAACTGGCGCAATTGAACAACTTGAATTATTTAGGAATTTTAATATTCCTCTAAATCACATCACTCTGTCACATACCGACAAAGAAGCAGATCTCGGCTACCACCATGAAATTTTGAGCAGCGGTGTTTATGTTGAGTATGACCAATCATTAAGGCAAGCAAATGATGTGAAAGCCCCGAGTGCACAATTAACTGCGGCAATGGTTGGTGCTGGTTTTGTTAATCAGATAATGATGGGTACAGATGGTGCCCGCCGTAGTTTATGGACCACTTTAGGAGGTGCACCCGGCCTTGCTTATTTATTTAGCGGATGGAGTAAGCGATTAATCGAGGCTGGTTTGAATGAGGATAACCTTCAGCAAATATTTGTAAATAATCCAGCTAAAGCTTTATCTTTTAGTTAAATACTTACCAAGCAAAACGGGTGACCTGCCGGATCAAAGTAAACCCGAAAGTTTTCCTCTGGATTAGATGAGGTTTGAATTGGTGATTTAATCGCACCGATTGCTAATAACTCTGCCTCTGCTTTATTTAAATCTTTAACATCAAAATCTAAATGCGCTTGTTGCGGAATAGGTCCTTCTGGCCAAGTTGGCTTTATATAATTTTTAATACGTTGAAATGCAATTCTAGTTTTACCGTTATCTACTAACTCAACCCAAAGCGGATTGCCTTCCTTATCGTTGTGGGCAACTACAACATCAAACCCAGTTATTTTGGCGTAGAAATTTGCCAACGCAACTGGGTCTGGACAATCAAGTGCAGTTAAAGAGTATTCAGCTATTGCCATAAGAAATTAAATGCCAAATACCGCTAAACAAATATTAAGTACTGCAAGGCCAGTCATTGCGCCCCAAATCTTTGT
>CAEZXU010000034.1_pt1 | contig 8212 bp, 8 predicted proteins | sample 7265331 | NCBI WGS metagenome assembly CAEZXU01 (sample SAMEA6813916, study PRJEB35770) | uncultured Actinomycetes bacterium | biome: Freshwater; feature: Freshwater reservoir; material: water | place: Czech Republic | collected 2017-04-14 | depth 30m m | reverse complement strand
TAAGGGTGTTGGAAATTATGTTTGTTTGCAAAAGATGAATAACTCAGAAGGGGATCCAGAAAACCAAGCGGTACTTGAGGTTTCATCCCTTGAGAGTGATGCCAAACGATTGCGGGCATGGGCGGAATCTCCTAAGGCAAGTGGTGATCGCGATGATGCACCAGATGTTGATCGCCGGGTTTGGTATGCCAACTCCGTTTCCGGACGAGAGTGCATGGGCGCCGATGAGTGTCCGTATGGCCATAAATGTTTTGCAGCTTTAGCAAAGGCGAAGGCGCAAACCGCTGATGTTGTTGTTACAAACCATACGCTGCTTGCAATTGAAATAGTTGATTCACATCCGATATTGCCAGAGCGAGATGCAATTATTTTGGATGAAGCCCATGAGTTTATGGATCGCACCACCCAGGCGGTAACAGAGGAGTTAACTGCGCCGCGAGTAATCAGAGCTGCTGCAATGGCGCGCAAACATATGCCAGGCAAAGCAAGTGAGGCCTTCACCAAAGCTGCAGATAAATTTGCAGATGCAGTAGATGATTACAGCGAGGATGTTAAAACTGATCCAAGTAAGTCGGGCCGATTAGATGAGCTGCCTAAGCAACTTGAATCATCAATGCGCGCCATTAAAGAGGCAGTTGCTGCAGTACTGCAATTAATAAATGCCGATGCTGAAGTTATTGATCCAAACACAATGGCAGAGCGTGCGCGAGTAAAGGGGGCTCTAAATGAGATTTCCCAAACAGTTACGAAGTTATTAAAGCCTGGGCACACTCATGTACTTTGGTTTGAACCAACTTACTCAACCTTGTATTTAGCACCACTTTCAGTATCAGATGTATTGCGCCGCAATTTACTTACTGAAACTCCGGTAATTGCAACAAGTGCCACGTTAACAGTTGGCAAATCCTTTGATGCGATTGCAAAAAATATTGGTTTTGTAATTGGTGAAAAGGATGAGGATCAAGAGATGGCGGAGGGGTTAATAGATCCAGCAAATCTGCAAATCTTAGATGTCGGTTCACCATTTGATTTTGCTAATCAAGGAATGCTTTATCTACCAAAACATTTACCAGAACCAGGCCGTGATGGCCCAAGTATTGAGGCATTAACAGAGTTAGGTGAATTAATAGAAGCAGCCGGTGGTCGCACATTAGCGTTGTTTTCATCTTGGCGCGGAGTTGAGATGGCAGATGAACATTTGCGAAAAGTATTAGCTGATTTAAAGTTACCAATAATTACGCAGCGGCGAGGTGATGCTGTTGGTCCATTGGTAGATAAGTTTGCATCAATTCCAAACTCTATTTTGCTTGGCACCATCTCACTCTGGCAGGGAATTGATGTGCCAGGACCCTCTTGCACATTAGTTGCCATCGATCGAATTCCATTTCCACGTCCAGATGAACCAGTTATGTCAGCGCGTGCAGCCGAAGCAGATGCATCAGGTGGCAGTGGTTTTATGCAGATCTCATTGCCTCGCGCAGCACTGTTATTAGCACAGGGAACTGGTCGCTTAATTAGATCAATTGATGATCGTGGTGTTGTTGCAATTTTGGATTCGCGAATTGTAAATAAACGCTACGGATCAATACTGCTTAACTCAATGCCACCATTTTGGCGAACTAATGATGGGGTAGTTATAAAGGATGCACTTAAACGTTTAAATGAGCAGTATTTAAAAGATTAATTTACTTTTTAATGCGGGCCAGGTATTGGCAAAGCTCGGATGAAGTTTTTGGTTTTCAATCTCATCGATATTAATCCAACTAACATCTAATGATTCATCATTCATTTCAAGTGCAATTAATTTTGGATCTGCTTTGGCAATGATGGTGTGATAACTCCACGTGCCGTGATCATCTACAAACTCATCAATTGGAGTTACTAGATTAATATCAATTCCAATCTCTTCATTTGCCTCGCGCAATGCCGCTTCTAGGGCGCTTTCATGTGAATCTCTGGCACCTCCTGGAATACCCCAAGTGTCACCATTGTGAACCCAGGGTGCGCGATGTTGCAGCAAAATACTTTTATCACGAATTAAAACTAAACCTGCGGCGCCAAATAAACCCCAATGCTTTGAAGAACATTGGCATTGAATCCAACCATCGCCATCACGGTGTGCCATGTGGATAGCCTTGCACAGTTTTAAACAATTCACAGTTATTTAAAAGCGCCTGCAATTAGTAAGGTGATTTAAATATCTTGCGCAGATGATGATTACAAGAAGAGCGGTGATTTTGCTTTCAGTTCTAGCCCTTGCTGGTTGCGCCAGAGCTGAAGGTTCTACCTTAAATGAAGTAACTCCAATTGACACTCAAACTGCCACTGAAGATATCAGCACAGAAGATGAGCCCCCAGTTGAAACTATTCCGGCAGATGTGGATCCAGATTCAATTGAACCAATTATTTCCTATGTAGATTCACTAAATATTGCATTAACTGGTGATCTCTTTGCACTTAAGGATTCGGCATTACCAGGATGTGGTTGTTTAGAGATCGCTGACCGATTGGCTGAGATTTTTCCAGAGCAAACACTAATTGGCGGGCATTATCAAATTAAGTACATCCATTTATTAATTGATCAACCAACCAGCAAAGAGTTTGATGTATTGGTGCACAGAAGTGATATTGAAAAGATTGATAAACAAAGTCACAAGAGTGTGATTTGGAGTGAGTCAGATATCAAGACGATATTTATTGTTAAACAAGTTGGAGGGGTATGGGAATTAAGCGATACGCGTTGATCTTCACATTTTTATTTATCGGAGCAAATTCAGCAACTGCAGCTTGTACTGATAAAACTTGTGTTGATGTTTTTACCGATCAAAATCAATTAATAATTACCGCACAAAAAGGTGCTGGTAAGCCCGCTAGTAAACCAATTAGTAAAGCAACCAAGAGGCCTGTGCCTAAGGTGGCTAAACCAAAACCAACGGTAAAAAAACCTGCAGTGAAAAAACCAACAGTTAAAAAACCAGCAGTGAAAAAGCCAACTACGGCTTCACTATCTGATCGATTGGTAAAACTTCTGCCCGAAGGTGATATTAATTTCCAACCATCTGCCGAATCGGTAGTTAATGTGCCAACATATTTTTGGACCAAAACACCACATCATTTTCAGGCAGCGGTGCCAATTTTGGATGTGATTGTTTATGTAAATCTCTACTCAACTTTTACGTGGTCATTTGGTGATGGCCAAACTTTATTTACCCCACTGCAAGGTGGACCATTTCCTAACCCTTCCGTTAAGCACGCCTACAGCAGCAAGGGGTACAAAGATGTTGAGTTGAAGGTAACTTGGCAAGGTACCTGGTCGGTAAATGGGGTTACCGCACCGATAGTTGGAAATTTAATTACGCAAAGTATTTCGCAAACCATACAAGTAGTAAGTGCGCCAACCCTTTTCAACAAGTAAAGAGGTAAAAGAAGTAATCCACAGAAATTAAATTCGAGTAAAAAATTATCAGTGGTGATTGGCAATCTTCGCAGTATGAAAACTCAATTATCACTTAAAAACATAGAAGATGCTTTATCTGAAATATCAGAGATTAATTATGATGGGGATACAGTCCTTAGATTGCAACGCCTTGGCGCTGTTGCAGTTAAAGATTTAATGACTCAGTTCGCAAAGGCGGGCACAGTTGATGACTACCAATTAATCGCACTTGTGCTCAGAAGATTAACTGATCTGCAGGTTCGAGATTATGCAATGGGCTTAACTACTGCTGATAATTTAGATCTAGCATTTAATTTTTGGCATTGGCTACTACAACTTGCACCAACGGGATTGATCGCACCGGTGGCGGCGATTTTCTCAACAGTTGCATATGAATCAGGGGAGACAGATTTAGCACAAAGCTCCTTAGATCGCTCCTTTGCAGATCAGATTGAATATCCATTGGCCAAGTTATTGCGACGGGTTTACTGCGCTGGCTGGCCCGCAGAAAGTTTTGCTGCCATGCGGGCTGAGTTACATCCAAAGGTTTGCGCCTCACTTTTTGGATAAAGAATTATCGGGAGTAGCATGAACTCATGATCATTGGTATTCCAAAAGAGATAAAAAATAATGAGTTCCGAGTTTCTGCTACTCCATCTGGCGTGCATGCATATGTGCAAAATGGCCACACCGTTCTAGTCGAAAGTGGCGCAGGTCTTGGTTCTGCAATTACCGACCAGGATTACATCGAAGCTGGTGCACAAATAGTTGCCACCGCCGATGAGGTTTGGCAAAAAGCTGAGATGATTCAAAAGGTAAAAGAGCCAATTGCCGCGGAGTATCCAAAGATGCGCAAGGGACAAATTCTTTATACCTATCTACATCTAGCAGCATCTCGCGAATGTACTGATGCAATTATTAAATCTGGCACCACAGCCTTTGCTTATGAAACAGTTGAAGTAAATGGCACACTGCCACTTCTTGCGCCAATGTCAGAGGTTGCAGGTCGTATGTCCATCCAAGTAGGTGCAACTGCGCTAGAGCGCAGTAAAGGCGGCCGCGGTGTATTACTGGGTGGTGTTCCCGGAGTGCGTCCTGGCAAGGTTGTAGTACTTGGCGGCGGCGTAGTTGGTGTTGCTGCAGCAACGATTGCTCATGGCATGCGTGCTGATGTAACCATCTTTGATTTAGATTTAAAGCGCTTAGGTGAGATCGATCAATTATTTGCTGGCACCGTAAAGACAATTGCATCCTCTGCTTATGAGATCGAGCGCGAAGTTATGGCAGCTGATTTAGTAATTGGCGCTGTTCTGGTTCACGGCGCAAAGGCACCTAAATTAGTAAGTAATGCATTGGTAAAGAAGATGAAGCCAGGCTCTGTTCTGGTTGATGTTGCGATCGATCAAGGTGGCTGCTTTGAGGATTCCAAGGCAACAACACATGCTGAGCCAACCTACAAAGTTCATGATGCAATCTTTTACTGTGTCGCAAATATGCCAGGCGCAGTTCCTGCAACATCAACCTACGCACTTGCTAATGCCACAATTAAGTACGGCCTAGCCCTTGCTAATAAGGGTTGGGAAAAGGCGATCGCCGATGATGCTAACTTGGCAAAGGGTCTGAACGTGCATGAAGGAAAAATTATGTATCAGGCAGTTGCGGACGCACACAAACTCTAGTAATTTCCGCAGTAGGTCATGAGTCTCAGTTTCTAGCCCCGGCTAACTGAGCGGCAACCCTCCACCGCGGTGGGGTGCTCCGGGTGAAGACCTGGCAGATTGCAAAGTGCAATGTGCAAGCGCGGATAAGTTCATTTGATACTTAATCAAATAATTCATCCGGCTATTAGCAGATAGAAGGAGTACTTTCATGCAGAAAAAAATTAGAAACTGGGCGTTGGCACTGCCAGCTCTGTTACTAGTTGCATCTCTGAGCGCATGTTCATCAGAGTCAACAGATAACTCAGCTTCAGCATCATGTACGCCAACAGATCTAAAGACTGTTGCCGCAAATACATTAACAATTGCAACTGGTGAGCCTGCTTATCCACCTTGGGTTGAAGATGACAAGCCAGAATCAGGTAAGGGCTTTGAAGCTGCAGTTGCATATGCAGTGGCAAAGCAACTTGGTTACACAAATGATCAAGTTAAATGGGTTCGCACCACATTTGATGGCGCAATCGCACCAGGACCAAAGAACTTTGATTTCAACATTCAGCAGTACTCAATTACAGATGAGCGCGAGCAAGTTGTTGATTTCTCCTCTGCTTACTACAAATCAAATCAAGCAATTGTTACTTTCAAAGGCAGCAAAATCGCCGCTGTTAAATCAATTGCTGATCTAAAGAGCGCTAAGGCAAAGCTAGGCGCAGCTGTTGCATCAACATCACTTGATGCTCTTGAGAAGGTGCTAGGACTTAAGGCATCTGTATTCAATGACAATGCAGCAGCGGTAGCAGCACTTAAGAATAAGCAGATTGATGGAATCGTGGTTGATCTACCAACTGCTTTCTACTTAGCTGCAGCTGAGGTTGAAAATGGCGTAATTGCTGGACAATTTAAGAATGTAGATGGTGCTGATAAAGGCGCTGGTTTACTTCTAGCAAATGAATCACCAATTACTGCTTGTGTGACATCAGCTGTGGATGCACTTCGTGACAATGGCGATTTAGCTGCTATTGAGACTGAGTGGCTAACCGCATCTGCTGGTGCGCCAGTACTTGAATAAGCAATACCGAAAACAATAAAGAAAAAAAAGGTTGAAAGATGTCAAATGAATCTAGCCGGGGCGACTCGGCTAGTTCATTTGAAAGTAATCAAGCCAGCAATCATGATTATGATTTTGGTGGCAAATGGCAACCAAGTGAACTTGAAGTATTAAGAAGACAAGCCAGAGCGAAAAAAAATCGTCGAAATGCATTTATTGCTGCATTCTCTAGCATCTTAGTTTTAGGCAGCTTAGCCACAGTTGCAGTTACCTCACCTGGATGGAAAGCATTATCAAACGCCTTTTTTAAATGGGCTTATGGTGTTGAAGTTCTCCCAAAAATACTTCTTGGTTTTGTTACAAATGTAAGTTTGACGGTGATTGCAACGATTTGTGTAGCGATCTTCGGCCTATCCATTGCGTTAATTAGAACCTCAAAAGCCCCGGCTTTAACACCATTTCGTATTCTGGCAACTGTTTATGTAGATGTATTTCGCGGCATACCTATGTTGCTTGTTATTTTGTTAGTTGGGTTTGGCATACCAGCACTTCAATTAAAAGGTTTAACTAATAATGTTTTAATCCTGGGAACCATCGCCGTAATCATCACCTACACCGCGTATGTTGCCGAAGTTATTCGAAGCGGAATTTTGTCGATTCACCCTTCGCAACGTGCTGCAGCTAGATCACTGGGTTTAAATTACTTTCAAACGTTGCGTTATGTAATTCTTCCGCAAGCCTTTCGCCGAGTAACACCACCACTGCTGAATGATCTGGTTGCCTTAATTAAAGATACTGGTTTGGTCTCCATCTTGGGTGTTACAGATGCTGTGCGGGCGGCGCAGATTGCCTCTTCTAGATCATTTAATTACACACCTTATGTAATGGCAGCACTGATTTTCTTATCCATCACAATTCCATTAACTCGCTTCACAGATCGCACACTTCGTAAATCGATTGAGCAACAAAATGCGCAGGGACTGGCATGAGCCAATCAGTTCTTGAGATCTCTAGATTACGTAAATCATTTGATACAGAGGTTGTGCTGGAGGATATTTCGATAAAGGTGCCAGAACACACGGCAACTGTATTTATTGGTGCATCGGGCTCAGGTAAATCAACATTACTGCGTTGCATAAATCTGTTGGAGCCAATTGATGATGGCGTAATTAAGTTAGATGGAAATGACATTACCGATGTTGAAATAAATCCAGATGATGTGCGACGCAAGATCGGCATGGTCTTTCAAGCTTTTAATTTATTCCCACATATGAGTGTTTTAGAAAATATTATTTTGGCACCAATACGAGTACAAAACATGAGCCGGGAAGAGGCGATTGATCACGCTGAAAATCTATTAAAGCGCTTTGGCTTAATTGATAAAGCCAATCAATATCCAGATCGATTAAGTGGTGGGCAGCAACAACGCGTTGCCATTATTCGCTCCTTAGCCCTTAATCCAAGATTACTTTTGTTAGATGAGATCACCTCATCCCTAGATCCAGTATTAGTTAATGAAGTTTTAAAAACAGTGCGTGATTTAAAAGCAGAAGGTATGACCATGGTTCTTGCCACGCATGAAATGGGCTTTGCAAAACAGGTTGCCGATGAGGTTTGTTTCTTACGTAACGGACGCATCTTGGAGTGGGGACCTCCTAGCCAAATATTAAATAAACCACAGAAGCAAGAGACGCAAGAGTTTTTAAAGCAGGTCAATGAGGCGGGCCGGTTGTAATTAATGAGTGAAGGCTTTGAAATTACCGCCGGAGATATTCCAGTAATTTTGCATGTGCCACACTCAAGCAGGCAAATTCCACCAGATATCCGTAAAGATATTTTGTTAAGTGATGAACAATTAAAAGTTGAATTAGATGAGATGACCGATTCCCATACAGATAAAATTGCATCACTAGCGGTGGCAGATCTAAGTAAACAACCATGGATCTTCCGGAACAAGCTATCTAGATTGGTAATTGATCCTGAGCGTTTTCCAGATGAGCGCGAGATTATGAATAAAGTAGGTATGGGTGCGGTTTATCTAAAAACTTCTACTGGTGAACAACTAAGAAG
>CAEZXU010000015.1_pt1 | contig 13843 bp, 14 predicted proteins | sample 7265331 | NCBI WGS metagenome assembly CAEZXU01 (sample SAMEA6813916, study PRJEB35770) | uncultured Actinomycetes bacterium | biome: Freshwater; feature: Freshwater reservoir; material: water | place: Czech Republic | collected 2017-04-14 | depth 30m m | reverse complement strand
TGCCAGAAATTTTAGATGTTGATGAGGCTGCGCAAATATTAAAAGCACTTGAGGTTAAGGCAGGGGAAGAGGTAAGCGCGGTTAACCTAAGAGATCTAGCAATGCTGGAAGTTTTATACGCATCTGGGATTCGTGTTTCCGAGTTATGCGGTTTAAATCTTGGCGATATTGATGCATCAAGAAATACTTTAAGTGTGATTGGTAAAGGTGATCGACAAAGAGTTGTGCCACTTGGAATTCCGGCTATGAAGGCGCTTCAAAATTACTTAAGTAATGGCCGTAGTGAGTTTTTAAATAACAAATCAGCAGATGCGGTGTTTTTAGGTTCGCGTGGTAAGAGAATTGATCAGCGCACTGTGCGCGAGGTTGTCTATGAAGCGATGAAAGCAGTTGGTGCCACGATGGGACCACATGGACTCAGGCATAGTGCGGCTACACATTTATTAGAAGGTGGCGCTGATCTTCGAACAGTGCAAGAGATCTTGGGTCATGCATCTCTTGCAACAACGCAAATCTATACCCATGTTTCGCCTGAGCGTTTGCAATCTGCTTACAAGCAAGCACATCCGCGCGCATGAAGATTGAATTAGCTTTAGGAATTACTGAGTTAAGTAAACGCATTAAGCAAGATGATTTTGTGCGTGCAGTTTTATCTGGCAGGCGCCGAAATATGCAGCCAGGCTTTGAGCGAGTAGATATCAAACCGGTAATGATTAAAGATGAGATTAAATTACAAATTATTAGCAGTGATGAACGGCAGGCAACTACAAAAAATGTTGAGCTAGATTTTGATTTCGGGCCAATGTTGGCAAGTGGCTTTGCCAATTTACAGGCTGATACAACAAGTGAGAGTTATTCAATTCGAGTAAGTAAAAAAGATGAAGCACTTGTTGCAATAGGCAAGGTAAAGCTAGAGCGAGTGTTAAATCATGATCGCATAAAGCAGAGATTGCTGGCAGAGAACAACCCAATCTTTAAGGCACTTGAGATGAGTGATGTGTTGGGGCGAATTAAGCCAACCAAGATGGATAAGTACAAACAGGTTGAGGAGTTCTTAAGGTTACTTATTCCCACAATAGAGGATGAGGTTAAAGATCAAGATTCCTTGTCGATAGTTGATTTAGGTTGCGGTCATGCCTATTTAACCTTTGGTGTGCAGGAGTACTTCAAAGACAAGTACAAAAATGTTTCAGTTTTAGGTGTAGATGAGCGAGTTGATTCAAAAGATCACAATGAGAAGGTTGCGGCAAAGTTAAAGGTTGATGCTAAATTTTTGGCGGCGAAGATTGCAGATACACCGGCGCAAAAAGTTGATATTGCAATCGCACTTCATGCATGTGATACCGCAACAGATGATGCAATTGCTTGGGCGGTAAATAATGCAGCGCAGGTAATAATGGTGGCTCCTTGTTGTATGCATGAGCTGCAAACACAAGTTAAGGAGGCGCCAGAGCCTTGGGGAATGCTGACCAAGTATGGTTTAGTGAAAGAGCGGTTGGTTGATTTAATGACTGATTCACTGCGCGGACAAATCTTAAAATTACTTGGTTATCGAGTAGATATTGTGGAGTTTATTGGCGGAGAACATACCGCGCGAAATATCATGATTCGCGCAGTTAAAACTGGGGCAGCGGTGCAGGTGATTGATAAAGAGCGTTATGAAAAGATGATTAAAGAGTGGAATGTCACTCCATATTTAGCAAAGTTATTAGCAACTCAATTAAAAGCTGCGGCGGGAGTAAGCAATATCTGAGGAGTAGCACTTGCCAACTCCTTCACAATTAATCGGCTCAGCTTTTCCAATAAATACACCAGCAATTAATGCGATCGATGCTGCAGTCAGGGCAGCGATTGTTTTCATGGCTTAAGGATTTATTTATTCGCACCTTTCAACGGGATTACCGGGGATTGGTGTGGAAAAAGCACCCCTGTGGGTCAGGTAGGATTTGCCTCAGCACAGATTGTTAAAGATCTGTGACTTCACGCAATCTCTAGTTGGTTTTACCAACTAATGAACCTGTTCGGTCTGATGAAAATCAGTCGGTTTAGATTGCTAGGGATTAATCAAATTGATTAATCAACAACCGAGTGCGATTAATTCTTTTGCGAATTAATGGCGAAAAGGAGTCTGCCACCATGGCGGTAGTAACAATGCGAGAGCTGCTAGACAGCGGTGTTCACTTCGGACACCAAACACGTCGCTGGAACCCAAAGATGAAGCGCTACATCTTCACAGAGCGCAACGGCATCTACATCATCGATATCCAACAATCACTTGCGCTAATTGATAGTGCTTATGAGTTTATTAAGAATGAGGTTGCTAAGGGCGGCCACGTTTTATTTGTTGGAACTAAAAAGCAAGCACATGAACCAATCAAGCAACAATCAGCACGTGTGGGAATGCCATATGTAACTGAGCGCTGGTTAGGTGGAATGCTGACAAACTTCCCAACTGTATACAAGCGTGTGCAACGCCTAAAAGAGTTGGAAGCATTAGAAACAGCTAATGATCAATTATTAACTAAGAAAGAGTTACTTGTTCTTCGTCGCGAGCGCGAGAAGTTAAATAAGAACCTTGACGGTATTCGCAACATGACCAAACTGCCATCGGCTATTTGGGTTGTAGATACTAAGAAGGAACACCTTGCAGTAGCAGAGGCAAAGAAGTTAGGAATTCCAGTAGTGGCAATTCTTGACACTAACTGCGATCCAGATGAAATTGATTTTAAAATTCCTGGAAATGATGATGCTATCCGTTCAATCGCACTTCTTACTCGCGTAATGACAGATGCAATTGCAGCAGGACTTGCACTTCGTTCACAACAAGCAGCAAAGCTTGCTGATGCAGCAGCAAAGGAAGCGGCTGAAAAAGCTGCAGCTACTGCTGATCAACCACTTGCTGATTGGGAGAAAGATTTAATTAAGGAACCAACAGCTGATGCTGCTAAAACAGAAACTGCGGGTGCTTAATTGGCTTACTCAGCAGATGATGTAAAGCGCCTGCGCGAATTAACTGCAGCAGGAATGTTGGATTGCAAGAAAGCATTAGATGAAGCAGATGGCGATTTTGATAAGGCTGTTGAGATCATCCGTGTTAAAGGTCTGAAGGGTGTAACTAAACGCGAGGGTCGTTCAACCTCAAATGGTTTAGTAACAGCAAAGGCTGAAGGCGATCTTGGTGTGATGTTAGAACTTAACTGCGAAACAGATTTCGTGGCAAAGGGTGAGCGTTTCCAAGAGTTAGCTGATGAATTATTAAATCACTTAGCATCTTCAAAGATTGCAGATCTATCTGCCTTTCTTGCTTCAAAGCTGGCATCAGGTAAAACTGTGCAAGAGCGCGTAGATGAAGGCAATGCAACACTTGGTGAGAAGATTGAAATCAAACGCATCTCAGTTCTTACTGGTTCACCAGTAGCGCTGTACTTGCACAAGACTTCACCTGATCTACCAGCTCAAGTTGGTGTGCTTGTTCAATTAAAGAGCGCAGCAGCAGAAGCAGGTCGCGATATTGCTCAACACATCGCAGCATTTGCACCGCAATTTATTAGTCGTGATCAAGTACCAGCAGATCAGATTGAGAAAGAGCGTCGCCTTGCTGAGGAGACTGCTCGTAATGAAGGTAAGCCAGATGCGGCAATCGCAAAGATTGTGGAAGGTCGCGTAACTGGATTTGTTAAGGAAGTTTCACTTCTAGAGCAAGCCTTCGCAAAGGATGCAAAGAAGACGGTCCAACAAATTCTTGATGAGGCTAAGACCGCCGTGTCCGCCTTCAATAGATTCCGAGTGGGTCAGTAAACTTAAGTTCAGTAACAGTAATTAGATAAGGAGCGCTTGTGCCACGTAAGGGTTATAAACGAGTGCTCCTTAAATTATCTGGTGAAGTATTTGGTGGCGAAAAAGGCATTGGTGTTGATCCCGATGTAGTCCACGATGTAGCAAATCAAATTGCAGAGGTTGTTCGTGGTGGCACAGAGCTGGCAATTGTTGTCGGTGGCGGTAATTACTTCCGTGGCGCAGAGTTACAACAACGCGGTATGGATCGCGCTCGCGCAGATTACATGGGCATGCTTGGCACAGTTATGAACTGTTTAGCACTTCAAGATTTTCTAGAAAAAGCAGGTATTGAAACTCGTGTGCAAACTGCAATTGCTATGGGACAAGTTGCTGAACCATATGTGCCACGCAGAGCAATTCGCCACCTAGAAAAAGGTCGCGTAGTTATTTTTGGTGCTGGCGCTGGAATGCCATTTTTTACAACGGACACAGTTGCAGCTCAACGCGCACTTGAAATTGGATCTGATGCATTACTTCTTGCTAAATCTGGTGTTGATGGTGTTTACAACGCAGATCCAAGAAAAGATAAGAGTGCTACCAAATATGAAAGTATCTCTTACGATGAAGTTTTATCTAAATCTCTAGCTGTTGCAGATGCAGCAGCTTTTGCGCTCTGCCGCGAGAACAAATTACCAATTGTGGTCTTTGATTTGAAGCAAAATGGCAACATCAAGCGGGCGGTTAAGGGTGAAAGTATCGGAACTCTAGTTTCTTAACTAGAATAACGATTACTTAAAGGAGAATTAAATGTCAGATCTAAATACATCACTTGCAGATTGTTCAACCAAAATGAACAAGGCAATTGATGTTGCCAAAGAGGATTTCGCAGCCATCCGCACAGGTCGTGCGCACCCAGCAATGTTTGCCAAGTTAATGGTTGATTACTACGGCACCGGAACTCCACTTGCCCAACTTGCAACTGTGCAAGTACCAGAGGCTCGTCTGGCATTAATTACGCCATACGATAAAGGAGCACTTGCTGCAATCGAGAAGGCAATTCGTGACTCTGATTTAGGTGTTAATCCAGGTTCAGATGGTGTTGTTATTCGCGTTAACTTTCCGCAATTAACTGAAGAGCGTCGCAAAGAGTTTATTAAAGTTGCAAAATCAAAGGCTGAGGATTCAAAGGTTGCTATTCGTGGCGTTCGCCGAATTGCGAAAGAGGCGATGGAAAAATTAGAGAAAGATGGCAAGGTTGGTAAAGATGATCTAGTTCGCGCTGAAAAAGAGCTAGAGAAAATTACTTCAGATCACGTAGCCAAGATTGATGAACTTTTAAAGCATAAAGAAGCTGAACTGCTAGAAGTTTAATAATGGCTGATCTGCATTCAATAAATGATGCGATAAACAAACGCGCTGGGCGTAAGTTACTGCCTTCAATTTTAGTTTCCTTAACCTTACTTACCTTAATCTTTGGCACCATAAATCTTGAACCAAAATTATTTTTACTTCTTATTCTGATCGCCATCATGCTGGGTGTTCGTGAATTAACCCATGCCTATCGCGCCGGTGGCATTGAATTACCAGATCTGCCAATCATGTTAATTGCCTCGGTCATTTTGGTGGCCTCTTGGTTTGGTGGCACTGAAGGTTTAGCTGTCTCAACCGGATTATCAATTCCAATTTTGATGTTCTTCTTACTTATGATTTCACAAAAAGATTTTATTAAACGTTCAACCTCTGCAGTCTTTGCTGTTTTTTACTTAGCAGTTTTAGGTGGATTTATTTTGCTAGTTGCAAATCATCCAGATGGTGGCAAGCGAATACTGGCGCTCGTTATTTTGATTGCTTGCAACGACACCTTTGCCTACTTTGCCGGCGTGCTATTTGGTAAACATAAAATGGCGCCAACCATCAGCCCAAAGAAATCTTGGGAGGGTTTAGTCGGTGGATTAATCGCATCCTTAATTGGTGGGGCATTGGTATTTCAAAATGCCTTTGAAACGCAATGGTATGTGGGCTGCGCAGTTGGAGTTATGACGGTAATTACTGCAACATGTGGTGATTTAATTGAAAGTGCAATTAAGCGCGATCTTGCAATTAAAGATATGTCTAATTTATTACCAGGCCATGGCGGCATTATGGATCGCCTTGATTCGGCATTATTTACCGCACCTGCTGTTTGGTTTGCCTTTGAATTAATTAATCGGTATTTGTAGTGGTTGATTTAGTCTTTGATCCTCCTGCGCCAAAAAAGAAAACACCAATTCATTTAGCCGACTTAACTGTTGCAGAGCGCAAAGCACGCGCTGAAGAGCTTGGATTGCCGGCATTTCGTGCCAATCAATTAGCGGTGCACTTCTTTACTCATTACAACGATGATCCTGACACTTGGAGCGATATTCCAAAGGAGCTGCGCCAACCACTTGCGGATGCATTTTTACCTAAATTAATTACCTTAGTTCGCTCCATTACCTGTGATGGTGGTAAAACTCGTAAGGATCTTTGGCGCTTACATGATGGTGTTTTAGTGGAGTCGGTTTTAATGAAATACACCGATCGCACCACTGTTTGTATCTCATCTCAAGCAGGTTGTGGCATGAACTGTCCATTTTGCGCAACCGGACAAGCTGGTTTAACTAGAAATTTAACTGCTGGTGAAATTACCGCCCAAGTTGTAATGGCAGCTAAAGCATGTGCTGCTGGTGAATTACCTGGGGGGCAAACTCGATTATCAAATGTGGTATTTATGGGAATGGGTGAGCCATTAGCTAATTACAAGCCAGTGATGCAATCTGTTCGAAATTTATCTAGCCCACAACCTAACGGCTTAGGTATTGGCGCCAGATCAATTACCGTTTCAACTGTTGGTTTAGTAAATGGCATTGATAAATTAATTGATGAGGATATTCCGGTAACGCTAGCAATTTCATTACATACACCTGATGATGAACTACGCGATACTTTGGTGCCAATTAACTCACGATGGAAGGTTAAAGAGGTTTTACAAGCTGCCGACCGTTATGAAGCAAAGACTGGAAGACGTTACTCAATTGAGTATGCATTAATTCGCGATATTAATGATCAAGCATGGCGGGCAGATTTGTTGGGCCGATTACTTAAGAATAAAAACGCCCATGTTAATTTAATTCCACTTAATCCAACTCCTGGTTCTAAATGGACCGCATCTCGCCCAGAGGATGAGCGAGCCTTTGTGGAAATTCTGGAGGGTTATGGCGTTCCGGTAACGGTGCGCGATACCCGAGGCCGAGAGATTGATGGAGCATGTGGTCAATTAGCGGCGGCCGAAGTATCCTCGGCTAAGTAACTCATTAAATAGCTTTTAAATTTAAGAAAGGTTTTACCGTGAAGGCGCTAAAGAATTTTGTAAATGGAAAGTTTGTTGATTCTAAATCTGGCAAAACTACCGAGTTAATTAATCCAGCAACTGGAAAAGCATTTGCTACTGCGCCAAATTCAAATGAAGCAGATGTTGATGCAGCACTTCAAGCTGCCGCTGCCGCCTTTCCAGCATGGCGCGATACAACTCCATCGCTTCGCCAAAAAGCCTTACTTAAAATTGCTGATGCGTTAGAGGCAAATGCTGAAAAATTAGTTGCCATCGAATCAGAAAACTGTGGCAAGCCAATCTCGGTAACCATGAGCGAAGAGATTCCGCCAATGATTGATCAGATTAGATTTTTTGCCGGAGCTGCTCGAAATCTTGAAGGTAAATCAGCTGGTGAGTACATGAATGGCATGACCTCATTTATTCGCCGCGAACCAATTGGTGTTTGTGCACAAGTAACACCTTGGAATTACCCAATGATGATGGCGGTATGGAAGTGGGCGCCGGCAATTGCTGCGGGAAATACTGTTGTTTTAAAACCATCAGATACCACACCTGCTTCCACATTATTTATGGCAGAGATTATGAGTGAGTTTTTACCTGCTGGTGTTTTCAATGTGGTTTGCGGAGAGCGCGATACTGGACGTGCCTTAATTGCGCACAAGATTCCAGCGATGGTTTCAATTACTGGATCAATTCGTGCTGGTATTGAGGTAGCAAAAACTGCTGCAGATGATGTGAAGAAGGTTCACCTAGAGCTTGGTGGAAAAGCACCCGTTGTTGTGTTTGCAGATTCAGATTTAGCAGCTGCTGCTGAAACTATTGCCATCACTGGATTTTTCAACGCCGGTCAAGATTGCACAGCTGCAACTCGCGTAATTGTTGAAGCATCTGCATATGAGAAGTTTGTGGAATTACTTGCTAATGAGGCAAATACCAAGATTGCAGTTGGAAATCCGGATGAGGATGTTTTAGTTGGTCCAGTAAATAATGCTAATCAACTAGAGCGAGTAAAAGGATTTATTGATCGCTTGCCATCTCACGCCAAAATTGTTGCTGGAGGTGCGGTACTAGATCGTCCAGGATTTTTCTTTGCACCAACTGTGGTGGCAGATCTAAAACAAGATGATGAGATTATTCAAAATGAGGTTTTTGGACCGGTTATTACAGTTCAAAAATTTGCAGATGAGGCGCAAGCAATTGAGTACGCAAATGGTGTTGAGTACGGATTGGCATCTAGCGTTTGGACCAAAGATCATGGTCGTGCAATGCGTCTTGCCAAAGCATTTGATTTTGGTTGCGTCTGGATTAACTGTCATATTCCATTGGTTGCGGAAATGCCGCATGGTGGATTTGGTAGATCAGGCGTTGGTAAGGATCTTTCTGGCTATGGCTTTGAGGATTACACCAGAATTAAGCATGTAATGACCAATATAAATGCTTAACACCCAGCCATTTCGGGTCTAGGATCGGTCCATTCATTTAGCTGAACTCCCCACAGCTTCTTAGTTAGAAAGTGGTGCGATGACCAACAACAGTTCCAACACAAATAAAGATAAGTTAAATAAGTTAGCTGCAGATAATTCGATTCCATCAGAGATTAAAAACTTAATTTCTAAATCATTATCACGCAGAACAGTGTTGGCAGGAGTTGGTGGCGCAGGAGCAGCAGTTGCACTTGCATCATGCAGTAGTGGTGGCGGTTCCTCAGCAGAGAATGTTCGCTGGGCAAACTGGACAGAGTATTTAGATTATGACGAGGCGACTGGTGAAAACCCATCCTTAGTTGATTTCACTAAAGCAAATGGCATTGAAGTTTCATACAAAGAAGCAGTTCTAGATAATGATGAGTTCACCGCTCCATTGTTAGATAAGTTGCAATCTAAAAAAGATATTGGTTATGACTTAGTAACACTTACCGACTGGATGACTGCGCGCTGGATTCGCTTGGGTTACACAGCAAAGTTCTCAGATGGCAGCATCCCAAATAAAGTTAATTTGCAAGCCTCACTACAAAATCCATCATTTGATCCAGGTCGCACACAATCACTTCCTTGGCAAGGCATCATGGCTGGTATTGGTTGGAACAGTGAAAAGATTCCTGGTGGAATTAAATCAATCGCGCAATTATTCTCACCAAAAAATAAGGGCAAGGTAGTTGTGCTCTCTGAAATGCGCGACACCATGGGCTTAATTTTGTTACACCTTGGAATTGATCCATCAAAGGATTTCACAGAAGATCAATTTATGAAGGGTATTGATTTCCTAGCTAAGCAAATTAAAGATGGCATTGTTATTGGCGTTAAGGGAAATGAATACACCCAAGATCTTCGTGATGGAAATGTTTGGGCAGTAGTTGGTTGGTCTGGCGATATGTTCCAACTTAAGGCAGAGTCTGAAGGCAAGTTCGACTTCGCAATTGCCGAAGAGGGCGGCATGATCGCAAATGACAACCTAATGATTCCGGCAACTGCAACAAATAATGCAGCGGTTGAGAAGTTAATTAATTACTACTACGACCCAGTAATTGCAGCCAAGGTTGCCGCATTTGTTAACTACGTCTGTCCAGTAGTTGGTGCGCAAGAGGAGATGGCAAAGTTTGATGCTGAATTAGCAAAGAGCGAGTTCATCTTCCCAACTGCAAAGACAAATTCACAGTTGAAGATTTTCCGTGCCCTAACTGCAGCTGAAGAAACTAAGTTCCAAACTGCGTTTCAATCGGTGGCTGGTAACGCCTAATGGCAGTTGACGCGTCAACTTCTGCTAAGGGCGACTTAATACTTAAAAACCTCACCAAAACTTATGGTGATTTCAATGCGGTTGATGATCTTTCATTAGTAATTCCGAAAGGTTCATTTTTCGCATTACTTGGACCATCTGGTTGCGGTAAAACTACAACGCTGCGAATGATTGCAGGACTTGAAGAGCCAACATCTGGCAACATTTGCGTTGGTGAAACAGATATCACCGATATGAAACCTTATAAACGTCCAGTTAATACCGTTTTCCAAAATTACGCATTATTCCCACATCTTTCTATCTTTGAAAATATTGCATTTGGTCTGCGCCGTCGCGGCGTTAGCGATGCCGAAGTTAAGGCGCAGGTAGATAAGGTGTTAAATCTGGTTGAACTTCCACAACTGGCAGAGCGCAAACCAAATCAATTATCTGGCGGGCAACAACAACGTATTGCGGTGGCTCGTGCGATTGTTAATAAGCCAGCATTGTTGTTACTAGATGAACCACTTGGCGCACTTGATCTAAAGCTTCGTCGCCAAATGCAGATTGAATTAAAATGGATTCAAACTGAAATCGGAATTACCTTCGTTCATGTAACTCATGATCAAGAAGAGGCAATGACCATGGCAGACACAATTGCAGTGATGAACAATGGCAAGATAGAACAAATGGGCTCACCTGATGAGTTATATGACTCACCAAAGACTAAGTTTGTGGCTAACTTCCTAGGACAATCCAATTTAATTCCCGGAACCATCTCTGGCACCGATGGCGATAACTTAATTATTGATCTTTATGGAACCAAGGTGGCAGTTCCTAAAAAACGCAGCTCAGCAACAGGCAACTCAGCGCTAGTTGGTATTCGTCCAGAGAAATTCCGCATTTCAGCAGAAGGTAAGGGCGCGACTGGAAATGTATTAACTGGTGGCGTGGTCTCTGATGTTTCATACATCGGAGTTTCAACTCAATACCAAGTAGAGATGCCTTGGGGTAAAGAGTTAATGGTCTTTGAACAAAATGATGATGATGAAGATTTCTTGCGTAAAGGCGAGAAGGTCACATTATCTTGGGAGCCAGTATTTTCATTTGTGCTAGATGGCAGTGAAAATGCAACCTCTGGATCAAATTAACAATGGCCGCAATTAGCCGTCCTAGTGGCAAGGTTTTTGCACTAAAAGATAATAAATCTTTATTTCCATATCTTTTATTAGCCCCTGGACTGCTTTGGCTATTTATGTTTTTTATTTTGCCAATTGTGAACTTGGCGCAAATGTCTACCAAAACAAGTACTGGTGAATCGGGCCAGTTTGAACAAAGCTATCGATTTGCTAACTTCTTTGATTCATTTGTTGATGCCAGCGGTCAATTTGGCAGATCATTTTTGTATGCCACATTAGCTACCTTGATTGCACTTGCTATTGCATACCCACTTGCTTATGCCATCGCATTTAAATCAGGTAAGTGGAAAAATGTTTTATTAGTTCTAGTTGTTGCACCATTTTTCGTTTCATTTCTACTTCGCACAATTGCCTGGAAGCAAATTCTTGGCGAAGAGGGTCCGGTAACTGCAATCTTGCGCGGGCTGCACATTATTTCGCAGCAAACTACATTAACTTCAAGTGCATTTGCAGTTGTAACTGGTCTGGCATATAACTTCCTGCCATTTATGACATTGCCTATTTATGCATCCCTGGAGCGAATTGATCCAAGAACTTTAGAAGCTTCCGGTGATCTTTACGCAAATGGATTTACTACTTTTAGAAAGGTAACACTTCCACTTTCAATGCCGGGCGTTGTTGCCGGAACTTTGCTTACCTTTATTCCAGCCGCCGGTGATTACATCAATGCGAACATCTTAGGAAACCCAAATACCAAGATGCTAGGAAATGTAATTGAAGCGCGCTTTTTTAAGATCGTGGATTACCCAACCGCTGCAGCACTTTCATTCACATTGATGGCAGCAATTTTGATTTTAATTACCCTTTATATTCGCAAAGCTGGAACTGAGGAATTGGTATGAAATCAATTTCTCGCTGGTTTTCTAAGAATTTAATCCGCATCTATGCAGCCTTGGCTTTCATCTATCTTTTTATTCCAGTTCTCTACACCTTCATCTTTTCCTTTAATGATTCCGGTAAAACAAACTTAATCTGGAAGGGCTTTACTCTTGAGAAGTGGAGTAATCCATGTGGTGCACCAGAGATATGCAGCGCTCTCGGAAACTCATTTTTAATCGGATTTACCTCAACCTTTATTGCAACCGTACTTGGAACATTAATCGCTTTCGCACTTGGTCGTTATAAGTTCAAGGGACGTGCAACTACTAACTTACTTATTTTCTTACCTATGGCAACACCAGAGATTGTCCTTGGTGCATCACTTTTAACCATGTTTATTAACCTAGGAATTAACACCTCACTTTTAACAACCATCATTGCGCACGTAATGTTTTGTATTTCCTTTGTTGTGGTAACAGTTAAAGCTCGTATTGCATCCTTGGACCCACGTCTTGAACAAGCAGCGATGGATTTATATGCAAATGAATGGCAAACCTTTCGCCGCGTAACTTTTCCATTAGTACTTCCTGGTATCGCTGGCGCAGCCCTGCTGGCATTCTCACTTTCCTTTGATGACTTCATTATTACCAACTTCAACTCTGGAACTGTAAATACCTTTCCTAAATTTGTTTATGTCTCAGCAGGACGTGGCATTCCAGCCCAAGCAAATGTGATTGGTTCGGCGATGTTCATAATTGCAGTAGCGATTGTGATTATTGGACAGGTTTTAGGAAGCAAACGCAAAAGCAAGGTTTAAATCTGTTTTGCACGTTGAATATGGCTATTGAAAGAAGTTCGGCTAGTTCTTAGGATTCCTAGATGAGCAAGAAATACATTATTTTCTTGGTAGAAGTTGTTTTGATCTTTATTTTTTCAGTACTTATTAATTTAGAAAAAACCGGTGTCGCAAAGAATACAGATGCTCTGATCATAAGTAGTAAACCGCTTTGGTGTTATGAGAAAAGCTCCAAGTATTTCTGGGAAAGTTCAGTTAAATACGGTTGCGTAAAAGATGGGCAATCTCTCGGACCAGACAAGATTGCAACTCCAGATCAGGAAGCTAATGAGTTAGATCAAAAGGTGAAAATTCGTTTTTTAGCGGCTCAAGCACAAGCAAACATTGAAGGAGTTAATATCCAAATCACTTCAGGTTATAGAAGTAAGGCGAAACAATTAATGTTATTTGAACAGGCTGTAAGAAAGTACAAAACTGTAGAAGAGGCAAGTAAATGGGTATTACCACCAGATCTTTCACATCACCCTAGGGGTATCGCAATTGATGTTAATTATCCTGCCGGACCGGCAGGTGCTAAATGGTTAGAAATAAATGGAAATCGATTTGGATTATGTCGGGTTTATGAAAATGAATGGTGGCATTTTGAACCATTAATCGCCCCAGGTGAGATCTGTCCAAATCTGGTACCAAATGCATTAACAAAATTGAATTAAATTAAAAAATAAATGGTTATATACTCAAGGTATGGCAAACATCGGCAATATGTACGGCCCAGATTTCACATTCCTTGGAATCCCGCGTTGTGATTTAGATAAGCCAGAAACTTTTAAAGGTGCAGATGTAATTATTGTTGGTGCACCAATTGATAGCGGAACCTCTTACCGCAGTGGCGCCAAGATGGGACCACAAGCAATTCGCATGGGCGATTACCTACCTCATGATGCAGAGCGTCCACATCTTTCAATGCGTATTGATCCATTACAAAAATTAAAGATTTATGATGCGGGTGATTTGTTAATGCCAGGTGGTGATCTAGTTAAATCACTAAAGGTATTAGAGGAAGCAACGGAAAAAATAAGTAAAGCTGGGGCAATCGCTGTTGTATTAGGTGGAGATCATTCAATCGCATCTGCAGATGTAACGGGCATTGCTAATCATTTGGGTAAAGGCAAAGTTTCCATGATC
>CAEZXU010000014.1_pt1 | contig 13971 bp, 12 predicted proteins | sample 7265331 | NCBI WGS metagenome assembly CAEZXU01 (sample SAMEA6813916, study PRJEB35770) | uncultured Actinomycetes bacterium | biome: Freshwater; feature: Freshwater reservoir; material: water | place: Czech Republic | collected 2017-04-14 | depth 30m m | reverse complement strand
TAATTAATTTAGAAGAGGCGTTAAAAGATACGCCGGTTACGCACAGCGGAATTGGTCATACTCGTTGGGCAACTCATGGTGGTCCAACCGATACCAACGCACATCCACATTTAGATAATGAAGGAAAGCTAGCTTTAATTCACAATGGCATTATCGAAAATTATGTTGAGTTACGAGCTGAATTAGAAAAACGTGGTCATAAGTTTAAATCTGAAACTGACACAGAATCTGTAGTTCATTTATTAAGTGATGCCCGCAAAGCACACCATGGCGATTTAGCCGCAGCAATGCGAGATGTTTGTAAGCAATTGCGTGGATCATTTACTTTGCTTGCCCTACATTCAGATAAACCAGAAATCATTGTTGGTGCTCGCCGTAATTCACCACTAGTTGTTGGTGTTGGCAAAGGTGAAAACTTCTTAGCCTCTGATGTTTCAGCCTTTATTTCCCATACCAAAATCGCGCTAGAACTTGATCAAGATCAGGTTGTTGAAATATCACCAGATGGAGTAGTCGTAACTGACATATCTGGAAAGGTTGTTACTCCAAAACAGTATGAGATTTCCTGGGATGCTAGTGCTGCAGAACGCGGTGGCTATCCACACTTCATGCTGAAAGAAATCTATGAACAACCAAAGGCAATTGCCGATACTTTAATTGGCCGCCTTGATGGATTAGATATTGATTTAAAATTTAAGAAGTTTAATAAAATTGTCATCATTGCCTGCGGTACGGCATATAACGCAGGTTTGGTTGGAAAGTATGCAATTGAAAAGTGGTCGGGCATTGCTGTGGATGTTGAACTTGCCTCTGAGTACCGATACCGCGAACCAAGTATTGATAAACAAACATTAGTAATTCCAATTTCACAATCAGGTGAAACCATGGATACCTTGATGGCGATGCGTTATGCCAAGGCAAAAGGTGCAACCATATTTTCTGTTTGTAATACAAATGGCTCAACAATTCCACGCGAATCAGATGCAGTTTTATACACCCATGCAGGCCCAGAAATCGCGGTTGCATCTACAAAGGCATTTGCTACGCAATTAGTTGCAATGTATTTAATTGGCTTACATATTGGTAAGAAGTTAAAGGTAGTAAAGAAGAAGGTTGCTAAGGAAATTATGGCGGAGCTTTCAGAGCTGCCAGCCAAGGTGGAACAAGTACTTGAAACTGCTGAACCGCTTCGGGCATTAACTCGCACCTTTAAAGATGCGCAATCAGTTTTATTTTTAGGCCGACATGTTGGTTATCCAACCGCACTTGAAGGTGCACTGAAATTAAAAGAGCTTGCTTACATGCATGCAGAAGGTTTTGCTGGCGGGGAGTTAAAGCATGGACCAATTGCTTTAATTGATAACGGAACACCCGTAGTTGCCATCATGCCACCTGAACATTCAGTACTTGCTGAAAAAATGGCAAGTAATATCCAAGAGGTAAAAGCACGAGGTGCAGTAGTAATTGCTATTAGTGAATTTGAATTTGCAAGTGCAGATCATTTAATTCGAATCCCAAAAGTGCACCAATTCTTACAACCAGTTTTGTCGGTAGTGCCATTACAAGTTATTGCATACGAGATGGCGGTTGCCCGAGGCAATGATGTTGATCAACCTCGCAACTTAGCAAAATCTGTAACTGTTGAATAGAGAGTAAATGCCAGAAGCAAGAAAGAGACAGATGAACACCGCTCTAAAATTGGCGGTTATTTTCTTAGCCATCTACGGAGTCATTACCCAACAAGTATTAGCTAATGGTTGGCTGCGTCGATTTGATGAATGGATTTATAACCGAGATTTCTTACTGGTAACTCCTGGAAAAACTCCAACATTAGTTATGTTAGTTGATGATCTCGGACTTCGTAGCGTCACTGCAATCGTTCTACTTTTTACCGCATATTTAATTAGTAGAAGATACAAATCTTGGCGACCAATTAATCTTTCAATTCTTTCATTAGTTGCCTTAAATCTATTTGTTGGCGCATCTAAATTATTATTTGGTAGAACCAAACCACATTCTGGCTTTGACCTATTCTTTACAGATAGTGGACTTTCCTATCCAAGTGGACATGCAGCAAATGCATTACTAACTTGGGGAATTTTTGCTTATCTAATCTTTCGCTATTCACACAAAGGACCCTTCGAGGGTTTTCGCCTAACCTGGTTAGTTTCACTTGTAACCACTGGAGTTTGCTTAGCTTCTTTATATCGAAATACTCACTGGTTTTCAGATTTAATTGGCGGCTTATTCATCGGCGCAGCATTGTTGGTTTCAATCATCGCAGTAGATAGAAGTATTCCTTCGGAGCGACAACCTTCCTAGTAAGGGTAGGGTTATTTCATGTCTCGCGCAGTTGCCGAAGTTGATTTAACCGCCATCGCGCATAATTTAAATTTAATTAAAGCAAAAAGTAATGCGCAAGTTTTGGCGGTTGTAAAAGCAGATGCATATGGGCATGGCTTAATCCCAGTTGCCAAAGCGGCAGTTGCTGCAGGTGCGCATTGGCTAGGAACTGCTTTATTAGAAGAAGGTATTGCACTTAGAGCCGCTGGAGTAAAGGCGCCATTAATTTGTTGGTTAACACCACTTGGTGAGGATTTGAAAACGGCGATTAAAAACAATATTGATTTATCTGTATCTTCAATGGAATTACTTGAAGAGATTATTGATGCTGGGCGAGCGGCCAATATTGTGCCGCGGATTCATCTAGAAGTAGATACAGGAATGACTCGTGGTGGCGTGCGAAATGATTGGGCAGAGTTTGTCGCCGAAATTGCAAAAGCGGTAAAAGATAATGGCGTAGAAGTAGTTGGTTTGTGGTCACACTTTGCTAGAGCAGATGAGCCAGATCAAAGTTTTAATCAACAACAATTAGATACTTTTCATAAACGGCTGGCAATTTTGATATCACAGGGAATTAATCCGCAATTTGTGCATATCGCTAATTCAGCGGCGGCACTTACTAACAAAGATTCTTACAAAAACATTGTGCGCTGGGGTATTGGGCTCTACGGATTATCACCTGATGTAAACACCTTAGGAAGTTCTGGCACATTAAATTTAAAGCCAGCGATGAAATTAAAAGCTAAATTACATCTAGTAAAAGAGGTCGAAGCCGGCGCCCAAGTTGGATACGGCGGAACTGCAACTGTTAATGCAAATACCAAAATTGGTGTTGTCACAATGGGATATGCAGATGGCATTCCGCGCAATACAAATAATTCTGCTGGTGTATTTGTCGCCGGCAAACGTGCACCATTACTAGGTCGCGTTTCCATGGATCAATTTGTTGTAGATCTTGGATTGCAATCAACTGCTAAAACCGGTGATGAAGTTGTTATTTTTGGTGATGGCAGCGCTGGTGAGTACACAATTGATGAATGGGCAAGCGCAGCAAGCACAATTAATTATGAAATAGTTACCCGAATCGGCCCACGCGTGCCTAGAATCTACCCTCGTGGGTAACAGTTCAGATCTGCTCTCGATAAAAAATCTCTCCGTATCTTTCGGTGGATTAAAAGCACTTTCAAATGTTTATTTAGATTTACATATAAATGAAGTTGTTGGATTAATTGGCCCAAATGGCGCAGGTAAGACCACATTATTTAATGCACTAAGTGGCATTGTCGGAGTAGATAGCGGCGAACTTGAAATAAATGGCAAGGGCCACAAATGGCCAAAAGCCCACCAATTAATTGATTTAGGAATCTCTCGCACACTACAAGGTGTTGGATTATTTCCAGAGTTAACTGTTTTAGAGAATGTGATGATTGGCGCAACAAAATCAGCCAAGAGTGGCTTAATAAGTAGCGCACTTGGATTTAACGGTAGAGATGAAAAGCGCCTTCGCGAAAAAGCTATGACTGCATTAGAGCGGGTATATGCATCAGGAATTGCAGATCGCAGAGCAGATTCACTTCCATATCCAGTTACAAAACGAGTAGCAATTGCTCGTGCACTAGTTAGTGAGCCAAAGGTCCTATTACTTGATGAGCCAGCCGGTGGCCTAGGCGCACAAGATATTGAATGGATGAATGGCTTAATTCATAACTTAGCTGCAAGTTGCTCGGTAATTTTGGTCGAACACCATATGGATGTTGTTATGTCAGTTTGTGATCGACTATATGTATTGAACTTTGGTGAGGTTATATCAAGTGGCAATGTAGAAACTGTTCGCAATGATCCAGCTGTGATTGCTGCCTATCTAGGAGTAAACAATTGAGTGGCTTAGTCGTTGAGAATTTAACAATTGATCATGGCGCTATTAGAGCAATTAACAAAGTCTCCTTCAAAGTGCCACAAGGAAAACTTTCAGCAATTATTGGTGCAAATGGTGCAGGCAAAACAACTTTGCTCCGCACTCTCTCTGGATTAAAAGATGCCCAAAGCGGTAGTGCAACTTGGAATGGTAAATCTATATTGCGTCAGAAGCCAGAAGATTTAGCACGGAGTGGCATCATGCATGTTTCAGATGGTAAATCTGTAATTGCCGAATTAACTGTTAAAGAGAATTTAGCACTGGCTGGCTTGTGGCGAAAAGATAAAGCTGATGTCGCCAAGGCAACAGATGAGGCAATTGAATTATTTCCAAGATTAGGTGAGCGCTTACAACAAAGTGCTGGTTCACTATCTGGTGGGGAACGTCAGATGTTGGCAATTGGCCGAGCATTAATCGCCAGACCAAAATTACTTTTATTGGATGAACCATCGTTAGGTCTTGCACCATTAATAATTGAGCAGATCTTTCAAACCATTAAAACTTTAACTGCCAAAATGAATTTAACTGTTGTATTAGTAGAACAAAATGCAATTGGTGCGTTGAAGATTGCTGATGAAGGAGTAGTTCTAAATCTAGGTTCCGTTGTTGCAGTAGATAATGCGCAAACCCTTCTAAATGATCCAGCAGTGCGCGCTGCTTATTTGGGATTTTAAAATGAACCAATTTATTACAGCTGTTTTAACCTCGCTCTCATCAGGTGCAATTTATGCACTTATGTCATTGTCATTAGTTTTAGTTTGGCGATCAACCCGAGTAGTTAACTTTGCCCAAGCAGGTCAGGCGGTATTAACAACTTATATTGGTTATGCGGTGATTCAAAAAACCGGTTCTTATTGGATAGCTTTATTGGTGGCTGTAGTAAGTGGTGCCGTAATTGGCGCAATCATCGATAGATTCTTTATGCGACCAATCTTTAAACGAATTACCTCAGGGCCAATTGTGATGATTGCTCCTGTTGTGGCAACCCTTGGCTTATTAGGAATTATTCAAGCAATTATTGGTTTTGTTTGGGGATTAACAAATCAATCAATTGAAACTCCAGTTTCTAATGCTGGATTAAGTTTAAATGGAACAGTAGTTGCTTTTAGTTTGTATAACGCACTTGTGCTAGTAATTGTTACATTAGTTATGGTTTTACTTACCTTACTTTTCCAAAAGACAAACATTGGTTTAGCGCTTCGAGCATCTGCATACTCTCCAGAGATTGCAAAATTATCTGGAATTAAGGTTGATGCAGTGCGAACTCTTGGTTGGGCAATAGCTGGTGCCGCAAGTGGCTTGGCTGGAATGCTTTATATTCCAAACACTTATCTGTATCCAAATGCAATGGATGTGCTACTAGTTTTTGGTTTTATTGCTGCAGTGATTGGTGGTTTAGAAAGTATGGCCGGAGCAGTAGCTGGCGCCATGGTTCTAGGATTTGCCATCAACTTTTCAACCTCTTACATAAGCACAAAACTAGTTTTCCCAACTGCATTTGTAGTTTTAATCTTAGTTTTGTTAGTTAAACCTTCTGGCTTATTTGCAGCTAAGAAAGGTAGAAGTGCTTAAATGTTAAAACTCTCTTCTGGGAAAAAACGCCTTTTGCTTTTTGTACTTGCTGGTTGGATTTTATTAATGGCGAGCAACCAAGTTGATGAATTAAAACTTTATCAAGGTGCATTCGTAGCAACCTATGCATTAGGAATCACCTCAATAATTTTGTTAACTGGCTACAGCGGACAACTTTCACTGGGCCATAGCGCGCTTATGGCAGTTGGTGCTTATGCTGGCGCCTTAACTGCAAATAATTTGCATTGGCATCCAGTTATTGCCTTAGTCATGGCGGCATTAATTGCTGGGTTATTTGGATTAATACTTGGCGCAGCAGTTGCTAGATTTAGTGGACCATACTTAGCTGGAACTACCTTGGCACTTGCAGTTTCACTACCTTCACTTGCTAATCAATTCCCAGTACTAGGTGGTGAGCAAGGATTAATCTTTGATGTTGGTGTTGCACCAGCAAGATTTGGTGAAGAGTTTTCGCAATATCAATGGTTCTTCTGGATTGCCGCACTTGCTGCATTAATTATGAGTTGGACTATTGCAAATATTGCCTCATCAAGATTTGGCCGCACCTTCAGAGCAATGCGTGATAATCCAATAGCAGCTGAGCTATCTGGGGTAAATGTTGCCCAACAAAAGGTCATCGCCTTCACTATTAGCGCCGGCGTCGCAGGATTGTCTGGGGGTCTGCTGGTAATGCTGATTACAGGCGTATCACCTAGTGCTTTCCCGCTCAGCCTCTCATTTTCCCTGCTGACAGGCGCAGTGGTTACTGGCGTGTACAACCTAAAAGGTGTGATCCTTGGGGCATTGGTTCTAGTGGCTATTCCAGAAATCGCCGATTCGTTAGTATCTCGCATCGGAGGATCTGAAGGATTGGCTACAACCTTGCCTGGTCTATTGGTCAGCGCACTGTTGATCTTGGCAGTGCTCTTTGCACCAAATGGTCCTGGTGAGTTACTAAGAGGAAAAATAAAAAGAGTTAGAAAAGTAAGTAAACCCTAGGGAAGGAAATAAATGATCAGAAATACACGTACGAAGCGAGCAAGCCTTGCTTCAGCGTTAATTGCTGCGGGTGCAATGGTGCTTAGCACTGTTCCAGCACAAGCTGCAGAAACAACAGGAGTAACAGCAACAACAATCAAACTTGGAATCTCATCTCCAAAGACAGGTTCTGCAGGACTTGTTTATGGAAAGCTTCCTGGCGCGATGAAGGCGTACTTCGATTACATCAACGATAATGGTGGAGTAAATGGTCGCAAGATCACACTTGTTGCTCGTGATGATAAGTACACACCAACACTTGCTGCTACTCAAACTACAAATTTAGTTTTGAATGACAAGGTGTTCGCACTAGTTGGTGCACTTGGAACAGCTACACACTCCAAGGCATATACAGCGGCAGCACTTTCAAAGAACAATGTTCCTGATCTATTTGTTAACACAGGATTCAGTGGTTTTGCCAATAAGGCTAAGTATCCAACTGCCTTTATGGTTCTTCCTAGCTATGCAATGGAAGCAAAGATCATGGCTAAGTTCATTAAGGACAACCCAACTCTTGCTCCTCAAGCATCTTTCTTAATTGCACAAGATGATGAGTTTGGTATTGATGGCGTTGGTGGATTTAAGTCTGCTGGTCATACATTTACCGCTCCTCCAACCTTGTACCCACAAGGTGGATTATCAGCTGCATTAGCTGAAGGTGCTCTTACAAAGCTTTCTGTAGTGCCTGGAAAGCCAATTCTTGTTCTTTTCGGTACAACTGATTCAACTGCCACAATTCTTAAGGCAGCAGAGAAGTTGTCACTAACAACTAAGTTCACATTTATTGCTGGATCAGTTGGTGGAGATGCAAATACATTGCTAGCACTAGGTGTTAAGTCAACAACTATTGATGGCATTCTTGCTGCATCATTCTTCCCAGATGCAAAAGACTCAACTGATGAGTATGTAAAGCAATTCTCAGCGATCAATACCAAGTACAACAAGGGTGTTACATTCGATAACATCGTTCTACAAGGTATGAACTCTGCGATGCTTACAGTTCAAGCACTTCGCGCTGCAGGCAAGAATTTGACTCGCACCGGATTGATGTCAGCAATTGATGCAAAGGGTTCTACTTTTGCAAGTGCTGGCTTAGTTCCACTTAATTACTCAGCTACTAGCCGTGTTGGTTACAACGGTTACTACTTTGGTCAATTAAATGCCAAGGGTGAGTTAAAGCCATTTGGTGGAAAAGTTTCGCTTTACACAACTGATTCAACATCAGGTGCGGTAACTGCATCAACTTATGTCCGTAAATCAATTCCAAAGAACGGGATACCAACTAACTAATGAAAAATACATTCGTTAAGAAGGGCCTAGTAGGCCTAGTTTCAACTGCGCTTGTTGCTGCATTTGCAGTAGCAACACCATCAGCTGCGCAAGCTGCTGATCTAACTTGTACAAAGGCTTCAACCAAGGTTGAAACATGTACTGGTACGGATGCAAATGGTGCAAAGTTTGAAATCAGAATGCCTGCAAATTTCAACGGCACTCTTTATGTTTACTCACACGGAATCCGTAACAACGTAGCACTTCCTCCAATTCCAGTAATTGCACCAGCTGGTGAATTGATTAATTACGCACCAGAGGTAGCACCTACCGAGATTGTTGCAACCGCATTGTTAAAGCAAGGTTATGCACTTGCTGGATCAGGTGTTAGCACACAAGGTTGGAGCCTTGAAGAAGGAGTAGATGGAGCTCTACAAGTTCTACAAGCTGCAAAAGATAAGTACTCAAAGGTAAGCAAGGTTGTTGCCTGGGGTAACTCACTTGGTGGCTTAACTGCACAAGCATTTGCTGAGCAATACTCAGGTGCTGTTGATGCAGTTCTTCCAATGTGTCTTGCAGATTCTGCACAATCTGAAATTACAATGGCTGGCGATTTCCTTTGGGGAATGAAAACATTCTTCAATCCTGCAATTAAAGGATTTGGTTACTCAGCTGGAACAGCTGGTTATTATGAAATGCTTGGTGATCTTCAAGCAGTATTAACAACATTGCTTGCACTCAAAACAGCTATCGCAACCAATCCATCTGCACCTGCCTGGCCATCAACTTCTACCGCAGGAGCAATCACTGCTATTCCGGTACGTAGCGCAGTCTTGTTACTTGGATTAATTTCAGGAATCTCAACTCAATCCAAGACATACGATGCTTCATCTGGTCCAGCCGGCGCATCAGAAACAACATTTAGTGTTGTTCTAAGCCCTGCTCTTGCTGTACTTGAAAATGGCGCAGAAGCAGCAGCACTTGCTGTTCTTGCTAACTACGACATGGAGCGTCGTGCTGGTGGAATTGTTTATGACAATTCAAAGACTAACTACACAACGCGCCTAGGCGATGACGCACAGGTTTATGCAGCTTCACTTTCAGGTGGAACATACACCGCAGGAATGTTGCAATATTTAGCTTATTCTCCAAGAGTTACTGCAAGTGCAGAAGCTGTTGCGAAGTTAAATAGCATGTACCAACTACAAGGAAAGATTGAAGTTCCAACTATCACTCTTGCCGCTGCAGCAGACCACATCACACCAGGTGGCGCAGTTACTCACTTAATTAATCAGTACAACGCATCAATTTCTGCAGGTACTGCAAAATCAGGTAAGTTGCTAAATATCTGGAACAAGCCAGCAGATACTTACTCAACATTTGATGCGAGTGGCGCTGTCACTCCAGCAAAATGGCCAAACGGAGTAGGTCACTGCCAGTACACAACTACACAGGTATTAACTGTGGCTAAGTTGGCTGCAACTGCAGCAAAAACAGGAAAGCTTCCTTCATCTGCAACCGCTAAGGCTGCAATCAAGAATGATGCAAACCTATTTATTGATCCAAACTTCTTGCCTCCATTGCTGAAGTTCCGTCAATAATTACTAAATAAGTTAAAAGGGCCTCGAGAAATCGGGGCCCTTTTTCTTATCTATAAACTACTCACCTAATGAAAATTACATCTGACTCCGTAGCCGCAATGCACCAACTGGGTGCTCAGATCGGCAAGCAATTAAAGAGCGGGGATGTCGTTGTTTTAACTGGTGAACTTGGTGCAGGTAAAACTGTATTAACTCAAGGAATTGGTTCTGAATTTGGCATTGAAAATGTAACCTCACCAACCTTTGTGATTAGCCGGATTCATAAAGGAAATCCAAACTTTATCCATATCGATGCTTATCGGTTATTAGATGCCGGAACGCAATCTTTTGCAGATTTAGATTTTGAAAGTTACCTACCAAATAGCGTATTTGTAATTGAGTGGGGCAAGGATTTCATCTCACAATTAACAGACCAATACTTAGATATCCAGATTGTTGCAACAGATAAAGAAAACGAGCGAACGCTAGAGATTAATGGGGTTGGTCAACGTTGGGCTGGATTTAAATTATGAGCACTGTATTAGCAATAGATACTTCAACATCTAGAACATCAGTTGCTTTAATTGCTGGCGATAAAGTTTTGTTTAATGAGTTTCATGAAGATCCACTTGCGCATGGCGAGGTTCTGCCGGTACTAGTCGCAAAGGCGTTGAAATTAAATGTTGGAATTGATTTAGTTGCTGTTGGAATGGGACCAGGACCATTTACTGGGCTTCGAGTTGGCATTGCATTCGCACAAAGCTTGGCACTTGGTATGAATGTTAAGTGGCACGGTGTTAACTCATTAGATGCAATTGCAAAACAAATTAATGAAAAAGATTTCATTGTTTCAACAGATGCCAGACGCAAAGAGAGATTTTGGGCAAGGTATCAAGATGGTCAGCGTGTAAATGAGCCACAAGTTGGTAAGGCAAGTGAGATAGAAAAAATTGGAGTTAAGGTTTTTAATGAAGGTGATTACTTCCCTGATCCAATATCTCTTGCAAAAATAGCTTTAACGCAAATTTCAATTGATCAACCAATTTATGTAAGAAAGCCGGATGCCTATCCACTGCCAGCAAATGTAAAGTTTCGCGAGTTCACATCAATTGATTTGGTAACGGCAATTGCTATGGAGAAGGAAATTTATGGCAAAGCTGGATGGAGCGCTGCGCAATTTAAAGAGGAGTTTGCTAAGGCGCCAAAGGATGCTTATTACTTAGCTGCAGAAATGAATGGAAAGTTAATTGCCTATGCTGGCATTTTCTATGTGGCAGATGTTGCTGATGTGCACACAATCACTGTGGCGGCAGAACATCGGCGCAAAGGTATTGGCCGCGAGTTATTAAAGCGGTTGATTGATTGGGCGCGAACTAAAAAAGCCGAAGCAATCATGTTGGAGGTTCGAGTTGGTAATGAAGAGGCGCTGCCGCTTTATACCCAAAATGGTTTCACTGAAATATCGCGCCGAGAAAATTATTATGGACCTGGGCTAACGGCAATCATTATGCGAAAAGAGTTGTAATGCAGCCATTAGTTTTAGGAATTGAAACATCATGCGATGAAACCGCAGTTGGCATAGTGCATGGTAGAAAATTGTTGGCAAATGTAATTTCATCAAGCGTTGAACAACATGCCAGATTTGGTGGCGTAGTTCCAGAGGTAGCAAGCAGAGCGCACCTAGAGGCGATGCAGCAGGTTATTGCGCAAGCTCTAAAAGATGCCAAGGTAAATTTAAGTGATGTCGACGCACTGGCCGTAACAGCAGGGCCTGGCTTAATTGGGGCTTTGTTAGTTGGCGTAAGCAGTGCATCTGGTTTGGCACTTGGTTTAAATAAGCCTTTATATGGGGTTAATCATTTATCTGCACACATTGCAGTAGATGCTTTAGATAATGAAGAGAAAATACAACCAAGCATTGCATTGTTGGTTAGCGGAGGCCATAGTTCAATTCTGCAGGTTAATAACTTAGCAAGTGATGTAATTGTTAAAGGCGCAACCATTGATGATGCAGCAGGAGAGGCTTTTGACAAAATCGCCAGAATTATGGGGCTAGGTTTTCCAGGTGGTCCAGTTGTTGATCGCGAAGCAAAATTAGGCAGTAAGGATGCAATAAATTTTCCAAGAGGATTAACACATGCAAATGATTTAGCAGTGCATCAATATGATTTTTCATTCTCTGGATTAAAAACAGCTGTTGCTAGATATTTACAACAAACTCCAAATTACAAAAAGGCAGATGTTGCAGCTTCTTTTCAAGAGGCGGTAGTTGATGTGTTGTTACAAAAATCAATTGGGGCATGTAAGGAAAGTGGTATTGATAATTTAGTAATTGCTGGTGGCGTTGCCGCTAACAGCAGATTACGAGAGCTGGCCCAAGAGCGTTGTTCATCGGCCAAGATCAGGCTTCGAATTCCACCTGCCGGGCTTTGCACAGATAACGGAGCCATGGTCGCTGCCTTGGGTAGCCTGGCGATCAGCGAGGGCATAAACCCTTCACAAACCGGCATATCAGCCGATTCGGCAGCCGGAATCAGCCAAGTCATCTGGTAACTGCGCTACAAGTTGCAGGGCGTTAGATACCCCTTTAAAGTTGGCTTTAGCACTCTCGGGCCTCGTGTGCTAACTAATGGCCAAGGCAATTTCGAGAGTGATTCGAGAGTTAACACAGAGAAATAAAAGGAGATATCACCATGGCAATTTCAATTAAGCCACTTGAAGATCGCATTGTTGTTAAAGCCAATGAGGCAGAACAAAAGACTGCATCAGGTTTGGTAATTCCAGATACTGCTAAAGAAAAACCACAAGAGGGAACTGTTCTTTCAGTTGGCCCAGGACGTTTTGAAAACGGAAATCGCATTCCGCTAGATATCAAAGCTGGCGATGTAGTTCTTTACAGCAAGTACGGTGGAACAGAAGTTAAGTACAACAATGAAGAGTACTTAGTACTTTCATCACGTGATGTACTAGCAATCATTGAGAAGAAGTAATCGTGGGTAAATCACTTCAATTTGATGAAGCCGCACGTCGCGCGATGGAGCGCGGTGTCAACATTCTTGCTGACACAGTTAAAGTAACACTTGGACCTAAGGGTCGAAATGTTGTTATTGCAAAAAGCTACGGTGCACCACTAATTACAAATGATGGTGTGACAATTGCAAAAGAGATTGAGTTATCAGATCCAGCAGAAAACATGGGCGCTCAACTTGTTAAGCAGGTTGCGGAAAAGACCAATGATGTAGCTGGCGATGGCACAACCACTGCAACTGTTTTAGCACAAGCAATGGTTAAAGAAGGCTTACGTAACCTAGCTGCCGGCGCACAACCAATGGAGCTTAAGTACGGTATCGAGCAAGCAGTTAGTGCGTTAACTGAAGAGCTACGCAAAAACTCAACCGCTGTTAGCGGAAAAGCTCAGATTGCAGATGTCGCAACTATTTCTGCGCAAGATAAAGCTATCGGTGATCTAATCGCCGAAGCGATGGACAAGGTTGGCAAAGATGGCGTAATCACAGTTGAAGAGTCATCTACAACTGGTCTGGAGTTAGATTTCACTGAAGGTATGCAATTTGATAAGGGTTATATCTCTCCTTACTTTGTAACCGATGCAGATCGCATGGAAACAATTTTGGAAGATGCCTACATCTTGATCTCTGGATCAAAGATTTCAGCTCTTTCTGAAGTACTTCCAGTTCTAGAAAAGGTTGCGCAAGCAAGCAAACCACTTTTAATTATTGCTGAAGATGTTGAGGGTGAAGCTCTTTCAACTTTGGTAGTAAACCGTATGCGCGGAACATTCGCATCAGCTGCGGTTAAAGCACCTGGCTTTGGTGATCGACGTAAGTCAATGTTGCAAGACATTGCAATTCTTACTGGTGGCCAAGTTATATCTGCTGAAGTTGGCTTAAAGCTTGAGCAAATCGATATCTCTATGTTGGGCAAGGCTCGTCGCGTAGTTATTACTAAGGACAACACCACAATCATTGATGGTGCTGGTAATAAGACTGATGTAGCGGCTCGCGTAACTGAAATTCGTCGCGAAATTGAAAACACCGATTCTGATTGGGATCGTGAAAAACTACAAGAGCGAGTTGCCAAACTTGCTGGTGGAGTTTGTGTAATCAAGGTTGGCGCACACACTGAAGTTGAGTTAAAAGAGAAGAAGCACCGTCTTGAAGATGCTATCTCTGCAACTCGCGCTGCAGTTGAAGAAGGAATTGTTGTCGGAGGTGGCGCAGCACTTGTTCACGCTGC
>CAEZXU010000012.1_pt1 | contig 14835 bp, 14 predicted proteins | sample 7265331 | NCBI WGS metagenome assembly CAEZXU01 (sample SAMEA6813916, study PRJEB35770) | uncultured Actinomycetes bacterium | biome: Freshwater; feature: Freshwater reservoir; material: water | place: Czech Republic | collected 2017-04-14 | depth 30m m | reverse complement strand
GATAACTTTGCGATCTTCACCAAGTACGGCAGCTAATTCAGTGGCAATTACCAATCTTTCAGTTTTTTCCTCGTTAACAATCTCTACAACTTGATAATCCACCTTTGGATTTACTGCGACGGCGGTATTGGCAATTAACGTCCAAGGAGTTGTGGTCCAAACTAAAAGAGTTGCATTTAACTCAGCTAATTTTCCAGAGGTAGCTGGGAAGCGTACAAAAACAGAGGGGTCTTTAATAGTTTCATAACCTTGTGCTAATTCATGATCTGATAATCCAGTTCCGCAACGTGGACAATATGGAGCAACGCGATGATCTTGTACCAATAAACCTTTATTCCAGATCTGTTGCAGTGACCACCAAACACTTTCGACATACTCCGGTGACATCGTCCAATAAGCCTCATCGAAATCAACCCAGAAGCCCATTCGTTTTGTCATGTCGGTAAATTCATCAACGTGGCGTTGCACAGATTCACGACACTTATCATTAAATGCGGCTACTCCAAATTTTTCAATATCGGCCTTACCGGTAAAGCCCAACTCTTTTTCAACTGCAATTTCTACTGGCAAACCGTGGCAATCCCAACCAGCTTTACGAATTACCTGCTTGCCTTTCATTGTTTGAAAACGTGGAAATAAATCCTTAAATACTCGTGCTTCGATATGGTGAGTTCCAGGTTTGCCGTTCGCAGTTGGTGGACCTTCGTAAAAACTCCAACGAGGTGCACCATCGCGAGTAGTTACGGATTTTTCAAAAATATTATTTGTGCTCCAGTATTGAAGAATTTGCGATTCCATTGCCGGTAGATCTATTTGTGCAGATAACGCACTGATCTCTGGCTTATTCTTCATATTCACCCTTCATTCTAACTTGATGCGGGTGGCGGTTGGTAATTAAGCATCCCAACGCATAATCTTTGCCCCTTCGGGGGGTATTCGTGGCGATTAAGAAGTTATTTAAAAAGAGTAATAAAAAGGCAGCTGCCAAAAAAGCTACACCTAAAAAAGCCAGTGCTAAAAAAGCACCTGCTAAGAAGGCGCCTGCTAAAAAAGCAGCAGCAAAGAAAGCACCAGCGAAAAAGGCTGCAACGCGTTCGCCAAATATTGTTAAACCACAAATATCAAAGAAACCTCTTAAAAAAGCACCAGGTAAACCATTTCCAGCAAAATTACAAACTTCTACCTCTGGTTCGTCAACAACTATTTCTGTTACGTCAACTATGCCAAATGCAAATGCAGCGCCAGTAGTTGCAGAGCGACGTTTAACAATGCCACCGCCACCAAAGCCAGTTTTAAAATCTAAAAAAGCAGCAGCCCTAAAACCAATCAAGAGTGCACCCGCACCTTTTATTGTTGAAGAGGGCGAAAATGCTTTTACTGCAACAGAACTTAAATCTCTAAAGAGTGAATTGGGTAAAGATTTAATTAGATTACAAAAAGAGCTAGAGCTTGCTGAAGCTGAGATGGAAGATTTAGTCGAAGCAGCTGGAGTTGGCGCTGGCGATGATCAAGCAGATGCTGGCGCGAAGACCTTCGAGCGCGAGCATGAAATGTCATTGGTATATAACGCGCGAGATATGGTGCAGCAAACAGAACGTGCGCTAGAAAGAATTAACAGTAAGACTTATGGCAAGTGCGAAGATTGTGGAAATTACATTGGCAAGGCCAGGCTGCAGGTATTTCCGCGGGCAACTTTGTGTATGGCATGTAAGCAAAAAGAGGAGCGACGCTGAATTTTCGCCAGCGTAAGTGGTTAGCACTTACCGCACTAATTGTTTTCTTGTTGGATTACTCAACCAAAGCTGCTGCAATTAAATTTCTAGCTGATGAGCCAGTAAAGATTCTGGGCAGCTTTTTAAAGTTAAACCTAACCTTCAACTCTGGTGCCGCATTTAGTTTGGCAAGTAGCGCAACTATTTTGCTATCCACCTTTTCAATGATTGCCGTAGCTGTAATTTTTTACTTCAGTCGAAAAGTTAAATCTACGCAATGGGCGATCGCACTCGGTCTGGTTTTAGGTGGGGTATTTGGCAATCTTTCCGATCGTATTTTTCGAAATCCGGGCGGTTTGCAAGGAGAGGTAGTTGATTGGATTCAAATTCCCAATTGGCCAGTGTTTAATATTGCAGACACTGCGGTTGTAAGTGCAGCAGTTTTAATCACAATTTTATCCGCCAAAAATATAGATTTTTATGGAAGAGACAAAAACGATGAGTGATCGTGAATTAAGAAGTTTAAGTATTCCCGAGGGCTTAACTGGTGAACGGATAGATGCTGCATTATCAAGATTACTTGGCCTATCTAGAAATGTGATTGTTGGTTTAATCGAGGCTGGTGAGGTTTCTAAGGATGGTAAAGCTGCCGGTAAATCTCTAAAGGTAAGTACTGATGACCAAATAGAAATTTTGATGCCAGCGGCGAAGGGTGAAGCTAAATTAACTGCAACCCCAATTGATGGGTTAGAGGTTGTCTACGATGATGAGTATGTAATTGTGATTAATAAGCCAGTGGGTATTGCAGCTCACCCAAGTCCTGGTTGGCAAGGCGCAACAGTTGTTGGAGCAATATTTGCAGCAGGTTATCAACTAGCAACATCGGGGGCGGCCGAGCGACAAGGCGTAGTGCACCGATTAGATGTTGGTACTTCGGGTTTGATGGTGGTTGCAAAAAATGAAATTGCCTACAGCAACTTAAAAGATCAATTCCGTGATCGCACAGTTTCAAAGGTATACCACGCATTAGTGCAAGGACATATCGATCCGACAACTGGAACTATTGATGCACCGATTGATCGACACCCAAGAGAGGATTACCGGTTTGCTGTTGTTGCAAATGGAAAGCCATCAATTACTCATTACAAAACTCTGGAAGTTTTTCCTGCGGTATCTCTTATGGAGATTGAATTAGAAACTGGACGCACCCATCAGATCCGAGTTCACTTCTCTGCGCTACATCACCCACTTGTAGGGGATTTAACTTATGGCGCAGATCCTTCCATCGCGCAACGACTTCAAATTTCCAGACCTTGGCTACACGCAAAAGAATTAGCCTTTAATCACCCGGCAACTGGCGAGCGAATCTCATTTAATGCGCAATATCCAGCGGATCTGACACGCTCACTTAGCCTGCTGGCCGATAATCAACGCTAGAAATTAACGGCAGTAGTAATCTCACCATCCCATGTCTGCCACCTCCAATAAATCCAAAAACGATGAAAATTTTGTGCATCTTCATGTGCATACTGAGTACTCCATGCTTGATGGTGCAGCAAAGATCTCTGAACTTGTTGAAGAGGTAGCAAAGCAAGAGATGCCCGCCGTGGCGATGACAGATCACGGAAATGTTTTTGGCGCCTTTGAATTTCATAAATTAGCTAAAAAAGCTGGCGTTAAACCGATTATTGGAATTGAAGCTTATGTTGCACCGGAATCACGTTTTGATAAAAGAAGAGTGAAGTGGGCAGAAGGTGGGGAAGATGATGTTTCAGGTGGTGGCGCTTATACCCACATGACATTGTTGGCAGAGGATAACTCTGGCTTATCTAATTTATTTAAACTTTCATCCCTTGCCTCGCTGGAAGGTTTTTACTACAAACCTAGAATGGATAGAGAGTTACTTTCAAAGTATGCAAAGGGAATTATCGCAACAACTGGTTGTGCCGGCGGTGAGATTCAAACTCGTCTTCGGATGGGCAATTACAAAGAGGCGATTCGGGCAGCAAGTCAGCTGCAAGATATTTTCGGTAAAGACAATTACTTCTTGGAAATTATGGACCACAATATTGATATCGAAAAGCGCACCTTCACCGATCTAATAAAACTTGGTAAAGAGCTAAATATGCCATTACTGGCTACAAATGATTTGCACTATACCCATCATGAAGATTCTTCAGCACACGAGGTGCTACTTTGTATTCAATCTGGCTCCACGCTTGCCGATCCAAAACGATTTAAATTTGAAAATTCAGAGTTTTATCTAAAAAGTGCTAAACAAATGCGGGAATTATTTAAAGATTTTCCAGAAAGTTGCGATAACACCTTATTAATTGCAGAACGTTGCAATACAACAATGCGCGAAGGTGAGAATTTACTACCGCGATTTACCGTACCGAATGGTGAAACAGAGGACTCTTGGTTAATTAAACAAGCCAACCTTGGTCTTGCTAAGAAAATGGCAGGAAAAATTCCACCAAATTATCAAGAGCGATTAGATTTCGAATTAGAAGTCATGATTAAAATGGGATTTCCGGGATACTTTCTTGTTGTTTCAGATCTTTGTAATCATGCTCGAGAGGTTGGAATTCGAGTTGGTCCCGGCCGTGGATCTGCAGCCGGATCATTGGTTTCATACTCACTGGGAATCACAGGATTAGATCCAATTAAATTTGGTCTCTTGTTTGAGCGATTCCTAAATCCAGAACGTATTTCTATGCCAGATATTGATCTGGATTTTGATGAACGCCGGCGCAGCGAAATGATTCAATATGCAACAACTAAATATGGTGATGATCGGGTTGCCCAGATCATTACTTATGGAACTATTAAATCTAAACAAGCAATCAAGGATTCCACTCGTGTGTTGGGATATCCATACGCACTAGGTGAGAAATTAACTAAATCACTACCACCATCAGTTATGGGTAAAGATATTTCATTAGCAGGTGTATTTGATGTTAATGATGAAAGATATGGCGAAGCATCTGAGCTGCGCACACTTTATGACACTGATCCAGATTCAAAACGTATTGTTGATACCGCACTTGGTATTGAAGGTTTAAAACGACAGTGGGGAGTGCACGCTGCTGGCGTAATCCTAAGTAAAGAGCCATTACTTGATGTGATTCCGATTCATCGACGTGAGGCAGATGGCGCAATCATCACCCAATTTGATATGGGCGCATGTGAAGCAACTGGTTTATTAAAGATGGATTTTCTAGGACTGCGCAACCTTTCAGTATTAGATGATTGTTTAATTAATATAAAAAATAATTTGGGTAAAGAGGTAATTCTCGAAGATCTGCCATTGTCTGATCAGAAAACCTTTGATCTTTTATCGCGTGGTGACACCTTAGGAGTTTTCCAATTAGATAGCGCGCCAATTCGTGCATTACTTCGCTCAATGGCACCAGATAGTTTTGAAGATATCTCAGCGGTAATTGCACTTTATCGACCAGGTCCGATGGGTGAAGATTCACATAACAAATACGCCGATTATAAAAATGGTCGAAAGTTGCCGGTGCCGATTCATCCAGAGCTTGAGCAACCATTGAATGAAATTCTTAAAGATACATACGGATTAATTGTTTATCAGGAACAGGTGTTGGCGATTGCTCGAAAGGTTGCTGGCTTCTCGCTTGGCCGTGCGGATTTATTGCGTAAAGCAATGGGTAAGAAGAATAAGGAAATCCTAGATAAAGAGCGCGTGCACTTTGAATCTGGCATGAAAGAAAATAAGTTCTCCGCCGATGCGGTTGAAAAATTATGGCAAACTCTTATTCCATTTTCGGATTATGCATTTAACCGTGCTCACAGCGCCGGATATGGATTACTTTCGTTTTGGACCGCCTACTTAAAGGCTAATTATCCAACTGAATACATGGCAGCGCTATTAACAAGTGTTCGCGATGATAAAGATAAAAGCGCGTTGTATCTAAATGAGTGCCGCCGAATGGGCATAAAGGTACTGCCACCAGATGTAAATGAATCAGATTCTGAATACACCCCACGCGGTACTGATATTCGCTTTGGTTTAACCGCAATTAGAAATGTTGGCGAAAATGTAGTTGCATCCATAATCGCAAATCGGATTTCTAAGGGTAAGTATCAAAATTTCGGAGATTTCTTAACTAAAGTCGATGCTTTGGTTTGTAATAAGAAAACCATCGAATCCTTAGTAAAAGCTGGTGCATTTGATTCATTAAAGCACTCCAGAAAAGGATTAATGTTGGTATATCTAGAAGGTATAGATGCAGTTTCTGAAGCTAAGCGCGCAGAAGCAATAGGTCAGTTTGATTTGTTTGGTGTTGAAACTTCTGCAACTTCAGTAAGTGGTTTGGCAATTGAAATCCCGATGGGTGAGTGGGAGAAATCAATGCTGCTTTCCTATGAGCGAGAGATGTTGGGGCTTTATGTTTCCGATCATCCATTACTTGGAATTGAACACATTATTAGGGCCGCAGCAGATATGCCTATTAGTCAGATAATAGATGTAAATCATGATCAGATAATTACTGTTGGTGGCTTAATAACTCAAGTACAACGCAAAGTATCAAGACAAGGAACTCCTTGGGCGATAGTTACCGTTGAAGATTTAGATGGCGCAATAGATGTTATGTTTTTCTCAAATTCGTATGCGACCCATGGTGTTAATTTAGTTGAAGACCGAGTTGTTGCAATTAGAGGCAGAGTTGATAAACGAGAAGAACAACCAAGGATTTCCGCACTTGATTTAACCATGCCAGATTTAAATCAAATTCCAACTGGTCCACTTGTTATCTCTATGGAGATGTCTCGTTGTACACCACCGGTTATTGAACGAATGAAGGAAATACTGCGCTCTCATCCGGGTGGCAGAGAGGTTCATTTGCAACTAGATGAAAGCGGCAAGAAAACAGTTTTGAAATTAGATGAAGGCTTGAAGGTGACCTCATCGCCCTCACTTTCTGCAGATTTAAAAACGGTGCTTGGGCCAGATTGTTTAGTTTCTTAAGCTATGAAAAGTTTAGAGTTATTGCCGGCTGTAGATATTAAATCTGGCCAAGCTGCCCGTTTAAAACAGGCGATCATGGAAAGTATTGAAAATTATGGTGATCCACAAGAGGTAGTTACACAATTTATAAACGCAGGATGTAAGTGGATACATTTAGTTGATCTTGATCTGGCTTTTAATTCTGGCGATAATTCAAAATTAATAACTGAAATAATCGCCAAAAATCCAATTGCATTTCAAATCTCTGGCGGAATTAAAGCCAAAGCTGATTTTGATAATGCTTTTGCCACCTCTGCGCAACGTATTAATTTGGCAACCTCTGCGTTAAGCAATTTGAATTGGGTGGGCAAGATAGTTGCAGAGCACGGTGAGCGAATCAGCATCAGCCTTGATGTTAAAGAAAATGATTTAGTAGCCCGAGGAAGTGGCGAGAACTTAGGTAGTTTAAGTGCGATGCTGGAAAAATTAAATAATTTGGGCTGCACCAGGTATGTAGTTACCGATGTTGAAAGTGATGGCGCTTTATCGGGCCCAAATTTTGATTTGCTGAAGAAAGTTGCAGACTCGACAAACGCTTTAATCATCGCCAGTGGGGGAGTTTCAACTGTTGATGATCTACAAAAATTGCGGCAACTAAATTTAGATGGAGTTATCGTGGGCAAAGCCCTTTATAGCGGGCAAATTGATCTGCAATTAGCACTTTCTGCTTGCTATAAATAAGGGGCGTCAGCATTCTGCTCTTTACGGCAGAATACTCAGGTGGCCCACCCAATTACACTAGAAAATTTCCGAGAATATGCCCGGGAGTTTAATGTAATTCCAGTTGCACAAAAGATTTCCGCTAAAGATGAATCACCACTTTCTTTATATTTAAAACTTGCCCAAAACAAACCGGATACATTCTTATTAGAATCTGCTGAATCAAATGGTGTCTGGTCTAGATATTCATTCATCGGCGTAAATAGCGAAGCTACATTGACCGAGAAAGATGGAAAAGTTTTTTGGCGCGGGGTTATGCCATCAGGAGCTCCGATAGGCGTTGACCCACTTGCGGCGCTTCGGATTGCTACTGCACATTTAAAATCGCCGAAATTTGCAGATCTACCACCACTAACTGGCGGCCTAGTTGGTTATCTTGGGTATGAAATTGTAAGAAGGTTGGAAAAGATTCAATCTAGTACCAAAGCAGATGTTGAAATTCCAGAAATAACTATGTTGCTTACATCAGATCTTGCAGTATTTGATCACCTAGAAAATGAGATCACGCTGATCGCTAATGCAATTAACTGGGATGCAAGTTCAGAGCGAGTTGATGAAGCTTACGAAAAATCGTTAGCAAGATTAAAGGCCATGGCCGATAATTTGAGTAGGTTGCCAACTGTAAAATTTTCAGATATTCCAAATCGGGTAACTCCAGATTATCAAAGAGGCACCACCGATGAAATCTATGAGAAAAAAGTGGAGTTGATAAAAGAGGAAATTAAATCTGGTGAAGCATTTCAAGTTGTGCTTTCGCAAAGATTTGAGATGAAAAGTAATGCTGATCCCTTTGATATTTACCGCACATTACGAGAACAAAACCCAAGTCCTTATATGTATTTATTTAAATTTGCAGACCAACTCTCAGTTGTTGGATCAAGCCCAGAAGCTTTGGTAAAAGTTACTGGTGATGAGGTAATGATTCACCCAATTGCAGGTACCCGGGCCAGAAGTAAAGACCAAAGTATCGATCAAAAAAATGCGCAGGATTTGTTGGCCGATCCAAAAGAGCGGGCAGAACATCTCATGCTGGTTGATTTGGGGCGAAATGATTTAGGTCGTGTTTGTGAAGCTGGAAGTGTAGAAGTTACGGAGTTCATGCAAATCGAGAGATACTCACATGTTATGCATATTGTTTCAACCGTAGTTGGAAAATTATCTAAGAAGTTTTCCGCAATCGAAGCTTTGTTTGCTGTTTTTCCGGCTGGCACTTTATCTGGCGCTCCAAAGCCTCGTGCGATGCAGATTATTGAAGACAATGAAGAAACCAGGCGTGGAATTTATGGCGGCACTATTGGTTACTTGGATTTCACTGGAAATATTGATGCATGTATAGCAATTCGCACAGCGGTAATTAAAGGTGATGATGTTTATGTGCAAGCAGGTGCTGGCATTGTTGCAGATTCCGAAGCAGCTTCTGAAAATCAAGAGTGTATTAATAAAGCCGCTGCAGTTTTGGGGGCAGTCGCTACCGCCAATCAAATGAGTAAATTATGAAATCACTTATTTTGACCGCGTTGGCAATCTTCTTTATTGGTTATGCCATTTCAATTCTTAATAAAGGAAGTAACTCTCAAAAGTACGAGCGAAAAGCTAAAAATCAATGGAACTCTTTAACTGACGGCCTGGATCCCACTGATGAAAAATAACTTCAGTGCTCCTTCCGAGAATGTGCTCTCTTCGATAATTGAAGGTGTCTTAGATGATGTGAAATCTCGTATGGTGCCAATTGCAGAATTAAAAAAAGCCATAGCATCTGCTCCGGGATTAAGAGGAGCGAAGTCAGCTTTAAGTAAAGATGGCATGCGCCTAATTGCAGAGGTTAAAAGATCCTCACCAAGTAAAGGTGTACTTGCCGAAATTTCAGATCCAGCAGCACTTGCCAATATTTACCAATCAGGCGGAGCAGATGTAATTAGCGTATTAACTGAGCAACGCCGGTTTAATGGATCTATTGCAGATTTTAATTTGGTCAGAAATTCAGTTGCCCTTCCATTACTGCGAAAAGATTTTATAGTTACAGAATTTCAAGTTTATGAATCTAGATTAATTGGTGCGGATTTAATCTTGCTCATTGTTGCCGGGTTAACAAAATCTGAACTTAAGGATTTTTATCAACTTTCCACTGAGCTGGGTATGGATGTATTAGTGGAGGTACATGATGAGAAAGAGGCGGAGATTGCTTTAGAGATTAATGCGGAAATAATTGGTGTTAATTCAAGAAATCTAAAAACCTTAGAAGTTTCAGATCTTAATTTTGAGTTGATCTTTCCGCACCTGCCAGCGAGTGTGATTAAGGTTGCAGAGTCTGGGATCTCAACTAGGTCACAGGTTGCCTTAGTTGAAAAACTGGGAGCAAATGCAATATTGGTGGGCGAAAGCTTGGTTAAATCAGGAGATCCAAAGCATATGATTAAAGAATTACTTAATCGGTAAAGATCGCATAAAGTATCCATATGACATTGCAGGAAAATCAATCAACTTTGTTGGGGCATTTCGGTCCATATGGTGGTCGCTTTGTGCCGGAAGCTTTAATTGCAGCCTTAGATGAATTAGCAGCTGCTCATGAATCTGCATTGCAAGATCCTAAATTTCAAGAAGAATTAACGCAGCTTCATAAAACTTACACTGGACGTCCTAGCATCATTACGGAAGCTAAAAGATTTGCGGAGTATGCCGGCGGTGCGCGAATTTTATTAAAGCGCGAGGATTTAAACCATACCGGCAGTCATAAAATAAATAATGTATTGGGACAAGCGCTATTAACAAAACGCATGGGCAAGAAGAGAATTATTGCTGAAACTGGTGCCGGTCAACATGGAGTTGCATCAGCGACAGCGGCAGCATTGTTTGGCTTGGAATGTGTTGTCTATATGGGTGAGGCGGACACTAAACGACAAGCATTAAATGTTGCTCGCATGAAATTGTTAGGAGCAGAAGTTGTTCCCGTTACGCAAGGTTCTAAAACTTTAAAAGATGCAATTAATGAAGCGATGCGCGATTGGGTTACCAATGTGGCAGATACTCATTACTTACTCGGCACAGTTGCCGGACCACATCCATTTCCAACAATTGTTCGAGATTTCCAAAGAATTATTGGTGTTGAAGCAAGAGCGCAGGTTCTAGAGTTAACCGGGAAATTACCTGATGCGGTACTTGCATGTGTAGGTGGCGGTTCAAATGCAATCGGAATTTTCCATCCATTTATTGATGACAAAGCGGTTAGATTAATTGGATTAGAAGCAGGTGGCAGCGGGATTGAAACCGGAAAACATGCCGCAACTATTTCAGGTGGCACACCTGGAGTTCTACACGGAACTCGCTCTTATGTGTTGCAAGATAAAGATGGTCAAACAGTGGAATCTCATTCAATCTCAGCAGGATTGGATTACCCAGGAGTTGGCCCAGAGCATGCTTATCTAAACGATATTGGTCGCGCTGAGTATCGCGCGGTTAATGATGACAAGGCGATGTATGCATTTTCATTACTATGTAAAACCGAGGGAATAATTCCAGCAATTGAAACTGCGCACGCACTAGCCGGGGCTCTTGAAGTTGGCAATGAGTTAGGAAAAGATGCCACAATTTTAATTAATCTCTCTGGTCGGGGAGATAAAGATGTTCAAACCGCTGCCGAGTACTTTGGACTTGCGCTTTAATGAGTAATTCGTTAGCTCAATTATTTGCAAAATGTAAATCTGAAAATCGTGCAGCATTAATTGGTTATCTGCCGGCAGGCTTTCCCACTCAACGTTCAGCGAAGAAAATAGTAAAAGCGATGATCGCAGGTGGTGTTGATGCTATTGAGATTGGCTATCCATATTCAGACCCAGTAATGGATGGACCGGTAATTCAAGCAGCATCTGAACAGGCCTTATCAAATGGTGCAGGAGCTGCAGAAGTATTTGAGCTATTGGCAAGCAGTGTGCAACTTGGCGCACCAAGCTTGGTGATGAGTTACTGGAGTCCAATTGAAAAGTATGGAATTGAAAAATTTGCAAAGGCTATGAATGATGCAGGTGGAAGCGGCGTTATTACACCTGATTTAACTATCGAAGAATCAGCCGCTTGGAAATCAGTTTGTGCTAACAATAAGTTAGATCGCGTATATGTGGTTGCGCCAAGTTCATCTGACAGTAGATTGCCGTTAGTAACTGAGCAATGTTCTGGATTTATCTATGCTGCAAGTTTGATGGGCGTTACCGGCACGCGTGATTCCGTCTCCGGAAATGCCAGTGGCTTAGTTGCGCGAATTCGCAAAAATTCTGCCTTACCCGTTGCGGTGGGATTAGGAGTTTCAACAAAAGAGCAAGCGCGCGAAGTTGCCGCTTATGCAGATGGAGTAATTGTGGGATCTGCATTTATCAAGATTATTCAAAAACATGGTGCAGGACGTAAAGGGTTAAAGAAAGTTAAAGAGTTAGCTCGTGAATTATCAGAAGGAGTAAGAAATGTTAAGTAAGTTTTATAAAGTACAACCTTGGTTAACTTTACTTTCCCGTTTGGTACTAGGAGGAGTTTTATTAGCAGCGGGTGCGTTAAAAGTTGGTAATCCGCAAAAATCTGCCATGGCTGTTCGCGCCTATGAAGTATTACCTATCAATATTGCTAACTTTCTTGGATATGTATTGCCTTGGATGGAGGTTGGCGTTGGCACCTTATTGATTATCGGTGTTGGCGTGAAGATATCTGCGGCAATCGGTGGCTTTACGATGTTTGTATTTATCATTGCAATTTCTCAGGCTTGGGCCCGCGGATTGAGTATCGACTGTGGTTGTTTCGGCGGTGGTGGTGCGGTTGAACCAGGTGAGACTAAATATCTATCTGAGATTTTGCGAGACATAGGCCTGACCATGCTGGGTATTTACCTTTATCGCTTTCCAAAGGGTAGATTTGGATTAGATAAGTAATCATTTTTTAGTTGAAAATATTGGAGAGCGATGTCGAATAGTAATAATCCTGATAAAGGCACCAGAAATTTAGTAATTGGAATGGTGGCGTTTATAGTTTTAGTTGGCGCCGTGTTCTCCTTTATTAGTAATAAATCTAGTTCAACCGCAAAGGTGCCAGCTGCAGTTTCAGCCACTGATGGCTATGGAATAGTTTTAAATGCGAATGCAACTCCAAAAATTGATGTATATGTTGATTACCAATGCCCAATTTGCAAAAACTTTGAAATTATTAATGGTGGATATCTTGCTGAAATTGCCGCAAGTGGTAAGGCAAAAATTGTTTACCATCCAATGACCTTTATTGGCGCGGAATCAATTCTCGCTGCAAATGCCGCCGCCTGTGCTGCAGATGAAGGAAAGTTTTTAGATATGAATGTTGCACTATTCCAAAATCAATCTGGAACTGAAAACTCTGGACTTTGGACTGGCGATTACATGAAGCGGTTGGGTAATTCAATTGGTTTGAAATCTGCCGCATTTGAAAAGTGTGTAACAGATGGAACTTATGTTGATTGGACCAAGAATGTGGCCGATGCATCTGCAAAAGCGAATGTAAATGGCACGCCTACTGTGAAGGTAAATGGAAAAGAGCTTCATCGAAAAATGACGAATTCTGACCCAGTCGATGAATATATGGATCCAGTTCAATTTAAGAATGCATTAATTAAAGCGGGAGTTAAGTAATTAACTTTGCATTTATCCCATCTCCAAGTAATTCAACATGGGAGATTGGTCCCTTAACGCTTCACTTCTACGCTATCTGCATATTGTTAGGCATTGCAGTTGCAATCTGGATTGGTCGCAAACGTTATGAAAAAATGGGTGGAAACCCAGATGATGTTTCAGATGCGGCGGCGTGGGCGGTACCAGCCGGAATAATTGGTGGCCGGATTTATCATGTAATCACATCTCCGCAAAAATACTTTGGTGCCGATGGTGTACCAACTGATGCCTTTAAAATTTGGGAAGGTGGACTAGGAATTTGGGGTGCAATTTCCCTAGGTGCATTTGCTGTATTTATTTACTATAAAAAACACATGACCTCACTGCCATTTACTCACTTTCTAGATGCACTAGCTCCTGGTGTTGCAATTGCACAAGCAATCGGGCGAATTGGTAATTGGTTTAATGTTGAGCTATTTGGCAAACCCACCACTTTGCCATGGGGATTAGAAATACCTAAATTTGATCGACCATATGGATATAAAGATTTTGCAACCTTCCATCCGACATTTCTTTATGAATTAATTTGGTGCGTTGTTATTGCTTATTTACTAATGAAGACACCAAAATTTATCGCCAAATTTATTTCAAGGCCTGGTGATCTCTTTGCTCTTTATGTGCTTGGTTACACGATTGGTCGAATCTGGATTGAAGCGTTACGGATCGATCAAGCAAATATCATTCTTGGGGTGAGATTAAATATCTGGGTTAGCCTGCTTGTGATAGCTAGTTCTTTGATTTACTTGGCTAGATCGCGTGCCTTTGGGCGCAAGCAAAGAGAAAATGGTTAGGATTTCCAAATGGCTTTAAAAGATGTAAGAGTTAGAAATCTTGATCACCGCGTGCATCGAGCTGGTTGGTTGCGCGCAGCAGTACTTGGTTCTAATGATGGTTTAGTTTCTACAGCAAGCTTAATGATTGGTGTATCGGCAGCCCAAGCAAATGATTTTTTGATCACCGCCGGATTAGCAGGTATTGCAGCGGGTGCCATGTCAATGGCAGTTGGTGAATATGTGTCTGTGCGTTCGCAAAATGATATTGAAGAAGCAGATCGACAAATTGAGATTGCACAACTTGAGATTGATCCAGCAGGTGAATTAGAAGAGTTAATTCATATTTATGAACAACGAGGATTATCAACGGCATTAGCAACAGAGGTCGCTAAAACAATGACGCAAAAAGATGCGCTAGAGGCGCATTTGCGAGATGAGCTTGGACAATTTGAACACACCAAGGCGCGACCAGTGCAGGCTGGTTTTGCTTCAGCAATTAGCTTTACCATCGGTGGTGTTATTCCATTCTTAGGTGCGCTAGCTCCAACTCCTGGCACACAAGTTTTCTCAATTATTGGTTTTACAGTTCTAGGTCTATTAGTTACTGGATATGCCAGCGCCAAGATTGCATCTTCACCTGTAGCAAAAACTACGGCTCGAATTCTTGTTGGCGGCTTCCTTGGAATGGCAATTACAGCCGGAATTGGATCACTGGTTCATTTAACCGGCATTTAACCTAAAGTTTTCTCCTGCTACTATTTACTCTGCAACACAGAAGTTTTTAAGTTGGGCCATTGACGTCCCGACCCAGTTACGGGAGCGGCCAACAAATCTTGAGCAGTATTAAATCTTTTTCTGCTATTCCAAAAGCTACAGGTTTATACGATCCTGCCTTCGAGCATGATGCATGTGGCGTGGCT
>CAEZXU010000010.1_pt1 | contig 15676 bp, 18 predicted proteins | sample 7265331 | NCBI WGS metagenome assembly CAEZXU01 (sample SAMEA6813916, study PRJEB35770) | uncultured Actinomycetes bacterium | biome: Freshwater; feature: Freshwater reservoir; material: water | place: Czech Republic | collected 2017-04-14 | depth 30m m | reverse complement strand
TGGCATTACAACTGTGCCGGCAAATATTGGTCAATTACTTACTGTTCTATTTGTAATGGTAGTAATTAACGCTATTAATTTTGTGGATGGCTTAGATGGTTTAGCTACCGGCATCGTGGCAATCTGTGCCGCATCATTTTTTGCCTTCTCCTATTTACTTGCAGTCATCAATGGGTTAAATCGTGCGGGTGCACCATCATTAATTACCGCTGTTGTAATCGGTTTGTGCCTAGGCTTTTTGCCTCACAATTTTTATCCAGCCCAAATTTTTATGGGAGATTCTGGTGCGATGTTTTTGGGATTAATGATCAGTGCCTCTGCCATCACATTAACTGGACAAGTAGATGCATCAGCAATTACCGCAGATAATCCGGGAAGTGCATTACTGCCATTACTTTTACCATTCACCGTTCTAGCAATTCCATTATTAGATTTTGCGATGGCGATCATTCGTCGCATTCGAGCTGGACGATCACCATTTTCTGCAGATCGCGAACATCTGCACCATCGCATTATGCGAATGGGATTAACGCAGCAACGTACAACAGTTGTGCTCTATCTCTGGACCGCCATGTTTGCCATTCCAACTGCCATTGCTGCTTTTATTCCAATTTGGATTGCATCACTTTCTGGCTTACTTATCTTTGCAATTTCGGTCTTAGTGATTAAACAAAATAAAAATACCACCATCATTGAACATAACCGAAGTGGTGCTAAATGAGTGATACTCAACTTTGGAAGGGTGCGATAGTTCCCGCATCAGTTGTTGCTGCTATTTCCCTAATTGTTGGCACCATTGTTAATGGTAATTCTGGTTTCCTTGGTGGCTTACTTGCATCAATAACGGTAATTATTTTCTTTAGCGTTCACTTATTAGTAGCAAGGATTTCTAGAGATCTAGATCCAATGGCAACCATGATGTTGGCCATGTTTTCCTACTTCGCAAAAGTAATTTTTATGGGAGTTTTCTTGGTACTGATCACGAAATTTACCGATCGCAGCACAGTTGACCGCACAAGTTTTGCCATCAGCGCTCTATTGATTACGATGGCTTGGTTAGTGGGAGAGGTGCGTAGCTTTATGAAGTTACGTTTTCAAATGCCACTTCCCGCAAGTAGTTCTGAAGTAAACAAAAGCAGTTCTGAAGTAAACAAAGGCAGTTCTGAAGTAAACAAAAGCAGTTCTGAAGTTAAGGAGTAAGAGATGGATCGCGATAATTTAAATCACTCTCGTAATGAAGAGGGCGCACTGTGGTCGATTGTTGGTTACTTACTTTCTGGCTTAATTATTTGGGGCGGCATTGGCTGGGGCTTTGATCAATGGCTTGGCACTAATTACTTCCTATTAGTTGGAATGTTGCTGGGTGCTGGCGCCTCTATCTACCTAGTTTGGCTTCGCTTCGGTCGCGATTAATCAGCAAAAACTCTCAACTTAGGCTTCAACCTGCCCGCTTAATTCCTTAGCAAAGCTAAGTCACGGGGCATAGATCACACACTTAGGAATTTCACACAACTATCACCTAAGCCATAAGGTTTGACCCGTCGGAGTCGGGTTTAACCCCATAATTTCAGGAGAAAAAGTTGAGTCTGCTGCTTTCAGGTGATGAGGGATTTACCCCACCAAGCACCGCAGATTTTAATTTACCACCAGTTTTTGGTGACAATCCTTATACAACTAAACCAGTTTTCTTAGTTTTCTTATCGGTAATTGTGGTTAGTGCATTCTTTATTGCCGCATCTCGCAAAGCTTTAGTTATGCCAACTAAATTGCAATTTGCTGGCGAATCCATCTATGCATTTGTCCGTAATGATTTAGCACGCGATGTTATTGGACATGAGTTCATGCGCTTTGTGCCATACCTATTTACCTTATTTACCTTTATTTTGACCAACAATATTTTTGGAATTGTGCCGCTGTTGCAATTCCCAGCGATGTCTAGAGTTTCATTCCCATATGTGCTCGCAATCTTTACCTTTGTAATTTTCCATTATGTAGCAATTAAGCACAAAGGCATCCTGCCTTACCTAAAAGAGATCATGTTTATGCCTGGCGTACCAAAGCCGGTTTATATCCTGCTTACTCCAATTGAACTTGCTACCTACTTTGTTGTTCGCCCACTAACACTTTCCTTACGTTTATTTGCAAATATGTTTGCTGGGCACTTACTACTTCTAGTTTTTATTTTAGGCGGAGACCACTTACTAAAGGGTGTAATCGGCTTAAAGTTAGTTTCCCCATTTGCCTTTGCCTTTGGAATTGGCCTGACCTTCTTCGAGTTCATGGTTCAATGCCTGCAGGCATACATCTTTACTCTGCTAACCGCCCTGTATATCGCAGGTGCATTAGCGGATGAGCACTAATCAGTAACAACAAGCAGTAACAGCAAGCAGTAACAAAAAGGCTATCTAGATAAAGATCTAGATAAAAAGAGAAAGAAGGAAATGAAATGGAAGGCACACTCAACCTGGTCGGTTATGGCCTATCTGCAATCGGACCTGCAATCGCAACTGGCATGATCTTCGCTGCTTACATCAGCGGTGTAGCACGCCAACCGGAAGCACGTTCAGTATTGCAACCGATCGCATTCCTAGGCTTCGCACTTGCAGAAGCTTTGGCACTATTCGGTCTAGTTCTAGCTTTCGTTCTCTAGTAATTAACTTTTATTACTTATGGCTATTAGAACGTTAAGTAACTGGGCAGCAGAGGAGGCGGCTAATCCGCTAATTCCGCATACCGCTGAATTAGTTGTTGGCTTTATTGCCTTCACACTGTTGTTCCTAGTACTTCGCTCCAAAGTTGTGCCAATGTTTGAAAAAGCATTTGCCGAACGAACCGATGCAATTGCAGGCGGTATCGAGCGCGCAGAAAAAGCACAACGTGATGCAGAGATTGCACTTCAAAAGTACACATCTCAGTTATCAGATGCCCAAGGTGAAGCACAGAAAATTCGCGAAGATGCACGAGTGCAAGGAGCTGCGATCATTGAAGATCTTCGTAGCAAAGCACAAGAGGAGGCAGCACGTATTACTGCAGCTGCCACCGCATCAATCGAAGCAGAACGTCAACAAGCAATTACCTCTTTGCGTAATGAAGTTGGCGCACTTGCAACTGAGCTTGCATCAAAGATTGTCGGAGAAGCATTAGATGACCAGGTCCGTCAATCACGAATTGTCGATCGCTTTATTGCAGATCTAGAGAAGAGTAAGTAATTATGAAAATTCTGGGCGGCACCAGCCGAGTATCCGTACTCACGCTGCGCAAAGCATTAGATGAAAAGGTGAACAACCTTTCTGCTAGTGATGCTGCCCAATTTTCTAATGATCTCTTCACAATTCTGACTGTTCTAAGTTCATCAGTTGGTGTGCGTCGCGCACTTACCGACAATGCTCGCGATGCTGCAGCAAAGGCTGAGTTAATCTCTAATCTTTTTGGTAGCAATATCAGCGCAGCTGCGCAATCTTTATTGGCAACCGCTGCTTCACTTCGTTGGTCTAATCCCTCTGAATTAGCAGATGCGATTGAACAAATTGCAGTTGAAGCTGAAAGTGTTGTTGCAGATAAAAACAATGAATTAGATAAATTAGAGGATCAATTATTTGATTTTGCTCGCGTATTAGTTGCAAACCGTGATCTGCGCCAATCCTTAAATACCGCCGCTGATTCTGATGCTGGCCGAGTCTTACTTCTTGAATCTGTCGTAAAGGGTAAGTACGCAACCTCTACTGTGAATTTACTTCGCCGCGTAGTAGTTCTGCGTCGTGGCCGCCATATTGATGCCACTTTGGCCGCTTATTCACATTATGTTTCAGTTCGTAGAAATCGTGTGGTTGCACATGTGCGCACCGCAGTGGCGTTAACACCAGCACAACAACAAAATTTGATCGCAGCACTTGGTAAAGCAATTGGTAAAACAGTTCATATCAATGTTGAAGTAGATCCTAAAGTTTTAGGTGGCATCTCAATTCGCTATGGCGATGAGGTAATTGATGGCACTGTAATTAATCGTTTGGCAGAGGCGAGCCGCGCGCTCGTAGGTTAAAAAAGAAAAGAATTAACTAGAAATAAAAGTTTCTAGTTATATAAAGAGAGAGAAGAGAGAAGATGGCTGAAGTTACGATCCGCCCAGAAGAGATCCGCGATGCGCTGGCAAAGCATGTCGCTGCCTATAAACCTGGTGCTGCGGTTAAAGATGAAATCGGAACAGTAACCGAGGCAGGTGATGGCATCGCACGTGTTGAAGGTCTGCCATCAACAATGACCAATGAATTATTAAAGTTTGAAAATGGCACATTAGGTCTAGCGCTGAACTTAGATGTTCGCGAAATCGGTGTTGTTATTTTGGGTGAGTTCACCGGAATTGAAGAAGGAACAACTGTTCGTCGCACTGGAGAAATTCTCTCTGTTCCAGTTGGCGATGGTTTCCTTGGTCGCGTAGTTGATGCACTTGGTCGTCCAATTGATGGCAAAGGTGAAATTAAAGCTGAAACAACACGTGCGCTAGAACTTCAGGCACCATCTGTTGTGCAACGTCAACCAGTTAAAGAGCCAATGCAAACTGGTATTAAAGCAATTGACTCAATGACTGCAATCGGTCGCGGACAGCGCCAATTAATTATTGGTGATCGTCAGACTGGTAAGACCGCAATTGCAATTGACACAATTATTAACCAATTGGAAAACTGGAAAACTGGTGATCCAAAGAAGCAGGTTAAATGTATTTATGTTGCGATCGGTCAAAAGGGTTCAACAATTGCATCTGTGAAAGGTGCACTAGAAGCAGCTGGCGCAATGGAGTACACAACAATTGTTGCAGCTCCTGCATCTGATCCAGCCGGTTTCAAATACTTATCTCCATACACCGGCTCTGCAATTGGTCAGCACTGGATGTATAACGGTCAACATGTATTAATTATTTTTGATGATCTTTCAAAGCAAGCTGAGGCTTATCGTTCAGTCTCGCTGTTGTTACGTCGTCCACCGGGTCGCGAGGCTTACCCAGGAGATGTGTTTTATTTACACTCACGTTTACTAGAGCGTTGTGCGAAGTTATCTGATGAATTAGGTGGCGGTTCTATGACTGGCCTACCAATCATTGAAACAAAGGGTAATGACGTATCTGCATTTATTCCGACCAACGTAATTTCTATTACCGATGGTCAGTGTTTCTTAGAAACAGATTTATTCAACGCTGGTGTTCGTCCTGCGATTAACGTAGGTATTTCGGTATCTCGCGTTGGTAGCTCTGCGCAAACAAAGGCGATGAAGAAGATTGCTGGACGTTTGCGTCTTGATCTTGCACAGTTCCGTGAATTAGAAGCATTCGCAGCTTTTGGTTCCGATCTAGATGCTGCATCAAAGGCACAACTAGAGCGCGGTGCGCGAATGGTTGAATTGTTAAAGCAAGGTCAGTACACACCTTTCTCAGTAGAGCGCCAAGTGGCATCAATCTGGGCAGGAACTACTGGCAAGATGGATTCAATTCCAGTTGCTGATATTCGCCGCTTTGAAGCTGAGTTCTTAGATTTCATCGCGCGTGAGCGCAAAGCAATCAACGATGCGATCTCATCAACTCGTGAGTTAAGTGATGACACGATTGCATCTCTTGAAGAGGCGATTGCAACATTTAAAACTCAATTCAAATCATCGGTGGCACCAGCTGTAAATGAGAAAAAAGCTGATGCACTATCTGGTGAAGATAATGAGCAAATTACTCGCCAAGTTCCATCGGTTAAGAAGTAAACCAAGAGAAGTTATAGATACCAGAGAGAGATAAGAGAGCAAACAAATGGGTGCCCAACTTCGTATTTATCGCCGCCGTATGCGGTCGGTAAAGGCGACTAAGAAGATTACAAAGGCGATGGAGCTAATTTCTGCTTCTCGCATTGTAAAAGCGCAACAAAAGGTTGCCGCTTCATCTCCTTACGCCAACGAGTTAACTCGCGCTGTTTCTGCTGTTGCATCTTTCTCAAGTACTAACCACCCATTAACAACTGAGTCTGCAAATCCAAAACGCGCTGCGGTATTAATTATTACTGCAGATCGCGGTATGGCTGGTGCATACTCAAATGCTGCAATCAAAGAGGGCGATCAATTAATCGCGTTATTGCAATCTCGTGGTTTGGAGGTTAACCCATACCTAGTTGGCCGTAAGGGAATTAACTTCTACAAGTTCCGCAATCGCAAGATTACAAACTCTTGGTCAGGTTTCTCAGATAACCCAACTTATGCGCACGCTAAAGAGATCTCTGATTCCTTAATCTCAGCCTTTATTGCAGATGCCCAAATTGATGCAAATGGTGTTGATGAACTACATATTATTTACACTGAATTTAAATCAATGATCACTCAAACTCCTGATGCAAAACGTATGTTGCCACTTGAGGTTGTTGAGTCCGCAGCGCCATCTGGTTTGCTGCCAATGTATGAATTCGAACCAAATGCTGGCGAGGTATTAAATGCTTTACTTCCTCGCTACGTTGAGGCTCGAGTATTTAATGCGATGTTGCAATCTGCTGCCTCTGAGCATGCAGCGCGACGTCGTGCTATGAAATCAGCAACTGACAATGCTGATGAATTAATTAAGTCGTTAACTCGACTTGCAAACGCGGCTCGTCAAGCCGAAATTACCCAAGAGATCAGTGAAATCGTAGGCGGCGCAGATGCGTTGGCCTCAGCTAGCGCAGGGAGCGAATAATGTCAGTTAAAACAGCAACCGGACGTGTTGCCCGTGTAATTGGACCGGTAGTGGATATTGAATTTCCCGCCGATGCAATGCCCGCCATCTTTAACGCTTTGAATGTGGAGGTCACATTAGGAAGTGATACTAAAAAGTTAACACTTGAGGTAGCACAACATATTGGTGACAACCTAGTTCGTGCGATTTCTATGCAACCAACTGACGGCATGGTCCGTGGTGCAACTGTTTCCGATACTGGAGCTGCGATCTCTGTTCCGGTTGGCGATGTAACAAAAGGCCACGTTTTCAATACCTTGGGTGAGTCACTAGATGTTCCAACATCTTCCTTAGATATTAAAGAGCGTTGGCCAATCCACCGCACAGCTCCAGCATTTGATCAACTTGAATCAAAGACTGAGATGTTTGAAACCGGAATTAAAGTTATCGATCTATTAACACCATACGTCCGTGGTGGAAAGATCGGATTATTCGGTGGTGCAGGTGTTGGTAAGACAGTTTTGATTCAAGAGATGATTTACCGTGTATCTGAAAACTTCGGTGGTGTATCTGTATTCGCCGGTGTTGGTGAGCGTACTCGTGAAGGAAATGACTTATTTCTTGAAATGACTGAAACTGGTGTTATTAATAAGACCGCTTTAGTTTTCGGACAAATGGATGAGCCACCTGGAACGCGTTTGCGCGTTGCTCTTTCTGCATTAACCATGGCGGAGTACTTCCGCGATGTGCAGAAGCAGGATGTGCTTTTATTCATCGATAACATCTTCCGCTTTACACAAGCAGGTTCTGAAGTTTCAACACTTCTAGGTCGTATGCCATCTGCAGTGGGTTACCAACCAACACTTGCTGATGAGATGGGTCAGCTGCAAGAGCGAATTACTTCAACTCGTGGTCACTCAATTACCTCGATGCAAGCAATTTACGTTCCTGCTGATGACATTACCGACCCAGCACCGCACACAACCTTCGCTCACTTAGATGCAACAACTGTGTTGTCTCGTCCAATCTCTGAGCTTGGTATTTATCCTGCGGTAGATCCACTTGATTCAACATCACGAATTTTGGATCCACGTTACATCGGTGAGCACCACTTCCGTGTTGCTAACCGAGTTAAGCAAATTCTGCAACGTTACAAGGATCTGCAAGACATCATTGCAATTCTTGGTATCGATGAACTTTCTGAAGAGGATCGCATTCTCGTAGGTCGTGCTCGTCGTATTCAACGTTTCTTGTCACAAAATACCTTCGTTGCAAAGGTTTTCACTGGTATCGACGGTTCATTTGTGCCGCTATCTGAAACCATTGCAGCATTTGAAGCGTTAGCTGATGGCAAGTATGACCATGTTCCTGAGCAAGCATTCTTTATGTGTGGTGGCTTAGAAGATGTGGAACGTAAGGCAGCAGAGTTGGCGAAGTTATAAATATGTTAAGAGTTGAGGTAGTTACCCCGGAGAAGCGGGTGTGGTCTGGTGAAGCAAAGATGGTATCTGCGCGCACACTAGAAGGAGATCTAGGAGTACTTCCTGATCACGCACCACTTCTTGGGGTACTTGCCGATGGAACTGTCTCAATTAAAGCTGCTGATGGTTCCGTAAATGATTTTGTAATTAATGGTGGCTTTATTTCAGTTGCTAATAACCGAGTTTCAATATTGGGCGAAAGCGCTAACTAATTAAAGCGGTGTTCGGTCTCAATAATCCGAACTGTTTTTGATCTTCCTCTAATAACTAATGAATGGCTGATTGCGCCAAAGGCGGTATGTCTAACACCTTTTAATAATTCACCATCTGTAATTCCAGTAGCAGAGAAGAAAACATCATCTGATGAAACTAAATCATTTGTTGTGTAAACCTTAGTTAGGTCATAGCCAGCATTTTTTGCTGATTGGCGCTCTTCATCACTACGTGGATGAAGTTGTCCTTGAATTACGCCACCAAGTGCTCGCATTGCAGCAGCGGTGACTACACCTTCTGGTGTGCCACCAATTCCCATCAAAATATCTATGCCGGTATCAGGTCTTGCAGTTTCAATTGCAGCAGCAACATCACCATCTCTAATTAATCGAATACGAGCCCCTGCAGCACGTAACTCTTTTAATAAATCATCATGGCGCGGGCGATCTAACACAATGACCGTTATGTCGCTGACATCTACACCTTTTGCCTTAGCAACTCGGCGCACATTTTCACCAGCAGGTGCGGTGATATCTATAACTGATGCAGCTTCTGGGCCGGTAACAATTTTGTTCATGTAGTAAACATCTTTTGGATCAAACATAGAACCACGTGGGGCAAGTGCAATAACACTTACTGCGCCATTTAATCCGGCAGAGGTAAGGGTTGTGCCATCAATTGGATCTACCGCTACATCGCACATTGGGCCATTGCCATTTCCAACTTGCTCGCCATTGTGCAACATCGGCGCATTATCTTTTTCACCTTCACCAATCACAATTACACCTTGCATATCAACGGTGTTAATCATCTTGCGCATAGCTGCCACTGCTGCGCCATCGGCAGCATCTTTATCACCGCGACCAACCCATGCAGATGCGGCCACTGCCGCAGTTTCAGTTACACGAACTAATTCCAGGGCTAAGTTGCGATCTGGAAAATTAGACTCCACCTTTTTAGATTCTGCTGACATCAGCGCCTAACGCTTTCAATTGCGCAGCAAAATCAGGGTAACCGCGATCAATATGGAATGCATCCTCAATAATTGTTTCACCATCACTTACAAGTGCGGCTAGTACTAATCCAGCACCAGCACGAATATCTGTTGCAGCAACAGGTGCTGCTGATAATTGATCAATTCCGGTAATTGCGGCGTGATGACCATCTACTTGAATTTTGGCGCCTAAGCGAAGTAGCTCATTGACAAACATAAATCTTCCTTCAAAGACATTTTCCGTAACGAGAGATGTTCCATCTGCAATGGCATTTAAAGTTATAACCATTGGTTGTAAATCTGTTGGAAAACCTGGGTAGGGAAGTGTGGCAATATCAACTGCAGTTGGCCGGCGATCCATCTTTACTCGAAATCCATTTTCAGTTGTGGTTACAACAGCACCTGCTGCAACTAATTTATCAAGTGGTAACTCCAGATGATCTGCTCTGCCATTTTCAATAGTGATATCACCTTGCGTCATAGCAGCAGCAAATGCCCAAGTACCAGCAACTATTCGATCGGGCAAAGTGGCATGGGTGGTTGGATTTAATTTAGCAACACCAGTAATTTCAATTGAGTGCGAGCCCAAGCCTTTTATTTTCGCACCCATCGCAATTAAAAATTCACCAAGATCTACAACATCAGGCTCGCGCGCTGCATTTTCAATAGTGGTCACACCTTTAGCCAATGTTGCAGCGGTCATAATATTTTCAGTTGCACCAACACTTGGAAACTCAAGTGTGATCGCAGCACCTGTTAAGCCGTTAGGTGCTTCCGCAATTACATAACCATGTTCGGAGTGAACTTTGGCGCCCATGTCAGTTAGGCCATTGATATGAAAATCTAAACCTCGAGATCCAATTGCATCCCCGCCAGGAAGTGCAACTTCAGCTTCGCCAACTCTTGTTACAAGTGGACCAAGCACATTTATGGATGCTCTTAACTTTCGAACCAAGTCGTAATCGGCGCGATGGGCAATTTTTTCTGGCACATCAATAGTTACGGAGGATTTATCTTTATTAATACTTACTTCACAACCTAATCTGGTTAGAAGTTCTGCCATATATTCCACATCTGCAATATCTGGCAGATTGGTAATAGTGCTTTTGCCTGGGGCCAGTAAAGATGCCGCCATCAATTTAAGTGCAGAGTTTTTTGCACCAGATACTTTTACAGTTCCACAAAGTCGGGCACCACCAATAACCCGAAAACGTTCCATGCGGTAATTGTAATTGCCCAAGCGGTGATGCTGGACTAGGGTGCGGTTATGGTTAATTTGACCCGGATCTATACAAAAACTGGCGATGACGGAACAACCTCACTCGGGGATATGAGCCGTACATCTAAAAATGATCCAAGACTTGAAGCTTATGCAACAGTTGATGAAGCAAACTCATCAATTGGTGTTGTGCTTGCACTTGGTCAATTAGCGGATGCAGAAATAATTAAATTATTAATTCGAATTCAAAATGACATGTTTGATGTGGGCGCAGATCTTTGTACACCAGTAGTTGATAAACCAGAGTTTGAACCACTTCGTGTATTGGAATCACAAGTTGAGTACATCGAACAGCAAATTGATAAATACAATGCAGAGTTAAAACCACTTAAATCTTTTGTGTTGCCATCTGGAACACCAGCAGCAGCTTTATTGCATGTGGCCCGCACTGTTACACGTCGTGCCGAGCGCACCACCTGGCATGCCATTCACTCATTTGGCGGCGGTGTTAATCCATTAACTGCAAAGTATTTAAACCGGTTATCTGATTTATTATTTGTTCTTGCTCGCTATGTAAATAAAGGCGTAGGCGATGAGCTTTGGGTACCAGGAGCCAATCGCTAATTAACGAACTAGCGTGTAAGTATTGCTAGGTATTTTCTCCTCAGTTTCTGCCTTATGACAGATTGCTGAAATATTTCCAATTGAAATTCCTGATCGCAGCACTGGCGCACCAACAACTCCGGTGGCTGGGTCGATAACTCCTGGTGTGTAAATAGATTCATCACTAATTAATAAAATATTGGCATAGGTTTTTGGACTAAGTAATCCGTAGGTAGTTCTTAAATTACCCAGCAAGATTTTCTTAGTTGGATCATTTGGACTTGGAGCCATAACAGTTGATTTGATTTCCCACCACTTACATGTGTAATCAGCAGCCACAATTACAGCGCCACAGGCATTTTCTTCACATTTTTTAACATCTGTTGCCAAACCTTTTGCCGCTGAAATTAAACCAAGTAGCTCTTTACCAGTTGGAATTTTTGCATATACACCTTTATTTGATGTAAAAAGTTGTGCGCTAGGTGGCCACACTGGAGAGGGTGATGGAATTGGTGTTGCAGTTTTCTTAACCACCTTCTTTTTCTTTTTAACAACCGGCTTTTTAGTTGTTGTACTTTTCTTGGTTACAGTTGGCGTTGGAGTAGCTTTCTTAGTCGGTGTTGCTGCATAGGTAGATGAGATCACCAAAGTTGATGAAATTAATGCAACAAGAATTATCTTAATCTTCACTCCTTGCTCCATTTAAAAGTTTTAATCGAAATAATTAGCCCAACTAAGAGCCAAATAACCAGGATAAGTGCGGTTCGGCCAAGCTCCCAACTCTTTGCTACCTCTTGTGTGGCAAATGAATCGGGCAAGAAAATTGATCGCATTCCCTGAGTTAACCATTTAAGTGGGAACAATGCTGCAAATTGTTGCATCCATACAGGGAGTTGGCTAAATACAAAAAATACGCCGCTGAAGAATTGCAACACAATAACTATTGGTGAAACTACTGCAGATGCACCGCGACCACTCTTTGGCACAACTGAGAATGCAATACCAAGCACTGTAGAGCACGCACTTCCTAAGAGAATTAACCAAGTAAATGTGATCCATTTACTAGATGAGGTTGGAAGATTTAAACCGAAAAAGGCTGCGCCAAAGCCAAGTAACAATGCAGTTTGCAGCACCATCAAAATAAATACTAAGTACGCCTTGCCAATAAAGTAAGCCGAAACTGAGATTGGCCGGCCACGAAGGCGCTTTAATGTTCCAAACTCGCGCTCCATTGGAATTGTGATCGCTAATTGTTGAAATCCAGTATTTACCAATCCAGATGCGATCATGCCGGCAACAAAGTATTGGCTGAAGGTAACACCTGGTGCAATGGTGTCTTTAAATACGGAGCCAAAGATAAATAACAAGATAACTGGAAAAAGTAATGTGAAAACAACTGATTCGCGCCCGCGCATAAAAACCTTAAACTCCATACGCCCGCGCAACAACCCAAGTTTTAAAGTTTTCATCGGTTCTCACCAATCATTCTTAGGTAGATATCCTCAAGATTTGGTCTAATTATTTGTAGTTGTGGAATCTCACCATTAAAGCGGGCGATTAATTTTTCAATCTCTGCAGTTGGATTTAAAGATTCAATCTCGGCAATTTTTCCATTCTCTAGCCAAGAGATTCGAGCAGGTGCCGTTGCCCGATTTCCTAAAGTAGCCGGGGTTGCGATCTCAATTATTTTGCCATTGGTAATTACGCCCACACGATCGGCTAGTGCTTCGGCTTCATCTAGATAATGAGTTGTTAAGAAAATTGTGGTGCCTTCACTTCGTAATTTAAGAATTAACTCCCAGAAAGCTCGCCTTGCTTCGGGATCAAAACCAGTTGTTGGCTCATCTAAAAATAAAAGTTCTGGTGAGCCAATAATTCCAAGTGCCACATCTAGTCGGCGGCGTTGGCCACCAGATAAGTTGCGTGCGTAATCATCAGCTTTTTCGCGCAGGCCAACTGAATCAATTACCTCATTCACATCACGCGGATTTTCATAATAATGTGCAAAGTGTTCAATGGTCTCTTGAACAGTTAAATCTGCCGCATCAGTTGTTGATTGCAAAACTATGCCGATTCGATTTCGCCAAACTCTGCCAGCCTCACCTTTTGTAGCTGGATCAAAATTTAATACGCTAACAAAGCCACCATCAATATTGCGAAAACCTTCTAGTATTTCAACTGTAGTTGTCTTGCCAGCACCATTTGGTCCAAGTAAGGCAAAGATCTCACCTTGCTGCACAGTTAAATCAATGCCATTTACCGCAAATTTTTCGCCATACTTTTTAAACAGCCCCTTGATTTCAATTGCTATTTCAGGTGCGGTTTTTGAAGATGTGCTACTGCTCATGGCAATATCCTGCCGTAGTTGTGATGGAATATCTAAATAAAACTGAGAGAATAATCCTGTGAGTCCGCGTAAAAAAAAGAGTGCTACTAAAACTTCTCGCATAAAAAATGAGCGAGAGGTCACAGCACCGAAAAATGAAGATGAAATTGAAGAACATGGTGATGGTATTTATGTTGTTCGAAAAATTACCGGCTCATCATCAAATAAACCATATCGCTGTCCGGGATGTGATCAAGTAATTCCAATGGCTACACCGCATACGGTTGCCTGGCTGGAACATGATGCGGAAACTCGTCGACATTGGCACAGTATTTGCTGGAGTAAGCGAAATCAACGAAAGCCAAAGATTGAGCGCACACGTAATGCGCCCCGTTACTAATTAGCTACTCAGTAATTAACTGAAAATTTAATAAGCCGATATTATTTGCAAATGAGCAAAACATTTACCGCCCAAAATCCTGCAACTGGTCAAGCATTTGGTTCTGAAATTACCGAGTGGGATCAATCCCAAGTAAACAATGCAATCCAGGCTGCCGATAGTGCTAAAGCCAAACTTGCGGCAACTGATCCAAGCAAACGAGCGGCGTTGTTAAATGCAATTGCAGATTCAATTGAAGCGCAAAAAGAGAAGTTGGCTGAAACAGCTCATCAAGAAACAGCGCTACCGATGGCACGTCTTACTGGTGAGGTTATGCGCACCGTCATTCAAATTCGCGCATTTGCAGCACTTGTTAAAAAGGGTGGACATTTACTGCCAATAATTGATTTAGCAGATCCTGATTTTCAACCAGTTGCTCGTCCTGATCTTCGTAAAACTCAACAACCATTGGGCGTTGTTGCAGTCTTTGCTGCAAGTAATTTCCCACTAGCTTTTTCTGTTGCCGGAGGTGACACTGCATCGGCATTAGCAGCAGGTTGTCCAGTAGTTGTTAAAGCACATCCATCTCATCCAAATACTTCACAAATAGTTTATGAAGCAGTTATCGCTGCAATCACTGCGCAAGGCTTACCTAAAGAGTTATTTGCAATTGTGCAAGGAACCAACCCGCAGATCACTCATTGGCTAGCTAAGGCACCAGAGGTAACTGCAATTGGTTTTACTGGATCTGGTCTGGTTGGAAAATTATTAATTAAATTATCCCAAGAGCGCGAAGTGCCAATTCCAGTTTATGCAGAGATGGGTTCATTAAATCCAGTTTTCTTCACACCAACCGCACTTGCAGAAAAGGCGGATGATTTAGCAAAAGCTGCAATGGATTCGGCATTACTTGGCAGTGGACAATTTTGCACAAAGCCCGGAATCCTTATTGTGCCAGCCGATAGCAGTGGTGATAAATTTATTGCGCAAGTAAAAGAGTATGTAGCTGCGCAAAAAGTAGGCCCATTATTAAATAAGGGTATTGCGACAAGATTTACTGATTCCACCAGCAAATTAAGTAAATCCTCCGGCCTTACTGTAATTTCTGGAACAAATAATGCAGATGGATTTGGCGTAACCCCAACTATCTTTGTAGTTGATTGGGCAGATGTGAAAAACCATAATGATTTACTAGAAGAACACTTTGGTCCAACATCGGTAATAATTCGCGCCCCATTTGATCAATATCTAACTGTGGCAAAGGCTATGGAAGGCCAACTAACGGCAGCACTTCATGCCGGAGCATCCGAGAATGTAAGTGATTTAGTAAACCAATTAACACAATTAGCTGGCCGAGTAATTTGGAATGGTTTCCCAACTGCAGTATCTGTAACCGCTGCGCAAAATCATGGCGGGCAATGGCCAGCATCTTCCACCCACACAACCTCTGTTGGTTTAGATTCAATTTATCGTTTTGTGCGCCCAGTTGTTTATCAAAACTTTCCAGATAACCAATTACCAGCCCAATTACAAAATGGTAATCCTTATGGAGTTGAGCGGGTAATAAATGGTGAAAGAAGTACTAAAGCGATCTAGCTCTTAGTTAATTACTTGTAATTAACTACTGAGTTATGGATTGTGCCAATTCCTTCAATAGTTGTAACAATCTTCTCGCCACCCTTTAGGAATTTCTCTGGCTTAAAGCCCATACCAACACCTTCAGGTGTTCCAGTGTTAATTACATCTCCAGCTTTTAACTCCATGAATTGGGAGATATACCAAACGCAG
>CAEZXU010000009.1_pt1 | contig 16850 bp, 22 predicted proteins | sample 7265331 | NCBI WGS metagenome assembly CAEZXU01 (sample SAMEA6813916, study PRJEB35770) | uncultured Actinomycetes bacterium | biome: Freshwater; feature: Freshwater reservoir; material: water | place: Czech Republic | collected 2017-04-14 | depth 30m m | reverse complement strand
CTACATAATTAAAGTAGTTTTAATTAAAAATGCATTATTAAGCGAAGAGGAGGCATTCAAATTAGTACACAGAATCAAGTAAGAAATCAACCTTTAATAGTGCCGGTCCAATTTTTCTTTGTTGAGGGTCAATGGGATGCTGTAACCGAAGGTGTTGGGTTGGTCGGATACGGCGATAAAGATTTTAATAAAGCCCGCGAGCAAGTTTTTGATGCACTTAGATTTTTCTACCAACGAGATGATATTGAATTTACTGAAGAAATTATTGAGGTAGAAGAATAGTTTGGTTGTGGGTTAGTTGTTGATCTGGCATTCCCTTTAATACATGCACCTTCGCTTCGCCATAAACCACCCAGTGTTCATCACCTGATCGTTTAACAATCGCAGTTAATTCATCAACACCAATCAGAATGGTGTTATCGGGAACGTGTAGCAAGATCTTGGCAGCAGATTCTGGGATCCATTTAAAGAACTTGTTGAAGTGTGGAATTACGCGAATGTTGGGAATTAAGTTAAGGCCAGCAGTTGGCTCTTTCTTAGTAAATCTAAAGTTTGGAATTTGTGAACTTAAAACCATTGCACCTGCGCTGCAGCCAGCAAGGGATGCACCAGATTGCCAGTTTTCATAGATGGCATCCCAAAGTGGAGTGTTAATGATTGTTTCAGCTAGGTAGTGGGGATCTCCCCCGGAGATATAAATAAGTGCGCTCTCTTTAATCTGGCTTACATACTCCATATTAAATGCATCTTCGCGGGTGTAAATGGGAAGGAAGATTGATTTGATCTTTAAGGAATCGGCTTGGCTCTTGCCTAACTCTTTCCAGTAATTTAATCGATCTGCTGATTCCCTGCCGGCAGCAGTTGGGATTTGAATGTAAAGAGGTTGCTTACCGTTTTTAATGCCATCATCAATTAAGGATTGTTCAAAGGCGGCCATTGCTGGCAGGTATTCACCAGAGCCAACTAGTGCAAGTGAGCCATTCATGAGTTGAAGATTACTGTTACGGCTAATAAAACTAATACCAATGCTGAAATTACTGATTTGGTTGTGCCTAATCTTTGAGGCAATCCTCCAATCTGACTTATCTGATCCTCTTTCATATCTTTTATGACATTAATAAAGTGAGCTGCCATTCCAAGTAATGCACCTCCTAGCCACATCCAAAGTGGTGGCGTTATATCTTTTGAAATCACAATGCATGATGGAAGAGCAGCAAAAGCAATTGCAAATGGAAGTGGTGAAAGAGGTGAGAATTTAAAGTAGAAGTTGTAGCCAACTCCCCAGGCAACGCCAAACATATAAACCAAACCACCTTTTATGCCAAGTGGGCCTAATAGATTTGCGATAAATGAAAAGGCCACCATAAAGCGCAACCATTTTTGTAATGATTCTTTGGTAATACTTTTGGCCACAAGTGGTTTGTTCATACGGGCATGCCTTAAATCATCTTGGTAATCGTAAAGATCATTGCTCCAGCCAACGACTAGTTGTCCGGTGAAAACACCAAAGGCAATTACAAAGGCAGGGCCTTCCCACCAGTAGTAGGTGGCAAAACCAAATGAGATGGCGGTGACCAGAACTGTTGGCCCAAAGTGAGAGGCTTTTAATAATCCGCGTAATTGCATCACGGGGCAACCTTAATGCCCGTCAAAATATTTGGGGGTAAAAGCAGTTATTCATCGGTGGTTGCAGATAGGCTAGTTTTTATGAGTAAACAATTAACTGCTGCAGGTCTACGTAAATCAAATATCTATGCTGGCTTATTACACACCGTGCAAATGTTGGCGGTTTTGTTTCTAAGCAATGATTTTGCATTACCAATTAACGCTACCTACATGTCAGGTCCACCCGGATCTACCTTTGCGCAACCAGTTGTTTTGTTTAGTACTCCAGTTGGTTTAACAGTGGCGGTATTTCTTGGTTTATCTGCGCTTGCTCACTTTATTGTGGCATCACCAAAGTTTTTCCCTCGTTACAGCGCCGGCCTTGCTGCTCAACGCAATTACTTCCGCTGGGTTGAATATGCAATTAGCTCATCTGTAATGATCGTATTAATTGCCCAGGTAACTGGTGTGGCAGATATTGTGGCAATTATTGCCTTGTTTGGTGTTAATGCATCAATGATTTTATTTGGTTGGTTGCAAGAAAAGTATGAGAACCCAGGTAATGGTGGTTGGTTGCCATTTATCTTTGGTTGTATCGCCGGAGCCGTTCCATGGTTGGCTCTTTTGTTTTACGTCTTCTCAATTGGTGGCGAAGGTGAAACCTCTGCCCCAGCATTTGTTTACGGAATTGTCTTCACCATCTTTGCTTTCTTTAACTCATTTGCACTTGTGCAATGGTTGCAATACAAGAAGGTTGGACGCTGGAGCAATTATCTACAAGGTGAGCGCACATACATCACCTTGTCATTGCTGGCTAAGTCAGCACTTGCTTGGCAGATCTTTGCTAACACTTTAATCTCTTAATTTATCTGAAGGAGAAATGATGCGAGTAAGCGCGCTTCGTAAAACCTTAAAAGCTGGATCCTTAGTATTTGGTGGCTCAGCCATATTTTTACTTGCAGCACCAGCTGTTTTTTTAGATTTAATGGCACTTGATTCCTCCGATCAAATGCAATGGTCTATGCGCATGATCGCAATTACGGTCTTTGCACTTGCTGGAAATATGTGGAATAACTCGGGGCAAAGCAGTGTGGATCGAGTGGTGAATGTGGCTCGAGTTATGTTCATCAGCGCATTAACACTCGGGATACTGACATTAATGGTGCCAGTTGAGCTGACTTGGTTTACCTATATCTATGCCGCAATTGGATTTGGCTTTGCGATCTCCTACTTAATGAACCTGACAAGAAAGTAATTATTTGCGCTTAAGGCGCCGCAAAGATTTCTTATCCGCTTTACGTTTGGCTCTTGCGGCTTTGGTAGATGGCGAATCAAAGCTCCATCGTAAGATTCCAGCAAAGATAATAATTACTATAAATCCAGAAAGGCCTTGCAGGAAAAGGCCGTTATTTATTCCACCAAGCATTAGCCAAGTATAACTGCCGGTAGAATTGTTAAATGGCCGGTGCTGATCGTAAATCTCATTTTCCTTCAATAGAGAAAAAACATGGCATGCCAATGTCACATTGGTTTAAGCAAATGGAAAAAGTTGCTGGTAAGAAATATCCAGAACAAATTGCATTTCTTCGCGAAAATCATGGTTTTAGCCAAGCCCATGCAAATGCATTGGTGATGTTTTCTCGAGGATCTAAAAGCTCAAAGAGGTTCAATTCTTTAGATGATTACTTAAAGCCCTTTGATGCGCAAAAGAAGAAAACGGTTAAGGCAATATTTAAAGCGGCGAAGGCAAAGCATCCAAAGATGGAGCTTGTGATTGCATGGAATCAACCAATGCTTAAGTTGGGTGATGATTATATTTTGGGTGTATCTGTTTTAAAGAACCATATTTTGCTGGGCCCATGGGGCAAGGATGTAATTAAGAGATTTGCAGATCGCCTTGAGGATTACAAAACCAATAAGAAAACTATTCAGGTTCCAGTTGACTGGAAGGTCAATGCCAAATTATTGCAAGATATTGTCAAAGAGAGAGTGAAAGAGCTTAAATCTTAACCACTGCATCAATTACTTGTTCTGGTGTTGCACCCTCCTTTAGTTCGTGATTTATATTGGTTGGAATTCCATTTAATTGAGCTGTTGCAAGTAATGTCATTTGGGCAGCAATCTCTGTCATCCAAAAGAAAGAGCTTGGTCCGGCGCGATCAAATATCCGCTGTGCTTCGGCTAATTGTTGATCATTAAACTTCTCGCGATCATTTTTATCATCATCTAATACGCGAAGCAGAAAGTTTTTAATATCTAACGCAATACCTGTGGCATCAGCTGAGGATTTAAGTAAATCCTTTAACTCATTATCTAGTCCCCGCTTTGGTCGCTTTTTGCGATTTAGAAAAAGGTAGACCAGGGCTGTGAAGAAGAGGATCTCAAACATTGTGTACTCCTTTTGCTCGATAATGGAAATCTACCTGTAACTACTGACAGTAAATCTGAGATAACTCAGTGTTGAGCCCTTGAGATAGGGTTTGATTATGTTTAAAACGGTTAGCTCCATTATTGGAGTTGCGCTAGTTGTAATTTATGTTGCCGGCTCTGGGCTGTGGGTGAATACTGGTGATAATTGGTATAGATCTTTAAATGCACCAAGTTGGCAACCGCCTGATTTTATCTTTGGAATTATTTGGCCTTACAACTTTACGGTGTTGGGCATTGTTGCGGTAAATGTTGCGCAGAAGTTAAGTGCTGGATGGGTAATTTCATACTTAAGCATCTTCGCCATCAGTGTGGTGTGTGCACTGGTTTGGGCTTATCAGTTTTATCGACCACATAATCTCTCAACTGCCTCAATTGCACTAACTATGGTTGCCATACTTACAGTTCCATTACTAATAATTGCTATAAAGGCATCAGTTGGAGTTGGACTCCTTCTGATGCCTTATCAACTCTGGGTTATTACAGCAGCCAGTTTAAGTTGGAACTACGCCAGACTTAATTAACCTTTAAAGGCAACTAAGTGGTTTTGAGATCCGGAAAGCAAGTGAGCGCAGGGCTAGCACTTACTTAATTACTTATTTACTAATACAACCTTTTAATAACTCAGAAATTTTACTCTTCTCTGGCGAAGTAACCCACAACTTATACTTTGTTTTCACTGAAACTTGGCGAGCAACATATGTGCAGCGATAAGAGTTATAAGGTGGCAGCCAGGTAGCAGCATCACCATCACCTTTTTGACGATTTAACTTGTAATCAACTGCTAAGAGATTAAGTGGGTCATTAGCAAAATTTGTGCGCTGGATGAGCGTTAGTTGAAATGCGCCAGTCTGCCAAGCATTAGATAGCGCAACCACATGATCTATATCAATAGTTGATGCGGATTTACTAAGATCAAAGATAATTATTTTATTGCTATAGGGATCTAGTAATGACCCAGTAATTACCTTGCATTTATTGGTATCTGCTTTAAATGTAACTTTGGTTAAATCCCTTTTGAGAATGTCATTTCTACTGTCACAACCATTTTTATCTGGATCTTTCCAGTGCGGAAATTGTTCTCGACTATAACCAGTCTTTGCAGCTCGGCCCTTAACCGGTAATTTATTTAAAGCGGTTAAAGCAGTTTCATATTGAGATTTTGTAGCGGTCGCAGTATCGGCTGCATTTGATATTTGGGTTGGAAAAAGTAACGAGGTCGCAAGTAAGGCTGACCCAATTTTTCTCATGGGAATACTTTACCCTCTGTACTCTTTTATTTGAGCAAATTAACTCTCTGTAATTTACACAGCCTTTATTAAATTCACAGCTAAATTACTATTTATATAAATGATCAGTGCTTGCTAAAACAATTGGTGGATGCGAAAATTTCCATCAGTTAAAGCAAAAATTCTGTATCGAGTTTTAACAACAGCACCAATAAATTACATCTTGAAAAGGCAGAAGGGATCTCATCGAATGCTTGTCTGCGAAGGACGAAGAACCATAAATTTTTCTTGGCATGACAGCGATGAAATTTCAGGCTGGAAAGTTAGAGATTTATTAATGGAGTATGCCGGATTAAGCGAATTGGAAGCGTTGGAGGTTCTATCTTGAAGCAGGTTGAAGTTAGATATTCATTTAATGAAGGGCAATGGTCCGCCGAAACCGATGAATTCGGCATCGGATACAGCCATCCAGAGTTTAATCTCGCTAAAGAAGTTATAACCAAATCTGTCTATTTCTTTTATGAGAATGAAGATATTGAGATCATAGAGAAGATTGCGCCTTTGCAAAGCCAGGCAGTCATTTAACAATTCTCTATCACTTAGTAGATTTAGGGGGTGAGATCCCCTGATGCGATAGTCATAGGTGCCGGAGTTGTTGGTGCTTGTAGCGCGCTGGCTTTAACAAATGCTGGGTTAAAGGTTTTAGTAATTGATCGCGGGCCAGTAGCTAGTGGCACAACTGGTGCGGGTGAAGGAAATATTTTAGTTTCAGATAAAGAGCCAAGCCCAGAATTAACTTTAGCTCTTAGATCTCGTGATGCTTGGTTTGAAGTAAATGCAGATATTGATGGTGGCTTTGAATTAGAAGATAAAGGTGGGGTTGTTGTTTCAAGAAGTGAAAAAGGAATTGCTGATTTAAAAAAACTTGCCGCCTTGCAACGTGCAGCTGGAATTGATGCACAAGAGGTGAATGGCGCAGAGTTACAAAAGTTAGAACCATTTATCTCTAAAAATGTTGAGTTTGGAGTTTTATATCCGCAAGATGCACAGTGCCAACCAATGCTTGCAGCGGCGCAAATTATGCGTGCAGTTAGAAAACGTGGTGGTGCATTTGTGCAGGGTGAGAATGTTATAAGTATTGATTCAATCAATGGCGCAGTAATTGGATTAACAACAGATAAGAGTAAGTACTCATCCCCGATCGTAATTAATGCAACTGGAACTTGGGCTGGGGAGATAGCAAAGTTGGCTGGTTCAGATCTACCAATTATGCCAAGACGTGGTTTTATTTTGGTTACAGCACCTGCCGGTAAAATTATTAACCATAAAGTTTATGATGCTGATTATGTGGCCAATGTGGCAAGTGGTGATGCCGATCTGCAATCTTCAGCAGTAGTAGAAGGAACGGCAAGTGGCACGATTTTAATTGGTGCATCCCGTGAGCGAGTTGGTTTTAAAAATGATTTAGATGTTTCAATTCTTCGTCAATTAGCACGGCAAGCAATTTCATTATTTCCAGTATTGGAAAATATTCAACTACTTCGTGCATACAGAGGCTTTCGTCCATACGCCCCAGATCATTTGCCAGTAATTGGTGAGGATGCAAATGTAAAAGGGTTGTGGCATGCCGCAGGACATGAAGGTGCTGGAATTGGTTTAGCACCAGCAACAGCAGAGTTAATAACTGCGCAAATAACTGGGCGTAAAACATTTATGGATCCGACACCATTTTCACCTGCCAGATTTGTGGGGGCCAATCATGTCGCCAGCTGAAATTAAGTTTTACTTTGATGACCAAGAGGTCATTGGATTAACTGGGCAATCGGTGGGGGCTGCCTTGCTAGCAAATGGTGATCGAATTTTGCGCAAAACTAGATTTAATGAAAAAGCTCGCGGTGTTTTTTGTGGCATCGGAGTTTGCTTTGATTGTTTAGTTGTAATTGATGGCCTAGCTAATCAACGTGCTTGCATCACTGAAATTAAAGCGGGCATGAAGGTACAAACCCAAGCAGGTGCCGATGCATAACGTGGTTATTGTCGGCGGTGGTCCTGCCGGATTAAGCGCTGCATTATCTGCAGCAGCAGCTGGTGCGCCAGTCTTATTACTAGATAGCAATCCCAGATTAGGTGGCCAATATTGGCGCCAACCAGATGAATCATTTGGTGATCAAGGTAGCCAACACTTTGATTTGGAAACAGGATTGCTGTTAATCAATGCAGTTAAAGCACGAAAAGAGATTGAAGTTTGGTCTGGTGCGCAAATTTGGAGTGCCACTCATAAAGATGGTGTTAACACCTTACGAGTTTTAGTAAATGGTAAAGAAAAGATTATTAATACCGGCAACTTAATTTTGTGTACTGGTGCTTATGATCGCACTCTCCCATTTCCAGGCTGGGATATTCCAGGTGTAATGACTCCTGGTGGTGTGCAATCTTTAATTAAAGGCCACGGCGTACTTGCCGGCAAAAAGGTAGTTGTTGCTGGATCTGGACCCTTCTTGCTGCCAGTGGCAGCTGGTGTGGTTAAAGCAGGTGGTTCTGTTGTGGAGTTACTAGAAGCAAATAAATCTCGCAGATGGATCACCTCTTTGTTTGTAGTTCTAGAGAATTTAAGCAAAATCAAAGAGGGTTTTTATTACATTAAAACGATTAGTGAAGCCAAGGTTCGTGCCAGGTTTGGTTATGCAGTAGTTGCTGCCCATGCAGGTGTTAATGGCGAACTTGATTCAGTTGATGTTGCCAAAATAAATCGAAATTTTAAGATTAAAAAGGTGCGCAATGTTAAGTGTGATGTGGCAGCAATCGGTTGGGGCTTTACGCCAGATACAACACTTGCGGGCACATTAGGTTGCAAACAAATCGTGGCTAAGGATGGAGCTGTTGTAGTTAGCGCAGATTCAAATCAACAAAGCAGCGTTGCTGGAGTATTTGTGGCTGGTGAAATAACTGGAATAGGTGGCAGTGAGCTATCTATGGCAGAGGGTGTAATTGCTGGATTATCTGCAGCGAAGTTTGTTGGTTGCAAAGTTGAGGTACTAAAAGCTCATCGTGCGCGTCGTGCAAAGAAACAAAGATTTGCAACTGCGCTGATCAACTCTTATCCAATTAAAGATGGTTGGAAATCTTGGGTGCATCAAGAAACAATTATTTGTAGATGCGAAGAGGTAAAGTTAAAGGATTTGCATTATGCAATTGATGAATTAGGAGCTACTGATTCTCGAACCGCAAAATTGTTGACCCGATGTGGCATGGGAATGTGCCAAGGCAGAATCTGTGGCAGGTCAGTAGTTGATCTTGTTGCCGATCAATTAAATGTCTCACCAACTGATACCGATCGAATCTCTGCGGTAAATAGGCCGATCATCACACCAATTTCACTTGGTCAATTAGCAGCGGGCGAGTAAGTTTTGCCCATGAGCTCACCTAAAACAAAACCATGGCATGGCGTATTAACCGCTACTGCACTTCCATTTAATTCTGATCTTTCAGTTAATTACGACAAGTATGCCGAACACATTAAGTGGCAGGCCGAAAATGGCGTGCACGGAGCGATTCCTAATGGATCACTTGGTGAGTACCAAGTTTTAACAGCTGATGAGCGCACCCAAGTATTAAAGACAGCTCTCGCTGCTGCTCCTGCCGGTTTTAATATCGTGCCAGGTGTTGCCGCATATGGCGCAGCTGAATCTCGTCGATGGACAGAGCAAGCAGCAGAACTTGGCGCAAAGTGCGTAATGCTTTTGCCACCAACTGCATATCGTGCAAATGAGGATGAAATTGTTGCTCACTACAAAGAGGTCAGCAAGGTCGGTCTACCAATCATTGCTTACAACAATCCTTTTGATACCAAGGTTGATTTAACTCCACAACTCGTTGGCCGGATTGCTAATGAAGCAGAAAATGTTGTTGCGATTAAAGAGTTTTCCGGTGATGTGCGCCGAGTTTGGCAAATACATCAACATGCTCCGCGGATTGAAGTTTTAGTTGGCGCAGATGATGTGTTGCTTGAGTTAACAACTGGTGGTGTTGTTGGTTGGATTGCCGGTTTTCCAAATGCGTTGCCACGCGAATCTGTTGATCTTTATGAGATGTGTGTTGCTGGAAATTACAAAGAAGCAGCGCCTATTTACGCAGCAGTGCATAATCTTTTCAGCTGGGATTCTCGCAAAGAGTTTATTGTTGCCATTAAGGTAGCAATGGAGGCGGTTGGTCGCTACGGCGGACCTACTCGCCTACCTCGTTTGCCACTTCCAGCAAATGATCTTGCTCAGTTGAAGAAGGATATTGAGCAAGCAGTAAATTTCTACAAAAACCGCAAGTAGGACAGTATGAAAAACAGTTTGCGCACTGTTACAACAGTTGAATCGCACACTGAAGGCATGCCTACTCGGGTAGTTACATCTGGCATCGATGAAATCCCAGGCGCAACAATGTTTGATAAGCGCCGTTACTTCATGGAAAATCTAGATTACTTACGTCATTGGTTGATGTATGAACCTCGTGGTCACTCTGCAATGAGTGGTGCTATTTTGCAAAAACCAACCAGACCAGATGCTGATTGGGGCGTTATCTACATTGAGGTTTCTGGATGTTTGCCAATGTGCGGCCACGGAACAATTGGTGTGGCAACTGTTTTAGTTGAGAAAAATCTTGTTCCAGTAATTGAGCCAATTACAACGGTGCACCTTGATACACCTGCCGGATTAGTTGTTGTTGATGTGCAAGTAAAGGATGGCAAAGCTGAAAAGGTAACACTGATAAATGTGCCATCTTTTTCTTACCAATTAGATCAAGAGGTTGATGTTCCAGGTTATGGAAAAATTAAATATGACATGGCATTTGGCGGAAACTTCTATGCCATTATTCCAGTAGAAAGAGTTGGCATTGAGTTCAAGCATGAAAATGGGCAGAAGTTCTTAACAGCAGGTCTTGCAATAAGTGATGCCATTAATGCGCAAAATCGACCTGTGCATCCAGAAAATCCAGAGATTGCAATTTGCCATCACATCGATTTCATTGCACCTGGCGCAGATTCATTGCACTGGAAAAATGCTATGGCAATTCATCCGGGTTGGTTTGATCGCTCCCCTTGCGGAACTGGAACCAGTGCTCGGTTGGCACAAATGGTGGCACGTGGTGAATTTAAAGATACCGATGTATTAATAAATGAATCTTGGATCGGTTCGCAATTTGAAGGTCGGGTTAAGGAACATACAACTGTTGCTGGATTACCTGCAATTATCCCAACTGTTACTGGCAGGGCTTGGATTATGGGTGAAGCAACTTGGTTACTAGATCCAACTGATCCATTTCCAAATGGCTTCCTAGTTTAAAGAAGAAAAGTTAATCCGATCATAATTACAGAGGTAATTGGTAGTGCCTGAATTAATGCATGCAAGGTAGCAACTAAATGTTTTGGGCCATTGCGCCGGTGAGAAAAGGCACCAAGCACAGTGATAATTGTTGGATATGTTGATAATGCTCCGGATACTCGTGAGCCTAAAATATTTGCTGCCCCCGTTAAAGCTAAAATCAAAAGTACTGCGGTAATTAACCGGACTGGTAGCTCCCATTTAGGCGCACTTACTTTGTCCGTTGGTTTTTCATACTTAGGAAATAAAGCAAGTGATATTGCCCAAGTAAAGAAGAGGGTAAGTATCACGCCTAGATTTGAAAAGTTTATTAAGTTAAAAATATATCCGCTAAGCCAAACCGCAACTGTTGCGATGGCAATTGATTTACCCCACTTTAATTTACTGGCTGCAAAGGCATAAGCAAGGCAAAAAACAATTAACGATAATTGCCCAACTAAAACACCGTGCGCAGCAGTTTTAGCAAAAGATCTGCCTTCCTGTATGCCTACGATTAATAGGAATGGTCCAGTAGTTAGTGGCAGACCGAGAAATAAACCACCCATTCTGGCGTTGTACTTACCTTGCAAAACAGAGATGATCCAAACAAATAGTGGTGCTAAAAATAATTTAAGTCCAAGAAGTAATGTCATAACAACTCTATTTTACGGGCTAATGCGCCATCCACCATTGCATGCATCTTTGTGCCTTCAGGTAGATACTCCTCTGAAATAATCTCACCACGTTCATGCACCGCACTTACTAAATCACCACGATTAAATGGAATCACAGCTTTAATTTCAACCTTTGGTTTAGGTAGTGCAGATTCCACCGCTTTAACCAAAGTTTCAACACCATAGCCAGTTCGAGCAGAGATGGCATAAGCATTTGATTCTTTACGAAGCAGCTCCATAACAACTTCAGGTTGGGCCACATCTGCTTTATTAATTGCGATGATCTCCATGATCTCACCGCCACCAATTTCATCTATCACCTGGCGAACTGCGCGAATTTGTTCCATGGGATCAGGGTGTGAACCATCGACTACATGCACAATCAGATCAGCCTCTGAAACCTCTTCTAATGTTGATTTAAAAGCTTCCACTAATTCATGCGGCAGGTGTCTAACAAATCCAACAGTGTCTACTAATGTGTAGATGCGTCCATCGGTAGTTTGAGTTTTGCGAACAGTTGGATCAAGGGTTGCAAATAATGCGTTCTCAACTAAAACACCAGCGCCCGTTAAATGATTTAATAACGAAGATTTACCAGCATTTGTATAGCCAGCGATCGCAACGGAGGGAATATTATTTCGTCGACGTTCACTTCTTTTGGTATCGCGAGAGACTTTCATCTCTTTAATTTCACGGCGCAGCTTTGACATCTTGTCATTAATTCGGCGCCGATCTGTTTCAATTTTAGTTTCACCCGGACCACGGCCACCAATTCCACCAGCCTGGCGAGAAAGTGAATCACCCCAACCACGAAGACGAGGCAACATATAAGACATCTGCGCTAATTCAACTTGGGCCTTACCTTCACGACTTTTTGCATGTTGGGCAAAAATATCTAAAATCAAAGCGGTGCGATCAATTACTTTAACTTTAACTTTTTGTTCCAGGGTACGAAGTTGTGCTGGAGATAATTCACCATCACAAACAACTGTATCTGCCCCAGTTGCAACAACCGCTTCGCGAACTTCATTTACTTTTCCAGAACCGATAAAGGTTGCTGGATCTGGTTTATCGCGACGTTGAATTAAACCTTCCATAACTTCTGAGCCAGCAGTTTCGGCAAGGGCTGCTAACTCCTTCAATGAGTTTTCTGCATCTTTTGCACTGCCTTCAGTCCATACGCCGACAAGTACAACCTTCTCAAGACGTAATTGGCGGTACTCAGCATCTGTAACATCTTGTAATTCAGTTGATAAACCAGCAACACGTCGAAGTGCCTGGCGATCTTGTAAATCTTGTTGTTGATTTTCAACATTTTCCGAATTTTCATAATCGGCAACTGCTTGCGCATTTTCACGGATTAATTGATCAATATCCATCTTCTCATCACTCACAGATACTGATCCAGTTCCACATCTTTCACCAAAACTGCTGGTCCAATTAATGTAGCGTTGCTATGGCCATCTATTTCAACAATTAACTGACCACCTGGTGGATTAATAATCCATTTAATTGGTAAGGATTTTTTGCTTTCAATAGTTGCAGCAAGTGCAACTGCGCATGTACCAGTACCGCAAGATTGAGTTTCACCAACTCCTCTTTCAAAGACTCGCATATTTAATTGGCCGCCTTCGGCAAACTGTACAAACTCAATATTTACACCCTCTGGGTATGCCTCCTCTGGCATTACAGATGGCGCCACTTTTAAATCACCAACAGTTGCAAGATCATCAACAAATACAACGGCGTGTGGATTTCCAACATCGATATTAAATCCTCGGTAAGTATTGCCATTTTCCAGCGCTGAGACCTCACCAGGAACTTGGGATACCTGTCCCATATTTACTGAAATATCACCAGTATCTGGCACAGCTAAAAACTTTCTGCCGGCACGGGTATCAATTGAATAAATACCACTTGGTTGATGTCCACGCTCTTGCAGGTAACGCGCCATTACCCGAATGCCATTGCCACACATTTCCGCAATTGAACCATCCGCATTTCGATAATCCATAAACCATTGATTGTTTTGTTTAGTTATTCGAATAAAGCCATCTGCGCCAACACCAGATGTGCGATCACAAATTCTTTTTACTTGCTCTGTTGTAAAAGTTAATTTATCTTCGCCATCAAATACCAGCACAAAATCATTGTGTGTGCCGTGACCATATGTGCCTAAAACCATTAATTAATACTAACCAAAAGCTTTTCTAATCGCGCCGCCAAAGTATCTGGTGCCAACCAGTTAATTCGATCATCACGGGAAAACCAGGTTTCCTGCCTTCTGGCATAAGCACGAGAAACTCGCTTAGTCTCCTCTTTGGCAAACTCTTCAGTGCATTCACCATTTAAGTAATCCATGATTTGTTTGTAGCCAAGTGCCATCTTTGCAGTTGTGGCCTCTTCTAATCCTTTGGTCATCAGCATTGATACCTCGCGGGCAAAACCCTTTGCCCACATATTCTCAACCCGTTTATCAATCTTGGCATCAAGATTTTCCCGATCTAACACCAAACCAAATTGTTTGGCATCTGGATATTTACTGCTGGCCTGCCTTGGCAGATTTGCCGTAAAAGGTTTACCAGTTAATTCAATAACTTCTAGTGCGCGAATAACTCTGCGGATATTCTCTTTGGGAATTGCAACAGCTGCTGCTGGATCTAACTTAGCCAGCCGCTCATGCATTACATCATTACCAACCTTTTCAGCCTCATCAGTAATTTTCTGTCTAACCTCTGGATCAGTATCTGGAAAATTTAGATCATCTAAAATTGCCTTTATATAAAGCCCGGTGCCGCCAACAACAACTACAGATTTACCATCTTTGATTAATTCATCAATCGTTTTTCTTGCTAAATTTTGATACCAGGAAACATTTGCCTCCTCATTAATATCTAAGACATCAATTAAATGATGGGGCACGCCTTGGCGCTCTTCAACACTTAATTTGGCAGTTCCAATATCCATACCTTTATAAACTTGCATGGAATCGGCGTTAATGATTTCGGCATTTAATTTCTTAGCAACAGCAACTGCAAGATCACTTTTTCCGGTGGCTGTAGCACCACAAATAATTATTAAACTCATAGAGATTTAAGTGCAGCCAGCGTTGGAATGCCCAGCAAAATCTTCTTATCTCCTTGTTCACTAACCCAAGCAGTATGCGCATCCCCGCCTCTGGTTTTCTTAACAGCAGTTGGTGCACCTGCAACAATGTGGTTGGCAAAGCCCTCCGTTACCGTAACCGTTACTAGATCACCTGGGCGAGCTAGATTTGCTGTGTTATCAAAGTGAGTTAAGCGGAAATCACGACTGCGACCATTCATTCGCTTTAGATCTAAATCATGTCGGCCCTCGTTGCTGCTTACTAATAACTCAATGCTCTTGCCAATTAACTTTTCATTTTCACTCTTGGAAATCTCTTGCTGCACCTTATGCAGTTGGTTATAACGCTGCGCCATAACATCATCGGTAATCTGATCAGGCATAGTGGCAGCTGGCGTGCCTGGGCGCTTTGAGTATTGGAAGGTATAGGCGGCGCTGAACTTTGCTGCCTTTACTAAATCAATAGTTTGTGCGAAATCTTCATCACTCTCGCCCGGAAAACCAACGATGATGTCGGTAGTAATCGCCGCATCTGGAATTGCACTGCGCACCTTTTCAATAATTCCCATATATCTATCACGGCGATATGACCGGCGCATGGCTTGCAAAACCTTATCGCTACCTGATTGCAGCGGCATATGTAGATGTGGCATCACATTTGGTGTTTGCGCCATGGCATCAATTACATCATCGGTGAAATCTCGAGGATGCGGTGACATAAAACGAATTCGCTCTAGGCCATCAATTTTGCCTACTTCGCGAAGTAATTTAGAGAAAGCTAAGCGATCACCAAAATCAACACCATAAGCATTTACATTTTGGCCAAGTAAAGTTATTTCGATTACGCCTTGATCAACTAATGCTTTAGCTTCTCGCAAAATATCCTGGGCCGGTCGATCCTTTTCAATGCCCCGAAGCTGCGGCACGATGCAGAAGGTGCAGGTGTTATTACAACCAACTGAAACTGAAACCCAGGCGCTAAATGCACTGTCACGTTTTACCGGCAAGGTTGATGGAAAATGTTCCAGTGATTCTTTTATTTCAACCTGTGATTGCTCCTCTACCCGAGCACGTTCTAATAAAACAGGAAGAGATCCAATGTTGTGTGTTCCAAAAACCACATCAACATATGGCGCGCGTTTAATGATGGCATCTTGATCCTTTTGCGCCATACATCCACCAACGGCAATTTGAAAGTTGGGATCACTTTTCTTACGTGGTGCTAAGAAGGATAAATTTCCATAAAGTTTATTGTCAGCATTTTCGCGAACCGCGCAGGTGTTAAACACAACTAAATCTGGTTGCGTATCTGCAAGTGCCTGACTGTAGCCAGCATCAATTAATAAGCCAGCGATTCGCTCGGAATCATGGACATTCATTTGGCAGCCGTAGGTTTCTACGACAAAGGTAGGCATATGCCTAATTCTACTTGCTTAAATAACTTTAATTAACTCCAGTTAATTCGCGCATAATGCGACCACAGATACCGTGGCCGTATCCTTTTCGAGCAAGTAAACCGCTGATTCTGCGATAAACAACCTCTGGATCTAGATGAGCAATTGATTTGTACTTTCGCTGAGCCAAATTAAAAGCTTGCAGGTATTCAGTTTCATCATCAATATCATCAATAACCTCGGTAATAATATCTTGCGCAACACCTTTATTACGAAGCTCGGTGGCAATAACTCTTTTACTTAATTTCTTGGCACGCTGCCGAGATTCACTCCACAACTTTGCAAACTCGAGATCATTTAATAAACCCTGCAGCTCTAGGGAATCTAGCGCGGCATTTGCGGTATCTGCTTCGCAGCCGCGTTTGATTAAATGTTTAAAGAGCTCATCCCTACTCTTTGCGCGAGGTGCTAATGCATACAATGCAATAGATATCGCCTCGGAGTAGGGATCGCTCGTTACTTCTTTACTTTTCAAATTAATATGTAAAGTAAATTATTTAGAACTCAACATCCGCAGTTGCTTCATCTATTGCCGCAACTAAAGCAGGATCTACCTCAGTTGGCACAAATGATGCACGGATTTTGGTTTCAATATCATTAGCAAGATCAGGATTATCGATAAGGAAGGCACGAGCATTCTCTTTACCTTGTCCTAGTTGATCTCCTTCATAGGTGAACCAAGCACCAGATTTCTTAACGATGCCGATATCTACACCCATATCAATTAATGAACCTTCACGGCTGATTCCAACACCGTAGATGATGTCGAACTCTGCTTGCTTAAATGGTGGTGAAACCTTGTTTTTAACAATCTTCACACGAGTACGGTTACCAACCGCCTCTTGACCATCCTTTAATGTTTCAATGCGGCGCACATCCATACGAACAGATGCATAGAACTTCAGCGCCTTTCCTCCAGTTGTAGTTTCTGGTGAACCAAAGAAAACACCGATCTTGTCACGCAATTGGTTAATAAAGATTGCAGTTGTCTTTGATTGGCTTAAT
>CAEZXU010000008.1_pt1 | contig 18703 bp, 17 predicted proteins | sample 7265331 | NCBI WGS metagenome assembly CAEZXU01 (sample SAMEA6813916, study PRJEB35770) | uncultured Actinomycetes bacterium | biome: Freshwater; feature: Freshwater reservoir; material: water | place: Czech Republic | collected 2017-04-14 | depth 30m m | reverse complement strand
GGTTGGCGCACACACTGAAGTTGAGTTAAAAGAGAAGAAGCACCGTCTTGAAGATGCTATCTCTGCAACTCGCGCTGCAGTTGAAGAAGGAATTGTTGTCGGAGGTGGCGCAGCACTTGTTCACGCTGCTTCAGCACTTGAAAATGATTTGGGCTTTGAAGGCGATCGCGCCGTTGGTGTTCGCTTAGTTCGTAAAGCTTGCGATGAACCACTTCGCTGGATTGCCGAAAATGCTGGTCAAGAAGGTTATGTAGTTGTTTCAAAGGTTCGCAATATGAAACCAAATGAAGGCTACAACGCTTACTCAGATCAATACACCGATCTTGTTAAAGAGGGTGTAATCGATCCAGTTAAGGTAACTCGTTCAGCACTTGCTAACGCAGCTTCAATTGCTGCAATGTTTATTACAACTGAAGCTCTTGTGTTTGAAACACCAGAGGAGAAGAAAGAGGAAGCTGCCGGACACGGTCACTCACATGGCCCAGGCGGACACTCTCACTAATTAATCAAAGTAAATACTAGGCTTTGATTCCATGAAGGCTACAACGCTATCTGTTGATTGCGGTGGCACTGGAATCAAAGCCTCAGTGCTTTCTGATACCGGCAAAGTTTTAATTGAGTATCCATATTTAAAAACACCATATCCACTTTCACCAAATAGATTAATTTCAATTATTGAAGAGTTTGTGAAAACTGGACCAAAAATAAATCGAGTAACGGTTGGCCTGCCAGGCATGATTAGAGATGGCAAGGTAGTTGTAATTCCACATTACATAAATGCTGGTGGACCAAGAACTGCAATTGATCAGGGACTTCGCAATAAGTGGTTTGGTTTTGATATGCAGCAAGCCTTGAAAAAGAAATTAAAATTGCCCGTATTAGTTTTAAATGATGCTGAGGTTCATGGCGCAGCTGTAATCAGTGGAAAAGGGCTAGAAACAGTATTTACCTTTGGTACCGGACTGGGTTCGGCAATATTTAATAATGGTGAATTAGCACCGCACTTAGAAATTTCTCACACCACAATCAGATTTGGCAAAACTATTGATGCCTGGATTGGGGAGCAAACCCGTAAACGGATGGGAAATCAATTGTGGTCACGTCGAGTTAAGAGTTTGATTCAAGAGCTTTATCCGATGATTGTTTGGGACAAGTTGTATATCGGTGGTGGAAATGCCCAACGAATAAGTAAAAGTGCATTAAAGAGTTTTGATTACAAAGTAATGATTATTCCAAATAGCGCAGGTGTTGCTGGAGGCGTTAAAGCTTGGGATTTAAGAGGCTAGTTCAGCTGCAAATTTTCTAGAAGAAAGTAACTCTGCACGTTCCTCTTCACTTTTGCCGCCCCAAATTCCAAATGGTTCTTGCACAGACAATGCATGTTGCAAACACTCTTTAATTACTGGACAGCTTGCACAAATCGCTTTTGCATTTCGAATTCGATTTTTGCGAGATGGACCACGTTCACCATCTGGGTGGAAAAAAGTCTCTGAGGGTAAATCTTTACAGGCAGAGGAAAACTGCCACTCCCATGCCGAGGCAACGGGACGTAAGGCTTTGGAATTCTCGCTCATGATCTGATTAACCAGAATGGTCAGGCGTTTATTCCCGACTCTCTATTCCCGATACTCTTAGGCACGTGTCAGATATTGAATTAGGACCCGGCAAACGCGCTCGAGCAGCGTACTCATTTGATGAGATCGCAATTGTGCCAAGCAGACGAACACGTGACCCACAAGAGGTTTCCATCACCTGGCAAATAGATGCATACAAATTTGAACTTCCATTTTTGGCCGCTCCCATGGATTCAGTTGTTTCGCCACAAACTGCAATTGCAATTGGAAAAGCTGGTGGCCTTGGCGTTTTAAATCTTGAGGGTATTTGGACTAGATATGAAGATGCCGACAAAAAATTAGCTGAGATGGCGAAGTTGCCAGAAGATAAAGCAATTCAAAAAATGCAGGAGATTTATGCTGCACCAATTCAACCAACTTTAATTAAAGAACGTATTGCACAAATTCGCGATGCCGGCGTGACTGTTGCCGGTGCACTTTCACCACAACGCACCGCCGAGTTTCATGAAGCGGTAATAAAAGCTGGTGTTGATATCTTCGTAATTCGCGGAACAACCGTTTCTGCCGAACATGTTTCAGAGGCGACTGCGCCACTTAATTTAAAGAAATTTATTTATGAATTAGATGTGCCAGTAATTGTTGGCGGAGTTGCAACTGCGCAAGGCGCACTTCACTTAATGCGATCTGGCGCCGCCGGAGTTCTAGTTGGTTTTGGTGGCGGTTCTGCGCACACAACTAAAACAGTTTTAGGAATCTCAGTTCCAATGGCTTCTGCAGTTGCAGAGGTGGCATCAGCAAAACGTGAATACTTAGAAGAATCTGGTGGACGTTATGTTCATGTTATTGCCGATGGTTCAGTAAGCAACAGTGGTGAGATTGCTAAAGCAATTGCATGTGGCGCCGATGCAGTAATGATGGGTTCTCCGCTGGCACGTGCAACTGATGCACCTGGTAAAGGTTGGCATTGGGGCCTAGAAGCGCATCATTCACAATTGCCTCGTGGCAATCGTGTTCATGTTGGAACAATTGGTTCATTAGCTGAAGTTTTAACTGGACCATCACATACTTCAGATGGATCCATGAATCTATTTGGCGCCCTTCGTAGATCAATGGCAACTACTGGATACTCAGACTTAAAGGAGTTTCAGCGTGTAGAGGTTGTAATACAACCTTAGAAAGTTCTTAAAGTATTACTGGGATCTGCCTTTTTACCTCTTTTTTGTAAGCCATTGTTAAAAAGTAAATTAAACTTTGCATCATGCAAGCCAATAAGAAATTAACAGCAACTACTGCTGTCTTATTTTTATTTATTGGTGGTTTTACATCAACTGCGCAAGCTGCACCAAAGCCTTCGACTAAACCAGCTGCAAGTAATTCAGAGGTTCAAATAACCTGTAATCCTTCAAATGCAATTGGACACCGCGAGAAAAAAGTTTCAACCCCTAAGTTACAGAAATTTACTAAAAATAAAGTAATAACAATCTCAACTAATTGCGGAGATATTGTTATTGAAACCAATGTTAAGAAAGCCCCAGTAACCATTTCAATGCTTGCTGGATTAGCAACTGCCAAGTTTTATGATCAATCAATTTGTCACAGAATGATTTATTCTCAAACTGCTGCGCTCTTGCAATGTGGAGATCCAACCGCATCAGGTTATGGCGGACCATTATTTCAATTTAATGATGAAAACTTACCAAAACCAGTAATGAACAATTACCCTGCCGGAACAGTAGCGATGGCTAATTCAACCCAATTAGTAAATGGTGAATTAGTTAATAAAAATTCAAATGGTTCTCAATTTTTTATAATGGCTGCTAATACAACCTTGGATCCCTTTTACTCAATTTGGGGCAAAGTAACTAAGGGTCTAGAGATTGTGCAAGCAGTTGTTGCAAATGGCACCATTGATGGCGCCGAAGTAGGTCAACCTAAAGTAAAAATTGTTATTGAAAAAGTAAGTATTCGTTAATCAGTATTTACAATTTTAAATACTTCAGCAATCTTTCCCGCATCTAAATTATTAGCTTGAGCATTGCGCTCACCCCACTCGCGCACCATATTTTCTAGATTTGGATTGTGTGCAGTTTGGCTTACATGCGAATGCAGCGCCTTCATCTTTTTATCAAATACATCGGTGATATCTACAAAGTGATCTGGATTTTGAGTAGACATGACCCAGACCTCTTTCACTCGCCAAGGTTCTAACCCTTCATCTTTTAGTAAATCTTCAAATGCAAATGGATTTCGAGAATCTGGGTAAACCGCTTGGATTGCCGCTTCGCCAGCAGCCATGTGATCTGGATGTGAAGCAAATAATCGATCCCAATTTCGATCAGGGGATTGAATCAACATTCGTTGTGGTTTTGTAATACGAATCTGACGAACAATATCTTTACGCAATTCAATTGTTGGTACTAACCAACCATCGCGATAATTTAAGAAAGTTATATCTTCTACGCCAACTGCTTTGCCAGCATCGCGTTGTTCGCGTTGACGAATCTTTGGCATTTCATCACGTGGCACAGTTGGATCTTCGCCACCTTGGTCGCCATTTGTGCAGATGCAGTATGAAACTTTAATTCCGGCAGCAGTCCATTTTGAGATTGTGCCCGCGGCACCAAAATCGCAATCATCTGGATGGGCGGTGACAACTAATACTCGCTCAATTTCACTATCTTTAATTGGTTCCATTTGCGAAAGATTACCGCACTGACTTGATCTGTCAGTACCGCCGATAGGATTATGGATATGTCTGCGTTAATTGAAGGTTTAAACCCACAACAAATCGAAGCGGTGCAGCACGCTGGTTCGCCATTATTAGTTGTTGCAGGAGCGGGTTCTGGAAAAACCAGAGTTTTAACTAGACGAATTGCATATCTATTGGCGCAACGAAATGTTGCACCTTATGAAGTTTTAGCAATTACCTTCACAAATAAAGCTGCTGGTGAAATGAAAGAGCGAGTTGCCGAATTAGTTGGCGATCGAGCGCGCAGTATGTGGGTATCAACATTCCACTCTGCTTGTGTTCGAATTCTGCGTAAAGAGGCCCAACTGCTTGGTTATTCAAACTCATTTACTATTTATGACCAAAGTGATTCGCTGCGCTTAATAACTTTAGTAATGCGCGATATGAATCTAGATTCCAAGCGTTACGCCCCACGCGCAGTTCAATCATTAATTTCATCTGCTAAAAATGAATTACTAGGTCCGGCTGATTACTTAAACCAAAGTAAAAATCAATTTGATCAAATAGTCGCAGATGTTTATAACATCTACCAAAAGCGGCTAAGCAGCGCTAACTCAATGGATTTTGATGATCTAATTTCAAAAACAGTTGAGGTGTTGCAGCGCCACCCAGAGGCCAAAGCCAAGTACCGATCAAGATTTAAACATATATTGGTAGATGAGTACCAAGATACAAATCATGCGCAATACATATTAATTAAAGAGTTGGTCGGAGATCCCCGAGATGGTTTTCCGATGGCGCAACTTTGCGTTGTAGGAGATGCAGACCAATCTATTTACGCATTTCGCGGTGCCAATATTCGAAACATCTTGCAATTTGAGGCAGATTATCCAGATGCTCGAACAATTTTATTAGAACAAAATTACCGCTCTACCCAAAATATTTTAACCGCCGCAAACTCAGTAATTTCAAATAATGAAAATCGCAAAGAGAAAAATCTTTGGTCTGAATCTGGCACCGGATCTACCTTGGTTGGATATGTTGCCGAAAGTGAACATGATGAGGCTGAATATGTTGTGGCTGAAATTTCTCGATTACGTAATCTAGGTACTTCTAATCCAGGAGATACTGCAATTTTCTACCGTACCAATGCGCAATCTCGTGTTTTTGAAGAGGTTTTTTTACGTAGTGCAATTCCATACAAAGTAGTTGGCGGAGTTCGATTCTATGAACGACGGGAAGTAAAGGATTTCTTAGCTTATTTACGAGTCCTAGTTAATCCCGAGGATGAGGTTTCCCTACGCCGAATTATCAATACACCAAAACGTGGCATTGGCGATCGCGCCTTAGATTTAATTGATTTACATGCAGCAGCACGTGGTTTAACTTTCTGGCAATCTCTTTGCGAGGTTGAGCGCAACCAAGAAATAGCAGCGCGCTCTTCGGTTTCAATAATCGAGTTTGTTAAATTGATTCAATCATTACAAACATTGGTGGAGGCAAAAACTAGGCCTTCGGTAATCGCTCAAGCAGTTCTTGAACAATCTGGCCTACTTGCTGAATTAACAGATAGCAGTGATCCGCAAGATGAGGTACGTGTAGAAAACTTAGAAGAGTTAGTGGCAGTGGCTACCGAGTATGAAGAGGGTGAAGTTGATGAAGGCGAAGAGATTTCTCTAGTTGGATTCCTAGAGGATGTTTCACTAGTTGCAGATGCTGATCAAATTCCTGAGGGTGAAGATCATGGTGGTGTTGTAACCATGATGACATTGCACACCGCAAAAGGTTTAGAGTTTCCAACTGTTTTCTTAACCGGTATGGAGGAGGGAATATTTCCGCACTCACGTACCCTTGGCGATCCGGAAGAGTTACAAGAAGAGCGCCGACTCGCATATGTTGGATTAACTAGAGCTCGCGAAAATTTATTTATTACACGTGCTGAATATCGATCATCATGGGGTGCACCAAACTACAACGCACCATCTCGTTTCTTATCGGAGATTCCAGATTCAGTTATTGAATGGAATGAAGTGCAGGAAAAAGTTTCACCAATCTCATCAACTCAACGAAGTTCTATGCGCAGAAACTTCACCGCCCCACGACCAACTGGAAAAAGTTCTAGCGAAACAATGAAATTAGAAATTGGTGAGCGTGTGTCACATGACACATTTGGATTAGGAACAGTTGTTGCTGTTACCGGCGAAGGTGACCGAGCAGAGGCCACCATAGATTTTGGAAGCTTTGGCGAAAAACGGTTGTTATTGCGGTATGCACCAGTCGAGAAATTATAAATATTGATCTATTTTCAATAAGATCACGCCGTGGATTTATTTGAATATCAAGCGCGAGATTTATTTGAAGCGCATCAAATTCCGGTATTAGCTGGCGCAGTTGCAACAACACCAGAGGCTGCTGAAGCTGCTGCTGCAAAAATGGGCGGCAAAGTTGTTGTTAAAGCACAAGTAAAAATTGGTGGCCGCGGAAAAGCTGGTGGCGTAAAGCTGGCCGAAAATGCAGCGGATGCAAAGGAAAAAGCAAAAGCAATTTTAGGAATGGATATTAAGGGTCACACAGTTCACCAAGTAATGATTGCGCAAGCTGCGCCAATTGCTGCCGAGTATTACATGGCAATTTTGTTAGACCGTGCTAATCGAAACTTTTTAGTTATGGCATCAGTTGCTGGTGGTATGGAGATCGAAGAGGTTGCACATAAAACTCCAGAAAAATTAGCACGCGTTGGAATTGATCCAAATCAAGGAATTGATAAAGCAAAAGCACTTGAGATTGCTAAGAGCGGACAATTTCCTGCAGATGTGCAGGAACAAGTTGCTGATGTATTAATTAAATTATGGGCTGCATTTGTTGCTGAAGATGCAACTTTGATGGAGATTAATCCATTAGTTAAAACTGAGGATGGCAAAGTAGTTGCACTTGATGGCAAGGTAACTTTGGATGACAATGCAGGATTTAGACACCCAAATCATGAAGCACTAGTTGATCATGCATCAACAAACCCACTTGAAGCATTAGCTAAAGAAAAAGATCTAAATTACGTAAAATTAGATGGCGAAGTTGGAATTATTGGAAATGGTGCCGGCTTAGTAATGAGCACACTAGATGTTGTTGCTTATGCCGGAGAAAAGTACGGAGTTAAGCCAGCAAACTTCCTAGATATTGGCGGCGGCGCCTCTGCAGAAGTAATGGCAAATGGGTTATCAATTATTTTGGGCGATCCAGATGTGCGCAGTGTTTTTGTTAATGTTTTCGGTGGCATAACCGCTTGTGATGCCGTTGCAAATGGCATTGTGCAAGCATTAGAAATTCTTGGTAGCAAAGCAACTAAACCAATAGTGGTTCGCCTGGATGGCAACAATGTGATTGAAGGTCGCAAGATTCTTAATGATGCAGCGCACCCACTTGTGCAACAGTTAGACACAATGGATGGCGCAGCAGCAAAAGCAGCAGAGTTGGCGGCAAAGTAATGGCTATTTTTATTAATGAGAACAGCAAAGTAATCGTTCAAGGCATGACTGGTTCTGAAGGAACTAAGCACACTAAACGAATGTTAAAAGCTGGCACAAAGATTGTAGGTGGTGTTACACCTGGTAAGGGTGGCCAATCAGTTGATATGGATGGCGTGCAGATTCCAGTATTTAACTCAGTTGCTGAAGCAATGGCTGCAACTGGTGCAAATGCATCTGTAGTTTTCGTGCCACCTAAGTTTGCGAAAGCAGCGGTAATTGATGCAGTAGATGCCAAGATGCCATTTGTTGTAGTTATAACTGAAGGAATTCCAGTTCATGATGCTGCTGCTTTTTATGCATATGCAACAAGTAAGGGAACAACGCGAATTTTAGGACCTAACTGTCCAGGAATTATTAGTCCAGGAAAATCTAATATTGGAATTATTCCAGCTGACATTACCGGTCCAGGAAAGATTGGTTTAGTTTCTAAATCTGGAACTCTGACATATCAAATGATGTATGAACTTCGTGATTTTGGTTTTACAACTGCAGTTGGAATTGGTGGCGATCCAATTATCGGAACTACACATATTGATTGCTTACGTGCATTCCAAGATGATCCAGAAACGCAAGCAATTGTGATGATTGGTGAGATTGGTGGCGATGCAGAAGAGCGAGCTGCGCAATTTATTAAAGAGTATGTAACTAAGCCAGTTGTTGGTTATGTTGCTGGATTTACCGCTCCAGAAGGTAAAACTATGGGACATGCTGGCGCAATTGTCTCTGGCTCATCTGGAACTGCAGCGGCTAAAAAAGAAGCATTAGAAGCAGTCGGTGTTGCGGTTGGCAAAACACCAAGTGAAACCGCTAACTTGATGCGCAAGATTTTGAATGGATAAGCAAAGCAGATAGGAAATCAATGGTTGCGCGGACAATTACGGCAACGCTGCAACAAGTAATTCGATCCATTTTCTTAATTCTCTTTCCATTAGCTTTCATAACTTTATTTGCTTGGGCAACTGCCGGCAGCACATATGGCACAACATCAGATCCAATGCGGGCAGCAATTTGGTTGTGGTTGGGCGCGCACTTAACCCCATTTAATATTGCAAATGAATCAATGGTTGGTTACTTATCACTTCTGCCAATTGGCGCCGCATTACTGCCCTTCATTGCCATCCGTATTGGTTATCGCAGATCCATCGAACGAGCTGGCAGCACAAAAACAACTAGATCATATTTCATTCTTTGGTACTTAGTAATTTATTTATTATTGGCATTAATCGCTAATAATTCACAGGCAAATATTGATTGGCAGCGCGGACCAATCACCACACTGCTTATTTTATTAATTGCAACGGTGCCCGTTAAAACAGCAAACTTTTTGAAGTTACCGGCGCAAATGTTTTTAGTAATGCTCGGCATTGCCGGATTAGTTTTTACCGCATCATTAGCGATGCACTTTGATACGGCAAAGAATTTAACCGTAGTCTTACAACCCGGAATTATTGGTGGCTTTTTGATGTTGCTATTGCAATTGGCTTATCTACCAAATATCTTTGTTGCCACCTTGAGTTATATTTTTGGCGCTGGAGTATTTCTAGGAAATGCAACCGATATTTCACCCACCACTTTTCAATTACGTGAAATTCCAGCGATCCCAGTTCTAGCTGCGCTACCAAGTGGCTCAGTAACTTGGCTTTTACTATTTACCTTAATGATTGCGATCTATGGTTGGATAAATCTAAACATCTTGCAAAAATCCACTGAATTTATAAAAATTAAACGACAAAGCATTTTGCGCTTTTTTGTAATTTCAATTGGTGGCTTTGCTGCAGTGGCGGCACTTAGCTCTGGATCGTTGATAACTTCAAATATGTCACCAGTTGGCGTAAATATCGCAAGAGCCTCGATAATCATTTGTGTTCAGTTAATTCTGGTCTTATTACTGCAAATTTACTTACCTAAAATAATCAGTCGATTATCCAAAAAAGGTAAGGTTGCACCATGAGCGCGCAAATTTTAGATGGCAAAGCACTTGCCCAAAAGATTAAGGCGCAGATCACAACTCAGGTCAAGGGTTTAAATAGACAACCTGGTTTGGGAACAATTTTGGTTGGCAATGATGCAGGTTCAGTTTCATATGTTGCAGGCAAGCATAAGGATTGTGCTGATGTAGGAATCGCCTCCATACGAATTGATTTACCAGCTACAGCAACTGAAAGTGAAATTTTGCAGGCAGTTAACCAATTAAATAATGAAGCAAATTGCACAGGCTTTATTGTGCAACTGCCACTTCCGCATGGAGTAGATGCCCAAAAAGTATTAACCGCTGTTGATCCAAGTAAAGATGCTGATGGACTTCACCCAATTAATTTAGGAAATTTGGTTTTAGACTCAAAAACCATAACGCCATGCACGCCTAAGGCAATTTTGAATTTACTTAGTGAATACAAGATTGATCTATCAGGAAAATCTGTATTAATAATTGGTCGGGGCACAACTGTTGGTCGCCCGCTTTCGATATTGCTATCCCAAAAGCCGGTAAATGCCACAGTTACCCTGGCGCATACTGCAACTAAGAATTTACCTGCATTAATCAAAAGCGCCGATGTTGTAATTGCAGCAATTGGCAAACCACACTTTATTAAGTCAGAGATGATTAAAGATGGGGCAGTTGTTGTAGATGTTGGAATTACCAGAACTGATGCTGGCTTACTTGGTGATGTTGATCCTGCCGTTGTAAGTACCGCTTCATTTTTTGCACCAATGCCAGGTGGCGTAGGGCCAATGACAAGAGCTATGTTGTTAAGTAATCTGCTGGAGTTAATGGAAAAATGAGAGAGAGTTTTACATTAGATCAAATCCGTAGATTTTCATTAGTAGTTGTTGTGATTGGCGTAATTATCGGAATCAGTGGCGCAGTTCGAACTGGCTCAATCATTCTTTCATTAAGTGCCAGCATCTTTATTTTGGCCAGATACTCCCAATCTCAGGTCAAGCGTGGGATTGAACTAGTGTTGCCGATCACGATCTGTGCGCTGCTTTTTATCTTGGCATTATCACTGCCACACGCTCGGTAATATTGCGTCCGAGCCGAGGAGATTAAATGAGCAGATCTGGAAAAGTAACTGTTGTTGGTGCTGGATTTTATGGATCAACTACCGCACTTCGTTTAGCGGAATACGATATTTTTGAAACTGTTGTACTAACTGACATTGTTGAAGGAAAGCCAGAAGGTCTTGCATTAGATATAAATCAATCTCGCTCTGTTGAAGGATTTGAAAGTAAAGTTATTGGTGCAACCACAACCGCCGAAGGTGCTGGTTACGAGAAGACAGCTAACTCCGATGTTGTAGTAATTACTGCAGGTCTGCCACGCAAACCTGGTATGAGCCGAATGGATTTAATTGGCGTAAATGCTGGCATCGTTCGCGGTGTTGCCGAAAACATTGCAAAGCATTCACCAAATGCTGTGATCATTGTGGTTTCTAATCCACTAGATGAAATGACTGCACTTGCGCAGATCGCAACTAAGTTTCCACACAATCGAGTTATGGGACAAGCTGGCATGTTAGATACTGCTCGCTTCACACATTTTGTTGCAGAAAAAGTTGGCGTTCCGGTTTCGGCAGTTGCCACATTAACTTTGGGATCACATGGTGAAACCATGGTGCCGGTGCCAAGTCGTTGCACCGTAAATGGCAAACCACTTTCAGATGTATTAAAGGCAGATGAAATTGCAGAGCTAGTAGATCGCACACGAAACGGTGGCGCAGAGATTGTTGGTTTGTTAAAAACTGGATCTGCTTACTACGCACCATCTGCAGCAGCAGCTCGGATGGCAAAAGCAGTAATTGAAGATTCAAAAGCAGTAATGCCAGTTTGTGCATGGGTTGATGGTCAATATGGAATCAACGGTGTGTACCTTGGTGTTGAAGCACAGATCGGTAAGAGCGGTGTAATTAAGGTTGTTGAAACTGCACTTACTGCTGATGAACTTGCATCATTAAAGGTGGCTGCAGAAGCTGTTCGGGCAAAACAAGCAGATGTTCAAGCGCTTTAAGAATTAATTTTAAAACTTAGTTAAATAGAGAAAAGGGAATAGATGAATAAGATCAAGGTCGAAGGCACCGTTGTTGAATTAGATGGCGATGAAATGACCAGAATTATCTGGCAGTTCATTAAAGATTCGTTGATCTTGCCTTATCTAGATGTAAATCTTGAGTATTACGATCTTGGAATTGAACACCGCGATGCCACAAATGATCAAGTAACAATTGATTCAGCGCATGCTATTCAAAAGCATGGTGTGGGCGTTAAGTGCGCAACTATTACCCCAGATGAGGCTCGCGTAAAAGAGTTTAATTTGAAGCAAATGTGGAAGTCGCCAAACGGCACAATTCGAAACATTCTAGGTGGCGTAATTTTCCGCGAACCAATTATTATTAAAAATGTACCAAGATTAATTCCACACTGGACTAAGCCAATTGTGATTGGCCGTCACGCATTTGGTGATCAATATAAAGCTACTGATTTCCGCGTACCAGGTGCTGGAAAGTTGACGGTAACTTTCACACCAACAGATGGTTCAAAGCCAATGGAGTTCAATGTCTTTGATTTCCCATCATCAGGTGTGGCAATGGCGATGTACAACTTAGATGATTCCATTCGCGACTTTGCGCGTGCCTCATTTAATTACGGATTAGTAAGAAATTACCCAGTATTTCTCTCAACTAAAAATACAATTCTTAAAGCCTACGATGGTCGATTCAAAGATATCTTTGCTGAAGTTTTTGAGAAAGAGTTCAAAACTCAATTTGATAAAGCTGGCTTAGAGTATGACCACCGCTTAATTGATGACATGGTGGCAACCTCACTTCGTTGGGAGGGTGGCTACATCTGGGCATGTAAGAATTACGATGGCGATGTGCAATCAGATACCGTCGCACAAGGTTATGGCTCACTTGGCTTAATGACTTCTGTATTGATGTCACCAGATGGTCGCACTGTTGAAGCAGAAGCAGCGCACGGCACAGTTACTCGTCACTTCCGTGATCACCAAGCAGGTAAAGCAACTTCAACAAATCCAATTGCTTCTATCTTTGCTTGGACACAAGGATTACAACATCGCGCAAAATTAGATAACACACCTAAGGTTGCCGAGTTTGCTAAAACTTTAGAGCGCGTATGTATCGAAACTGTTGAGAGCGGAAAGATGACTAAGGATCTTGCGTTATTAATTAGCAACGATGCTCCTTGGCAAAATACGCAGGAGTTCCTATCTTCAATTGATGAAAACCTAAAGAAGGTAATGGCTTAATCGCTTTAACTAGATCAATAAAAAAGCCCCACTCATTAAGAGCGGGGCTTTTTTAATTTTTAATTAATTAATGCGCTTACCTGATGTTGCATCAAATAGGTGCACAGCCTCTGGAATAACTGTGACAGTTACAGTTTGTCCAGGCTTTGGTGGATTCTTTGGATCCCAGCGAACAATTACTTGTCCAAGCTCTTCACTTGAGTTAGCAAACTTCAGTGACTTATCAACTGGCTTGCCGTAAACAAATGCATCTGCACCAAGCTCTTCAACAACTTCAACTGCTACTTCAAAGCCAGTAGATGCTGGTGAGAAACCTTCTGGGCGAACGCCAACTGTTACTGATGAACCAGCACTTGCTGGAACTGCAACGCCAAGATTTCCGAGCATCGCCTTTCCACCAGAAACTGGGGCAGTAAGTAGGTTCATAGCTGGTGAGCCAATAAATCCAGCAACGAAAACATTTTGTGGCTTGTCATAAAGATTACGTGGTGTGTCTACTTGTTGTAGCAAACCATCCTTTAGAACAGCTACGCGATCACCCATGGTCATCGCTTCAACCTGATCATGTGTTACATAAACAGTTGTAATTCCTAAACGACGTTGTAGCGCTGCAATTTGAGTACGAGTTGCAACACGTAACTTTGCATCAAGGTTTGATAATGGCTCATCCATTAAGAAAACTTGTGGTTCACGAACAATCGCACGACCCATAGCAACACGTTGACGTTGTCCGCCAGATAGTGCCTTTGGTTTGCGATCTAAGTAATCTTCAAGATCTAATAATTTTGCCGCTTCTAATACGCGACGATCGCGCTCTGTTTTATCAATGCCAGCAATCTTCAATGCAAAGCCCATGTTCTCTGCAACTGACATGTGTGGATATAACGCGTATGACTGGAACACCATTGCGATATCGCGATCTTTAGGTGCAACATTTGTTACATCTTTATCGCCGATTCGAATTGAACCAGTATCAATCTCTTCAAGTCCGGCCAACATACGAAGTGATGTTGATTTACCGCAACCTGATGGACCAACTAGTACTAAGAACTCACCATCATTAACTGTGAGATCTAATTTATCTACAGCAGGCTTTGTAGTGCCAGGGTAGATGCGAGATGCCTTTTCAAAGACAACTGATGCCATTTCTTTACTCCTTCTCCGGGCAGGTACGTGCCCGACGATCCGTTGGATGAAGGTCTCACGGTTGTGAGAGTTGGCAAAGGTTACGACAAGTACGCCAAAAATGTGAAGGGGCACGAGTACCGTCTCAACAGATGGGCGAGGGCAACTTCAATCCCGATACCATTGGAGATATGGCTTCCGAGCTGGTTAAAAGTATTGCAATAGTTCTTGGTCTTATCGGATTAGGCGCTTTATTTGTTGCAGCCGAAATTGCCTTGATCTCATTACGAGATAGCCAGGTAAAACAAATCTCCTTACAAGGCAAACGTGGTGCCCGTGTTGCCCACTTAACTAAAAATCCAAATCGTTTCTTAGCTGCAGCCCAAATCGGTGTAACTCTTTGTGGATTTTTATCCGCAGCACTCGGTGCTGATCAATTAGGACGTCACTTAATTCCAAGATTAATTGAGGCTGGAGTTTCTGAAAATGCCGCCGAGATAATTTCATTGGTAGGAATCACTTTGATAATCGCCTATATCTCTTTGGTATTTGGCGAGTTAGTTCCTAAGCGATTGGCTTTATATAAGACTGAAAGCATCGCGCTCGCATCTGCATCAACTATTGATTTAATGGCAAAAATATTTCGTCCAATAATTTGGTTGCTATCTCACTCAACAGATTTAGTAGTGCGCCTGTTCGGAATTAATTCCAAGACAACTAAATCACAGATCTCTGAGGCAGAGTTAATGGATTTAGTTTCTGGTCACTCAGATCTAACTGAGGAAGAGCGCGACATTGTGGAAGAGGTATTTAACGCAAGTGATCGGTTAATCCATGAAGTAATGGTTCCGCGCACTGAGGTTGATTTCTTAGATGCATCACTTCCAATTTCACAAGCTAGAAAGATTGCCGTAGATCTTGCCCACTCTAGATATCCAGTAATTCGTGGCACCAGTGATGAAGTAATTGGATTTTTGCATGTGCGCGATTTATTAAATCCAAAGTTGGATGACTCTGAAATTACCATCATGGAGCTAGTTCGTAATATTCAATTCTTACCCGGCACAAAAGGTGTCTTACCGGCATTAACTGAAATGCGCGCAAAACGTCAACACATTGCGATTGTGCTAGATGAATACGGTGGCACTGATGGAATTGTCACTTTAGAAAACCTAGTTGAATGTTTAATTGGTGAAATTCATGATGAGTATGACGCGCATGAAAATGATGTTGAGATTCAACCTCGCACTGGTGATATTGAAATTGATGGTTTGATCTCGCTAGAGGAGTTGCAGGAAACAGCTGGAATTACTCTGCCAGATGGCCCATATGAAACAGTCAGCGGATTCATTATGCATTTCTTAGGCAGAATTGCCGTTGCTCATGATGTCATCCGAGTTAATGGTGCACGCTTTACAATTCTTTCTATGAATGGCAAACGAGTTGGACAAATTCTTATTGCAAGAGATGATCGGTAATCATGTCCAAAAAACGGGTTTTATCTGGCATTCAACCAACTCATGATTCATTTCATTTAGGTAATTACTTAGGTGCCTTAAAGCAATGGGTTGATTTACAACAATCTCATGATGCGTTCTACTGCGTAGTTGATCTACACGCCCTCACAGTAGAGACAGATCCTAAATTATTAGAAAAGCGAACTTTGGTTTCTGCTGCGCAATTAATTGCAATCGGTGTGGATCCAAAACTTTGTACATTATTTATTCAATCTCATGTACCAGCACATAACCAATTGGCTTGGGTTCTAGAGTGCTTAACTGGTTTTGGTGAAGCTGGTCGAATGACACAATTTAAAGATAAGTCGCAAAAGGGTGGGGCAGATCGAACCAATGTTGGTTTATTTACCTATCCAATTTTGCAAGCAGCTGACATTTTGCTTTACCAAGCAAACAATGTGCCAGTTGGTGAAGATCAACGCCAGCACATTGAATTAACCCGCGATCTTGGACAACGTTTTAATACTAAATATAAAAATGTTTTCACTATTCCAGAAGCACACATCATTAAGGCAATGGCAAAGATAAATGATCTGCAGGAGCCAACTGCCAAGATGAGCAAATCTGCCAACACCATGGCTGGTGTAATTGAATTACTAGATACGCCAGAGGCCACCATGAAGAAGTTTAAATCTTCAGTTACCGATGCCGGCCGCGAAGTTAAATTTGATACTGCAGAGAAGGCGGGTATTTCAAATCTATTAACCATTCACTCCGCACTTTCCGGTAAATCTATTTCAGATCTGGAAAATGAGTTTGCTGGTAAAGGTTATGGCGATTTCAAGGTTGCTGTAGCGGAAGTTGTTATTGCCACCCTTGATCCAATTCGCAAACGCACAGAAGAGTTAATGAACGATAAAGGTGAATTACTGAAAATTTTAAAGAGCGGTGCTGATAAAGCTAATGAGGTTGCAGGTAAGACATTAGCTGATGTGTACTCCGCTTTAGGTTTGATCGCTCATGGCTAAGCGCAACTTTAAATTTATCTCATTAATTTCAGCAGTTGCATTAATTCTTGCACCGCTACAAAGTGCAACGGCAGCCACACTCAAGATTGCAATTGTTTACGCCGAAGGCGGACGCGGCGACAATGGCGTTAATGATCTAGCCGCTGTTGGTTTAGAGAAAGCAATCATAAAAAATAAGCTTTCTCGATTAGATGTTAGAGAACAAATCACCAATGGCACCTTAGGAGATCGCATCACCCGAGTGCGCTTTCTAGCAAAAAATAATTACAAGTTAATTATCTGCATAAGTGCGGCTTACGCCGACACTGTTAAGCGAATTGCCAATGAGTTTCCAAACACCCAATTTGCCATTATTGATGATGAAACAGTGGCGCTAACTAATGTTTCAAACCTCTCCTTTGCTAACAAGGAAGCCTTTTATGCAGCAGGTGCGGCACTGGCCGCAGCAAGTAAGAGCGCAAAAATCTCATTTATTGCAGATAAATCTGATTCATTAGCAGGTGCCAATTTACAGGTATTCACCAAAGGCGCCTTAAGTATTAATTCAAAGGTGAAGGTAAGTAGTCTGCTAATTGATCAAACATCAGTTGATCTGATCAAAGAGTTGGTTGAAAATGGAAATGATCAAATTTTCTCAACTTGGAGTAAATCAGATTTAGTTATCTCTACAGTTGCTGCCCTTAACTCAAAGAGCAAGAAGGCCTTGTTATCTGGTGTGACTCCTGATCAATTCTTTTTAAATATTTCAGCTGGAAAGAAGAACCAATATTTAGTGATGAAAAAACGTTATGACATTGCGGTAGAGCAAATGATTAATGCCGAAGTTGCAGATAAAAACATTTTAGATATTTTGGATGAAACTAAGGGAATTTATGGCCACCGGTATAACCTCAAAGATGCTGGGATCTCTATCGCCCTGGTTAGTGGGGCCAGCCTTCCGGTAAAAGTGCAGGCGATCACATCTGCGATAAAGTCTGGGAAATTAAAGCCCTAATACGCCTGTTAACTTTAAACTCTTAATTAAGGGTTTACTTCTGGGAAACTAAATCTTAATAATCGATTCCGGGCGTTGCGTAAGTTCAAATGCGCCTTACCTATAGGGTCAGCCCACAACCTACAAACCCTACCTAGGAGGGCCAATTGAGCAAGAAATTACGCGTTTTAAGCATCATCGCAGCATCAACACTTGTTGCTGGTGTTGCAATTGCTCCAGCCGCACAAGCTGGAACTAAGCAAAAGGTTTGCGTTGCACTAGATACTGGTGGCATCAACGACAAATCATTTAACCAACTTTCATATGAAGGTGCAAAGATTTCAAAGACTAAAGGCTGGGCTTCATCAGTTGAATACTTACCAGCTGGAACTTCATACGATGCAAACGTTAAGAAGTTTGTAGACAAGAAGTGCACATTGATTATTGGTATTGGTTACCTACTTGGTGATGCAATTACTGCATCAGCTAAAGCTAACCCAGGAATCAAATACGCAATTGTTGACGGTAGCTCAGGTGGAGCAAACCTAAAAGGTTTAACTTTTAATACAAATGAAAACTCATTCCTTGCAGGTTACATGGCTGCTGGTTACTCAAAGACTGGTGTTGTTGCTACTTACGGCGGCGCACCAATTCCTCCAGTAACAATTTTCATGGATGGCTTTGCTAAGGGTGTTAAGTACTACAACGATGTTAAGGGCAAGTCTGTAAAAGTACTTGGTTGGGACATCGCAAATCCAAATGGCGGAACATTCGTTGGTAACTTCGCTGATCAGGTAAAGGCTAAAGAACTTTCTGTAGCATTCGAAGCTCAAAAAGCTGACATCATTTTCCCTGTAGGCGGATCACTAGTGGTCGGTACAGTTGAAAACTCTCTAAAGACAAAGAAGTCAATTGCTCTTTGGGTAGATGCTGATGCTCACCTTGCAGCACCTAAGTACGATTCCGTAATTATGATCTCTGTACTTAAGGGTCTAAGCGAAGGCGTACAAGCTGTTATTAAAGAAGCTTATGATGGCAAATTCACAAATACTCCTTACGTAGGAAATTTG
>CAEZXU010000007.1_pt1 | contig 19533 bp, 20 predicted proteins | sample 7265331 | NCBI WGS metagenome assembly CAEZXU01 (sample SAMEA6813916, study PRJEB35770) | uncultured Actinomycetes bacterium | biome: Freshwater; feature: Freshwater reservoir; material: water | place: Czech Republic | collected 2017-04-14 | depth 30m m | reverse complement strand
TGGAAATATTGGATCTAAAGTAACCATGAAGTATCCAGCTGTAATGTTGATGGGTCCACATGCAAAAGGAGAAACTCTTTCAATTGCTTTTGCTGGTGAAGGTCAACATCAAGATTCTGGTGCAAAAATGGTGCACGCTGCTCCTTACACATCATCAACAATCATCTCTAAATCTGTCGCAAGAGGTGGCGGCCGTACTTCTTATCGTGGATTAGTACAAGTTCAAGAAGGTGCACATCATTCAAAGAGCACTGTTAAATGTGATGCGCTATTGGTGGACACAATTTCTAGATCTGACACATATCCGTATGTAGATATCAGAGAAGATGATGTATCAATGGGACACGAAGCAACTGTTTCAAAGGTAAGTGATGATCAGCTGTTCTATCTAATGTCTCGTGGCTTAACAGAAGATGAAGCAATGGCGATGATTGTTCGTGGATTTATTGAACCAATTGCTAAAGAGCTGCCTATGGAATATGCACTTGAATTAAACCGCTTAATTGAGTTGCAAATGGAAGGTGCAGTCGGTTAATGAGCTTATTAACGACTAATTACCTAACACCGACAGGGCGAGAAGAGCCTTGGCGTTTTACACCGCTAAAGAGAATTAGCGGTTTGCATGAAATAGAAAAAAATGTTCCCGGCGATATCACTTTCGCCGTTTCGCAGAACTTAGTAACCGGTGTAACTTTTAAGAATGTGGCAGCTTCGGAGTTGCCGCCTTCTTACACATCTACCGATTTAATATCTAACAGGGTAAGAAGCTCGGTAGGAGAAGTATCATCGTTAAATATCGATAAAGATATTGAATTAGCGCAACCAATTATTTTGCAGAGAAGTTGTTCTGGAAGTCCCCAATTTTCCAGATTGGTGATTGAAATCGGCACCAATAGCAAAGCCACTGTAATTATCGAAAATACAGGTAAGGCAATTATTGGAGAGGAGATTGAAATTGTAGTTTCGGCTGGCGCCAAACTTAATTTTGTAACTCTTCAAGAATGGGAGCCGAGCGCAATACATTTAGGTCAGCACCACGCCCTTATTGCAAAGGATGGCGAATTCAACTCATATGTAATTACGGTTGGTGGTTCAGTAGTTAGATTAAATCCAACTCTTGATTTCACTGGGCAAGGATCTTCGGCAGATCTTTCTGGTTTATATTTTGCAACCAGCGGTCAACATTTAGAGCATCGTATTCATGTCGATCACAATATTGCTAATGCAAAATCACGCGTTAATTACAAAGGGGCGCTATCTGGTCAAGATGCTCGTACGGTTTGGATCGGTGATGTATTTATTCACAAGGGCGCCGATGGAACAGACACTTACGAATTAAACCGGAATTTACTGTTAACCGATGGCGCCCGAGCTGACTCAGTTCCAAACTTGGAGATTGAAACTGGGGAGATTGTTGGCGCAGGACATGCCAGCACAACTGGACGCTTTGATGATGAGCAACTTTTCTACTTACAATCAAGAGGAATTCCAGCTGATATTGCACGTAGATTGGTTATTCGAGGATTTTTTGCTGAGATCGTAACTAAGTTAAAAAATGAGGCAATCGAAGAGCGAATTATGGATCGAATTGATGCTGAACTAGCAAAGGTTGGTGAGTAATGAGTGAAATTTCTTTTGACTCTTTGATAGAAGGCAAACCATCATTAATTGATGTAAATGGTAAAAGTGTGTGCGTTGCGCGTATTGGTGATGAGGTTTTTGCAATTGCCGATACTTGTACTCACTCAGATGCCTCTCTATCCGAAGGTGAAATCTCCGGACACAAAATCGAATGTTGGTTGCATGGGGCGGAATTTGACCTCAGAACTGGAGCCGCACTGACACCACCGGCAACACAAGCTTTACAAACTTTTAAAGTTTCACGCAACGGCAATCAAGTACTAATCAGCGAATAAGGGGAGAAAAATGAGCGAACTAATTATTAAAAATCTGCAGGTAAGTGTTGATACCGAGGCGGGCAGTAAAGAAATTTTAAAAGGTGTTGACCTAACGATTAGGTCCGGTGAAACTCATGCAATTATGGGTCCAAACGGATCTGGTAAATCAACTTTGGCTTATTCAATAGCTGGTCATCCTAAGTACACAATTACTGGAGGCACAGTTACTTTGGATGGTGCTGATGTACTTGAGATGTCAGTAGATGAGAGAGCAAAGGCTGGATTATTTCTAGCGATGCAATACCCAGTTGAGGTGCCAGGAGTTTCAGTTTCAAACTTCTTACGAACCGCAGTTACTGCAATTCGCGGTGAAGCTCCAAAATTGCGTACTTGGGTTGGCGAAGTTAAAGAGGCAATGGCATCACTAAATATGGACACCGCTTTTTCTGAGCGAAATGTAAATGAAGGTTTTTCTGGTGGCGAAAAGAAACGTCATGAGATCCTGCAAATGGAGCTGCTAAAGCCAAAAATTGCGATTCTAGATGAAACAGATTCCGGCCTGGATGTGGATGCCCTACGTATAGTTTCTGAGGGAGTAAATCGAGTTAAATCAAACTCAGATTTAGGAGTAATGCTAATTACTCACTACACCCGAATTCTTAGATACATCAAACCGGATTTTGTTCATGTTTTCGCAAATGGAAAAATTGTTGAAGAAGGCGGCCCAGAGTTGGCCGATAAACTTGAGGAACAAGGTTACGCAGCTTACATAACTGCTTAAATCTGATGGCTAACTTTTCCCAGTATTTAAAAGACTTTCCGATTCTGTCACGAAGTGTTCGTGGCGCAAATCGGTTAATTTATTTAGATAGTGGCGCAACCTCTCAAAAACCAAATCAGGTAATTGATGCCGAAAGTAATTTTTATCGGACAGTAAATTCAGCAGTTCACAGAGGCGCCCATCTTCTTGCAGAAGAATCATCCTTGGCATATGAAAGTGCTCGCGAGAATGTGGCCAATTTTATTAACAGCCAGACCAATGAGGTAATTTTCACAAAAAGTGCAACTGAATCCTTAAACGCACTTGCGTACTCTTTTGGTAACTCTGAAAAAGGCTCTTTATTTTATCTTCAACCTGGAGATGAAATCTTGGTTTCCGAGATGGAACATCATGCCAATTTGATTCCTTGGCAACAGCTCGCAAAACGAACTGGCGCAACTTTAAAATGGATTGAAGTTGATGGCGATGGCAGGTTGGATTTAACTTCGATTAATAAATTAATTACTTCAAAAACAAAAATAGTTGCTCTTACCCATCAATCAAATGTGTTGGGTACAATTAATCCAATTAAAGATTTAGCCAAATTATCAAAAAACGTCGGAGCGATTTTTGTCCTAGACGCCTGTCAATCAGTTCCACATTTTCAGATTGATGTTAAAGAATTAGGGATAGATTTCCTAGCTTTTTCCGGTCACAAGATGTTGGGCCCAACTGGTGTTGGCGTGCTTTGGGGTAGAGGCGAACTGTTAAAACAAATGCCGCCTTTTTTATTTGGTGGTTCCATGATTGATTCGGTAACTATGACAGAGGCAACTTGGGCAGATATTCCAAGGAAATTTGAAGCTGGTGTTCCGAATATGGCACAGGCGGTTGGTCTTTCAGCAGCTATTGATTATTTAAATCAAATAGGTATGGAACAAATACATGAACATGAAATTGGATTAACTAAGAGATTGCTGGATGGGTTACTTCATATTCAAGGAGTAAAAATCATCGGACCAACAGATCTGAGTGACAGAGGTGGAGTAGTGTCATTTACAGTAGATGGCGTGCATCCACATGATGTTGGTCAAGTGCTTGATCAATATGGCATTGCTGTTAGAACCGGACATCATTGTGCATGGCCGTTAATGCGTAAATTAAATGTGGTTGGCACTACCAGGGCATCATTTCATCTTTACAACACCGATGCGGATGTAGATAAATTACTTGAATCAATAATTGAGGTTCAAAAATACTTCAAGGTGAATAAATAATGGAATTAGATTCACTGTATCAAGAGGTGATTTTAGATCATTATCGAAATCCGCATCATAAAGGTTTATCCGAGAATAAAGATATTCAGGTAAAACACAACAACCCAAGTTGTGGCGATGAAGTTACTTTAAATTTGTCTATGAAAGATGGCCTAGTTCAAAACATATCTTGGGATGGAGTCGGGTGCTCTATATCTATGTCGAGTGTTTCAATGATGAGTGATCTACTGTTAAATAAAACATATTTAGAATCAATTGAAATATTGGATGCATTTGTGGAGTTGATGCAAAGTAAAGGGCAATCAAAAGGTGATGAGGAAGTTTTAGATGATGCGGTTGCATTCGCTGGAGTTTCTAAATTCCCAGCCCGTATTAAATGCGCACTTCTTGGCTGGATGGCCTTTAAAGATGCTTCATCGCAATTGATGGCTTAGGATGCACTCATGACCGCAAGTATTGATGACATCACAGAGGCTATGAAGGATGTAATTGATCCTGAATTAGGTATCAACGTTGTTGATCTTGGATTGGTTTATGACATGCGAGTTGATGAAAACAATATTGCCACATTGGATATGACTTTAACTTCAGCTGCTTGTCCGTTGCAAGATGTTATAGAGGATCAAACCAAACAAGTTTTGGCCGACCTAACCTCTGATGTAAAGATTAACTGGGTTTGGTTGCCACCTTGGGGACCAAATAAAATTAGTGATGATGGTCGAGAGCAACTTCGTTCTATCGGTTTCACTGTTTAATCTGAAATAGGTCTGCTGTGTCAATGCATGCAACCTGGATGTCTTTTCGTTCCTTAACCGCGGATCAATCGGTAAAGAATCAGAAATTAAAAGCCGGCACATTAGGTCGTATCATCTCTTTTGCTAAACCGTACAAAATTTCACTAATTTTCTTCTTGATAACAGTTGTAATTGATGCATTTTTAGTTGTTGCTACCCCTTTACTTCTTCGCCAATTAATTGATGAAGGTGTAATCCCTGGCAATGGGGAGCTAGTTACCAAATTGGCTTTTGCAGTTGGGCTAATTGCACTAGCTGATGCGGCTTTCAACATGATTGGTAGATTGTTTTCAGCCCGTATTGGAGAAGGACTTATTTATGATCTTCGTAAGTTAATTTTTGCTCATGTGCAACGACAATCCATCGCTTTTTTTACTAGGACGCAAACTGGAGCATTAATTTCCAGATTGAATTCAGATGTGATTGGAGCACAACAAGCATTTACCGCAACCTTATCGGGAGTCATTAGCAACGTTTTAAGTCTGATTCTGGTGACGGCTGCGATGCTGACTTTAAGTTGGCAAATTACTGTCATATCACTGTGTTTATTGCCATTGTTTTTATATCCAACAAAATGGGTTGGTCGTCGTTTACAAGATTACACACGGCAGTCATTTAATTTGAACGCGGAGATGTCTTCTACGATGACTGAGCGATTTAATGTTTCTGGAGCGCTGTTGGTGTCACTTTACGGTGATCCAAAGATTGAGAAGGAATCATTTGGCAGTAAAGCCAGGAGAGTCGCCGATATTGGAATTTCAATCGCGCTACTGAACAGAATTTTCTTCATAGCTTTAACATCTATCGCTGCAGTTGCAACAGCGGTTGCATATGGTGTTGGTGGCCATCTGGCAATTAATAAATCAATAACAGTTGGAACGCTATTAGCCATCACCGCTTTATTGGCGCGGTTGTATGGACCACTAACTGCTCTTTCCAATGTTCGAGTAGATGTAATGAGCGCGTTGGTTTCATTTGAAAGAGTTTTTGAAGTGCTGGATTTAGAGCCAATGGTGCAAGATGTAGCGCAACCAATTACATTGAAATCTTCCAAGCCAGATGTAGAGTTTAAAAATGTTTCCTTTGCTTATCCAAAAGCAGATGAAATATCACTTGCATCGCTCGAGATGGTGGCAAAGGCTGAGTTGGTAGATAGCGGCGTGGTTTTAAAGGGAATTAATTTTGTTGCAAAATCTGGAACTCTAACTGGCATCGTCGGCCCCTCTGGCGCTGGCAAAAGTACGATTAGCGGATTAATTCCACGTTTATATGATGTAACTGATGGAGCGATTCTCATTGATGGTCAAGATATTCGGAATATCTCAATCTCTTCCTTGCGCGAAAATATTGGTGTTGTAACTCAAGATGCTCATATGTTTCACGATTCAATTTTAAATAATCTTAAGTATGCAAATCATGATGCAACCCTTAGCGAAATAGAAGATGCTTGTAGATCCGCACAGATTTGGGAGATGATTTCTGCCTTACCGAATGGATTAGAAACCATAGTTGGCGAACGAGGGCATCGATTATCGGGGGGTGAGAAACAACGATTAGCTATTGCTCGGTTATTGCTTAAAAAACCAAGTGTGGTTATTTTAGATGAAGCCACCGCACATTTGGATTCAGAAAATGAATCTTTAGTTCAAGCTGCACTTAAAGTTGCACTTGCCGGCAGAACAAGCATTGTTATCGCTCATCGCTTATCTACTATTGCACATGCAGATCAGATTCTGGTTATTGAAAATGGCGCGATCGTGGAAAAAGGTCAACACGAAGAGTTAATTGCCAAAAAAGGGTTGTATTTTGATTTATATCAGAAACAAAATATCCAATCGGATTTAATCTAATTCTTTAATATCGCTGGTATAAATAGTTTTAGATTTAATAGTTTCTCGTCCGGCATTTGCTGCAATAACCGCGATGTATGGAAGTGTAACTGCGCCAAATAAAGCCACCCATCGCCAAGGATTTGGTAGAAGTACGGCAGCGATAAAACAAACGGTTCGGATCATCATTGAAATAAAATATCGTCTTTGTCGTGCAGATTGATCCTTTGATAAACCAACGCCAACTGAAGTAACAGATTGAACTGGTTTGGTTTTTTTCCTCATAAAATAAGAGTAAAGGTTATTTGTTACGTTCGCGAGTTCAAATGAAAATGGCCCACCCTAAGGTGAGCCATTTCATTAACTTTTACTTAGTTGCGGTTAGTACCACGAGATTTAGCGATACGGCTAAGTATTTGGTATCCAATTACCGCCATAACGGTGGCGTTGATGATTCCGCTGAATGTGAAATCACCGCGGGTCCATGCCATGTCTGAAATACCAATGATTAGAGAGGATGCGGCGATGTAAAGATTGGTTGGGTCAGCAAAATTAACTCGACCGTCAATCCAAATACGCGCTCCTAAAACTCCGATCATTCCAAAGAGCGCAACGGCTACGCCACCTTTAACACCAGATGGAGTTGCAGCAAGAACTGCACCAAACTTTGGGGATAACGCTAAAACAATTGCGCCAACACCTGCGAAAATGTAAGCAAGGGTTGAATAAACCCGACTAGCCGCCATAACGCCAATATTTTCAGCGTATGTTGTTGTTCCAGAACCGCCACCTAAACCTGCAAGGGTGGTTGCTGCTCCATCGGCAATTAATGCGTTACCAATTTGATCATCGAGATTTTTGCCAGTCATTGCTGCTACAGCTTTTACGTGACCAACATTTTCTGCGATTAAAACCAGCACAACAGGAAGGAAGAGAACAATTGCGCTGCTGCTGAAGGAAGGTGATGAGAACTCAGGAAGGCCAAACCAATCTGCGTTTTTTACTCCATCAAAATTCACATCGCCAGATATTGCGGCGTATGCGTAGCCAATGACAAGACCGCCAAAGATACTGATTCGACCAAAGAAACCACGGAAGAATGCTCCGATTAATCCAATTGATAGGAGTGTGATCAAGCCAAGTCGTTGACCAGCCATGAAATCATTTTTAGCTGCTCCGGCAAGGTTTAATCCAATAACCATAACAATGGTTCCAGTTACAACTGGTGGCATCAAAGTTTCTATCCAACCAGTGCCAGCGGCCTTTGCAACAAATCCAACAATTGCTAGAAGAACACCGGTCGCAACGATTCCACCAAGAGCGGCAGCTATGCCACCTTCAGTTTTTGCAGCGGCGACTGGGGCTAGGAAAGCAAAGGAAGATCCCAGATAACTTGGTAATTTATTTTGTGTTAAAAGAATAAATAAAAGTGTGCCTACGCCTGAGAAAAATAGGGTAGTTGTTGGTGGGAAGCCAGTGATAATTGGAACTAAGAAAGTTGCACCAAACATGGCAGCAATATGTTGTACGCCCATACCGATAGTTCTTGGCCAGGTCAGTCGCTCATCAGTTGAAACAACCTCTCCGGGAGCAATGGTTTTTCCATTGCCATGAAGTTTCCAGCTAAGCATTTATTCTCCTTCTTTTAGGTCTACCCGATTTATTAGGCAGGCATTAAAAAAATAGAGTAGAACTAAGTTGCGCTGATACCGGTAGGTAATGGGATAAGTCGGGGGTGTTTTTCAGATATTTTGAGCGTATAGCCGGATTTCTCGCTTAAGCCCATCGCGGGTAGACTCACCTCATCAAGTGGATGCTTTCGCTCCCACCTTTCTCGCTTCGGCGAACTGGTTGCTTAATTTAATTAAGCGCGGCTGTTTTCACTTGTGCAGTTAATGCAGAAAACCAGATGTTAAAGGTCAAGTTGAACGGCTAAGGAGAAATTATCAGCACAGAACCACGTATCAATGATCGAATTCGCGTTCCTGAAGTTCGGTTGATTGGCTGGGATGGTGAACAAATTGGCGTAACCGCAATTGATGCGGCGCTAAAGATGGCAGATGAGATCGGCTTAGATCTTGTTGAAATCTCACCAGATGCTAATCCACCGGTTTGCAAGATTATGGATTTCGGAAAATACAAGTACGAAATTGCGCAAAAAGCTCGGGAAGCTCGTCAAAATCAAACTCACATTATTGTGAAGGAGATGCGACTTCGACCAAAGATTGAACCTCATGATTACGAGACAAAACGCAATCACATTGAGAAGTTCTTAAATGGTGGCGACAAGGTGAAGGTAACAATTCAATTCCGTGGACGCGAACAATCTCGACCTGAGATGGGTTATCGATTACTGCAAAAGCTTGCTGAAGAGTTAGCTGAAATATCAGTTGTTGAGTTTGCGCCAAAGCAAGAAGGGCGCAATATGACAATGGTATTAGGACCAGCAAAGAAGAGTGGCTCTAGCAAGAAAACAGCTCCAAAGGGTGCGAGCAGTAACGAGTAGTTTTTAACTGAACAAGGAGGATGTAATAAATGCCAAAGATGAAAACTCATAGTGGTGCGAAAAAGCGTTTTCGTGTCACCGGATCTGGAAAAATCATGCACGAGCGTGCAGGTAAGCGACACTTACTAGAGCGCAAGTCATCACGTTTAACTCGTCGTTTAAGTGGCGATGTAGAAGCAAAAGCACCAAACACATTTTCAGCAAAGCGCATGCTTGGTTTGAAGTAAGGGAGAGAATAAATGGCAAGAGTAAAACGTGGTGTACATGCGGCTAAAAAACGCCGTACAACTTTAGAGCGTGCTGCTGGATATCGTGGACAACGTTCCAGATTATTTAGCAAGGCAAAAGAGCAGGTAACTCACTCTTTAGTTTATGCATTTAATGACCGTAAGGATAAGAAAGGTGATTTCCGATCACTTTGGATTCAACGAATTAATGCAGCTGCTCGTGAAAATGGGATGACTTACAACCGTTTGATTCAAGGTTTGAAAACGGCGGGGATCGAAGTTGATCGTCGAGTTCTTTCAGAGCTTGCAACAAATGATCCTGCAGCATTTGCTAAGTTAGTAGAGATTGCGCGTAAAAACGTAGTTACTGCTTAAGTTTTAGTAATTTCTATGGAGAAGATTTCAAGCCTTCACTCACCACACATTGGTCGAGTGAAGGCTCTTCTTGGTCCTAGAGGCAAAAAAAATCGAGAGTTAGAAAACACCTTCGTTGTAGAAGGTTTGCAGGCGGTTAGAGAAGCATTAAACCCAAAGATGGGTGAAGGACTGAAGTTGCGTCAACTGTTCTTAACAGATGATGGTCTTAAGAAATTAGAATCAGAGATGGATCTGGCCGGGATTTCAAATATTGAAATCTTTGAAGTTACCGATCAAGTTATGAATGAGATGGCTGATTCGCAATCTCCACAAGGAATTTTGGCTTTGTGTTCCACCAAATCTTTAAAAGTAGATGATCTTTGGCAGCTACGCCCAACCAAAATTGCATTTTTTTGGCAAATTCAAGATCCCGGGAATGCTGGCACTGTTATTAGAACAGCTGATGCCTGCGGCTTTGATGCCGTTGTATTTTCTGATAACTCTGTAGATATTTTTAATCCTAAAACCGTCCGAGCTACCGTTGGTTCGTTATGGCATATCCCGGTAATTAGTGATGTTGACATCAACGAATTCATCTCAAAATCAATTGAAAATAAATTTAATTTATATGGTTTGTCGGCCGATGGCCAGATTAACCTTGATCGAAATTTCAACGGAGTGAAGAGTGATCCGGCAATATGGATTTTTGGAAATGAGGCGAGAGGCCTGCCGGTATTGCCACCTGAGGTTAAAACTGTAAGTATTCCAATGAAAGGTCATGCGGAGTCATTAAATGTGGCCAGCGCCGCCGCAATTGTCATGCATTTAATAGGTATGAATTAGTAGGCTTGCGCATTATGTCATCTGGATCAGCTTTGGATTTAACGCAGATAAAGCAGAGTGAAGAATCGGCAATTTCGGCCATTAACTCTGCGAAAAATCTAGATGAATTAAAACAAATCAAGATTGATTTTATTGGCGATAAATCACCACTTGCCAAAGCAAACCAAGCATTGGGTTCGCTATCTCCTGAAGATAGAGCACAGTTTGGAAAATTAATCGGCAGCGCAAGAGCAACCGTCAATCAAAGCTTTGCTGCAAAAACAGCTGAGCTAGAAGTGGCGAGAGATCAGAGTGTTTTAGTAACGGAGAAAGTTGATGTCACTCTTCCCGGAAAAAACACACTCAAAGGTGGGTTGCATCCGCTAACTTTGTTGACAAATGAGATTAATGATTTGTTTATCGGGCTTGGGTACGAAATAGCTGAAGGACCAGAGTTAGAATCAGAATGGTTAAACTTTGATGCGTTAAATATTCCAGTTGATCACCCCGCAAGAACAATGCAGGACACTTTTTTCATTGAGCCTTTGGACTCCAAATTAGTGATGCGCACACACACATCACCAGTTCAGATAAGAACAATGCTCGATCAGAAACCGCCAATTTATGTCATTTGTCCAGGCAAGGTTTATCGAGCAGATGAACTAGATGCCACACACACTCCGGTATTTCATCAAGTTGAAGGTTTGGTTATTGATGAGAATATAACAATGGCAGATTTAAAAGGTACATTGGATCACTTTGCAAAAAGCATCTTCGGTGAAGAGGTTAAAACTCGATTACGCCCATCTTATTTTCCGTTCACTGAACCGAGCGCAGAAGTAGATTTTTTCTTTAATGGCCGCTGGGTGGAGTGGGGCGGTTGTGGAATGGTTAATGAAAAAGTTTTAATTGCATGCGGTATCGATCCAAAGAAATATTCGGGTTTTGCTTTTGGTATGGGATTAGAACGAACCTTGATGGTTAAGTATGGCATCACCGATATGCATGACATTGTTGAAGGAGATATTCGATTCTCTCAATTTTTTGGATCGGGTAAGCAATGAAAATTCCATTAAGCTGGTTAAGGGAATATGTTGCTATTCCCAATAAAATTTCAAATAACGATTTAGCCGAAGCCTTTGTAAAAGTTGGATTTGAAGTTGAATCTATTCAAGTTCAAGGCGCTGATCTGACTGGACCGTTACGGGTTGGAAAAGTAATTAGTATCGAAGAGCTAAGTGAGCACAAAAAACCTATTAGGTATGTAGGTTTAGATTTAGGCGAAAGCAAAAATCGATTTGTTATTTGTGGCGCAAGAAATTTTAAGGTAAATGATCTAGTAGTAGTTGCACTACCTGGATCAGTGCTGCCAGGCAATTTTGCAATTAGCGCACGGCAAACTTATGGAAAAACCAGCGATGGCATGATCTGTTCGGCAAAAGAGCTTGGTATCAGTGATGATGCAGCGGGAATTATTGTTTTACCAAGTGGCAAAATTGGGTCAGATGCAATCTCCTTGCTAGAGATAAATGATGTAATTTTCGATATCGCCGTTAATCCAGATCGCGGTTATGCCATGAGTTTACGAGGATTGGCTCGAGAATTAGCCGGATCGTTAAATCTCAAATTCATTGATCCAGCAAATCTTAATTATGTAAAGAAATTTGATTCTGTCAAAAGCGCGAAGGGTGTTTCGGTAAAGATTGAAGATAAAGATGGCGCAGATTTAATCTATGTAAGAACAATCGATTCAATAGATAGTAAAAGAGTCACCCCGTTATGGATGCAACGTCGAATCGAAAAATGTGGCATGCGCTCTATTTCACTTACCGTTGATATTACAAATTATGTGATGTTGGAGCTGGGACAACCACTTCATGCCTTTGATGCCGATGTAATTGTGGGCGGTCTTCGTGTAGCAAGTGCGGCAAAATATAAGAAGATTAAAACGTTGGATAAGGTGGATCGAAATCTAGCGCCGTCAGATTTATTAATATGTGATCAATCAGGTCCACAAGCTCTAGCTGGAACTATGGGTGGATTAAATAGTGAGGTATCGGGGGCAACAAAGAAAATTGCATTAGAAGCAGCACATTTCAATCCGGTCAGAATTGCGAAGAATTCACGAAATCATCTGTTATCAAGTGAAGCATCTAGGCGTATCGAGCGGGGAACAGATCCTGTTCTTACGGCGGTGGCTTCGGCTAGAGCAACTAATCTCTTAATTGAATTAGCAGGCGGAAAATTAATTAATACATCAGTAGCCGGTGTGATTGCACCTGTTAAGAAAATCAAGGTTACGGCTGCGCAAATAGAGGCGAAAATTGGTTTTGCATATAGTAATAAGCAGATCAAAGATGCGCTGTTATCCATTGGTTGCAAAGTAATCGGAGCCTCATCAGTTTTCACAGTAACAGTTCCTTCATGGCGACCGGATTTAGCAACGGTTTCTGATCTTTGCGAAGAGGTTGCCCGTTACAACGGTTATAAATTAATTCCTTCTCGGGTACCTGTAGGTAAATCAGGCGGAAAACTCAGCCAATTACAAAGACGCAAACGCAATATAGCGAAAATGCTTAGTAATAAAGGGTTCACAGAGGTAATCAATTATCCATTTACAAATCAAGAGATGATGGATATTTTGGGATTCACTGGAGATCGTGCAAAAACTTTTCGAATAGCTAATCCAATGTCTGAGGAGTTTCCACTTCTTCGTACCCATCTTATTCCCGGATTATTAACCGCATTACAACGTAATATAGGTCGAGGTACTAAAGATTTAGCCCTCTTTGAAATGGGAAGTGTATTTAGAAATACGCAGGCTCCTAAATCAATTACCCTGCCTACTACCAATAAAAAACCAGACTCGAAAACAATTTCACAAATTTATGGCTCCGTACCAAAACAGATGTTATTTGTAGGAGGAGTCTTAAGTGGAAATAAGAGCCAAGATAGTTGGCAGGGCAAAGGCCAATTGTTCACTTGGAGCGATGCGATTTCGGCGGCGGTGGAAATTGTAGAAAGCACCGGTAATTCATTTGAAATTGTCAGCACAGAGTTAGCACCCTGGCATCCAGGAAGATGTGCAGAAATTAAAGTTGATGGCAAAGCGATTGCCCATGCAGGAGAGTTGCATCCTCGTGTTTGCGCTACTTTGAATCTGCCTGAGCGAACATGTGTTTTTGCAGTAATTATTAGCGAATTACCATTGAAAGAATTTTCAACCGCACCGCAAATTTGGAACATGCCACCGGTTGTACAAGATATTGCCCTTGTTGTTTCGAAGGATGTATCTGCTTTCGCCTTAGAAAAATGCTTAAAAGAGGGAGCGGGAAATCTGTTAGAAAGTATTTCGCTTTTTGACCGATACGATCAAATTGGTGATGGGAAAGTTTCGCTAGCATTCACGTTAACTTTTAGAGCATCTGATCGCACGCTTACTTCTGACGAAGTATCAAAGTATCGAGATAGTGCTGTATCAGCAGCTGCCAAGGAATTCGGCGCAACCCTAAGAGGATAGTTAATAATTATGCATTGATTTGCATATTTATACATGATAGGTATAACCTTTGGTTATGAAAATCGGAGTAGTAGGAGCCAGTGGTTATGCTGGTGGCGAGTTATTGCGATTGCTTGCCCAACATCCGAAATTAGAAGTTAGTTACATAAGCGCAGGTGCCAGCGCAGGTGAATTCATAACCAGCGTTCATCCGCATTTGACTCATTTGGCTGGTGAAAAATTTGCTACAACTGAATTTTCTGAAATTGATAAATGTGAATTGGTTTTCTTTGCACTACCTCATGGGGAGTCAGGCAAAATTGTTTCGCAGCTTTCACAGGCAGTTAAAATCGTCGATTTAGGTGCTGATTTTAGATTAAGTGATTCCAATCAATGGGTTAAGTACTACGGCGGAGATCATGCTGGAAAATGGATTTACGGTTTACCAGAGATTATTGATACCGCCGAAATTGCAGCAAGCTCAAGAGTTGCAAATCCTGGTTGTTATGCAACAGCAATAAGTTTAGCAACTGCGCCAGCGTTGGATTTTATTGAAACAAGTGACATTGTGGTTGTAGCGGCCTCTGGTACAACTGGTGCTGGTAGATCTGCCAAAATAAATTTATTAGGTAGTGAAGTTATGAATTCGCTAACTTCATATAAATTTGGTGGAGTACATCAACATACTCCGGAGATTGAAGAGTGTTTAACGCATATTGCCGGGAAAGAAGTAAAAATCTCATTCACACCGATATTGGCGCCAATGCCTCGAGGAATTTTGGCCACAATCACCGCCAAATTAACTAGGGAATTAGACAGCGATGCATTGCGGCAGCTGTATAAATCTTTTTATAAGAAATCTGAATTTGTTTCAATTTTAAGCAAGAACGAGATGCCAAAAACATCATCGGTATTAGGTACAAACAATGCACAGATTCAAGTCGCAGTGGATAATCACACAGATCGAGTTGTAATAAGTTGTGCGATAGATAATTTGGGTAAAGGTGCAGCAGGACAAGCAGTTCAAAATGCAAATTTAATGCTGGGTTATGAAGAGGGTTTGGGATTAACGCAGTTGGCGGTTCGTTAAATGCTAGTCGTTAAGTATGGTGGCAATGCCTTACCTAAATCGGGTGAAATGAATCCGGTACTAGAAGCTATCGGGGATGCATTTATAGATGGCGATCAAGTGGTGTTAATCCACGGCGGAGGTCCACAAATTGATGAAGCACTCGGAGAAAAAGGGTTGGGCAAAGAACGTTTTGGTGGTTATCGAATTACTACGCCGGAGGTTATGTTGACTGTAGAGGCAGTTTTGTGCGGTCAGGTTCTTAGATCAATAGTTAATTACCTAATTGGAAGTGAAGTTAATGCAGTGGGTATAACTGCAAGCGATGGTGGAACAGTATTGGCACAAAAAATGAAACCGATTGTTGATGGGAAGAATGTTGATATTGGTTTAGTTGGCGAAGTTGTTGAGGTTAATCCAGACCTGCTTCTAACATTAATTAAAACGGGTTTTCTACCGGTGGTATCACCAATCGCAATTGATGATCAAGGAGTTACTCTGAATGTAAATGCGGATCTAATAGCCGGTGCGATTGGCGGAGCATTAAAAGCAGACCAAGTAGTTTTTCTTACGGATGTTGATGGAATTTTTTCTGATTGGCCAAATCGTGAATCATTGATTGAGAAAGCCACAGTTAAGGAGTTGGAGAATTTATTACCTTCACTTGCGGAAGGGATGGTTCCAAAAGTTACAGCGGTGATCAATGCGGTTAAATCTGGTGCGAAATCTGCGCGCATAGCTAATGGTACAAACTTGAAATCAGTTCTCGATGCCTTTGCAGGTTTCGGGGGAACGGTGGTTGTGGCTTGATGAGTAAATTAAATATCGATTCAGCCGCTTCGAGAAAATCTTTGATTATTGAGTTAATTGAAAATGGCGCGATCCATTCACAATCAGATCTGGTAAAGGCCCTTTCAAAGAATGGTTATAAAGTTACGCAGGCAACGGCTAGTCGAGACTTAGAAGATTTAGGTGCAGTTCGTGGAAAAGATGCAGCTGGCATCTTCAGATACCAATTTATAAATGAAGCAAATTCCACATCTTCGAACTTATCTAATTTGATACTTGCAATAGATTCAAGTGCAAATTTAGCGGTCGTTAAAACTCCTCCCGGAGCGGCCCAATTACTTGCAGCTGCGTTAGATAAAGGAATAAAAAATGGGAAGCTACCCGGTATAGGAACAATTGCAGGTGATGACACAATAATTATCGTTGCGAAATCAGCAACTGGTGGCAATGCTTTAGGTAAATCAATCGATAGATTTATCTCGGAAAATAATTCGAAGAGGGTGAAGTAATGACGCTTTGGGGCGGAAGGTTTTCAATTGACCCTGATCAGGCGATGGTGGCTTTGTCTAGAAGCGTTCATTTTGATTGGCGATTAGCTCCCTATGAAATAGAGGTAAATCTGGTTCATCTTTCTAACCTGATTTCAGAGAAAGTAATTTCGGAAAATGATGGCAAAGATTTAAAAAAAGCTTTATTGGAGTTAGCGCAGGAGATTGGAACCGGTAAATTTAGTTTTGATGCTTCTGATGAAGATGTGCATAGTGCTATCGAGCGGGGTTTGATTGCTAAATGTGGCGATATTGGTGGTTCAATTCGAGCAGGAAGATCCAGAAATGATCTAGTTGTTACCGATTTCAAATTGTATTTGATTGATCATTTACTTGAAGTCTCAGTTCTAATCAGCGAATTAATTGATGCATTAAATACGCAATCGAAAATACACCTTAAAACTATTGCCTCCGGTTTTACACATACTCAACATGCCCAACCAATAACTTTTGCGCAAGAAATTTCCAAACATTCAGTTGCATTATTGCGCGATCTTGATCGGATTATGGATTGGCAACGTCGGAACTCATATTCTCCTTTTGGCGCCGGTGCACTAGCTGGTTCTCCGTTGCAACCAAATCCGGAAAATTCTGCGAAAGAGTTGGGTTTTGAGGGAGTTATGGCCAACAGTATTGATGCAGTTAGTGATCGAGACTTTGCAGCAGAGGCTCTATTTATTCTCGCCATGATCGGAGTTCATCTTTCTCGAATTGGCGAGGAGTTGGTGTTGTGGTCCAGCGCTGAATTTAATTATGTTGAAATATCTGATGCTTATTCAACTGGTTCATCAATTATGCCTCAAAAGAAAAATGCTGATGTAGCTGAGTTGGCAAGAGGTAAGAGCGGTCGATTCATTGGAAATTTAACCGCACTGTTGGTGGTGCTAAAAGGTTTACCTTTTGCTTACAATCGAGATTTGCAAGAGGATAAAGAGCCAGTCTTTGATTCAATTGATCAGTTATTAATATTGCTTCCTGCTGTAACTGGAATGGTTTCAACTGCAAAGTTTAAAACGGAGAATATTTCTAAAGGCGCTGATGTTGCTTTTTCATTGGCAACGGAGATTGCAGATTACTTAGCGAAAAGGGGCGTTGCCTTCGCGCAAGCCCATGAGGTGGCGGGTAAATGTGTTCGCTATTGTGAAGAACAATCGATTCAGTTGCATGAAATACCAGTAGTGGAGTTATCCAAAATTCACCCAGCATTAAAAGGTGATTTATTAGATCATTTAAATGTTCAGGCTGCGGTATCTGCAAGAGCCTCATCAATTGGCACATCAAGTGGATCGGTGGAAAAATCAATTAACCACATCGAATCAGATTTGAAGAAGGTAAATAAAGAAATCTCCCGCATCCAAGAGCGGTTTTCGGGCATGATCAGCCAATGACGAAAGCACTGCTGGCAGATTTAGAGTGGCGGGGATTAATCGCCCAAACTACCGATCGCGCAGAGCTTGAGAAAGCTCTGGCAAATCCAGCTGCTTTATATCTTGGTATTGATCCGACGGCGCCAAGTATGCATTTGGGAAATTTAGTGGTTTGTTTAGTTTTACGCAGATTCCAATTAGCTGGTCATAAACCAATTCCATTAGTTGGCGGAGCTACTGGTTTGGTTGGCGATCCCAGTGGTCGCAATGAAGAGAGATCTTTAAATGATGAATCAGTAGTATCTGATTGGGTTGCCCGAATTCGCAAACAATTAGAAAGCATTATTGATTTTGATGATAAAAAATCAGGTGCTGTTCTAACTAACAACCTAGATTGGACTAAACCAGTATCGGCACTAGAGTTCCTGCGAGATATTGGAAAGCATTTTAGCGTTAATCAAATGCTTTCTAAAGATTCAGTTTCATCAAGATTAGAAGCCGGTGGTATTTCATATACCGAATTTTCCTATCAAGTTCTTCAAGCTTTTGATTATCTAGAATTATTTAGACGTCATGAATGTATCTTGCAAATTGGTGGTAGCGATCAATGGGGAAATATTGTTGCTGGTCTTGATTTAATTCGAAAGGTTGAGGGTGGTTCAGCGCATGCCTTAACCGTTCCGTTGTTGGTTAAATCAGATGGCAGTAAATTTGGTAAAACTGCCAGCGGAGCCATTTGGCTTGATCCGCAGATGACCTCACCTTATGAGTTTTTCCAATTTTGGTTAAACAGTGATGATGCGGATATGCCCAAGTTATTAAAGGTATTTTCAATGAAAGATCATGCGGAAATATCTAGGTTAATTGAGACTGTTAAAGAAAATCCAGGAGCTAGAGAGGCCCACCGCGCCTTGGCCCAGGAAATGACAACCATGATTCACGGACAAAAGGCGAGTGAGATGGCGGAAATGGCAGCAAAAGCTCTTTTCGGACAAGGCGATATTGCCGAGCTAGATCTGGCTACCCTGGACTCAGCCTTAGCCCAATTGCCGAGGGTTGAATTGATGAAAAATCAGCAGATACCGAGCTGGGTTGATCTTTTGGCAGGCTCAGGGGTGGTCGATTCCAAGTCCGCCGCACGTAGAATCGTTAAAGAGGGCGGGGCATATTTGAATAATCAGAAGGTTTCGGCCGAGGATTTCACCCCTGGAAAAGGGGATTTTCTGCATGGCAAGTACCTGCTTTTGCGAAAAGGAAAGCGAGATTTGGCGGCGGTAGTCCTTCTTTGAGCCCTACCCAAAAAACCAGCGTTTTTCGCTGATTTTCGGGCTGATCTCAATTTGACCCCCCTTCCGCAGGGGGTTATATTTCACCTCCCCATACGAGACGGACTTCAGAAGAAGGCCGGGTGTGGAAAACCCCGATTTTCAAGGTTTGTAGGCATGCCTGCAAATTAAGGAAATGGGTTGCCTTGTAATCGAAAGCAATTTTGAAAGCAATGCGCAGTCGTACCTTGAGAACTCAACAACGTGCAATAAAGTCAATGCCAAAGATTTCTAACATGAAATCGAAGGCATTAATTAACATGTAAAAAAATATTTCTTTAAATATTTTTTTCATGTTTTTATTGTTTTATAAATACCTTTGAAACTTAATTACTAAAACTTTTTAATTAAATTTATTTAGTTAGAATTTTTTTGCTTTAAGTACAAAACAAAAACAAGTTAAAAGACTATAAACATAAGCGAACTCTGATTAATAAATTTATTAATTAGATAGCCATGTTTGTCT
>CAEZXU010000006.1_pt1 | contig 23550 bp, 21 predicted proteins | sample 7265331 | NCBI WGS metagenome assembly CAEZXU01 (sample SAMEA6813916, study PRJEB35770) | uncultured Actinomycetes bacterium | biome: Freshwater; feature: Freshwater reservoir; material: water | place: Czech Republic | collected 2017-04-14 | depth 30m m | reverse complement strand
TCTACTGGAGTCTCGCGACCAAAGATAGAAACCAAAACCTTTAGCTTGGCTTGCTCTGGCATGATCTCTGAGATTGTTGCTGGAAGAGTCGCGAATGGACCATCCATAACGGTAATTGATTCGCCGATTGTGTAATCGACATCCTTCATCTCGATCTTGCCATCCTTCTTTAGTGGACGTGGCGCCAAGATGTTTTCTACTTCTTCTAAAGTCAATGGTGATGGGTGGTGCGCATTTCCAACGAAACCAGTTACACCAGGAGTGTTACGTACACATGACCAAGATTCATCTGTTAGATCCATACGTACTAGTACATAACCTGGGAAAACATTGCGCTTAACAACTTTGATTGCGCCATTCTTTAATTCGCGAACTTCCTCTTCCGGAACTTCGATTTGGTAAACGAAATCTTCCATATTTAAAGATTGAATTCGGTTAGCAAGATTTGCCTTTACCTTCTTTTCGTAACCAGCGTATGAGTGAACTACGAACCACTCACCTGGTGCATTTCGAAGTGCGGCACGGAACTCTGAATTCTCATCATTTTCCTCAGTTGCAACTTCAGCAACTGGTGTTTCAACAACAGCTTCTACAACCTCTTCAACAACAACTGGCGCAGTTTCAGTAACTGCCAGCGCTGCCTCAAAAGCATCTACTGGTGGATTGGCAGGAGTATCGATTGACATATTGGCTCCTTACCCAAAAATCCAAAATACGATCTTGGTCAGAATCAAATCAAAGATTGAAACTACCAAAATAATGAAACCTACGAAAACTAAAACAACAGAGGTATAGGTGGTTAATTGATTACGAGTTGGCCAAACAACTTTACGAAGTTCAGAAACAACTTGGCGATAGAACAGCCCGATACGACCGAAGATCCCTTGGGACTCTTCAGCGGTTACGATCTCTTCGCTCATTTACCTTTTCCTTTTTCTAACTGTTTAAATCTTTTTTACAACATTTGTAGCTAACTTGCAGGGCAGGAGGGACTCGAACCCCCAACCGGCCGCTTTGGAGACGGCAACTCTAGCCAATTGAGCTACTGCCCTTCGGCCCGCATTAAGGCATGAAAAATCATGACCTAAAACAAGCGCCGGGTCGCAAAGTGTAGGTGGGACAGGCCTCATACGTAAAATCAGATAAAAGGTGAACCGTATTTATGCGTAGATGGCACACTTTTCCCCATGAGCACCGGCGCAGAAAAATCCGAAACTGGAAAACCAAGAGTTTCCAAGCGCATTGCAGCAATTGCAGAATCTGCAACATTGGCAGTTGATGCAAAAGCTAAAGCATTAAAAGCTGCTGGCAAACCAGTAATTGGTTTTGGTGCAGGTGAACCAGATTTTCCAACTCCGGATTACATAGTTGATGCCGCAATTGCTGCAGCAAAAAATGTGGCAAATCATCGCTACACACCAACTCCAGGATTGCCAGAGTTGCGCGATGCAATTGTTGCCAAAACTAAACGCGATTCTGGTTATGAAATAACGGCAGACCAAGTTCTTGTGACTAATGGCGGTAAGCAAGCGGTTTACCAATCATTTGCATCAATAGTTGATCCAGGTGATGAAGTGCTTCTTCCTTCACCATATTGGACGACATATCCAGAAGCAATCAAATTAGCTGGTGGCGTAAGTGTTGAAGTCTTTGCTGATGAAACGCAAAATTACTTGGTTTCAGTTGAACAGCTACAAAAAGCGCTGACCCCTAAAACGAAGGTGCTGCTTTTCTGCTCACCTTCTAATCCAACTGGATCGGTTTACACACCTGCGCAAGTAAAAGCAATTGGCGAGTGGGCATTTAAAAATAATCTTTGGATCATTACAGATGAAATTTATGAACACTTACTTTACGACGGAGCGACCGCCCCATCTATTTGTGTGGCAGTTCCAGAGCTTGCAGATCGCACAATTATTTTAAATGGCGTTGCAAAGACCTATGCCATGACAGGTTGGCGTGTGGGCTGGATGATCGGTCCTAAGGATGTAATTAAAGCGGCAACAAATTTACAATCTCATCTAACTTCAAATGTTTCCAATGTTTCACAACGCGCAGCTATTGCTGCACTGACTGGTGACCTTTCTGCAGTTCACAAAATGGGCGAAGCTTTTGATCGTCGCCGTAAGTTAATTGTTGACTTATTAAATGAGATTCCCGGAGTCACTTGCCCAACTCCTACTGGTGCCTTTTATGTTTATCCATCAGTTAAAGGTGTACTTGGTAAAACTATCCGAGGTAAAACTCCAAAGACATCAGCTGAACTTGCCACTTTAATTTTGGAAGAGGCAGAGGTCGCCGCAGTTCCTGGTGAAGCATTTGGCCCATCTGGTTATTTACGTTTTTCATATGCAACAAGTGATGCCGACATTGTTGAAGGTATTGCACGCGTAAAGAAATTGCTTTCCGAAGCAATTTAATTTAAATCTAAACCAACTAACTGAACTTCCGCCTTTAATTCAATTCCAAATTTTTCCATTACTCGTTTTTGTGATGTCTTTGCTAATTTCACAATATCTTCAGCCTTTGCTGAACCGCTGTTAGTTAAAGCCAATACATGGCGCTCTGAAATTTGGGCACCTGCTAACTTCTCACCTTTTTCAACACCAGCATGCTCCATCAGCCATGCCGCGGATGTTTTAACACTTCCATCAGGTTGTGGCCAACGAGGTGCATCAGCCGGCAACTTATCGGCATCAGCTTTAGAAATAATTGGATTAATAAAAAATGAACCGGCCGACATTATTTGATTCTCTGATGAATCAAGCAACATTCCTTTGCGAGCGCGCAATTCCAGAACAGCCTTGCGAACATCTTGAACTGGTGCACGATCACCGAGATTTACATTTAAATGTTTTGCTAATTCAGCATATGTAATTGGTAGCGATTGCTCACCTTTGCGCAACTGAAAAGTTACATTCAAAATTACATATCGATCTTTTTCCGACTTAAAGATGGAATCCCGATAACCAAATTTACAATCAGCTGCAGCAAAGGTTTTGATTGCTTTTTCTTTGCGATCATAAAGGCGAACCCGCGCAATGGTTTCTGAAGCTTCATGCCCATATGCACCTATGTTTTGAATTGGCGCGCCACCTACGGTGCCTGGAATTCCACTTAAAGATTCCAGATCAGCAAAACCTTTTTCGATGGTTAATCCAACAAATTTATCCCAATCTTCACCTGCAGAAACTTCAATCATTCCCCCGCTACAAGCGTCATAATCCAAAGCATTACCTTTGCTTTCAACTCTAATAACAGTTCCGGCAAAACCAGCATCGCTGATTAATAAGTTAGAGCCGCCACCTAAAATTAAAACAGGTTCTTTTGCCTCATCTGCAGCTTTTACAAATTGAATTAATTCATCTTCGGTGTGTGCATGAACGATTTTTTGTGCAGGTCCGCCAACTCGAAGCGTTGTGAAATTTGAGAGGCGATTCATAAGTAAAGCCTACCTGCGAGGTGAGAGGATCTCATTTTTTCCTCTGAACCGATCAAGAATGCGTTGATAATTCTTGCGAGAATTCTTATCTCGATAATCTGGATCAACATCGTAGTAACCATGATGGCGACCTTGTTCTAGTGGCAAGATCATCTGTAACAACTTCTCACCAGTTGATCTGATTGCAAGCGACAGCTCTAAATCTGCATTTCGATAATACTTTGCACTTGGGTTAGCACCACCTGCGGCTAATGCTTTTTTGCGATCTATCATCATGAAGTATGAGAACAAAACATCTACTTCACCATCACCTTTGTCATCTGTTGTGCGCCATTCATCATCAAGATTTACCAAGCCGCCTTTCCAGCCAACGGCGCCATAACCTTTAGTAAGTTCGCTGGCGGCTGGTGTAATTGGATCGGCTGTGAATGTTGTGGATGGATCCATAATCACCAAATAATCTTCCGCGCAGGTATTTAGAAAATGATTAATTACATTGCCCCAGCCCAACGGGTTTTTCTCTTCCGTAATTGAGATTTGTTGATCTTGGAACTTCTCAAGGGGCAGCCAATTACTTTTTCCGTTGGCATAAATTGTGATGGGCGTGCTGGTGAATTTTTTTATAGATTCAACACAAATTAAAAGATCATCTACAAATCCCTCTGCAATTAAGCAGATACGAATCGACCCGGCCATTGGCGGGAGATTAATTAGCGAGTTTCGCGGTGAAGTTGAGAAGATTTGCAACGAGGGCAAAACTTCTTCAGCTCTAAACGATCTGGATCGTTACGGCGATTTTTGCGTGTGATGTAGTTGCGCTCTTTGCACTCAACACATGCCATTGTGATCTTTGGACGAACATCTGCACTTTTGCTTGCCATGGTTGAGCTCCTAGCCTTGTTGGGATATTTCTTCTTATTTAATTACTGGTTATTACTGAGGTGAGGCTACTTGATCCTCACCTTTTAGTGAAATTAAGTTGGTAGCGGAGGCGGGATTTGAACCCACGACACAGCGATTATGAGCCGCTTGCTCTACCAAGCTGAGCTACCCCGCCAAACTTTTTTCTTACATTTCTATATTTAATTTGCTTACTGTTATTAATTTGTTCGAGCCCCCTAACGGAATCGAACCGTTGACCTTTTCCTTACCATGGAAACACTCTACCGACTGAGCTAAGGGGGCAGTAACAAGATTTAATAACGAGGGTAAGAGTACATCGACCCATTGCGGTGGCGAAATTAATGCGGAGATTTTGCGTAATTCTAATAAGATTTCGCACTTATGCGACCGTCATACTTAAACAAGAAAAGCATCAGTCTTGGTTTAGCGATCGTATTTTTAATTCCTAATAATTCATATGCAGTCACTCCAATGAGTTATGAAGATTCACTGCGGATTACTGCGCCTGCTGACTCTGCTCAAGTTGTGGGTAATTGCCCAAATATGTTGCCAGGTTGGGTAGCACGAGAAAATAAGAAAAGTGGAGTTGGCGGAGATTTAAAGCAATGGCGCAAAATAAATTACAGTGCACCTCGCGGAAGTGCGCTTTGGATCAATAAAAGCTCTGCAACTTGCGGCGACTCTATTCAAGTTTTCGCATCAAAATTTAACGCATCTAGATTTGATAAAAGTAAGAGATCAATTTCAGTAATTCGGCTTGGTTGGTATAACGGAAACGGTGGCCGAGAATATTGGAGCTCGAAGAAATTTCTTTTAAATGAACAGCCGCTAACTGTGCCAACTGGTTTGCTCAGAACTGTTGAAACTAAGTGGATTCCAACTGTCAGCATCACAATTGGAAAAAATTGGACGCCAGGATTTTATTTAGTCGTAACGAAAAATCGTAAAGATAAAATTGAAGCAATCGCACCATTGATTATTAGATCTAAACTTCATGATTCAACGTTGGGTTTAATGCACTCCACATTAACTTGGCAGGCATATAACAACTTTGGTGGTTATTCGCTTTATCGTGGACTAGGCGGCAGTGATGCCGAACGCGTAAATAATAGAAGTCGTACTGTTTCTTTTGATCGACCATACTCTGGCAGCGGCGCAGTTCATATAAATAGAGATGCCATGGCATTAACGCAATTTGTAGAAAAACAAGGATTTGATGTTGACCATTACGCAGATACAGATATTGACTTACAACCATCATTGCTTAAAAGCTACAGCGGATTAATTTTTGGCGGTCATCCCGAGTATGCAACGAGAAGAATTTATGAAGCAACATTTGCAGCGCGCAATGTTGGTGTAAATCTCGCCTTCTTCAGTGCAAACTCTTTTTACTGGCAGGCAAGAACTTCGCAATCAACAATTGGTTCTGCCAGACAGGTAAGTGTTTTCCGTGATGAAAAAGAGGATCCCGAACAAGATGAGTACTTTAAAACGGTAAGGTGGCAAAGTAACTCTTTATATTTACCGCCTAACTTATTAACTGGTGGATTAACAAGCGGTGTTCATGTAAGTGGTGCGCTAATCCCACGAGATTTACCATCATGGCTAAAAGTTGATACTTCGACTTTGCTTGGCCCTTGGGGTTTTGAGAATGAAACTGAAGCTACAAGTGAGGGATCTACCCATCCAACAAATACCCGAATTATCTTTGCCGGCGAATTCACTAAAGTAAATCTAAACAAAGATGACACATCAACTGCCAGAGTTGAAACTTCTTGGTATAAAACTCCGACTAATGCGGCGGTCTTTAATGGTGGCTTATCGCTTTGGAGTTGTGAAATTATGGAAAGCTGTGTAAATGCGAATTTTGATAATGAAACTCGATTAAAACTTCAATCTATTACAACACAAGTTTTAAATTACTGGAAAATCCGAGGCATCGCTGCTTCACTTTCCTAGGTGTTTCCAATCTATATTTCCTAGTACAACAATTGCTACTAAGAGATATTGCTCCATGTGTATAGATTAGTCATCATCTTGTTCAAAACCTTCATCGTCCTCATCATCTTCTTCATCGTCATCATCAAATCCACCTTGTTTTGGCCCACCTTTTTTTCCTTCAATATTTGATTTAGGAAGTGGTGCAATTGGAGCAATAGCTTCAGTAACTGCAGGAGTTGATGTTGTTGGTGTGGCTTGCGGAGCAGCGCTTACTGAAACTGAAGGTTGATTTCCATTATTAGAAGCGTTGCCTGGAAGTTCGACAAACAATAAGCCAACTACTAAGAACAATGGCAGGGCTAATAAAAATCTTCTCATGTGATTAATGATATTGATTGGATAGTGAAAGTGAATAAATAATGATGAGTATTAACTGTGAATTAGTATTTATAAATATATGAGTGGTGGCGGGTGAAGGATTTGAACCTTCGAAGGCAGAGCCGGCGGATTTACAGTCCGCTCCCATTGGCCGCTCGGGCAACCCGCCAAGGATTGTTAAGCGCGGTGAAGTGTAAAGCCTTTAAGCAGACAATGCCAAAAGGTTAATTTTTATCGCTATATCTTGCGATAAATCGAACATGATCTGGCTCTAATTCAGAAACAGTTCTTGCGCCCAATAATTTCATTGTGCGAATCATTTGAGTTTTTAAGATTTCTAAACTTCGATCAACACCTGGTTTTCCACCAGCCATTAATCCATACAAATATGCACGGCCAATCCAGGTAAATTTTGCACCTGAAGCGAGAGCTGCAACTACATCTGCGCCATGCATAATTCCTGTATCAACATGTACCTCTGTTTTTTTGCCCACCGCTTTTACAACTTCCGGAAGTAAATGAAACGGCACCGGTGCTCGATCTAACTGCCTGCCACCATGATTGGAAAGAATAATTGCATCTGCGCCAGCCTTAGCTGACATCACAGCATCATCAACATTTTGAATACCTTTTACAACTAAGTTGCCCTTCCACTGCTTTCGAATCCATTTTAAATCCTCGTATGTAACTGTTGGATCAAACATAGAGTCCAATAGTTCTGCAACTGTGCCATTCCAACTATCTAATGAAGCAAATTTAAGTGGATCTGTTGTTAAGAAATTTAGCCACCAACCTGGACGAGGAATTGCATTTAGAATTGTCTTTGAGGTTAATGATGGTGGAATAGTCATGCCATTTCGAACATCTCTTAATCTGGCTCCGGCAACTGGTACATCAACTGTTAAAACTAAAGTGTCAAAACCTGCGGCTTTTGCGCGATCAACTAATGCCATGCTGCGATCGCGATCTTTCCACATATATAACTGAAACCAATTACGGCCATCTGGTGCAGCTCGTGCAACATCTTCGATAGATCTAGTTCCCATAGTGGAAAGCGTGTAAGGAATTCCGGCATCACGGGCTGCACATGCTCCCGCATATTCACCTTCTGTTTGCATCATGCGGGTAAAGCCAGTTGGCGCAATTCCCATTGGCATTAAAGATTTTTTCCCAAGCATCTTTACAGAAAGATCAACATCTTTAACATTTCTTAGAATTCTTGGTTGAAACTCGATTTTTTCATATGCCGCGCGAGCTCTGCTTAATGAACTTTCAGTATCTGCTCCACCATCGGTGTAATCAAATGGCGCTTTAGGTGTTCGACGTTTTGCAATATCTTTTAAATCATAAATTGTTAATGCCCGTGTTAACCGTCTTTTTCGAGAGTTTAAAATTGGTTTACGAAATTTAAGTAATTGTGCAAGGTCAATCGGGCTTGGTATCCGTCGTCTTACTTTGACTTTGGCCACAAATCCTCGCATTGATTTAAGAAAGTAGTATTACTAATAGTAAAGTATAAACATGGCTGATAGTAGTTTTGACATCGTCTCAAAAATTGATCATATGGAAGTTGATAATGCTTTCAATCAATGCGACCGGGAGCTAGCTACGCGTTTTGACTTCAAAAATACCGGCACCAAGATAGAGAAAACCTCCGAAAAAATCCTTATCGAGTCCGATACTGAAGAGCGTGCCAAAGCCGCACTAGAAGTTTTGAAAGAGAAGTTGATTAAGCGAAATGTTTCCTTAAAGCACCTAGACACTGGTGAACCACAACTAAGTGGTAAGACCTACCGAATTAATTCAACATTTAAAGAAGGTATTACTACTGAGAACGCTAAGAAGATCGCAAAGTTTTTAAAGGATGATGGTCCGAAATCGCTAAAGACTCAAATCCAAGGAGATGAGTTGCGCGTTTCAAGTAAGAGCCGAGATGATCTACAAGAAGCAATTGCATTAGTAAAAAATAAGGGCTGGGATTTCGCCGTTCAATTTACTAACTTTAGATAATAGGAAAAATTGAATAAATACGGCTCTGGAATTTCCTATGGTGTTGGTGCTTATGTAATTTGGGGGCTGCTGCCAATTTATTGGCGAGCACTTGATCGTGCATCAGCTTATGAAATATTGGCGCATCGAGCGATCTGGTCTTTATTTGCATGTCTGCTTTTTCTTACCTACCAAAAGCAACTTCGAGAAACCTTTGCATTAATTAAGAACCGCAGAACTTTTTCATTATTGGCGTTGACCTCTTTATTACTATCTCTTAACTGGGGCATTTATATTTGGTCAGTAAGTGTAGATCGCGTAGTTGAAGCAGCACTTGGCTATTACATAACTCCGCTGGTAGCAGTAACTTTTGGCGTCGGAGTTCTAAAAGAGCATTTAAGAAAATATCAATTAATCTCCGTAATTCTGGCAACGATTGGTGTTGTTATTTTGACTGTGGCATATGGCAGATTGCCTTGGATTGCCATTGGCTTAGCCGTAAGTTGGGGTTCATATAGTTTGATTAAGAAGCATTTAAATGCTGGTGCGTTACAAACACTTTCCATTGAAACATTAGTGGCAATTATTCCAAATGCTACTTATTTAATTTATTTGCTCTCAAAGAATGAGGCAGAGTTTGGTCAAGATGTTGGATTTTCGTTGGCTTTAGTTTCAGCTGGTTTATTTACAGTAGTTCCGCTGCTAATGTTTAATGCAGCAACCACTCGCCTACCTTTAACAATTACCGGATTGCTCCAATACATAACTCCTACCATCATGTTTTTGGTCGGAATTTTTGTCTTTAATGAAGAGTTGAAGGTATCTAAATTATTAGGCTTCGTATTTATTTGGAGCGCGCTAGCATTTTTAGGAACAGATTTAGTTAAATCAAGCAGATCGGCTAACCAAGGCCGTAATTAAGTTTGAAAGCGCATCTCTTGCTGGGCCAGATGGTAATTCAGAAAGTAATTGATTAGATTCATCTGCAATACGAAGTAAAAATGTTTTTACCTCTGAAACCGCTTTATGATTACGTAATTCATTAATGGTTTTGTTGATTTCACTTTCCGGGATTGGTTTACTTAATCTATCTGCTAAATCTTTATCAGCTGGATCAGAGGATGCCATTACATAAAGTGTTACTAAAGTAGGAACACCCTCCTTTAGATCAGTGCCAGGTGTTTTTCCAGATTCCGTAGAATCACTTTGCACATCTAGTAAATCATCAGCAATTTGAAAAGCAATGCCAACCTTTTCGCCAAATTTAGTTAATACATCTACCACCTTTGGTTCAGCACCTGATAGCAATGCACCAAATCTGGCACTGGTTGCAATTAAGGATCCAGTTTTATCGCTAACAACTTGTAAGTAATGATCAATCATGGATAGCCCAGCAGTTTTGCCTTGAGTTTCATTTATTTGGCCGATGACTAATCTTTCAAAAGTTTTAGCTTGTAAACGAACTGCTTCAGGTCCTAGATCTGCAAGTAATTGTGATGCTTTTGCGAATAAGTAATCGCCAGTAAGAATTGCAACTGAATTGCCCCATCGATTATTTGCGCTTTCAACTCCACGACGAAGTGGTGCTTCATCCATTACATCGTCATGATACAAAGTTGCTAAATGAGTTAATTCGCAAACAACAGCTGATTCAATGATGCCAAATTTAGTTGGATCGCCAAATTGCGCAGCTATTAAAGTAAGCAGTGGACGTAATCTCTTTCCGCCCGCCTCTACTAAGTGTCTGGAAGTTTCGATAACGAGTGGGTATTCACCTTCAATATGTGAACGAAGCAATGCTTCAACTTTTTGCATATCCGCAAACAGTGACTCTTCTAGATTTGGATCTAGATTTGGAACTCCTAAGCGAGGCATTTACTTTATGAAATTAGCAAAGGATGTTGCTGAATTTAGGAGCAAGGATGGAAGTAAGCCAAGCACAACTGAAATAATCATTGCAGCAGTAATTGCAATCTTGCTTTTAATAGTTGGAATAAGCACCGAAACAGAGGCGCTTTGTGGCTCAGTAAAGAACATCATGATTATCACGCGAATATAGAAGAAGGCGGCAATTGCACTTGAAAGTACACCAACTACTACAACACCAATATTTCCAGATTGGTAAGCAGCTGAAAATATTGCGAACTTTCCAACAAATCCGCCAGTCAATGGGATTCCGGCAAAAGTTAGAAGTAAGAAGGCAAAGGCCGATGCAATTAATGGCGAACGCTTTCCTAACCCAACCCATTGATTTAAATCTGTAACTTCACCTGCAGAGTCGCGGATCAAAGAGATAATTCCAAATGCGGCAATTGTCGCGATGCCGTAGGCAAATAGATAAAACAATGATGCCGCTAATCCATCTTTATTTAGTGCAACCAAGCCAGTCATTAAAAATCCAGCATGGGCAATTGATGAGTAAGCCAACATACGTTTGATATCTCGTTGCGCAATTGCAACAACTGAACCAAAAACCATAGTAATAACGGCGATTGCGGTAATGATTGGGCGCCATTCAGAGTACGCACCAGATAAGCCAACATAGAAAATTCTTAGGATTGCACCGAAGGCAGCAACCTTTGTGCAAGCTGCCATAAAACCAGTAATCGGAGTTGGTGCTCCTTGATAAACATCTGGTGTCCAAGCATGAAATGGCACCGCACTAATTTTGAACAGTAGACCAACCGCTACAAAAACTATTCCTAACAACATGAATACATCATTGGCAGCACTTGCTGAAATTGCATCTGCAATTCCGGCAATTGAAACTGTGCCTGAGAAGCCATATAGGAAAGCTGCGCCAAATAAGAAGAAAGCCGATGAGTAAGCGCCTAATAAAAAGTATTTAAGGGCTGCTTCTTGGGAAAGCAATCTGCGGCGACGAGACAATCCAGCTAATAGGTAAAGTGGCAAGGAAAATACTTCAAGTGCTACAAATAAAGTAATTAAGTCACTTGCAACTGTAAACAACATCATGCCGGCAACGGCAAATAAAAATAATGGAAATATTTCAGTTTGTTGATCGCCAGTTTGAATTGCTTCGGCCTCTTCTGCAGATCCTGGAACAGCAGATGCTTTTGAAACGAAATTCTCCTGATCGGCTACTAACAAAACTGCGATAATTGCAAGGAATACGATTGTGCCTTGCAGAAAAATTCCAGCTTTATCAATTACAACGGAGCCAATGGCGGCAGTAGTTGATGATTTATCGCGAATGCCCCAGAGTTGGAATAACGATAAAAACAAGGCACCCAAGGTGATTGTTAGCTGAATTGCTGCTCTGTGTGTTCTACCAACAAAGGCCTCAACTAATACTGCAATTAATGCTCCGCCTAACACAATCAGCATCGGTGCAAGTAATGCGTAATTTAAAACTGGTGCGGTCAACATTACTTACCTACCTTTGCAACTGGATCAGTAAAGCCAGCCTTAGTTACAACATGTTCAGCAGTTGGATTTATTAAATCTAAAACTGGTTTTGGATAAAAGCCCATAACCACAATAATGGCAATTACCGGCGCGATTGCGATTTTTTCCTTCAAACTTAAATCAGTTAGTGATTCATTGCCAGCTGTCGTTGGACCATGTAATGCTTTTTGAATTGGAATTAAAATATAAAGTGCAGCTAGCACGATTCCTAATGTGCCAATAATCGCAGCAACTGGATATCGAGTATATGTTCCAACCAATACTAAGAATTCACTAACAAAACTTGATAAACCAGGTAGTGCTAGCGATGACATTCCGGCAATAAAGAATGTCCATGCCATAACTGGTGTTACACGTTGCAAACCACCAAAATCAGAGATAGTTGAAGATTTACGTCGCATAATCATCCAACCTGCAATTAAAAATAAGGCAGCTGTTGAAAAACCATGATTGACCATATAAAGCGTTGCACCGGACATGCCTTGAGTGGTCATCGCAAAGATTCCCATGGTGATAAATCCGAAGTGTGAGATCGATGTAAAGGCGATCAGGCCTTTGATATCGCGTTGACCAATTGCCATGAAAGCACCATACAAAATTGAAATTACTGCAAGTGTAATAATTAAAGGTGTAAATGTTTTGCTGGCATCTGGGAACAAAGCGATACAGAATCGAATCATTCCGTAAGTTCCAACTTTATCTAGAACTCCAAGAAGTAAGACAGATGTGCCAGGAGTGGCAGCTTTTGCTGCATCTGGTAGCCAAGTGTGGAATGGCACAAGCGGTGCTTTAATCGCAAATGCAATAAAGAAACCTAAGAACAAAAGATTTTCAGTAGTGTCATCAATTTGCAGTGTTGCTAATTGAGTCAAATCAAATGTTGCACCAATTTGATTACCAGCAATTACATAAATACCAATTATTGAAGCAAGCATTAGTAAGCCACCAAATAAACTGTAAAGCAAGAACTTAACTGCAGCTGCAGATTTTTCGCCAGAACCAAATCCACCAATTAAGAAATAGACCGGTATCAACATCGCTTCGAAAAATACGTAGAATAAAAATAAATCAGTTGCAGCAAATACTCCGATCATCATGGTTTCAAGTATTAAAATCAAGATATAGAAAACTTTGCTTGACCATCTTCCGGAATCTGATTCATGCCATGTAGCTAATACAACAATTGGTACCAAAATTGTTGAAAGTAAAATTAGAACAAGTGAAATACCATCAATACCCACAGCAAAATTAATATTAAAGGCAGAGATCCATTTATTACTTTGCACAAATTGGAAACCGGTTTGGGTTTTATCAAATCCAGTTGCTAAAAAGATGGAGGCAATTGCCACGATAGATGTGATTGCCAGTGCTACGCGTTTAATTAATTCGTTATTTCCTTTAGGGAGCAAGGCAATTACCAGCACGCCAACAAGTGGCAGTAATCCAATAGTGGTTAGTAGATTCATGATGTGGTCAACCAAACTGTAATTAGTAGTGAAAGAACTCCTAGAATCATCATGAGTGCATAACTTCGTACATATCCATTTTGTAATTTACGCATTGTTTGTCCAGCCCCAACAGAGATTGAACCCACAAGTCGAACCAAGCCATCAATTACTAAGTAATCGATATTAAGTAAATTCTTAACCAAGCCTTGTCCAGGTCGCATAAATACTGATTCGTTAAAATCATCTTGGAAAAGATCACGACGTGCTGCGCGAGTAAGAAGATTTACCTTTACTGGTGCCTCAGCTGCTAATTCACCGCGATATTTGAAATATGCAATTGATACACCAACTAGAACAGCAAATACCGCCATACTAGAAACAACAATTGGTTTTAAGAACTCTTCTAAATGTTGTTCACCGGCTGGATTAACAATTGGTTTTAACCAATTAACCAATGAATCTCCACGAGAGAATAAATATCCAGATGCTATTGAACCTATTGATAACAAAGAGATTGGAATCAACATCAAAGCAGGACTTTCATGTGGTTCATCTTTATGTCCCCAACGTTCATTTCCGAAGAAGGTCATGATTACAACGCGAGACATATAAAAAGCGGTAAGGGCTGCGCCAAGTAATGTGGCTGCTCCCAACAGAACTCCTTTAACGCCACCAGCATTAAATGCGGTTTCTATAATTTTGTCCTTTGAATAAAAACCAGCAAATGGTGGAACGCCAATAATTGCTAAGTAACCCAACCCGAAAGTTACAAAGGTAAATGGCATGAACTTTCCGATACCACCGTACTTGCGCATATTTACTTCATCTTTCATGCCGTGCATTACTGATCCTGCACCTAAGAACATGCTCGCTTTAAAGAAACCATGAGTTAGTAAGTGCATGATTGCAAATGCGTAACCAATTGGTCCTAAACCAGTTGCCAAAATCATGTATCCAATTTGTGACATGGTTGATGCTGCAAGTGCCTTCTTAATATCATCTTTTGCAGTTCCGATAACGGCGCCAAATAGCAATGTTATTAAGCCAATAATTATCACCATTAATTGCGCAATTGGTGCAACATCAAAAATAAAGTTAGAGCGCGTAATCAAATACACGCCAGCTGTAACCATGGTTGCTGCGTGAATTAATGCTGAAACTGGAGTTGGACCAGCCATCGCATCACCTAACCAAGATTGCAATGGGAATTGTGCAGATTTTCCGCAAGCTGCCAGCAATAACATTAAGCCAATTGCCGTCATGGCAGATGTAGATGCATGATCTGCATGTTCTTCAATTCCTTTAAATGTGACATCACCAAATGTGGCAAATGCGATCATGATGGCAAGTGATAAACCAATATCGCCTACTCGGTTGGCAACAAAAGCTTTTTTCGCAGCAGTTGCATAAGCAGGTTTTTGATTCCAGAATCCAATTAATAGGTATGAGGCAAGACCTACGCCTTCCCAGCCAACATATAGATTCAGATAAGAATCACCTAAAACTAATAACAACATCGCGGCGATAAATAGGTTCAAGTAAGCAAAGAATCTTCTGCGGTCTAGATCGTGTGACATGTAAGCAATTGAATAAACATGGATCAATGTGCCAACTCCAGTAATCAACAGAACAAAGCAAATTGAAAGCTGATCAAGCAAAAGTGATGCATCAACATGGAAATCGCCAACTGCAATCCAGGTAAAGACTTTTTGGGTAACTGGTCGAGCTAAAACATCTCGGCCTTGCATGGCAAAGAATTCAACTGCACCAATTGCAAATGCTGATGCGGACACGGTGGTTGCCAATAAATGTCCCCACTTATTTGCACGCTTTCCGAGTAGCAATAACAGCGCTGAGCTAAATAGTGGAAGCGCAATTAACCAGACTAAGTTATTTGATGTTGTCATGATTATCGCTTCAACAAACTTGCATCATCAACTGATGCTGAACGGCGTGATCGATAAATAGTCACGATGATTGCTAAACCAACTACAACTTCACAAGCTGCAACTACCATAGTAAAGAATGCAACAACTTGTCCTTCTAGATTTCCATTAATTCTGGCAAATGTCACAAAAGCTAAGTTGGCTGCGTTCAACATTAATTCAATACACATAAATACCACGATTGCATTTCTACGAACAACAACTCCAATAGCACCAATAGTGAACAAAATTGCAGAGAGGTATAAGTAATTAGCAATATTCATTACTTCTCCTCTTCCTGCTCGTGCTTCATCTCAAATTTCTTACTTTCGATCATGTCACCACGCGCCTCAAGAACTGCAGAGATTGATGTCGGCGCAGCTTTACCAGTTGGCAATAAAGCTGGAACATCAACTGCGTTATGTAATGCATAAACTCCAGAACCAGGTAATCCCGCCGCCTCGCCAAGAGATGGTTTACGGAATCGGGCAATCGATAAATCACGTTGTGCAAACTTTGATTTAGTGCGCTGACTATGTGCTAACACCATCGCACCTAATGCTGCAGTTATTAAGAGTGCAGATACAACCTCAAAAGCCCAAACATATTTTGTGAACAATTGCTCTGCTAATCCTTTTACATTTCCATCACGATTAGCACCTGCCAAACCATAAGCATCATGACCTAATGTGGCGCGACCAATTAATGAAGTAAGTAGACCGCCAATACCAATGGATGCCGTGATCGCAATCCAGCGAAGTCCGCGAATATTTTCAACTAGTGAATCACTAGATTCCACACCAACTAACATCAAAATAAATAGGAATAACATCATTACTGCGCCGGTATAAACCACAATCTGCACAATTCCTAAAAACAAAGCATCTTGCGCAATATAGAAAATTGCTAGTGAAATCATTACCCAAGCCAGTAACAAAGCTGAGTGAACAGCTTTCTTTACAAATAACATCCCTGCAGCAGCAAGAACTGAAATTGGTGCCAAAAACCAAAATAAAACAGATTCTGGAGTTTGTGTTGTACCAACCTCTAATGCCAAATTAATCATTCTTAATTACACCTTGCGATGGATGTGCGCTTGGAACTTCACCACGGTAATAATTTGCATCAGTTGTGTTTGGATACATTGGATGCGGAGGTGGCACCATGCCAGCACGTAGTGGTCCTAATAAATCCTCTTTTTCAAAGATCAATTTTCCGCGCGTATTGTCGGCAAGCTCATACTCATTTGTCATTGTTAATGCGCGAGTTGGACATGCTTCAATGCAAAGTCCGCAAAAAATACAACGCAAATAATTAATTTGATAAACCTTGCCATAGCGCTCACCTGGTGAAAATTGCTCACCTGGTTTGTTATCGGCACCTTCAACATAAATTGCATCTGCAGGACATGCCCAGGCACATAACTCGCAACCAATACATTTTTCTAAACCATCTGGGTGACGATTTAATTGATGACGACCATGAAACCTTGGCGCAGTTGGTTCTTTAACTTCAGGGTATTGAACAGTGTTTACTTTCTGAAACATGGTTCGGAAAGTTACCCAGAAACCAAGTAACTGCTTAAAGAATGTTGCCGGCTCATTATTTGTAATTGGTGCCTTAGATTCATTAGCTTTTTCTAAGCCATTCTCATTAGAACGAGGCATTAACTCATCAGCCATTTAATTGCTCCGCTCTATCTTTGGAATTAGGAATTTCTGGAACTGGAAAATTAGGTGCTGCAGAATCCTTAACAATCGCAGCTTCTTGCAATTGCTTCTTAGATTTCTCCATAAAGGTAGTGACAATGAAGTAGATAAGAACTACTGCAAAAGTAAATGACATGATTGCGAATCGAGAAGAGCCTTGTTGTGACATTACTCGAAGAGTTGAAACCACCAAGATCCAAGCAAGTGATACTGGTATTAATACTTTCCAGCCAAATTGCATGAACTGGTCATAACGAAGTCTTGGTAAAGTTCCACGGAGCCAAACAAAGATAAAGAAGAAGAGAAGTACTTTGGCGAAGAACCAAACAACTGTGAACCAACCACCAAGCCACTGTTCTGTAAAACCTAATCCGGGAAGTGCGTGGTATCCACCCAAGAATAAGGTGGTGGCTAGCGCTGAAACTGCAATGATATTTACATACTCAGCTAAGAAAAATAATGCGAACTTTAATGATGAGTATTCAGTATGGAATCCACCAACTAATTCACCTTCAGCTTCAGCTAAATCAAATGGTGCTCGGTTTGTTTCGCCCACCATAGATATTGCATAAATTACAAAGGATGGGAAGAGAATTACGGCGTACCACCATTGATTTTGTGCTTCCACAATTTCAGAAGTAGACATTGAACCGGAGTAAATAAAGACGGCAACTAAAGAAAGTCCCATGGCAACTTCATAAGAAATAACTTGTGCAGAAGAGCGCAAGCCACCAAGTAAAGGATAGGTAGAGCCAGATGACCAACCCGCTAAGACAATTCCGTAAACTCCAACAGATGCAATTGCTAATACATAAAGCACGCCAACTGGCAGATCGGTTAATTGCATTGCTGTTTTGTGTCCAAAGAAATTAACTTCACCAGATAATGGAATAACTGCAAAGGACATAAAGCAGGCAGTAACGCTAATAATTGGCGCAATTACAAAGACAATTCGGTCAGCTGCTTTTGGAATTAAATCCTCTTTTAGTGCCAGCTTCACGCCATCGACTAAACCTTGTAATAAACCAAACTTTCCAACTCGGTTGGGTCCAAGGCGCATTTGCATACGTGCCACAATTCGGCGCTCTCCCCAAACAGCCATGATGGTAAGAACTACGCATACTGCAAAAATAATTACACCTTTAAGAGCGATGATCCAACCTGGATCTTGAGCAATTAACTCTGCATTTGTCATGCTTTGCTCACTTTCACTATTGAATTACCTACAGTACCTAGAACCTTAATTAATTGGCTGTTTGTAGAGTTGCGTGGCAACCAAATTGCTGAGTTATCAATATCTGCAATTGTGCAAGGTAACGTAACTGCGCCATAGGTATTTGAAACTCTAATTAATTCACCATCTTTTACTGAAAGTGCAGATGCACGAGATTGTGAAATAACCGCTGTTGTAGCTCTGGCTGTGCCAGCTAAGTTATCTTCCCCTTCTTGCAAAGAACCTTTATCAAGCAAGTTACGCCATGAAGAAATAATTGCTTCATCTGCGCCAACATTTAATGAGGATCCTGTACCAGTACTTTTCATACTTGGCTTTGCGCCATCCCAATTTCCAATTGCTTCAAACTCTTTACGCGCTGCACTAACAGTAGGCAAATTAATTGGTTTTCCAATTTCATCAGCCAACATAGAAAGAATTCTGACATCGCTTCGATTTAATGACTCAACTGCTGAATCAAACTTTCTAGACTTTCCTTGCCAATCCATAAAGGAGCCGCTTTTTTCTACAACGGCAGCAACTGGCAACACAACTTGTGCAATATCGGTGATATCACTTTCGCGAATTTCTAAGGAGACTACAAACTTCTTTGAAAGTGAAAGTTTGGCCTCAGCAGAGATGTCAAAAGGATCTACGCCACCAATTAATACTGCATTCGTTCCACTACCAATAATTTCATTTGTGGTTAATCCAGTTTCAGTTGGAAGTGCACTAGCACCCCATGCTGCTGCAACATCTACGCGTGCTGTTGCATCTGAAACTAATCTGCCACCAGGTAATAAGTTTGCAACCGCGCCAGCTGCAATGGCTCCGGTATCACCAGCACGGCGAGGTACATAACCAAGTTTGGCGGCTGACTTATTTACTAATTCAAGTGCTGCTGAAAGTGCGCCAGGAGTTTCACTTAAACGCTCACCAATTAACACAACAGATTTTCCAGTTAAGCCATTAATTGCAGAAATTGCTGCAACTTCATTGCCTGGAACCATCTTGATAACAGTTGCATTTAATTTTTCGCTGCCACGACTTGTGTATGGCGTTAGTGTTGAAACTTTTAATGCACGCTTTCGTACTTGCTTATAAATACGAAGAAAAACTATTGGTGATTCATCCTCGGGTTCGAAAGCAAGTAAGACGACTTGATCTGCATTATCAATATCTTTATATGTTGCAGTTGAATTTGCAGCTGCAAAAAATTCCAACTCTTCCGCTGAGTTAATTCGTGATCTAAAATCAATATTGTTGGTACCTAGTGCAACACGAGCAAATTTGCTGTAACCATATGCATCTTCAACAGTTGAACGTCCACCAACTAATACGCCAACCTTTGCATTAGTTAATCCTTTTGCTGCAGCAGCAAGTGCCTCTGGCCATGATGCTTCTTCAAGTTGGCCCGCAGCATTTCTAATCATTGGTGTTGAAATTCGATTCTTAACCTCGTACTTAAATGCCCAACGACCTTTATCGCAATTCCACTCTTCATTCGCAGTTGCATCTTCACCGGCTAATCTGCGCAATGTTTTGCCACGGCGAACATCGGTGCGCATTGCACAACCTGATGCGCAGTGTTCGCAAGCAGAATCATTTGAAACCAAATCAAAAGGTCGGGCGCGGAAGCGGTATGAAGTTCCAGTTAATGCACCAACTGGACAAATCTGTACTGTGTTTCCAGAGTAGTAAGAGTTAAATGGTTCATCTTCATAAATTCCAACTTGTTGCAATGCGCCACGTTCATTTAATGTAATAAATGGATCACCAGCAATTTGTTCAGAGAATCGTGTGCAACGTGCGCATAAGACGCAACGTTCACGATCTAATAAAACCTGAGATGAAATTGCAACTGGTTTTTCAAAAGTTCGTTTTACACCCTCATAGCGAGATGTTTCACGACCATTAGACATTGCTTGATTTTGTAATGGACATTCACCACCTTTATCGCAAACTGGGCAATCAAGTGGGTGGTTGATTAACAACAACTCCATGATTCCTTTTTGCGCTTTGTCGGCAACTGGTGAAGTTAATTGCGTTTTTACAACCATCCCATTTTCAACTGGAATTGTGCAAGATGCTTGAGGTTTCGGAAATGCGCGACCATTGATTTCGATATCAACTAAACATTGACGACAAGCACCAGCTGGATCTAACAATGGATGATCACAAAAACGTGGAATTTGAATTCCTAATTTCTCAGCCGCGCGAATAACTAATGTTCCTTTTGGCACCGTTACTTCAAAGCCATCAATAACACAGGTAATCATTTCCACTGTAACTTCAGTACTCACTTAACACCTGCATTTTCAAATAAAGTTGAAGCTGCTGGATCAAATGGACAGCCACCTTGAGATAAGTGATCTAAATACTCTTGGCGGAAATATTTAAGTGAGGAAATGATTGGACTTGCTGCACCATCAGCAAGTGCGCAGAATGATCGACCCATGATGTTGTCGCAAAGATCTAATAATTTATCTAGATCTGCTTCTGTGCCACGGCCGGCCTCTAAATCTTTTAGTGCTTGAACCAACCACCAGGTACCTTCGCGACAAGGTGTGCACTTACCGCAAGATTCATGTTTATAAAACTCAGTCCAACGTAAAACAGCGCGAACAACACAAGTAGTTTCATCAAAAATTTGTAATGCTTTTGTGCCAAGCATTGAACCTGCTGCAGATACGCCTTCGTAATCCAGTGCCACATCTAAATGTTGATCGGTAAAGATTGGTGTAGATGAACCACCTGGTGTCCAAAACTTAAGTTTGTGACCTTTGCGTATCCCGCCAGATAATTCAAGTAATTCACGAAGTGTGATGCCAAGTGGTGCTTCAAATTGTCCAGGATTATTTACGTGACCAGATAATGAGTAAAGAGTAAAACCCTTGCTCTTCTCTGTGCCCATGCCACCAAACCAAGCAACACCATTATTAATAATCGCTGGTACTGATGCGATTGATTCCACATTGTTAACCACAGTTGGCTTTGCATATAAACCAGCAATAGCTGGGAATGGTGGACGCAATCTTGGTTGGCCACGGAATCCTTCTAATGAATCAAGTAAGGCGGTTTCTTCACCACAGATATATGCACCAGCGCCAACATGTAAAACTAATTCCAAATCAAAACCTTTTCCTAAAATGTTTTTACCAAGTAAGCCGGCGGCGTATGCATCGGTAATTGCTTGTTGCACTCGACGAACTACATGAGTTACTTCTCCGCGAATATAAATAAAGGCATAGTTAGCGCGAATTGCGTATGAACCAATAATTATTCCTTCAACTAATACATGTGGATTAGCCAGCAATAACGGCATATCTTTACAAGTACCTGGCTCTGATTCATCAGCATTTACCACCATGTAATGTTCTTTGTTATCACCTTGTGGAATAAATCCCCATTTGCTACCAGTTGGAAAACCTGCGCCACCGCGACCACGTAAACCTGAATCTTTCACCATTTGAATTACTTCATCAGGTTGCATTGCTAATGCTTTAGCAACAGCTGTGTAACCACCATTGCGCTTATATGCCGCAATTGTGAATGAATCTGGTTCATCCCAATGCGCAGAAAGAACAGGCGTTAACTTTGTCATTAGTTGCCACCCTTTGCTTTCTTTAAACCAAGCAGAGTTGGTGCGCCAGCTTGCACGCCTTCATTAGCAAGCCCATCTGAAATTCCGGCAAGAACTGCAGAGTTTTGTTTCCAAGTACGCAGCGTTTTTGGACCGCGAGTTGGTGCTGGTGGATTTCCGGCACGTGCGCCATCTACTAAATCTTTTACAGATTGCACAGTCTGATTATCGTAAAACTCCCAGTTCACCATTACGACAGGTGCGTAATCACAAGCGGCATTACATTCAATATGTTCTACAGAAACTTTGCCATCTTTTGTAACGCCATCATTTTCAATATCTAAATGCTCTTTAATTGATGCAAATATCGCATCTCCGCCCATAACCGCACACAATGTATTGGTACAAATTCCAACGTGGTACTCACCTACTGGCTTTGATTTATATTGTGTATAAAAAGTGGAAACAGCAGTTACTTCAGCGGTAGCTAACTCTAGTTTTTCAGCAATAACTTCAATGCCTTCATTTGTTACATAACCATCGATTGATTGCACAAAGTGCAACAACGGCATGATCGCCGAACGCTTGCGTGGATATCGGGCGATAATTGAATCCATTACTGAGGTTTGTTCTGTGGTAAATGCCATTAGCGATCAACTCCACCCATAACAGGATCAATTGATGCAACAGCAGCAATTACATCGGCAATCTGGCTGCCATCACACATCGCTGCAGTTGATTGCAAATTATTAAATGAAGGTTCCCGGAAGTGAACGCGATAAGGACGAGTTCCACCATCAGAAACTAAATGTACGCCAAGTTCACCGCGTGGTGATTCAACAGTTGTATAAACCTGTCCCGCAGGCACGCGGAAACCTTCGGTAACTAATTTAAAGTGGTGAATTAGTGACTCCATTGATTCACCCATAATTTCGCGGATGTGATTTAGTGAGTTGCCCATTCCATCGCCACCGATTGCAAGTTGTGATGGCCAAGCAATTTTCTTATCTGCGACCATTACTGGTTGACCTTCTAATTTTTCTAATTTAGCAACGCACTGTTCAATGATTCGAAGTGATTGCTCTAGCTCTTGCATACGAATTAAGAACCGGCCATAAACATCGCAAGTATCTGTAGTTGGAATATCAAATTGATAATCTTCATAACCACAATATGGTTGCGCCTTACGAAGATCCCATGGCAATCCAGTTGAACGTAACACTGGACCAGTTATGCCAAGTGTTGTGCAACCAGCTAAATCTAGGTAGCCAATACCTTGGGTGCGCTTCATCCAAATTGAGTTACCAACTAATAATTTCTCATTATCTTTGAAATTCTTACGTAACTCTTTAACGGTCTCACGAATCTTTGTGAGTGCACCAGCTGGAAGATCTTGCGCAACGCCACCTGGACGCACATACGCCATATTCATACGTAAGCCAGCAACTAATTCAAATACATCTAAAACTTTCTCACGTTCGCGGAAGGCAAAGATCATTGGTGATAACGCACCTAGTTCTAGTGCGCCAGTTCCAAGTGCCACCATGTGTGATGAGATTCGATTGAACTCCATCATCATTACGCGAATTA
>CAEZXU010000005.1_pt1 | contig 24113 bp, 23 predicted proteins | sample 7265331 | NCBI WGS metagenome assembly CAEZXU01 (sample SAMEA6813916, study PRJEB35770) | uncultured Actinomycetes bacterium | biome: Freshwater; feature: Freshwater reservoir; material: water | place: Czech Republic | collected 2017-04-14 | depth 30m m | reverse complement strand
GCTCGATACCAAAGGGATGCGCTATCTAGCAACAACAAACTCATACCGCAGCTCCTGCGTAAACAACTACCCCGCGATCAATCTTTACTAGTGCCGAATCGATGAGTGGCTCTAACTCTTTAATTGCTCCGCGTAATTGCCTTAATAAATCAACGATCTGTTTCATGTTTCTCACAAAATCTCCAACAGTCAGATCATCATCCTTTAATACTGAGGTTAACGAATGACCACTTGCCCATCTTTGCGCTGGCCAACAGAATCCAAAATCAGGTGCCCGCATCGGCTCTAGATTATGCTCGTTTTCTAGATTATAAATTTTGCCGTAAATCTTAGATATTTTCCCAAGGGCAACGCCTACATCACCTCTTGGAACCTTCGAACTTTCCTCACTTCTTGATTCGTAAACAAAGCAAGAGATTACGGTAACCAAATCTACCGCTGACAATTGTTCAAATACACCTTCTCTAATTGATTCAGATATCAGTAGATCTGTCTCTCCGTAAATCTTTGCCAACATCCGACCCGCCTCGGAAATTTCACCTTTTTTTATATAGCCAAGATCATCCAAAATTATCTTTATACGATCAAAACGCTTGGCAATAACATTAGTGCGTGAATTAATTCGCTCGCTCAAGCCATCTATCTCTCGTTGTAATCGCTGGGCTCGTTCGGAAAACCTGGCATGATTTTCTCTATCCGGACAAGCATGAGATGGATGATTTTTTAAACGTTTACGAATAGAGGCTATCTCTTCTTCGGCATCAACACGTCTTCTTCGATCTCGTTTGGAAATTACTTCAAGTTTTTTAATATCAGCCCGCATTTGAGAATAATCTACAAAATCACCTAAATGGCAGGCACTTTCAACAAATAATTCATCCCGAGCTTTTTCATTTTTTCTTATTTGCTTTGCCAGCCCTACTACAGCTTTATCAGCTTGAAATTGCGCAAGTGAGGATTCAAGTGATGACCGAGCTTTCTCAGAACCAAATTGAGAAATCAAATTCACGCTCATGTTGTAGGTTGGTTTGAAAGAACTTTTTAATGGATAGGTTCTAGTTGAAGCTAGGCCACCAACAGAGTTTGAATCTAGATCGTTATTCCACAAAATAACTGCGTTACCTTCAATATCTATTCCACGTCGACCAGCTCTACCTGTAAGTTGGGTGTACTCACCAGCTGAAATAGCAACATGTCCTTCACCATTCCATTTTGATAATTTTTCAAGTACTACTGTTCTAGCTGGCATATTAATTCCAAGGGCTAATGTTTCAGTTGCAAAAATAGCTTTAACTAAACCTCTTTGGAATAACTCCTCCACGGTTGTTTTGAATGCAGGCAGTAATCCGGCGTGATGTGAAGCAATGCCTCGCTCCAATCCTTCAAACCATTCGTAGTAACCTAAAACAACAAGATCTTCCTGAGCTAGATTGCCAATATTTCTCGCAACAATTGCTCTGATAATTTCGCGATCTTTCTCATTAGTTAACCTGATTCCAGATTGCAAGCATTGCTTAACTGCTGCATCGCACGCTTTACGTGAGAAAATAAAGGTAATTGCTGGCAACATGCCTTCGCGATTTAGTTTCTCGATAATCTCCGCTCGACTTAATACCTTTGGTCCTTTTGGTTTATCGCGCCAATTGCCTCTTACCTGTTTATATGTATCACGTTCTAATTTTGTTAACTCCGGACTTAACTTCATATTCTCATCAAATAGATCAATTAATCGATTTCCAAAAAGAACATGCTGATATAAGGGAACCGGTCTAATTTCCGAAACTATGATTTCGGTATCTCCTCTTACCGTTTGTAACCACTCCCCGAACTCTTCAGCATTAGAAACAGTTGCTGATAATGAGACTACTTGCACAGAATCGGGCAGATGAATCAATATTTCTTCCCAAACTGCGCCTCTAAATTTATCTGCCAAATAGTGAACTTCATCCATCACTACATATTTCAATCGGGAAATGGTGGAAGAATTTGAATAAATCATATTTCGAAGAACTTCCGTGGTCATTACTACTATTTCAGCTTCGGAGTTAATTGATGTATCTCCAGTTAGCAAACCGACTTTAGATTCGCCGTAGCGTGCAACTAACTCAGAAAATTTCTGATTTGATAGAGCTTTAATTGGAGTTGTGTAGAAACATTTAGTCTTGGATTGAATAGCAAGTTCAACTGCGAATTCTCCAACAATTGTTTTCCCGGCTCCGGTCGGCGCCGCTACCAGTACACCCTTGCCATTTTCAAGTGCATTACAACCTGAAATTTGAAATTCATCTAATGGGAATGGAAATGAAGCAGCAAATGCCAGAGTTTTCGGAAAAGCATTGCGTTTTTTATGCAACGCAAAACTTTCAGCCGGTGAAAGATTCATTTACAAATCCAACTATTTAACGCTCCAGGAATAACGGAAATATCTATTGGTAAATTTCCAACATATTCACCATCTGCATAAGCCGCCGTTTTAGCATTAATCGAGAATTGAACTGCGGTTATAACGTGCACCGCAGGATGCTTAACATGCGTGCCAAAGAAAACTCTAGGAAAAATACTTAGTAAAGTAATTTTAGAAACCGGCTCTACCCAGATTAAATCCAATTTTGCATCTGTATAAGAAGCATCAGGCAAAATCCGCATACCACCGCCATAAGTAGATCCATTTGCAACCGCTACCAACATGGCTGGTGTAGATAGTTTCTCTGCCGCAAATTTTATTTCATAATCAATGGACTTAAACCTAGTTAAAATGGAAAGCATTGCCAACGTATATTTGATTCTACCTCTAGGCCACTTAATATTGTTTGCAACCTTGTTCACAGAAGCGTCAAAACCAGAACTGAGCACCTGCACATACCATCTATGGTTTGCGCCTGCTTTCGCTAAAGCGGCATCTAGTGCAATTTCATTATCAGCTTTCATTGATTTGTAAATATCAACAACCCTTTTGTTGTGCGTGCCTATGCTTCTAGCAAAATCATTTCCAGTACCACACGGAATAACGGAGAATTTTATTGAAGTTGCACATACGTGTTGTAAACAAAGTGAGACCAAACCATCGCCCCCAAAGGCGATTACCGCATCAATATCACCTCGTTTTAATTGATATTCGATAGATTTTTCAGTCTTATCTGCATTTGATTCATCAATAATTAAATATTTGACGCCATCTTTATTACATAGGCTGATAAATTCTTGGCATCGAAGATTCGCTCTTCCTTTTCCGGAAGAACGATTCAAAACTAATAACCACATCAGATACTTTCTACATCATCTATGCTAGAAGTGCCCAAATCATCCTCGTTCGCACCCTTTTTACGTTTCTTATCCAACAAGATGGCAATTAAACCCGCTGTGAAATACAAAATACATAAAGGAATTGCTAGTAAAGTCATTGTTATTGGATCCGGTGTGGGTGTGAAAGCGGCGGTGAATAAAAAGATTAAGAAGACAGCAATCCGCCAAGGTTTGAGTATGGATTTTCCTGATAACACACCAACAACATTTAGTAGTAGAAGGACTAATGGCAATACAAAGGCGATACCAAAAAGCAAAATTAATCGCATCACGAAATCTAGGTACTCATCAAACCTAATTAAATTCCCTAGATCATTTGGAGTGAATCCCAGTAAAACATTAACTGCATGAGGCAGTAAAATATAGGCGGTGAAAGATCCCGATAAAAACAATGGCGTTGCAACTAAAACAAAAACAATAGCTAATCGTTTCTCCCGTTTATGTAAGGCGGGTGTAATAAAGGCCCAGAACTGATACAACCAAAATGGGGCTGCCAAAATTAGCCCGGTGATAAAAGCTATTTTTAGATGCAAATTAAAGGGACCAATCAATCCATTTATATACAAATCACCACAATGATTAAGTTCATTACTGGTGGCAGCTTTTAGATCACAAAATGGTTTGGTTAATTCCTGAATAATCTCGTCATAGAAAATCCAACCAATTACTGAAAGTATTGCAATCGCAAAAAGGGATTTTAAGAATCGATTTCTAAATTCACGCACATGATCCATTAATGGCATAGCACCACCGCGGATCTTGCCCACTTTTACCTATTAATTGTCAGAGGAAGGCTTATTATCTTTATCAGATTTACCATCCTCTTTATTTAATTCCTTCATTTCACTCTTAAAAATACGTAGAGATCGACCTAGGGATCGAGCCGAATCCGGTAGACGCTTAGAGCCAAACAAAACAACCACAACTATGAGTAAAACCAATATATGCCAAGGACGATCAAGATTCATATGGGTATCCTAGCCTGCCTAATATCAATTGTTAGAACTATCAGCGTATAAATCTACTATTTTTCCGGCTCGATCTATTAAGTCATCAGCCAAATCTTGGGGCTTAATCACCGTAACCTCAGCTCTGTTACTTAGCAACAACCGGAATAGCCATTCTCTATTGCTCACCAAACCCTTTGCGTTGAATCCAGTTTTTGTCTTAGTAACTTCATTAAAAATCGAGCTATATTTCTCAATGAACAATTCATTTGTACTTTCAATTTCAAATTCAATTGTCTGAATAAAAATCGGATTCTCCCCTGTTTTGTAAACGCCTGAGATCAACCGGATATCAGTTATCAAATCGATTCGGAAAACCCGCAAGCCATTATTATTTAGATCAAATGCTGATAAGTAATAGATTCCCCCTGAAGTGTATATTCGAATTGGGCTAACGGTTCTATTCGTAAATTCATCTTTTGATAACGACTTATAAGAAAATTCGATATTGCTTTTTGCGGTGATGGCGTGAATTACCGCGTCATAATGTGTTGGCTTATTACTCAAACTTAATTCGATCTGTGATGTAGCTTTAAATTTTGAACTTAGTTTCTCAATTAATTTACTTATTCGATCCTTAGATTCAATATTTTCAGCAAGATTTGAAAGCAGTTGTAATCCGAGGGAAACTATAACCGCCTCTGTCTCGGTGAATTTACGTGGTTTATCCAGAACCTGCGCGTCAACCACGGTAACAATGCCGTCTTCGAATGAAAGATCAATTAATTCATATGGCGTGTAACCTGGCAAGCCACACATAAAGATTACTTCTAAATCGGAAATTATCTGTTTACTTGAGGTTTCAAATTTATTTGCAAGTTGCTCAACTGAATTTCCAGGATTTTCTAGAATGTATGGAATTAGATCTAACGCTCGAACCGCTCTGGTAATCGCTGAATCAGCCATTTGAACTCCTACTTAATTGTGAGATAACTTCATTTTTGATCTCTATTGGTGATACCACGATTACATCCGTGCCAAACCAGAGAATTTTTTTCACAAACTCTATTTTGTCCTCATAATCGATATTTAACGTATCCCATTCTGCATCAAAATTACTTACTGACCCTAATGATCTCAAAATATTTGCTTTTCCATTTCTTACGCGCAAAATGGCCGGTAACATATTTTCGCGATGATCATTAGGTAGATAATGATTAAGATTAAAATCTGAAGGCTTTTCAAAGGCATCTGTCTTATTTGATAAATCGATCTTTGATTCAAATCTCTTTAATTTGAAAATCTTTATTTCCGCCTGCTCACGTCCTATCAGATACCAATCACCATGCAAGCTTTTTAATCCATAAGGTTGCAAACTCCTCTGCTTATGGTGGTATTTAAAGCTGATTTCTCTTTTTTCAGAAATCGCTTCAATTAAAATGCTAATTTGATTGGAATCAAAAGAATCATTAATCATGGGTAAGGCTTCCTGACTAAAACCAATCTCACTGTCTATAGATGCAACTTTCATTAGCGCGTTATTTGAAATCGTTGATAAGGCAGACTCCTTCCAAATATTTGCTGCCATTGTCATAAAAAGAAGTTCCTCGCTAGAAAACTCATCAGCTTGAATCTGGATATCAGCACTTCTTATTCGGTATCCCTGTTCATCTTCAAATAACGGATCCAGCCCACCAACCTCTATGGGAATTCCCATATTTCTTAATTCATCCTTATCGCGCTCAAACATTCTCTCTTTAGTTTCTGCGCTACCTTCGTAACCTGCAATATTTGCAAATATTTCAGCCTTTGTGAGGTATTTAGTGGTGGAAAGCAAGCCAAGCGTCAGGTTTATCAAACGTTCGGTCTTCTCGGCGCTCATGGCCTTAGATTAACCACTTATTACAATTGGTAGGATTACCTGTGATGAAACAAAATACTTATATCAAGAAAATAATGATCTCAATGCTGTTAATTACAGTATTAACTGCATGCTCAACAGATGGAGGCGTTGAAAAGATGACTGGAGATAGTTCAACATCTATGGCATTGCCATCTGTTACAAATAACGCTGGGGCCGCCCCACAAATAGGCGCTCCGAGCGGAGAACCTTCCATTGATCTAGTCAAAAAAGATGTGATAGTTGGAACTGGTCAAACTGCAATCGCAACATCTACCTTAGAGGTGCACTACGTGCTTATGACTTGGAGCGACGGAAAAGTTGTCCAGTCCTCATGGGATTCCGGACAAACTGCAACATTTCCATTAAGTGGTGTGATTTCTGGATGGCAACAAGGAATTCCAGGAATGAAAGAAGGCGGAAGACGATTACTAGTGATTCCACCATCACTTGGATACGGTGCAACTGGATCTGGCCCAATCGCAGCAAATGAAACTTTAGTGTTTGTTGTAGATCTAGTTAAGGTTAGTTAAAGATTTATTCAGCGACGCCGTAGCTACCTTTTGAAGGTCTTCTACGGCGTTGTAATACCGAAACTCCTGGAGCCATGCGGCGGGCAATTGTTAGAAAACCTGTGTGACCAATCATTCTATGTTGTGGGCGAACCGCTAAACCTTCATGGTGCCATCCACGAACAATTGTTTCAGTGCTTTCAGGTTCAGTAAATAAATCACTTTCCTTTAATGCTTCTGCAAATTTAGAAAGCTGAGTTGTCGTAGCAACATAAGCGAGAATAACGCCACCAGGAACCAGTGCATCCGCAGCTGTTTGCACACACTCCCAAGGGGCAAGCATGTCGAGGATAACCCGATCCCACTCCGGTTTAAATTTTTGTTCTTGAAAAGCGCCAACAGTTAATTCCCAATTCTTTGGTTCATGACCAAAGTAATTGATTACATTACTTCTTGAAATTTGCGCAAAATCATCTCTAATTTCAATAGAGTGAACATAACCACTATCACCTACAGATCTAATCAAGGATAAAGACAATGCGCCAGAGCCGATACCAGATTCCAAAACTCGAACACCCGGTTTAATATCTGCAACGCCAACAATCATCGCGGCATCCTTAGGATAAATAATTGTCGCCCCTCTGGGCATTGATAAAACATAATCACCCAAAAGCGGACGAAAGGCTTGAAATTTTAAATCTCCGTTAGTTATAAAAATTGAACCTTCTGGTTTACCAACAATTTCATCATGCTTTAACCATCCTTTATGGGTGTGCCACTCCCCGCCAGGTATTAATGTGATGGAATAAAGTTTTCCTTTCGGATCGGTAAATTGAACACGATCACCATATACAAAATTGCGATCTATCATACGGTTGCATTTTTCAAGAATGGATACCAATCTAGGATCTTGCTTAAAGATAAATCTGATAAGGATCGGACAACCCTAAGGTTTTCATGAATTGGTAAATTCACCAAATGTGGGATTCCGATGACTTGGGCACCCGATGATAGGCCTGATGTAACTCCGGTGATTGAATCCTCGATTACTAAGCAATGATTAATTTCAACACCAATTTTTTCAGCAGCTAGTAGATATGGGTCCGGAGCCGGTTTGGAATTCTTAACATCATCACCAGATACCACCACATCAAATAGCTCTCGCGGCAATCTTTTAAGTACTGAGTTCATTAATTGTGAACCACTTGCGGTAACAAGGCCAATTTTAAGACCACTATTTCGACATTCATTTAATAATTCGAGTGCATTAGGAATTAGCTCCAGATCACTCTCCAATTTTTTCACCATTAACTTATCTAATTGTTCTCCAAAATAACCATCAGGTTTTGAATTTCCACATTTATCCTGCATCATTTTTTCAGTTTTTGCTCGTGGACCACCTAAACAATCGATTTGATCTTGCGCAGTCCACACACATCCAACCTGGGCCATAATTTCTACCTCAGCTTGTAACCAAAGTGGTTCTGAATCCACCAATGTGCCATCCATATCAAAAAAAATCGCACTCATGATGCGTTGAAGTACTTTGCTTCTGGATGATGAAGCACAATAGATGAAGTTGATTGTTCAGGATGAAGTTGAAACTCCTCTGACAATGAAACACCAATAGCTGAAGGCTCTAATAATTGCATCAATTGAATCTGCTGGGAAAGATCAGGGCAGGCAGGATAGCCAAATGAGTACCTTGAACCGCGGTAACCTTGATTTAAAATTTCATTGAAATCTGGATTATCTTCTTGAGCAAAACCCAACTCTTCCCTAGTGCGAGCATGCCACATCTCTGTTAATGCCTCTGTTAACTGGACAGATAACCCATGAAGCTCTAAATACTCTCTATATAAATTAGCTTTGAACAAATCCGAGATTGCATCACTTATTGATTGACCCATGGTGACGATCTGAAAAGAAACTACATCTATCTCCGCCGACTCCTTGCTTCTGAAAAAATCCGCCAAACAAAGTCGACGATCTCTACTTTGTCTTGGAAAACTAAATCTGACCCTTTCTTTACCGGCATTCTCACCTTCGTGATGCAAAATCACTAAATCATTATTTTCGCTGTAACAAGGAAAATATCCGTATGTAACTGCAGCATTCAACCAACTTTTAGATTGGACATCATTTAATAAAGATCTAAGTCTTGGTCTTCCTTCTTCATGTGCCATGATTTCAAAATCTTGCCCTTTCAAGCCCCACTGGCCTAGAAATAACGCTCTCTCATCAATCATTTGAGAGTAATCATTTAACGCAACACCTTTAATTACCTTGCTGCCAAAAAAAGGTGCTTTAGGAATTGTGTTGTCTAAAGCCACATCACTTCGAACAGTATCGACAACCCCACCGGAAGCAGATTTATTTCTAGGTGTAACGCGTTTTTTAAGTGGTGGTAGTTCAACACCTGGTACTCCTTTTTTAATCCCCATGAAAGTATCCATCAAGCGCAAACCTTCGAACGCATCCTTGGCATAGCGAACAGTTCCCGGATACATCTCAGCTAGATCTTGTTCGACAAATGATCTAGTTAATGCTGCCCCGCCGAGAACAACCGGCCATTTATCTGCCAATCCCCGCGTTTGCATTTCAATTAAGTTTTCCTTCATAATCACCGTTGATTTAACCAACAGGCCACTCATTCCAATAACATCTACATTATTTGACTCTGCTGCCTCAATTATTTGATTTATAGTTTGTTTAATCCCGATATTTACCGTCTCATATCCATTGTTAGACAAGATAATGTCCACCAAGTTCTTTCCAATATCGTGAACATCTCCCTTAACGGTAGCTAGGAGTATTTTTCCTCTGCCTTGATCATCTGTTTTCTCGATAAAGGGTTCTAATATTGCAACCGCCGATTTCATAACCTCCGCCGATTGCAAAACAAATGGTAATTGCATTTCCCCTTTGCCAAATAATTCACCAACAGTTTTCATTCCTGATAGTAAATAATCATTAATGATGGACAAGGCTGAAATTTCCTCTGACAAAGCTTGTTTAAGATCATCCTCTAGCCCTACCTTTTCGCCATCAATGATGCGCTTTTGCAGCCGCTCTGTTAACGGAAGCGCCGCCAAGTCCTTAGCTCTACTCTCCTTGCTTGAAGTTATTTCAACTCCAGAGAAAAGTTCAAGTAGTTTGTTTAAAGGATCGTAGGAAATCTCCCCATTTTCATCATAAGTTCTACGGTCGTAGATTAAATCAAGTGCGGTTATTAGTTGAATCTCATCGATTTTGTGGATCGGCATAATTTTTGATGGATGAACGATTGCTGAATCAAGCCCATTCTTAACAGCTTCGGCAAGAAATACTGAATTTAAAACAATTCTTGCCGCTGGATTTAATCCGAAGGAAATATTACTAACACCTAATGTAGTTTGCACATCAGGAAATTCCGCTTTTAGTTTCTTAATCGCTTCGATAGTTTCAATTCCATCACGTCTAGTTTCCTCTTGTCCGGTAGCAATTGGAAAAGTCAACATATCAATAATGATGTCTCCAACATTCATTGACCACTTATGCACTAAATCATTAATTAATCTGCGGGCAACTTTAAGCTTCCATTCACAATCGCGAGCTTGGCCATCTTCATCAATAGTTAATGCAATCACCGCAGCGCCGTGCTCTTTTACTAGCGGCATTATCTTGTTAAATCTGGAACTAACACCATCTCCATCCTCAAAATTGACGGAGTTGATAACGCAGCGACCACCTAACTGTTTTAAACCAGCTTCTATCACAGCAGGTTCAGTGGAATCTAAAACAATCGGTAATGTTGAAGCGGTAGAAAATCTATGAGCAAGTTCTGTCATGTCAGCAACACCATCTCGACCTACATAATCAACAGATAAATCAAGCATATGCGCGCCATCTCGAATTTGATCTCGGGCAATTTCTACACAACTTTGCCAATCATTATTTAATAATGCATCACGAAAAGCTTTTGAACCATTTGCATTGGTTTTTTCGCCAATCGCTAAATAAGTTTTATCTTGTCTAAATGGAACAAATTGGTAAAGAGATGAGGCTCCCTTTTCTTCACCCGCCTTGCGAGCTAAAACTTCTGTATTTTTTAACAATGACACAACTTCGCGTAAATGTTCTGGAGTTGTTCCGCAACATCCACCAATTAAATTGACTTTATAATCATCAACAAAATTCTTAAGAGATTTGGCTAATTCAATTGGTGTTAACGGATACCGAGCGCCATTACCCTCCAAAACTGGCAATCCAGCATTTGGCATTACTGATATTCCGATATCAGTATTTAAACTTAAAGTACGTAGATGCTCGCTCATTTCGGTAGGACCTGTTGCGCAATTTAAACCAATTAGATCTACTCCAAGCGGTTCTAATGCATTTAACGCAGCCCCTATTTCAGAACCCAAAAGCATTGTGCCATTGGTTTCAACAGTTACTTGAACAATTAGAACGATATCTTTTGCAGATTCGGCGATTGCAGACCTTGCCCCATTTACCGCCGCTTTAGCTTGCAATAAATCCTGTGTCGTTTCTACTAATAATGCATCAGATCCACCATCAATTAAACCCTTTGCACAAAGTTGATAAGCATCCTTAAGTTGATCATAAGTTGTGTGGCCTAGTGTCGGTAATTTTGTTCCTGGTCCCATCGATCCTAGAACCCATTTGGGTGAAGTAGCACTTGCATATTCATCTGCTACCTTGCGAGCAATCTCAGCACCAGAAAGAGCCAACTCATAAATTCGATCTTCAATTCCATATTCGGCTAAATTGGCAAAGTTTGCGCCAAAAGTATTTGTCTCGATCGCATCTACTCCAACATCTAAATATGCACGATGGACTGATTCGACGATATCGGGACGAGTTACATTCAAAATCTCATTGCAACCCTCATGATTTTGAAAATCAGCCATTGAAGGATCTTGCGCTTGCAGCATTGTTCCCATAGCCCCATCGGCTATTACAAGATGGCTTTTTAGATAATCACGCAATGAATTCACTTGGGGTACTTTACCTTAGGTTTATTTATTAATCTTAAGTAATGGTGCTTTAAAAAACTAAACCTAAAAGAGAATCCAGCGCCCTTGAGAGTTTGCCAGAATCATTTTTAAATGAAGTTGAATCATCCCCAGCTAAGGAGTTACGAGCCCAAGCAATTATGAGATCTGTGACAACTTGGGTTTGCAGATTATTAGATAACGCAGAGATGATCTCTTCAATTAATTCATCTACAGGGCAAACCTCCGATTTCGCCAGAGCCTTTCTAATGAGATCTACCTCTGAAACAGAATTTTGCAATAATCCAACATTCCATTCCCGATAGCTTTGGTAGTGATCTCTAATCAAAGCCCAACGAATAACAACTGGATCAACTCCTTGCTTTATTAAACGAGAAACAAACTCTAAATTTCCCTTTGATTTACTCATTTTTTCACCTTCATAGCCAACTAATCCGGTGTGGATATAAAACTTTGCAAAATCTCGCCCGGTAGCGGCCTTTATCAGTTGGGCACTCATAAAGTGATGCGGAAAGAGCAAATCATTTCCACCGCCTTGTAAATCAATTACATAATCTTCTTCATTGCGATCTAAGTAATCTAGAGCGATAGCAGTACATTCAACATGCCAACCAGGACGACCAAAACCAAAGGGGCTTTCCCAACCCGGTTCCTGATCTTTATTTTTTAACCACAAAATAGGATCAAGCGGATGAGCCTTGCCCTCTCTTGTTGGATCCCCGCCTCGCTGCGCAAAAATTTCAACAGCTTCAGCTTGCGGTATTGGTAGATCGCTTAAAAAATCCGAGGAAGCAAAGTAGAAATCACCTGAGATTTCATAAACATACCCTTTTCTTTGCAACATTTTTATGAATTCAATTACCAAATTGATTGAATCAGTAACTCTGACAAAATCATCTGGCGGTAAAATTTTCAAGGCGCACATATCTTCCGTAAATAACGATATTTGCGATTGGGCTAACGTTTTCCAATCAATAGAATCTCTGCTGGCTCTCTCGAAAAGCGGATCGTCAATATCGGTTATATTCTCAACAAAATGAACGCTGGTATGTTCTAATTTTAAATATCTGTTTATTAAATCAAATGCTATGTAGGTAGCAGCATGGCCAAGATGGGTTGCGTCATATGGCGTTATCCCGCATACATACATACTAAAAAAACGAGAATTGCGAACTTGCACCATCCCCTGTTTTGAATCATTCAAGATTAAAGGTTTTAATTTCACCTCTATATATGGTTGATGGATCTGCGGCCACGAAATCATTGCGTAATACTACTTCTAAGATCTACTAAACCGGCGGCCAAGGAATGGCAGGTCTATCAGTCGGTGGGTTAGGTAATTTTCTAATCTCCAACAACTCTTGCGCACGATTTGATAGCGCCGCAATTTCATCTTCGGAAAGTAAACCTGCAAATAAATCCAGCAAATTACCTTCTAATAACATTTTCAGCATTGATTCTTCATCTTTCGTAATGCTCATACCAGCAAATTGCCACAAAACTGTTCTCAATTTATTTTCTACATGGAATGTAACACCATGGTCACAGCCTAATAAATTGCCGCCGGTGGCCATCAAAATATGCCCAAATTTTCGGTCAGCATTATTAATCAAATAATCGAAGAAAACCATTTTCCGCAAATCTGGATGGTCGCCTTGACCGACGCTAATCAACTCTTTAGGTTGCGCATCCGTCATCCATTTTTGCACCATGCCAAATCCGTATGGCCCATCACGCAAAACAGTCAATGGAACCAGATTTAATGATAGAAACTCACTTAATTTATATGTTGCCAATTCTCTGCTAGCTAAAGATTTATCTGGAAAATCCCACAAAGGTCGCTCCCCGGCAATTGGTTTATATATAACTTTGAACTCTTCATCTGTAATTAAGTTGCCAAATAAAGTTGCATTAGATGCGTCAACTAATCGACCAGTCACAACTATTTCATCTAATTCAATATTAGGCATAAGAGCTATCTTCGATATCCATTGGCTCTCGGACAAAGATGTCCATCCATATTTATGGGCAGCCCGCAGAATGGGCAGGCTGATCTGCCTGATGCAATTAAATTTTTACCTCGCGTACAAAAGGCCATTGCTAAACCAATTTCGCACTTAATAATTATCTGATCTGGCCCAGCGTCAAAATCATCAAGGAGAACCTCATCTTGACTTGAAATTGCTTGAAATACTATTTCTATCTGATTGTTTATCCAATTGATACCAATAACTCCGACATCAAAATCACTTTCGATTGGCAACTCCAATGGATCATTATCTATTACAAGATTTCCTCTCCCACTTTCTTTAGATATCTGGCCACTTCGCCTTAAATCTGTAACTAACTCTTCCAATCGAATGATTAACGCACGTACCTGTTCCTTTTCTACGCCGATGGTATTTATACCTTCAGCCGAACGCACTTGAATGAAGAACTCGCGCTGGCCTGGTTGCCCAATCGCACTCACAATGAAACGATCGGCCGGTTCATGTCGGTAAACAACTCTAGGCATTTTCTCCACCTAATAAGAATTTTGTAGCTTTATCCTTGAAATTTCCCTTTGATAATTTCATGTTACTTTGCAATAAGGCTTTTGATTTAGGGGTGTATTCAATAATGGATAAGGATGCCGGCGTGATAACAATTCTCTGGAATTGATTGATCGACAAATCAAGGCAGCAACAAATGATCATCTTGATTACATCTCCATGAGAGACCACCAATATCGGTTTTTTTCCCCTTGAAACTCGCTTAAGAAATTTTTCAACACGTAAGTGCATTTCTTTAAAGCTCTCTCCTTCGGGAAACCGAAATGCCGCTGGGTTATCTTGAATCTTTCGCCATTCTTTGGTTTTACTCAGTTCACTTAATTTCTTGCCAGACCAAGTACCGAAATCCATTTCAATCAATGAATTATCTATCGAGGGCGTTATTCCTACCTCTTTGGCGAATGGTGAAACAGTTTGCAAGCACCGTTTAATGGGCGATGAGTAGATCTGGGAGATTTCCAATTTTCGCAAATGTTTAACCGCTTGCTTACTGTCTTTAAAACCTTTACTTGTAAGGGAAACTGCATCATCTCGCCCAGCCAATACGCCTGCTTTGTTTGCTTGCGATTCGGCATGGCGCATTAAATAAATCAAAGGCATTTGGCAAGGTTACTGATTATTTCTATCTTGAGTTGCTAGGGTGCCCGCCATGGAACATCGCAGACTCGGAGGGTTAGAAATTTCCCGCCTTGGCCTAGGCACTATGACCTGGGGTCGAGATACCGATGAAAATGAAGCAGCGCAACAGCTTCAATATTTCATAGAAACTGGCGGCAACCTGATTGATACCGCCGCCGTTTACGGTGACGGTGATGCGGAACGAGTTCTTGGTGGTTTTATAGGCACCTTAATAAAAAGAGATGATGCCATCATCGCAACAAAAGCTGGAATTTCGGTAACAGATGGCGTACGCAAAATTTCCAATTCCCGAAATGAATTGATCGCAGATTTAGACAGATCATTACAACGTCTAGGCGTAGAACATATCGATATCTGGCAAATACATACTTGGGATAAATTAACTCCGTTAGAGGAATCTTTATCTGCTCTGGATTACGCGGTTTCATCTGGTAAAGCAAGATATGTCGGCTTATGTAATTTTAATGGCTGGCAATTGGCAAGATCGGCAACATTGCAAAATCCTATTTTTGGTAAAGCTGCAATCACTTCAGTTCAAAATGAGTACTCTCTTTTAAATCGCAAAGTAGAAGAAGAAATCCTTCCCGCTGCACTTTCAATGGAGGTTGGCTTCTTTGCCTGGTCGCCATTAGGTCGTGGTGTGTTGACTGGAAAGTATCGAAATGGTGTTCCTTCAGACTCAAGAGGAGCCAGTCCGCACTTTGCAAATTTCGTTGAACCTTACTTCAGTGCTGAAGCTAAGAAAATTGTGGAAGCGGTTTGCGTCGCAGCAGATGGTTTAGGTTTTTCACCGCTAGAAGTTGCTCTATCTTGGGTAAGAGATGCACCAGGAGTAACCAGCACTTTAATTGGCGCTCGAACTGGCGCACAACTTCGTGGCATTTTAACGGTAGAACAAATAACTTTGCCAGAGCAAGTTCGATTAGCTTTAAATGAAATTTCGCTCTAGTTATACATTCTCTAAAAATTCATACATAACTCTTGCACCGAATTTCAAACCATCAACTGGGACTCTTTCATCCACTCCATGAAATAATGCGAAGAAATCTAACTCTTTTGGTAACTTCAGCGGACTAAATCCATATCCAATAATTCCCAATTCACTTAACGCTTTATTATCTGTACCACCGCTCATTAAATAAGGTACTGGAATTCCTTCTGGATCTTCGCCGGTAATTGCATCGCACATTGCTTTGACAAGTGGGCCAGTAAATTCAACTTCAAGTGCGATGTCTCTAGCTACAAACTCAACCTCTATCTCATCTCCAGCTAAGCGTTTAATCGTCTCATGCAGGTCGGCTTCAAAACCTGGAAGAAATCTGCCATCTATCACAGCGCTGGCTGTTTGCGGAATTACATTAGCTTTATAACCAGCTTCAAGCATCGTTGGATTGGCAGTGTTCTGAATTGTTGCACCGATCATCTTAACTGCTGGTCCTAAATGTTTAAGAAGTGGTTTAACATTTGTTGGATCATAAGGATCCCCCGTTAATTCTGCTATTTTTTTAAATAGCACCGCACCTGTCTTAGTTTCCAATTGTGGCCATTCATAATTTCCAATTCGAGCCACCGCATCGGCCACTTTGGTAATTGCATTATCTGGATTAATAAATGAACCATGGCCGGCTGTTCCCTTGGCAGTTAGTTTTAACCATTGAATACCTTTTTGCGCAGCCTCCACCAAATACAAGCGGTGATCTCCAGTAATCGTTACTGAAAATCCACCAACTTCTGAAACCGCTTCGGAGTAACCTGCAAATAATTCTGGTCGATTTTTAACCAACCAACGGGATCCGTATGTGCCGGAGGCCTCTTCATCCGCGAAGAAAACCAACAAAATATTGCGGGGCGGTAAATAGCCAGTCTTACGCCACATGCGTACTGAAGCCAAAATCATTGCATCAATATTTTTCATATCAACTGCGCCTCGGCCCCAGATAAAGCCATCTTTGATCTCACCACTAAATGGATCAACTGACCAATCTGTGGCATTCACTGGAACAACATCTATATGACCATGAACTATCAAACCCGGACGCGTTGTGTCACTTCCAGATACCTTAGCAACAACATTTACTCGATTTGGCGCCGTTTCAATCAGTTCACTTTCAATACCAACTTCAGCTAATTTAGCGGCAATAAATTCCGCCATCGCCTTTTCATCGCCTCGTCCCTCGCCATGATTAACACTTGGAATCCGAATCATTTGTTGGCAAAGATCTATCGTGTCATTTTCTAATTCAATTATTTGCTCGGGTGTTAATCTCATAGGCTTATTCTGCTACATTTTCCAACCATTTCACTCACCTTTTTAAGTTAAGATTTGGGCATAATCTTCAGTCCGGGTGGCGGAATTGGCAGACGCGCTAGCTTGAGGTGTTAGTGCCCGAAAGGGCTTAGGGGTTCAACTCCCCTCTCGGACACACAATAAAAGATCTTAATTTCAATCAAAAGCGAAGACAATTACTAAGATAAAGATGTGGAAAATTTTGATCGCAATTTAATAAGAGATATTGCAGATTTTCCGATTAAAGGTATTACCTTCAAAGATATAACACCATTAATTGCTGATGGTCCGAATTTCAGTAGGGTAATAGATTTGCTCTCAGATATTTCCAAGAACTCTCATTACATAGCCGGAGTTGAATCTCGTGGCTTCATTTTTGCAGCTGCCGTAGCGCAAGCAACTGGTAAGGGATTTATCCCTATACGAAAGGCGGGCAAACTTCCAGGAAAGGTTATAAGTCAATCATTTGATCTTGAATACGGCAGCGCCAGCCTAGAAATTCACCAGGATATTTATGAGGCTGGAAAATCTGTAACGATCATTGATGATGTCTTAGCAACTGGAGGAACTGCAATTGCAGCCATAAATTTGGTTAAAAAAGTCGGTCTTAAGATTGACTCAGTATCTTTCCTGCTTGAAATTTCGCAATTGGAAGGTAAATCACGTATCTTGGCCACATATCCAGATCTACAAATCAACCTTTTGTTGGCAGAATAACCTCATGGCTGAATTAATTTACTACTGCGGAACAATGGATAGCGGTAAATCTACTTTGGCATTGCAAACTGTTCATAACCATAGATCTCGTGGTCGCGAGGGTGTGATTTTCACAAGTAAAGATCGTGCTGGTAAAGGCATTATTTCATCGCGGTTAGGTTTGCAAGCAGAAGCATTAGAGGTAGATGTAGATCTTGATCTCCATAAATTATTGGTTGAACGGTTATCAATTGGCGGGCGAATAGATTTTGTAATCTGCGATGAAGCCCAGTTCTATCAACCAGAACAAATTGAACAACTAGCTCGAATAGTTGATGGTTTAGGAATCGATGTTTATGCATTTGGAATTTTGGCAGATTTTCGAACAAAACTTTTTCCTGGTAGCGCTAGATTAGTTGAGCTAGCCGATCGTGTTCAAACATTGCAAGTAGAAGCCTTATGTTGGTGCGGCGCCAGGGCCACTCATAACGCCCGAACAATTAATGGCCAGATGGTAACGGAAGGCGAGCAGGTAGTTGTTGGCGATGTATCTTCAAATGCCGTCATTGCTTATGAGGTTTTATGCCGGCGCCATCACATGCGTAAGGTTACTTCTCGAATTTCCAATCCAGCATCGGAACAATCTTTACCGTTCAACAACTAAGGAGATAATAAAATGTTAGCCAAAGGTTACGCAGTTAAAGCCGCTAAAGCACCGCTTGAAACTTTTGTCTTTGAACGTCGCCAGATGCGCAAACATGATGTTGAACTAGAAATTGCATATGCCGGCATTTGTCACTCCGATATTCATCAGGCCCGCGAAGAATGGGGTCCAGCAATATTTCCTATGGTGCCAGGTCATGAGATTGTAGGAAAAGTTACAGCGATTGCTGATGGAGTTACGAAATTTAAAGTTGGAGATCTAATTGGCGTTGGCGTTTTTATAGATTCATGCCGCAATTGTGAAAGTTGCAAAAAAGGCCTCGAGCAATACTGCGTTGAAGGTATGACTGGCACTTACAACACCTACGAGCGGGATGGTAAAACCGTTGCAATGGGTGGTTACTCAGATAAATTCGTAATCAACGAAGAGTACGCAGTACATGTGCCGCAGAATCTAGATCTAGCTGGAGTTGCACCGCTCATGTGCGCTGGCATTACTTTGTACTCACCACTTAAAAACTGGAAGGCTGGACCTGGCAAAAAAGTTGGAATTATCGGTTTAGGTGGATTGGGCCATATGGGAGTCAAGTTCGCATCTGCGTTAGGGGCCGAAACTACTGTTTTTTCTCACTCTCCAAGTAAAGAGGCAGATGCAAAAAAGATGGGTGCTCACCATTTCGTTTCTACTAAAGATGTCAATAACCTTAAAAAACTAGAAAAACAATATGATTTATTACTTAATACAGTTTCAGCAGATATTGATTTAGAACCTTATTTACAGATGTTAAAACTTGATGGCACATTAGTAGTTATTGGTTTGCCTGGAAAACCTTACGCAATTAACGCTGGCACATTACTTGGTCAACGTAGATCTCTAGCAGGATCAATGATCGGCGGAATAGCCCAATTACAAGAAATGCTTAATTTTTGTGGCGAAAAATCAATCGTTTCAGATGTTGAGGTTATCAAAGCAGATTACATAAACACTGCCTATGACCGAACAGTGGCAAGTGATGTCAAATACCGCTTTGTGATTGACGCTAAAACCTTCTAAAACTGATGAGCTAGTAAAGCAAGTAATGGTGCTAATGCAATTGCGGGAAGTAAGTTACCAACCGCGATCTGTTTAATTTTGAGTAATCGCAAAGCGATGCCCAATAATAAAATGCCTCCAACTGCTGTCATGGCTAATATCTGATAACTGGCGAGAATCGCGCCTAAAAATAAACCAATTGCTGTCCAGAAAAATTGGTAAATTCCAACCGGAATTGCAGAGGCAGCAACTCCCCAACCTAGAGTTGCGGCAAATGCCATCGCAGCAAAAAAATCGAGCGTACTTTTTAATATTAATTGATCAATTCCGGTGTTCATGCCGTCGCTGATACTTCCTAGAATTGCCAGCGGGCCAATAGCGAAAATTAAAGAGGCTGATACAAACCCTTCCACAAAATTGGACTCGCCTTTATGAGCGAATTTATTTCTTAATTTTGTTCCAAAATTCTCTAATCTATCTTCGATTCGCATTGTATTTCCGATTAGTGCCCCAAGCAACAATGAAAATACAACAACTAACATCGTTGCGCCTTTGGGAAGTTGATCTACTAAATCCTTATTCCAATAAGCTGAAATAGCATCTGCTGCTGAAATAAATGTCACGCAACCAAGTACCTGAGTGATGAGATCTTTTAAATTCTCTTTGAATCTTCCTCCGAGAGCAACACCAATTGCCCCGCCCAACACAATCGCAATAATGTTTAAAACCGTGCCGCTTCCAGTAAACATCAGATAAACCTAGCGAAAGAAATCAAACCAAAAATAATGCAATAAATTGCAAAAGGATAGAGGGTATTAGTTTTAAACCACTTAACCAAGAATTTAACGCTGAAGTATGTTGCTGTAAATGAAACCAAACAACCAACTAAAATCTGCCCCAATATCTCATTTGTGTTTGATGTAAATAACTCTGGTAATTTGACGATGGCCGCTCCTACGATTACTGGCAATGCCATTAAAAACGCAAAATCCGAAGCTACTGAGTGATTTAATTTCTTTAGCAAACCCGCGCTCATGGTTATTCCAAATCTACTAATTCCAGCAAACAGCGCTAAAGATTGACCCATACCGATTACAAAAGCACTTTTCGCATTAATTCTGTGATCTATTTCTGCATCGGAATCTGCAAACTCATGTGGAATATCTCGTCTTGATAATTTCTCTGCCAGAATCAAAATTAAACCGTTGCAAAATAAGAAAATTGCTGAGAAAACTGGTTTACCAAAAATATTTTGAAAGTAATCACCAAAGACCACCCCGAGCACACCCACTGGTATTGTCGCAATTACTATGTAACCCAAAACTCGAAACTGGGTAGTTTGAAAATCCCTCTTAATTATTGATTTACCAGCGCCAAAAATTAAATTAAGCCATCTCTTGCGAAATACAATAAACAAGGCAATCGCGCTGGCTAAATGCATTGCGATGGTAATTAATAAATATGCCTGATTCTCATCTGTCATAAAAGTTAGAAAATTTCCCCCTATCCAAGCTGGGATTAAGATTGCATGACCAAGGCTGGAAATAGGAAATAACTCCGTGGCGCCTTGAATCAATCCAGTAATTATCGATTGCCAATAACTAAATTCCATGATATCCAATCTAGCAACGACCTGTTAGATCGAAGTAACCACTATAGTTTAACAGTGCAATCGATCATCCTTTGGTTTAAACATCATTTAAAACCCAACCGGAGTATCCCAATTACTCCATGGCGAGCATCATCTACGTGGGATCTCGGTTTAGCAAAAGAGGATATCGAACGTTTTTTTATTTTGATTTTTGGATTAACGATATTTGGTCTCGGCGAATCTCTTCTGGTAATTGCATCACTTGGTAACTCACCCTGGGTTGTTTTGGCAGAGGGAATATCAAAGAACTCACCCTTTAATATCGGGCAAGCAACTTTCCTTACTAGCTTGGTAGTTTTATTACTTTGGATTCCGTTGAAACAACGGCCAGGTTTTGGCACAGTAATGAATATGATATTTATTGCTGCAGCTATAGAACTTGGAATAAGTATTTTTCCAAAAACAGAGAATTTAATTTTCAATTTGATTTATATTTTTTTGGGTATTGGTTTAGTGGGAACAGGTTCTGCCCTTTACATAACCTGCGGACTTGGCACTGGACCTCGAGATGGGCTGATGACCGGTCTTCACTACAAAACCGGTATCCGTGTGGGTCGAGTCCGGTTGGGTATTGAGGTACTAGCTCTAACTGCTGGCGTGCTCTTAGGTGGCACAGTCGGCATAGGAACAGCGCTCTTCGCTCTACTAATTGGGCAATCGGTGGCCGTTTCTCTAGGTGTCGTAGCGAGGCTTACCTCCGAGTAACCCTTAAGTTTGAGCCACTCCCCTCAGTTTGTTGGACTGAATTCAACAACATGTCGAAAACACCATGTTAAAAAAACAGAAGGGTAATACCATGCTTGATAGCTTCTTTAAAATCAGTCAGCGTGGCTCAACCGTAGGCCGTGAAGTTCGAGGCGGAATCGTCACATTCTTCACAATGGCATATATCGTTGCGCTCAATCCACTCATCATCGGTTTAGCAAAAGATGCTGATGGAAAATATATCGGCGGCGGAGATGCACCTAATCTTGCATTAGTTGCTGCAGCCACTGCATTAATTGCAGGAGTCATGACAATTCTGATGGGCTTAGTTGCAAACTTCCCATTAGCAATTGCAACCGGTCTAGGTTTAAACACATTTGTTGCAGTTGGAATTGCATCAAAAATGACTTGGGCAGATGCCATGGGCTTGATCGTTCTAGAAGGCCTAATAATTTTAGTTTTGGTACTTACTGGTTTCCGCTTAGCGGTTTTCCGTGCTGTACCTAGTCAATTAAAGATCGCGATATCTGTTGGTATCGGTCTTTTCATTGCATCAATTGGTTTAGTAGATGCTGGTTTCGTGCGTCGCACCGGATCTGGTCCAGTACCAGTAACTCTTGGCGATAATGGAACCCTTGTTGGCTGGCCAGTTATTGTCTTCACTTTTGGTTTAATTTTGATGATCGGTCTGATTGTTAAAAAAGTTAAAGGTGCTCTTCTAATTGGTATAACACTTACAACTATTGTTGCAGTAGCTGTTGAATCTGCTTTCAAAATTGGACCTAATTTTGATGGTGCAACCGGTACTGTAAATCCAAAGGGTTGGGGATTAAATGTTCCTGCTATTCCAGATGCAGTAGTTGCTACACCTAAATTTGATATTTTAGGTGACTTCAATCTTCTTGGTGGCTTTGATCGCATCTCACTAGTTGCAGCAGCTTTACTTGTATTTACATTGTTGCTAGCTGATTTCTTTGACACTATGGGAACTATGACCGCGATCGGACAACAAGCTGGATTAGTTGATCGTAACGGCAATGTAGAAGGTGCTGAGCGTATTTTGTTAATAGACTCAATTGCAGCTGCTGCAGGCGGCGCCGGTTCAGTCTCTTCAAATACTTCATATATTGAATCAGCTTCTGGTGTTGGTGAAGGTGCACGAACAGGTCTAGCTTCAGTTGTTACTGGAGTTTTATTCCTGCTTACAACCTTCCTGGCTCCGCTAGTCGCAGTAATTCCTTACGAAGCAGCAACACCTGCTTTGATCATCGTTGGATTCTTAATGATGAGTCAGATCAAGGGAATTGACTGGGATGATCTAGGTATAGCGATTCCTGCATTCTTAACAATCATTCTGATGCCATTTACTTACAATATTTCTGTAGGTATTGGCGCTGGATTTGTTTCATATGTAGTGATCCGCGTATTCCAAGGACGTAGCAAAGAAATCCATCCACTGATGTATGTAGTTGCTGGATTATTTATGGTTTACTTCTTGCAATCTCCAATTAATATCTGGACTGCATAATATAAATCAAATCAAATACTGGGTATCAGAAATGATGCCCAGTATTTTTTTACCAATTTATTGCTTTTTTGCCTTGCTTGCGCAGAATTTCATTTACTCGACTAAACGGTTTTGAACCAAAAAAGCCACGATGTGCCGAAAGCGGACTTGGGTGAGTAGTTTCAATTAATTTCTCTTTGGGAAATAAAGAATTAAACTTTGCCGCATCTTGGCCCCATAACACCCCGATCGCTCCCTGTTTTGCAACATAATCCACAATTCTGCCCGTTATGTTGTGCCAGCCTATACGTCGGTGACTACCGCTTGAATTGATATCAATGGTTAAGCTTTGATTTAAGAGCATTACACCTTGTGTTGTCCAATCTGACAAATCACCATTAACTCTTTTTATACCTAAATCACTCTCCAACTCTTTATAGATATTTCTCAAAGAGGCGGGCAATTTTGTCACCTCCTCATTTACCGAAAATGCCAGACCCATAGAATATAAATGATTTGGATATGGATCTTGACCAACAATTAAAACCTCTACTTTATTTGGTGCAATTTCAAGTGCACGGAAAATTTGGTTCAATGCAGGCTGAAAATGGTTTCCAATTTTTCCATCTATATCGCTGATCTCATCTTTATCGAAGAGGAATTTCCATTGATCAGGGATTTCTTCCCACAATCTACAACG
>CAEZXU010000004.1_pt1 | contig 26278 bp, 25 predicted proteins | sample 7265331 | NCBI WGS metagenome assembly CAEZXU01 (sample SAMEA6813916, study PRJEB35770) | uncultured Actinomycetes bacterium | biome: Freshwater; feature: Freshwater reservoir; material: water | place: Czech Republic | collected 2017-04-14 | depth 30m m | reverse complement strand
TCTTTGGCAACCTTCCAAGGCTCTGTTTCTGTGACATAACCATTAATTCGTTTACAGAAATCCATGATGACATTAATGCCACCTTGAAAATCCAGCTCGCACATTGCAGCATCTGCTTGAGTAACAGTTTGCGCTAATTGTTTTGCCAGTGAATCCTCTTTGGCAACAGGTGGAATTGTGTTGTTACAGTACTTTTCAATCATCGCAATTAATCTGGAGGCTAAATTGCCAAAATCATTAGCTAATTCACTGGTATATCTAGCTGACATGTCCTCCCAAGAAAATGAACCGTCGGTGCCAAATGGAATGGCTCTTAGGAAGTAATAACGAAACGCATCTACACCAAAATCTTTAGTGATGTCTCGAGGTGCAATGCCAGTTAATTTACTCTTTGACATTTTCTCACCGCCTACTAACAACCAACCATGAGCAAATATTTTCTTTGGTGTTGCTACCTTTGCCGCCATTAACATCGCTGGCCAAATAACGGCGTGGAATCGCAAAATATCTTTACCAACTAGATGCACATCTGCCGGCCAGGTTTGCGCAAACTTCTTTCCACCATCACTTGCAGGATCATCGCCAAGTCCAACCGCGGTTGCATAATTTAATAACGCATCAAACCAAACATAAATAACCTGTTTGGTATCCCAAGGAACTGGAATTCCCCAATCAAAGGTAGATCTAGAAATTGAAAGGTCACGAACTTCACCTTCTAAAAATGAAATAACCTCATTGCGAGCACTTGCCGGTTGGCAGGCATCTGGATTGTTTTTATAGTGCGCAAGTAACTCTTCCCGAAAGGCAGATAATTTAAAGAACCAGTTCTCTTCACTTAACATCTCAACTGGTTTTGAATGAATAGGGCACTTGCCATCATCTAGATCACCTGGCAATTTAAACTCTTCACAGCCAATGCAGTATGGACCTTCAAATTTGCCGGCGTAAATAAACCCTTCATCTTTTAAGCCTTGTAGAAATTTTTGAACCCGTTCCATATGTCGCGGTTCTGTGGTTCTAATAAAATCATCATTAGCAATATTTAAATCTCGCCAAACTGGCTTCCATGCGGTTTCAACTAAATTATCACACCAATCTTGCGGTGAAACATTATTAGCTTGTGCTGTATTTAAAACCTTCTGACCATGTTCATCTGTGCCAGTTAAGAACCAAACTGATTCACCTTTTTGACGATGCCATCTGGTTAGTACATCACCAGCAACTGTCGTGTAGGCATGGCCAATGTGCGGAGCATCATTTACATAGTAAATCGGCGTCGTTAAGTAAAAGGATTTATTGGCGCTCATGTTCAGATCTTATCGCCACTTTTGTGCGCCACCATTACATCAAAAACAATCCGCTTTGATATTTCATATTGCTTGGCTACTTCTGCAATCGCCTCTTTACGTGTTAAACCGGCAGCTTCTTGTTTTAAAACATCATTGATTAATTGCATCGAATCTACCTCACGCGATCCGGGATCAAAACCGGAAATCACCAATGTAATTTCTCCAAGAATCTCTTTGGATTCTGACCATTCAACTAATTGCATTAATGATCCGCGAATTACCTCTTCATATTGTTTGCTCATTTCACGACAAAGCGCCGCCATACGAGTTCCACCAAAAGCGTTGCTGGCATCAATTAAAGATTCAGTAATCCGGTGTGGAGCTTCAAATAAAATAATTGTGCGTTGCTCTTCAGCAAGCTCGGTAAACCATTTTAATCTGGCGGCAGATGTTCGCGGTGGGAAACCTTCAAAACAAAATCTGTCAGTTGGTAAGCCAGATAATAAGAGCGCAGTTGTTACAGCACTTGGACCTGGCAAAACTTTTATTTGAACATTATTTTCAATGGCAGCTCTTACTAATCGATACCCAGGATCACTTATTCCTGGCATGCCGGCATCTGTTGCTACCAAAATATCTTTATTTGATTTTAGTAATTTTGTAAGTTCATCAATTCGTTCAATCTCATTACCTTCAAAAAAAGAGATCACCTTTGCATGGTGTTGGATATTTAAGTCTTGGCATAATCTGGCAAATTTACGGGAGTCCTCCGCTGCAATGTAATCTGCTTTTTCGATTGCAGAAATTAAGTGAGCAGAGGCATCACTTACATCTCCGATCGGCAATCCCGCCAAAATCAACATTGGAGAATTCTCTCAGGTTTTAAAGTACTTATAGGCTTATGAGTATGACGCAGGTGAAAAGGTATGTACCCATCACGCTAATTACCTTATTTTCCCTTTTTCTTAGGTTATGGAACTTAAATAAACCAAAAGGTTTTATCTTCGATGAGGTCTATTACGCTAAAAATGCCAACTCACTCATTACTCATGGCGTTGAGCTTAATTCTGCAAATCAATCTGAGTTTGTAGTACATCCACCTTTAGGTAAGTGGTTGATTGGAATTGGCATCAAACTCTTTGGTAATAATGAATTTGGTTGGCGCATAAGTGCGGCCGTATTTGGAACTTTATCAATATTATTAATTTATTTAATTGCGCAACGATTGTTTAATTCATACTTGTTAAGCAATATCGCTGCCGGATTAATGGCGCTGGACGGCTTGAATTTAGTTATGTCTCGCGTAGCGTTGCTAGATATTTTTCTAATGTTTTTTATTTTATTGGCCACTTATTTATTCATGCGCAATCAGTATTGGCTTACTGGTATCGCATTAGGTATGGCAACTGGAATTAAATGGAGTGGTGCTTACCTGATACCGATCTTCTTAATTCTTTCAGTAAATTTCGTGCGCACAGGTTTAATTAGGCAAGCACTTATGCGCATCAGCCAATTCATAATCATCCCAATTTTTACTTACTTAATTACATGGAGCGGTTGGCTATTTACCAGCAATGGGTGGGATCGAAACTGGGCCGCCACACAACCAAAAGCTTTCCTGCCAGATGTAATTAGAAACCTTTGGCATTATCACTCCGAGATTCTTAACTTTCATACCGGATTAGATGACACCCATTCATACTCTGCAAATCCATGGAGCTGGTTGATCTTGGGCAGGCCAACCTCCTTTTTCTATGAGACACCAAAAAATTGTGGTGCAACTTCTTGTTCGCAAGAAATATTAGCGATTGGTACGCCGCTACTTTGGTGGTCAGCGGTGATTGCACTAGTTGTAGTAATCGGTTACTGGTTAAGTAAACGCGAACCAATTACCACCTTAATAATCACTGGCTTGGCTGCCACTTATTTGCCTTGGTTCTTCTTTCAAAGTCGAACAATGTTTTACTTTTACGCGGTAAGTATTTCGCCATTTTTAATTTTGGCCTTAGTTTTTCTTATTTCTAAATTAATAGAAGCAGGGGTTGATCGAGGTTGGATTTACCTATTTATTTCAGTGATTTTTCTAAACTTCATTTACTTTCTGCCAATTTGGGTTGGAATTGAAATTCCGTATAGCCAATGGTTAAACCGAATGTGGCTGCCCAGCTGGATTTAAATTTACTCGTTTACTGCGCGATCGTTATTTTGTTCTGCAACAACCTGATCAAATACCTGATCTCTAGTTTCTGGAATCGCACGTGCTTGCTCCTGTTGCGCACTCCATTCACCAGGTGATGTTAAATCAATAATTCGTTTAGTTGGGATTGCTTTTGGCGCAGTTGCATATGTTGGTCGAGGTAATTGAGTAGGTTGCCAACCAGCGCGATCTTTTGGAATTACGACAACACCAATTATTTCTGAGCGTTCAGCAAATGGCACCCAATGTTCCGTTGAACTACTTAACTCTTCTTTGCTCTCTTTAATGGATTCACTAATTAAAGGTGTTGGTAATTTAGCATTTGAAATCTTTTCCATTGCTTTAACTCTTCGAATTTTTGCTTGAGATGCAATTACTTGTTTTCGTACATGCACTAAATAAATTATGAAACCGGTTAACGGCACAAATGTTGTTGTCCAAGCAAGTAAACCAAATAGCGCACTAAAAACGGAGAGTGTGTATAAAGAAAATAGTGAACCGAAAATTAATTTACGTTGGAAAATTACTCGAGATTTATCAATCAGTGAATCTTCCATTTTATTTACACTTTGATTTTCCGCTACAACTTGCATGGCATTTTTATATCTATCAATAGATTTGCCTGAAGTTTCTTCGTGGGAACTTAACCATTGCGGTAGGAAGTAAGCAGCCCACATGGCAATGATGATTAAGTAGATAATTCCCGACGCCATAAAGTAGAACGATAAATGTTTAAGCAGGGGTTTAGCGGGATTTAGGTGGTATGTCCGATTTTAAAATTACTTTACAGCGGAATTTTCTTTAACAAATGTAATGTGATCACGCCAATCCCCGGCTATGTGTAAATACTTATTTCGAGCACCTTCCAATACATATCCGGCTTTAATCGCAACTCTCTTAGAGGCTTCATTTTCTGGCCTTAAGTTGATTTCTATCCGATGTAACTTCAAATATTCAAAGGCAAATTTGCTCAGCAGCTTTACCGCTCTTGTTGTGTAACCCCGTCCAGAAAAACGTTGATCAATCCAGTAACCAATGTGAGCACCTCGCATGGCGCCAAAAATTATTCCGCCCAATGTTATTTGGCCGATTAATTTCTCTTTGCCATCGACTATTAAAAAGATTCCAAGTGAGATTGATCTGAGTGCTTTCATTTCACGATTTAATGCCAAAACCATTCCGTAATAAGTAGGCAGTGGTCGATCTTGATCAATTCTTGGTCTAGTTGCCTCCCATGGTGAAAGCCAATCTCGATTTACAGAACGAACCGCATCCCACTGCGACTTATCTCTGAAACGAATTGGCTTTAAAACTAATTCATGGTCAGTTAATTTCTTCAAGCCGATTCCTCGATTAAGAAAATAACTTCAGCGCTTTCTCCTTTTTCAATTTTCTCAACTTTTTCCGAAATATAAATTAAACAGTCAGCAGTTGAAATTGTGGCAATAGAGCTTTGCTCCGGCAAAATTACCAACTCTTTATTTTCACTTAATTTTGCTCGAAGGTAATTAGCTTCTCCAGCACTGCCATTGGCATCTAAATTCAATTTCATTTTCTTACTGTTTCGATAAATAGAACGATAGCCAAGCATTTTCAAAATCATAGGTCTTAAAAATAATTCCGCAGAGAGATAGTTTCCGATTGGCTCACCTGGTAAAGCCAGTACCGGAGTTTTATCTGGACCAATTAAGCCAAAACTATGTTTACCGCTTTCAGCCAAATTAGGTCGTACAGTTTCGATTTCACCCAAACTGCTGATAACTGAATTAATTAGGTCAAAGGACTCATCATTAGATTCACCACTGATCACAATTAAATCAGCTCTTACCAATTGATCTTCTACTATTAATTTTAATGCTGCTTGCGTCTCAGGAATTGTGTGAACTCGGAATGCATGCGCCCCAATTTCTCTGACAAATGTTGTAAGAAACCAGGAGTTACTTTCAAATTCATCCTCTTCGGTTGCAAGAACACTTCCTGGTTCAACTAAATCATCGCCGGCGGAAATTATCACCACACGTGGATGCGGACGACATGGCAAGCGATCTAAGCCAAGTGATGCAGCTAAGCCAATCTGTGTGGAACCAATCCGATCACCACTTTGCAGTAGCAACTGATCATCAACCATTAAATTGCTGGCCAAGGTTGCGCCATGCGCATCCAGTAATGGCAGATCAAGTGGTGCCAGTGGCTGAGCAATCTCCAATAATTTCTCTTGGAATTGCGCAACTGAAATAGGTTGATCCATACCTAAACTCTACTTTGGCCGATAGATAAATTAAGGTAATGGCATGACTAAAGATCAAATATCGATAGCCAAATCACAATTACGAGAGCAATATCGGCAAGATCGGAAAGCAAGATTTATCGATGATTCTTGGTTACATATTTTAAGTATTTCTGAGTTTGTAAATAAGAAAAAGATTGCTTCATATATTTCATTTGATTATGAACCAAATACTCAGGATTTGAATCAAAAATTAATCTCATCAGGTGTTTGGTTATACCTTCCAAGATTGCTGAAAAATAATGATTTGGAATGGGTGCGCTGGAATGGTGAATCCATAAACTTAAAGAAAACGGGAAAAGTTTTAGAACCAATCGGAGAAGCAGAATTAGTAGATTTAGATTTAATTATTGTGCCGGCACTTCATGTTGATCGAACTGGAAATCGCTTGGGTCAAGGCGGTGGATCTTATGATCGTGCACTTGCAAGAAGTAGCGCGTGGAAGATCGCATTAGTTCATCCCGGTGAGATAACGAGTGAACCAATACCAGTTTCAGAGTTTGATCAAAAAGTAGATGCCGTTGCTACACCAACCATGGTGGTTCGTTTTTAATTTAGCGAATCTAGATTTCTGGCCATTACCAGCCGTTGAATTTGATTTGTGCCTTCGTAAATCTGAGTTAACTTGGCATCTCGCATCATGCGCTCAACTGGATAATCACTTACATAACCGTAGCCACCAAGCACCTGCACTGCATCGGTTGTAACCTTCATGGCAACATCAGTTGCAAAACATTTACTGGCTGCAGAGAAGAAGGTTAAATCACTTTCGCCACGTTCACTTTTAATTGCAGCTGCATAAGTTAATTGACGTGCTGCTTCTATCTGCATGGCCATATCAGCTAACATAAATTGAATCGCTTGGAAATCAAATATCGGTTTTCCAAATTGTTGGCGCTCATGTGCATACTTCTTAGCTACATCAAATGCACCTTGTGCAATTCCTAGTGCTTGTGCCGCAATTGTGATTCGAGTGTGATCTAAAGTTTTCATTGCTAATCCAAAACCACTTCCAACCTCACCAATTAATCGATCAGCTGGTAGTTCAACATTGTCGAAATAAACTTCTCTAGTTGGCGATCCGCGGAAACCCATTTTCTTCTCATGTGCACCAAATGAAACTCCGGCATCTGATTTTTCAACTATGAAAGCTGAGATTCCTTTAGCTCCTTTTGTTGGATCAGTTGATGCAAGAACAGTGTAAAACTCAGATTCACCAGCATTTGAAATCCATTTTTTGCTTCCAGATAAAATCCAATTCTCACCTGATTTAACCGCTTTAGTTTTCATTGCTGCTGCATCCGAACCAGCTTCGGATTCGGAGAGGCAGTAAGAGAAACCTTTACCTTGAGCTAATTGAGTTAAATACTTCTTTTTTTGTTCTGCATTTGCGCCAATTAATAATGGCACCGAACCTAACTTGTTAACTGCTGGAATTAATGATGATGAACCACAAACTCTCGCCACCTCTTCAATAATAATTACTGCAGCTAGTGCATCTGCGCCTTGACCACCAAACTCTTCTGGAACATGTGCTGCTGCTAATCCAGCTTGCTGTAATGCATCAGCAGCTTCTCTGGGATAGCGCGCATTTTCATCAACATCATGTGCAAATGGTGCAATCTTTTTTTGCGCAAGTGCACTTACGCTCTCGCGAAGAGATTGGTATTCATCGCCAAAAAGTGGTGCCATATTTTCACTACTAGAAAAACTCATGCACTAATCCTATTCTGAAATATCTCTTCTATTTAATTGCGCTAAATATCGGTTGTACTGCGCCAATTCATCATCCTCGCCCATCGCCGCAGCTCGTTCAGATGCACGATCAATCCGACCGGTTTCCTTCTTATCTTCTCTAGTCCATTGGATAAATGTGGCAACTAATGCAAGCAAGATTGGAATTTCACCCATAGCCCAACCAATCGCGCCACCTAAGTGCTGATCTGCCAGCAAATCAGTTGCCCATGGTCTTTGTAATGATGCGAAGTAACCATTGTCTAATAAAGTCGATGCTGACATCAATGAAATTGAGAAGAAGGCATGAATACTCATCGCCGCAAATAAAATTACAATTTTTACAATGTGCGGAACCTTGATAGGCATGGGATCTATCCCAATTATTACTTGGAAAAATAAAATACCAGCCAATATAAAATGCAGATTCATAAATAAGTGTCCGCTGTGGCCCACCATTAAATTACTAAATAAAGGTGTGAAGTAGAGAAGGAATAAGGATCCATCAAATATAGCTAGTGCGACAATCGGATTTGCATAAAATTTTCCAAACTTTGAATGCAATAGTGAAATAAATGATCCCCGAATTCCACGCTCATCTTTATTTCGACCAATTGGTAAAGTTCTAAGAGCTAATGTAATTGGTGCGCCCAGCACTATTCCGATCGGGGCAATCATTCCTAAAACCATATGAGCCAACATGTGATTTGAGAATGCGAAGTGGGCATAGACGCCAAGTCCGCCACTGGTTGCAAAATCAATTGCTGATATACCCAGTGCAAATGAAATCGTTCTGCCTACGGGCCACTTATCACCACGTCTAGTTAATGACACAACACCTTTAATATAAATAGCAACCGCTAATATCAAAATACCCATCATTAAACCGTCGGGATCATAAGCAAATAAAATATTGGTAAGTGATGGAGGTTTTGGCATCTCAATTCCAGTAATCAAAATAGATTGTGATACTTCAACATTTCGCTCTGGTGGTGCGGTAGTAGATAGCCAACTGCCTATGAATACCGTGGCTGCCATCACTGCAACTTCGCCAAAAATTAATCTGAATATAGAAGGAAAATCTTTATTAATTATCCATCTGCGATGAAGTGCGCCGAAGCCAATCAAAATAAAGGTTAAGAATATTTTTAAAATTACTATGGCACCGTACTTTGTTTGCCAAGCTGAAATTGAATCCAATCTGGTCCAGGCAGTTGCCACACCTGAAATTGATACAGTGATTGCGCTCCAAAGGGCTAATTCGCTAAATCTTGGCAATGCGAATTTTCTTTCCGTGCTGCTTAGTTGAGCTAAACCAATTAGTCCACCCACCCAAATACAAAGTGCTAATACATGTATAACTAGTGCGCCTATTGCTAAGGCATGGTGCCCAGCAGAGCTGCCATGACTTTGGAAAACTGGCGCAACGATGCCGATTAATCCAAGTAATGAACCAAAATAAGCCGCCCATAATCTCTTAAGCGGTGTTATCAAAATAATTAAAATACAAATTATCTGGATTAAATAACTTTTTCCAATTGATGTTTGAGTTAAATAAGATCTGATTACATTGCCATCAAATGATTTTAACAATGGCTGCTCAAGTAAATAAGCGATCTGCACTAAAACATATATAACGAGAGCAAACAACCAAGCCCAAAGCAATTTCTTGCTTCTGCGGGCAATCTTTGAATTTGTTATTTCACCTTTAACCTCACCTGCTAATACAGATAAGGTAATCAGTAAGCCAATTGAAGTTAAACCAATTAACTGCATTAGCCCTTTGGTTAGAGGTGAGAGAATCTCGATCATCTAAAAACTACTTGGATATTTTCTTCTGCTTAGTTGGTTTCTTTACAGTTCTTGGTTTTTTAGGAGTATTTGAATTAAATGTTTGTTTGGCGTATCGAGATAGCAAAACCAATACAAAGCAGGCTAAAACTAAGAGTGCAATTACTAAGAAATCACTTGTTCGGTTAATTGATTGGGAAGTCTGCGGAGTTTCTGATGTGCCAGGAGTCGGTTCTGAGATCACAGCTGGTGCATTAAAAAGAAATGTAAAACTTCCAGTAATTGGCGACTCGCCAACTGCCATCATTGTGTAAGTAACTGTGTAAACGCCAGTTGCAGTCAGTGGCTTTAAGCCAACAGTCATCACTGCGCCTTGAACTTGAATTGAACCATCATCTACTTGGGCACTTGTTGGATCAAAAACTTTTAAATCATTTGCGCCATCAGTTAATTCTGCATTTGCGGTAATTGTTACAGCGGTAGGTGCAACACTTAAAACCGATGCACCGACTGGTGATGAGCTAACTAAAGATGTTGCTTGTGCTGGGCCAGCAATAATTGCGCCAATAAAGAATGAAGCAAGTAATAAAGCTACCTTTTTCATACTTCCCCGCTTTCGATTAGTCCTAATCTTGCCACTACTTTAAGATTCTGTCCTATGCCAACCTACGAATACATGTGCAATAAATGCGAGCATCAATTTGAGGCTGTGCAATCTTTTTCTGAGGCTGCGCTAGATACATGTCCAAAATGCAAAGGCAGTGTTCGCAAGGTTTATAACAATGTAGGAGTTGTTTTTAAAGGTAGTGGTTTTTATAAAACTGATTCAAGAAGTACTTCAACTCCAGCTCCTGCGCCAGCAAAAACCGAACCTAAGCCAGCTCCTAAATCTGATTCTTAAGATTAACCACCATGATGTGGTGGGCGGTCTGCTTTAATTTCATCATCACGCTTCTCATCAACTTCTAAGTCGATTTCATCATTTGTGATCTTGGGCAACAATGGCGCTTGAGATGCATTGTCTTGAATCTTATTTTTATCATCACTCATTAGAATATGAACTCTACTGCAAATGTCGAATACAAAAAAATACGAATGGAAGCTAAATGTTTGAAAAGCTAGGCCACACCTTAGTTCGCCGTAAGAAGTCAGTATTTACAATCTATTTAATTGGAATTTTACTAGCAGGTGCGATTGGTTCTGGTGTTTTCAGCAGATTAGAAAGTGGCGGCTATAGCGATCCGAATTCTGATTCATATAAAGCTTATGAGTATTTACAAGATGTATTTAAAGTTGAAGATCCTTCAGTTGTTTTAGTTGTCGAAGCGCCTACTGCTGCCTCTGATCCATCTGTTTTTGCAACTGTATCTAAACTTGAAACAAAAATTAAAGCAGAGGCGCATGTTGGAAAAACGCTATCTTTTTGGTCGACCGGCGGTGCGCCATCTTTGCTAAGTAAAGATGGGAAAGCTGGCTTCCTCTTTGTTTACAGTGATAAATCTGAATGGGGAACCATTCAAGAACTGGGAAAGAGTATTCAAGCTAAGTACGATGGAAAATTTGAGAATCTAAAAGTTTATGCCAGCGGTACCGGAGTATTTGCTCATGCCATTAACAGTAAAATTTCTAAAGATTTAGCATTAGCTGAATCCATTTCCATCCCATTGACATTTATTTTGTTGGCTTTTGTCTTTGGTGGCTTAGTTGCTAGCGCCATGCCGCTAGTGGTTGGCGTAAGTGCAATTTTGGGCTCATTCTTGATTATGTACTTATTAACTTTGTTTACCGGCGTGAGCATTTTTGCGTTAAATTTAATTACCGGTCTTGGACTTGGTTTAGGTATTGATTACTCATTACTTATTGTTAATAGATTCCGTGAAGAGTTACACGCTGGAAAATCGGTAGAGGATTCAATAGTTAATACGGTGGCCACTGCAGGTAAAACTGTTTTTTACTCAGGCCTTACAGTTGTGTTGACCTTAATGTCACTAGTGATGTTTCCACAGATGTTCTTAAAATCATTTGGCTATGCAGGAGTAACTGTTGTAATAATGGCGGTCCTTGGTGCATTAGTAGCCCTGCCTGCATTACTAGCAATGCTTGGAAACAAAATAGATAATGTTGTTGTACGTAAGAGTGCAATTGCGCCAAAAGAGGATGGTCGCTGGGCAGATACCGCAAGATTTGTTATGCGCAAGCCAATCTCTGTTGTAGTTCTTTCGCTAATTATTCTTACAGTATTGGCAGCGCCAATAAAAAATATTGTGTTCTCACAGGTTGATAGCCAAGTATTGCCAGCAAATAATTCAGCAGCAATTGCTGCACGAGTTATTATTGAAAGATTTCCTGGTCAAGAAGGAAACCCAATTGAAATCATCGTTCCTAAAGGTGCATTTATGGGAACACAGATCAATCAATACACAACTGAGATTTCACAGCTGCCTGGAATCATTCGGATTGGTGATTCGCAAGTTGCCGGAGATGATGTTCGTGTTACTGCAATTCATGCCATGGGACCACGCACGCCAGAAGCGGAAAAGTTAATTAATGATCTGCGTGCAATACGTGCACCAGAGGGAACATTAATTGGTGGAGTTGCTGCAGATTATGCAGATACCCAACATGGAACTGCAAAAACATTGCCATGGGCACTTCTATGGATTGCCATTGGCGTAATGATTTTGCTCTTCGTCTTTACCGGATCAATTATTTTGCCGATTAAAGCGGTGCTTTTAAATATTCTCTCTCTAGCTGCAACTCTAGGTGCAGTAACTTGGATATTCATAGATGGACATCTGAAGTGGCTAGTTGGCGATTTCACAGTCACCGGATCACTAGATACTGGATCGGTTATTTTAATTGCTGTTGTTACCTTTGGGTTATCAATGGACTATGAAGTATTTCTGCTTTCTCGAATTAAGGAAGAGCATGAAGCTGGCAAGAGCAACATTGAATCAGTTGCAACTGGACTACAAAGATCTGCTCGCATTATTACTGCAGCAGCAGGATTACTTGCCATCGTCTTCGCATCATTTATGTTAAGTGGTGTTACTTCGATCAAGATGCTTGGTTTTGGTGTGGCATTTGCAATCTTGCTAGATGCATCTTTGGTTCGTGCATTATTAGTACCGGCATTAATGCGATTATTTGGAGAACGAAATTGGTGGGCACCTAAATCTCTAAAAAGATTTACGATCTCACATTAATTGTGTCCCCGGCGGGAGTTGAACCTGCGACCTACCGCTTAGGAGGCGGTTGCTCTATCCACTGAGCTACGGGGACATTAAATAAAATAATTGTGAAATTAATTTATTGGTTTAATAATAATAAGAAGTAATAAAAAGCGATAACCACATCATTAATCATGCGTAAATTTGGCTTTAATTTATCGCCCCACTAGAATTAAGAAAAATTGTTTGGAGTAGTGAAAAATGAAGGCCCTCGTAATAGGTGCCGGTGGTGTAGGTAGAGCGATAGTTAATATCGCAGCCCGTCGTACATTTATAGAATCAATGGTCGTAGCTGACCGAACTTTGTCTCGTGCCGAAGAGGCCGTAGCAAGAGTTAAAGATCCACGTTTTTCTGCCGCCATGGTTAATGCTGCAGAGCTTGAAGATGTTCGCGATTTAATTCGTAAGGTAAAACCAGATGTTGTTATTAATGCGGTAGATCCGCGCTTTGTAATGCCGATCTTCCTTGCATGCGAAATTGAAAATACTAATTACATTGATATGGCGATGTCTTTGTCTCGTAAACACCCTCACTATCCATATACCGAAACCGGTGTGAAATTAGGCGATGAACAATTTGCACGTGATTACAACTGGGATGAACGAAAGATTTACGCATTAATTGGAATGGGTGTTGAACCTGGCATGAGCGATTTATTTGCCAAGTACGCAAGTGATTACATGTTTAGTCGAATTGATTCCTGCACAATTTTAGATGGCTCAAATCTTCGTGTTGAAGGTTTTGACTTCGCACCATCATTTTCAATTTGGACAACAATTGAAGAGTGCTTGAATCCACCGTTGGTTTGGGAAGATGGCCGTGGTTGGTACACGACTACCCCGTTTAGCGAATTAGAAATATTTGATTTCCCAGAAGGAATTGGTCCAGTTGAGTGCGTAAATGTTGAGCACGAAGAGGTTGTGCTAATTCCACAAAAGATTGATGCCAAGAAGGTTAACTTTAAATATGGTCTGGGCGCAGAATTTATTTCAATCTTAAAAACAATCAATATGTTAGGTATGGATCGAAAAGAAACAGTTGATGTGCAAGGTGTAAGTGTTTCACCACGTGATCTGCTTGCTGCATCTCTGCCAGATCCAGCAACACTTGGTGAGCGCATGAAGGGTAAGACTTGTGCCGGTGCACTAATTAAAGGTTTAGATAAAGAAGGAAATCCAAAAGCGGTTTACATTTACAACGTGGTTGATAATGCATGGTCAATGAAAGAGTACGGCGATCAAGCAGTTGTATGGCAGACTGCAATTAATCCAGTTATCGCCATGGAATTAGTTCATAAAGGTATTTGGCAACCATTAGGTGTTAATGGTCCAGAGTGGTTTGACGCTAAACCATTCTTAGAACTTCTAGAAGAGTACGGCACTTCATGGAGCATCCGCGATGAAGATGCTTCTAAAATTGTGAAATAAATGGCAACCGCATTAGTAACTGGTGCAACCGCAGGTATTGGCGCAGCTTATGCGCGGTTACTTGCAAAAAATAAGTTTGATCTAGTTTTAGTAGCAAGAGATAAAAAAAGATTAGCCAATACTGCGAAAAGCCTAAGCAAAGAGTTTGGCGTAAAGGTTGAGGTTTTAGTAGCTGATTTAACGAAAAATTCCCAGTTAGCAAAGGTTGAAAAGCGAGTTTCAAGTAAAAGTAAACCAATTGAAGTTTTGATCAATAATGCTGGTTTTGGTTTAAATAAAAGCTTCCTAGATAGTGATGTCTCTGGTGAACAAGAATTACTGGATGTACTTGTAACAGCTCCTATGCGCCTGACGCATGCTGTGCTTGCGGTTATGAAATCGCGAAATTCTGGCACAGTTGTAAATGTCAGCAGTGTCGCAAGTTGGATCGCCGGTGGAACTTACAGCGCTGCTAAATCATATTTAACTGTTTTAACCGAATCACTTCACACAGAATTACGTGGCACCAACATAAAGATCTCAGCGCTCTGTCCAGGATTTACCAGAACTGAATTTCATCAACGCGGCAAAATGAAAATGAATGGATTGCCTAACTTCATGTGGTTAACTGCAGAAAAAGTAGTTACAAAATCTTGGCAAGATGCGAAAGCTGGAAAAGTGATCTCTGTTCCGGGTTGGCAATATTTAATACTAAGTAGTATCTCCAGATTTGGTCCTCGCCCGTTAGTTCGCCGAATGGGTATGAAGGTACGCAAGAAACAACGTTAAATCTTTAATCTTCACATCAAATTCACCGCCCCGGCGCAACATTTTCACTGGCCCAAACCAACTCTTAAAGTAGAATATCGGCATACCTAAGTTAGATATGTAAATCAATAAGCGAAGGAGCTCCAGTTGATTAAGTTAAATAAGAAAATGGCAGCCGCAGTAATGGCTGGCTTTTTAATTGTAGGTTTAGCAACTCCAGTAAATGCAGCAACTGCTGGTGGTTCATGTACTACAAAAGGTGCAAAAACAACTATTTCAAAAAATACATATGTATGTGAAAAAAATCCATTCTTCAGCACAACAAAATTAACTTGGGTTTGGGATGGATGTATTGAATTAAATACTGATTACCAAGCAGGTATCAAAGAGGCACAAACTGTTCTGCGCGCATCTGAAACAAATCGTTTTCAACAAATCGAACCAGTTGGTCAAACTCTAAAAGATTTAATCAAATGGAATGCCCTGATCACTTACGCCAAGGGCAATGTGGTTTATTACGGATCTACTTATTACTCAGCGACCAAGACATCTACCAATAAAGCACCAACATCAACAAATATTGGTTCTACTAAGTTTTGGGTGGTTTACCAACCAACTAATGCAAACTCAAAGGTTGGTCAAATGCCAACTCCGACTGCAGTAATAGCAACTGCAAATAAGCAGATTGCCGCACTAACATCATCTGCTGTTAAAACTTCTGTTGCCGCAACAAAGTTAAAGTACACAACTTTAGCTTCTGATCTAACAACTAAGTTGGCAGCTCTTGAAGCCAATAAGGCGCCAATTCAAAGTGTGATCGATACTTTAGATCCAGTTTTGATTGAATTAAAGAGCGCAGTTGCTCTGGTATCAATTACTAAGGATCTAGTAAAAGATAAGTGCAATCCTCGTTACTAAATAAATAATTTCAAAGGCTGTAATGATCGCAACTTAAGCGATTGTTACAGCCTTTGTTGTTGCAACAAAATTTATTGATCTTAATCCGGAACTAGCCACTCCAGTTTTTAGCGCCCCATTTAATGCAAACTCTGAACCGTGACCCGGTGGACTACATACCCAACCACCATTTTTTGGTTTTACATTTACACCAGCATGAGGGCAAGATAAATTAATTACCGAAAAACCATTAGCAGCCTTTGATGTGCGAACAACTGCAACCTTGCCATATTTATTTATACTTAATTGAACAACTCCACCAACTTTAGAAAGAGCGGTATTTAGCTTCAAATCAATTTCTGTCTTGCCATTTGCCAAAGTTTTAATACCAGTTGCTGCAACCGCACCTTCTTTGGTAAATCCAAGTGCAGTAATTGCCGCTATGCCACAAACAAAACTGCGACGATTAAGTGCTGCCATTACTACCTTTCCGCATCCTCTATTAGGGGCCGAGAATATCTCTTAACATTGCATTGTGCGAGGCAACCTGTTTATAAGACCTGTTGCAATCGCGCTATTGCTTATTCATGTACTTCTCAGAATTACCTTCTCGCAACCATCTGTTTTCATAGATCTAATCCTCTTTAACGCCATCGGCATATTAGCTGCGCTAATCGCATTAACTGCGCCCATCGTGACTGATCAAAAAGTTTGCCTATCCATCGGCTACGCCCAATTGATCTGGAGCTTTGGATCTATCTTTTCAACTTGGAACTCATTTTTTGAGATGCAACTTCCAGAGGTTCTATCTGATCTTTGTTACTCACTTTTTTATCCATTAATTTTCTTCGGCATAGTTAGATCCTTTACACAGCGGGTAAAGATTGGTGCATTGGAATTATTAGACACCGTCATAGTTGCAGTTGGCTTTACCAGCGTACTTACTGCATTCTTTTTAAAGCCAGCAATGCTGACCTTTGCCGGATCGGCATTCTCAGTTTTTCTCTCAATTCTTTATCCAGTCGGAGATGTTGTTATTTTGGCTATGGCACTTGTTTATCTATTGTTAACCCCCATTAGTAAGCGAACTATTTTGCTATTTACTGGCTTACTATCCTTTTCATTATCGGATCTGTTTTTTCTCTGGTTATCGATTAATTCAAGGTATCAATTTGGATCTATTACCGATGATGGGTGGCTACTTGGATTATTACTAATTTCCTTATCACTTTCATACTCTGGTGGAGATAGTAAATTCTCTGAAAAAATCTCTTCCTACGCTGCAACAATCTCATTAATCGCAAGTGCAACTTTGCTTGGAGTTGCAGCTTTTAAGCCAGGATATTTTCCAACCTTTATTTTAATTCCCGGATTTATCACAATTGCATTGGCTTTTATCAGAATGAGTTTTGCCTTGCAGGAAGCAAACTCTGCTGGCACAGAAAGAGCGCTTGCAAGAACTGATGAATTAACTGGCTTAGCAAACCGCCGCAACTTTCTTTTAAAGTTAAATGAATGCAAATCTGGCTTTGTCTTTTTACTTGATCTAGATGGTTTTAAAAATGTAAATGACTCACTTGGCCATGACGCCGGAGACCAATTACTAAAACAGGTGGCTACGAGATTTACTAGAGCCCTGCCAGTTTCAACGGAGTTGGCAAGGCTAGGGGGTGATGAGTTTGGCGTGATTGCCCAAGTGAATAAAACAGAGGCGATGGAGCTGGCCCAAGCATTACGTGCCACCTTGAGTTATCCAATCTCCTTGTCTGCCGAACAAATAAAGATTGATGTAAGTATTGGCGTCGCCGAATTTACCGGTGAGTTAACTTCATCTGAACTCTTACACCGCGCTGATTTGATGATGTACGAGGCGAAGCGAAATAAAAGCGGGGTGGATATTTGGCAGGAAAAGTAGGTTAATCTTTCCCGTCTGCAAATAGCAGCGAAGAAAATGGAGGTCCTAATTGGCAGCACGTTTCCAGAATCGAGTTCTGATTTTAGGTGCAGGTTCAGTTTCACAATGTGTACTACCACTTTTAATAGAGCATCTAGTAGATGCTAAACAGATCACGATTGCGGATATGCGTGATAACCGCCATCGCGTTTCAGAGGCAATAGCCGCTGGCGCAACTTATGTACAGGATCAATTGACCCGCGAAAATATGGATCAATTTTTATCCAAATACTTATCTGCCGGAGATTTCTTATTAGATCTAGCCTGGAATATTGATGTTAATGAAATTATGGGCTGGGCGCATGATCACGGTGTTATTTACTTAAATACTTCACTTGAAGAATGGGATCCGTATTCAGCAGGAGCTGATCGTCATCCAACAGAGCGCACACTTTATTGGCGCCACATGAAATTACGTAAGTTAACTGATACTTGGAACGGCCAAGGACCAACAGCAATTGTTGAACATGGTGCAAATCCTGGTTTAGTTTCACACTTAACTAAAAAAGCATTAGTTGATATTGCAACTCGCGCGGTTAAAGAGGGCAAAGCCGGTGCTGGTGTTGCTGAGGCATTAGAGATTGAAAACTTTCCAGTTCTTGCGCAAAAGCTTGGTGTAAAGGTTATTCACATTGCCGAGCGCGATACGCAAGTTTCTGACAAACCAAAGTTGTTTAATGAGTTTGTTAATACTTGGTCAGTTGAAGGATTTTATGAAGAAGGTATTGCACCAGCTGAACTTGGTTGGGGCACTCATGAAAAAACACTTCCCGCAAAAGCCTATGAACACCAAACCGGACCAAAGAACCAAATTTGTATTGCCCAACCAGGGGCAACAACTTGGGTTCGCTCTTGGGTGCCTAACATGGAGACAACTGGCATGTTGGTTCGCCATGGTGAGGCTTTCACAATTAGCGATCACTTAACTGTTTGGGATGGCGACAAAGCTATCTACCGGCCAACTGTTCATTACGCATACTGTCCAACTGATGCAGCAATTGCATCAATGCGTGAATTAGAAATGAATCAATGGCACATCACATCAAATCAAAGAATTATGAATGAAGAGATTATTGATGGTGATGATCGCTTAGGAGTTTTATTGATGGGTCATCCATATAAATCTTGGTGGACTGGTTCATTATTAAATATTCATGAATCACGTAAATTAATTCCTAAACAATCTGCAACAACTGTTCAGGTTTCAAGTGCAGTTTATGCAGCGGTTGCTTGGGCAATGGCTAATCCAAATCGCGGTTACATGGTTCCAGATGACATGCCATGGCGCGAAGTTTTGGCTTACTCTGAAAAGTACTGGGGTGGTTATCACTCAGAGGCTGCAGATTGGGATCCACTAATGCATCGCAATGATTTATTTAAGGGATGGAATGGTCGTAATTACGATGAATCAGATCCTTGGCAGTTTAGTAATTTCTTAGCTTAAGTAAATTACTTTGTAGGTGGCAATGGCTTGCTCGCTTTGATTTCATCAAGGCGGGCAAGTGATTCAACTCTTTCAAGTGCATGATCAACAATTCGTTTTGGATAATTATTTTTATAACCATCTGGATGCTCCCATGGTTCTTGCACCGCTACTCCAGAAATATGTGAAAGCTCTGGCACATAGCGTCTTACATAATCACCGTTTTCATCAAAACGTTTTCCTTGTTCAATTGGATTAAATACTCGGTAATACGGCGAAGCATCGGTGCCACTTCCAGCAGTCCATTGCCAGCCATGTGCATTAGATGCCACGTCATAATCAATTAAATGTTCTCTAAAAAATCTCTCTCCAAGTTGCCATTCCAAGTGCAAATCTTTAACTAAGAAGGATGCAACCACCATGCGGGTGCGATTGTGCATCCAACCCTCTTTTAATAATTGCCGCATTGCCGCATCTACAAATGGATAACCAGTTTTACCTTCACACCATGCTTTAAATTGATCTGCGGGCTTGTCATAACGCATCTTGGCAAATTGTGGTGCGTAGTAATCGGTTTCAGTATGTTGATTATGAAATAACACATCCGCATAAAACTCGCGCCAGGCAATCTCTTTGCGATAAACATCATGTGCTTTGCTATCGCCAAGTGGTGCCAGCAATGTACGAGGGTGAATTTCACCAAACTTTAAATGCGCACTCATCTTGCTGGTGCCATCTATGCCAGCTAAATTTCTAGCCTCATCGTAATTAGCTAATCCATTTTTTTGAAAGTGCTTAAATCTTTCTAGTGCTGCAGCTTCACCTGCGGAAGTAATTCTTACGCCTTCTGGTAATTTCCAATCCAGAAAATTTCTATTTGCTGAATCTGCATCAACTACTGGAATTGTCTTTGGTGTTGGTGCTGGTGCTCGCCAGCCATGTACACACCAAGCACGATAAAAGGGCGTGTAAACCTTGTATGGAGTGTCATCACTTGGTTTTCGCACTCGGCCAGGCGCAACTGCATATGGTGATCCAGTTCTGGTTAATTCAATTCCAGCAGCTTCAACCTTTGCATCTCTGGCCAAACCATATGGTTCATACTCTGCGCTGATATGAACAGAGTTCGCATTATATTTTTTCTTTAATTCATGCAGAACTTCAATTTGATCACCGGCAATTACTTGTAATTTGTTTCCTAAAGAGTTATCTAATTCGCGTAAGGATTGACCAAGATATGCCAGCCGTTTACTGCCCCCACTTTTAATTAATTTTGGATCTAAAATGAAAACCGGAACAATCTCATCACCCTGTTCTATTGCTGCATTAAGTGCTGGATGATCGCCAATTCGCAGATCGCGTCTAAACCAAAGTACGGATCTGCTTGTCATAATTTTCTAGCAGTAATTAATCTAGATTAATTATGTAAGGACTCAACCGATGCATCCCAACCCTTAACATCTTTTGGCTTACGTGGACCAGGTCCAACATAACGTGCAGATGGGCGAATGATGCGACCAGTTTGTTTTTGTTCCAAAATATGTGCAGACCAACCTGCGGTGCGAGCTGCGGTAAACATTGATGTAAATAGATTTGCTGGTACTTGTGCAAAATCTAAAACAATCGCTGCCCAGAACTCAACATTTGTTTCTAGTACACGATCTGGTTGACGCTCTTTAAGTTCAGCAAGTGCTGCCTTTTCAAGTGCAAGTGCAACTTCGTAACGAGGTGCATTTAACTCTTTAGCGGTGCGACGCAATGTGCGAGCGCGTGGATCTTCGGCGCGATACACACGATGTCCAAAGCCCATTAACCGCTCACCCTTATCAAGAATTGATTTTACGTATGCAGTTGCATCTCCTGATTTTTCAACCGCTTCAATCATGCTTAATACGCGAGCAGGTGCGCCACCATGTAATGGTCCAGACATCGCACCAATTGCACCTGAAATAGATGCGGCAACATCTGCGCCAGTTGATGCAATCACGCGACCAGTAAATGTTGATGCATTCATTCCATGTTCTGCAGCAGATACAAAGTAAGCATCAATTGCGCGAACGTGAACTGGATCAGGTTCGCCTCTCCAGCGAATCATCATTCTTTCTACAACTGTATGTGCTTTATCAATCTCTGCTTGTGACACAGCTGGAACAACAGTTCCACGGGCAGATTGTGCAACATATGAAAGCACCATTACAGATACTCGAGCTAAGTTGCTACGTGCTTCATCATCTGAAATATCAAGTAGTGGCTTTAATCCCCATGCTGGAGTAAGCATGGCAATCGCTGATTGAACATCTACTCGAACATCACCGGTGTGTACTGGAAGTAAAAATGGTTCTGCTGCTGGAAGTCCGGGATTGAATTGATCATCAACTAATAATCCCCAAACATTTCCAAAAGTTACTCGGCCAACTAAATCTTCAATATCAACACCGCGGTAACGAAGTGCACTGCCTTCTTTATCTGGTTCGGCAATCTTTGATTCAAATGCAATTACGCCTTCTAAGCCCGGCTTGAAATCATCGGCCACGAGATGCTCCTTCTGCTTCTTAATAAAATCTTATGGTCGTATTCTGCTCTCTTAGCGAGGGTGAACCAAACCGAAGGAAAGTGAGGTTGGATACCTCTATGACCAGCCGTGAGGATATCTCCGCAATGCGTCGCCAGTATGGCGAGGCGGGATTAACTGAATCTGAGTTACCGACAAATCCGGTAGATCTTTTTAACACCTGGCTCTCTGATGCAGCAAAAAATGAAATAGTAGTGGAAGCAAATGCGATGGTGCTCTCTACGGTAATTGATAATCAACCAAGCAGTCGCACTGTTTTATTAAAAGATTTAACAAATGATGGATTTACTTTCTTTACAAATTATGGCTCTCGAAAAGCTAAACAAATTGAGAAAAATCAAAATGTTTCTTTACTCTTTCCATGGTACCCACTTGAAAGACAGGTAATTGTTTTAGGAACAGCAAAAAAGATATCTAAAAGTGAATCTGAAAAATACTTTGCATCTAGACCACGCGGCAGTCAGATCGGTGCTTGGGCATCGGCTCAATCAGAGGAGTTAAATTCAAGAGATGAATTGGAAAGTGAGTATGCGCAATTAGAAAAGAAATGGCCGGAGGGTGCAGTTGTTCCGATGCCAGATCATTGGGGTGGATATGTAGTGTGGCCCACATCAATTGAGTTTTGGCAGGGCAGATACTCCAGATTGCATGATCGAATTCGCTATCTGAGATCAGAAAATAATGATTGGCAGATCAAACGCTTCTACCCGTAATATCGGCCCATGAGCGAAATTAAAATTCCAGATAATTTAAAACCAAGTGATGGTCGATTTGGTTGCGGTCCATCAAAGATTCGCTCCGCCTCTCTAGCAAATTTAGCTAGCAATTACGGAAAAGTTTTAGGAACATCTCACCGACAAAAACCTGTAAAAGAGGTTGTTGGAAAAGTTCGTACTGGACTTAAATCTTTATTTAATTTACCTGAAGGATATGAAGTAATTATTGGCAATGGTGGCTCAACTGCATTTTGGGATATCGCTACCTTTGGTTTAATTGAAAATAAATCACAACACTTAGTGTTTGGTGAGTTCTCATCCAAGTTTGCAGCTGCTGCAAAGGATGCACCAATGATTGGTGATCCAACAGTTATAAAGGCAGAGCCTGGTTCTCACCCACAAGCTGTTGCAGAATCAGGTGTTGATGCTTACGCACTTACACATAATGAAACCAGCACAGGTGTTTCAATGCCGATTATTAGACCTGCTGGTACTGAAGGCGCCCTTGTTCTAGTTGATGCAACAAGTGCTGCAGGCGGTTTAGATCTAGATATTTCACAATCTGATGTTTATTACTTTGCACCACAAAAATCCTTTGCCTCCGATGGTGGTTTATGGGTAGCAATCATGAGTCCAGCCGCAATTGCGCGCATTGAAAAAATTAAAGCAAGTGGCCGTTGGGTTCCGGCATTTTTTGATCTTTCAATTGCAGTAGAAAATTCAAGATTAGATCAGACTTACAACACACCAGCCCTTGCCACATTAATTTTATTAGCTGAACAAATTGAGTGGATGAATACAAATGGTGGTTTGAAATTTGCTGCTGGCCGAAGCGCAGATTCATCATCTCGCCTATATAACTGGGCAGAAAAAACAGAGTACACAACACCATTTGTTACCGATCCAGCAATGCGTTCTAAAGTAGTTGGCACAATTAATTTTGATGAATCTATTGACGCACTTGAGATTGCAAAAATTCTTCGGGCAAACGGAATTGTTGATACTGATCCGTATCGCAAATTAGGCAAGAATCAATTGCGCATCGGAATGTTCCCAGCTGTTGAACCATCAGATATCGATGCGTTAACTGCATCAATAGATTATGTAGTTTCACAAATGCCTAGAAAATCTGGAAATTAATTGAATTACCGCACTCGTCGCATAGTTACGATCACAATACTGGTTGGTATGGTTGCTATGGTCCTGCTTAGTGGTCTTTAATAAGCACTCCTGCAAAATTATTTAGGGAGCACAAAATGAAAGAAGCAGTTTTTGTAATTGCAATGGGAATTGTGCTTTGGATTATTGCCTTGGTTTTTGCAATCGTGATGAATGCCCAAACAAAGGTGCTTTGGATATGTGTATCTGGCGCAGTACTTGGTGCAATTGGATTGCGTTACACAATCCGGCGCGGACGCCGTAATCAACTCTAATTAAGCTTTAAGCGCCTTCGATTTGGCTTGCGATACCACGAAGAACTTTTCCTAATCTTTCTGCTTCAGCAGTAGATGGATGACGTCCCTGGCGTAGTTGATTTCCAACTCGATCTAAAATCTTGATTGAGTCTTCAATAATTGCTGCAAGATCATCTGCATTTCCACGTGAGTTATTAACCATTGATGGTGGTGCTTCAATTACTGAAACTGAAAGTGCTTGTGGCCCACGACGACCATCGGCAATACTGAATTCAAGTTTGGTTCCTGGCTTAACAGTTGTAACACCTTCAGGAAGTGCCGCAGCTGCTAAATAAACATCTTCGCCTTCATCATTAGAGATAAAGCCAAAACCTTTTTCTAAGCTGAACCATTTAACGCGGCCAGTAGGCATTGGTTTCTCCCATCATTTAAATACTCGTTTAGTTTCTGTACTAGCCACTCGGAAGTGGTCAGGGCCATAGTTTAACCCAAATTTGTAAAGCGAGGAATTGGGTTTATTCAGCCTTAATCAACGCTTCGGAGTGTGCACCGCAGCCATGGTCGATTGAAACCACTCGGGCATCCTCTGGTGAAATTGCATTTGAACAAACTCCGAACGCACCGCGAAGTGATCCGGCAATTGGAATAAAAAATCCACATGAGTGACATGGCTTTGGCGCAGCATTAGCAATTGGCGCATTTGGTCCGCGATCGCCTTCATACCAACGCTTGCTTGCTTGATCGCGACCAACAATTGAAAGTACGCGAGCTCTTCCTAAACCAAATTCAAATAATTGATTTAAATCTAAAGTATCTAACTCATCATCACCAGGAAGTGATGCAAAGCCAGGAACTAATCTTTCATCATCTGGCGCAGTTGGTACAACATCGCCAACACCTAGATCACCTGGTTGAACACGTTCAACATATGGCACCCAATTTGGAGCAAGTAATGCTTTGCTGCCTGGTAGTAAAACAACATCACAAATAGTTGGCGCACTTTTCTCATCTAACTTTGCAACAGTAACTGCCCAACGCCAACCACCGTATCCAGGAAGTTTGGCTTCAAATAAATATGTAGCAACTCGATCCTCATCGGAATCGATTGAGTAAAACTCGCCTACAAACTCTTTCTTTCCAGCATCTTCAATCGCTGCTTGCTTAGCAATATCAAGGGCACCAAAAATATCTGTTTTATTAACTGTTACTTCAACTACTGCTGGATATGTTTTTGCAGGTGCGATGTAAGGCTTGCGCACAATTGCCGGCGCTGCCTCTTTAGCTACTGGAGCAACTTCCTCGACAGTATCCAAAGATTGCATATCAAGATCATCTAATTCTGCCTCTGGTTCAGCGACAACTGATGATTGCTCTTTACGAATTTTCTTAAAGAGTGATTTCTTTTTAGCCATTGGGAAATTGTAATTGAGTTAGATGTAAAAGGAAAAAGCCCCCGATATTAAGCGGGGGCTTTTGATAATTACTTGGATTAGAAATCCATATCTCCGCCACCAGGAGCTGCTGGCATTGCACTCTTTGGCTCTGGCTTATCTGCAATAACCGCCTCTGTTGTTAAGAACAGCGCCGCAATTGATGCAGCATTTTGTAATGCAGAACGAGTTACCTTTGCTGGATCAATAATTCCTGATTTAATCATGTCAACATATTCACCAGTTGCAGCATTTAATCCTTGACCGGTTGGTAAATGACGAACTTTTTCGACAATTACGCCACCTTCAAGACCAGCGTTAATTGCAATTTGCTTTAGTGGTGCTTCAATTGCAAATTCAACAATCTTTGCACCAGTTGCTTCATCGCCAGTTAATTTCAATTTTTCAAAGGCAACCTTGCCAGCTTGTAGAAGTGCAACGCCACCACCGGCAACGATTCCTTCTTCAACTGCAGCCTTCGCATTACGCACTGCATCTTCAATGCGGTGTTTACGCTCTTTAAGTTCAACCTCTGTTGCAGCTCCGGCTTTAATAACCGCAACTCCACCAGCTAGTTTTGCTAAACGCTCTTGTAATTTTTCGCGATCATAATCTGAATCGCTCTTTTCAATCTCTGCGCGGATTTGGTTAACGCGGCCCTTGATCTGTTCAGCGTCGCCATTTCCTTCAACAATAGTTGTCTCTTCCTTGCTGATAACAACCTTGCGGGCACTGCCAAGTAATTCAACAGTAGTTTGATCTAGCTTTAGACCAACCTCCTCCGACACAACAGTTGCACCAGTAAGAATTGCAATATCTTGCAACATCGCCTTACGACGATCACCAAATCCTGGAGCCTTAACTGCAACAGAGCGGAATGTTCCACGGATCTTGTTTACTACCAAAGTAGAAAGTGCTTCGCCTTCAACATCTTCTGCGATGATTACAAGTGGCTTTCCAGTTTGCATTACCTTTTCCAAAATTGGAACAAGGTCTTTAATATTTGAAATCTTTGAGTTAGCGATCAAGATGTATGGATCTTCCATCACTGTTTCCATACGATCGGTATCTGTTACAAAGTAAGCAGAGATATAACCCTTATCAAATCGCATACCTTCAGTTAGCTCTAATTCAAGACCGAATGTATTGCTCTCTTCAACAGTAATTA
>CAEZXU010000003.1_pt1 | contig 34564 bp, 34 predicted proteins | sample 7265331 | NCBI WGS metagenome assembly CAEZXU01 (sample SAMEA6813916, study PRJEB35770) | uncultured Actinomycetes bacterium | biome: Freshwater; feature: Freshwater reservoir; material: water | place: Czech Republic | collected 2017-04-14 | depth 30m m | reverse complement strand
TTGCTTGTTCTTGTAAATCTCGGACTCGAGCAATTTGAAACTTAAGAGCTGACTTTATTTGTGGTGTTAATACACGCTCTTCCAACATCTCTCTGGTTACACCATGAGCTTGTAATTCAGTAATAGGTAAGTAAACCCGGCCACGATCTAAATCCTCACCAACATCTCTAATAAAATTTGCCAGTTGAAATGCTATTCCTAATTTTTCAGCCGCGATATATGCATCAGGGGATAATGCGCCCAAAATTGGCACCATTTGTAATCCAATTACTGCTGCGGAGCCGTACACATACTCCATTAAATCTTCATAGGTGTGATATTCAGTAACAGTTAAATCCATGGTCATTGATTTAAGAAATGCTTCAAAGTAATTAATGGGGATAGCGAAACGATTAACTGTATCTACAAGTGCGGCGCCAATATGGTCATGACTTGTACCCTCTTTGATATCAGATAAAACCCCTTGGCCCCACTTATGTAAAGCCAATGATTTTTCATCTTCAGTTAAGGTTGATGCTAAATCATCAACTATTTCATCGGCATACCGCGCAAATCCATAAAGAGCATGAACAAACGGACGTTTTTCTGGAGGTAGTAATAAAGTTGCTAAGTAATAGGTTTTCCCGTGTTGCGCATTTAATTTTTTGCACTCTGCATAAGATTTTCGCAGTTGTGGATCGACAATCCCAGCGGCGGTTAATTCATCCATTATTACTTAACCGGACCAACAATTCTTTCTGCTGCTAATCTTCCAGAAATTAAAACCATTGGTACGCCAACTCCTGGTTGAGTTCCGGAACCTGCAAAGACAACATTTTCAAAACCCGCAGCCATATTACGTGGACGAAATGGACCAGTTTGGAAGAAGGTGTGAGCACTTGCAAATGGTGCGCCCATTTCCATGCCTTGTTCCTTCCAATCTAATGGAGTTGTCATTTGTTCTACCTCAATAGAATCACCAAAGCCGGTATATCCGCGATCTTCTAAAGCTTTAATCATCTCATCACGATACTTAGGACCAATTTTCTTCCAATCAATATCCGCAGAAAGATTTGGCGTTGGGAATAATACGTAATATGAGGTTTTACCTGCCGGTGCCAGTGATGGATCATCTTTACTTGGAACGGTAACTAAAATACTTGGATCAGTCATCAAGGTTTTTTTCTTAATTAGCTCATCAAATACACCATTCCATGATTGGCCAAAGTGAATATTGTGGTGAGCAAGTCGGTCATAACTCTTATTTGAACCTACTAGTAATGTCACACAAGAAGGGGAGTAATTTAAACGCTTTACCGAAAGTGGTTCTTTTCCTAATAAATCCTTCCAAGCAACTGGTAAATCAGGATTTAGAACTACAACATCACAAGCAATTCGCTCGCCGGTATCAGTTAATACAGCGGTTGCACGGCCATTGCTTTTCTCGATACCAGTAACAGTTGTGTTGTATTTAAAGGTCACGCCATGTTTTTCTGCAGCCCCAGCAAGTGCACGTGGCACAGCATGCATACCGCCCTTTGGAAAGAAAACTCCATTGACTGAATCCATATATGCGATGACTGCGTAAATTGCTAGTGCTTGCTGTGGGCTAACGCCGGCATACATCGCTTGGAATGAGTAAACCTTTTGCGTGCGAGGATCTTTCAGATATTGATTAACTTTTGGCGCCAATCTACGGAATCCACCGAGGGCAATTAATCTAGCTAAATTTGGAGTTAATAAATTTAGAGGTGAATCAATATTTCGATCTATAAAATCATTCATCTCATACTTATATAACTTTGTAACGAAATCTACATACTTGCCATAACCAACTGCTTCTGCTGGACTAATTGTCTTTGCAATCTCAGCTTGCATCTTATTTGTATCAGCGTGCACATCCAGTTGTGATCCATCAGCGTAAAAGGCTCGGTATAACGGTGATAGTGGAACAAGCTCTAACCAATCTTTTAAATCTTCACCAACACAGGCCAGCGCATCTGAAATTAAGTCCGGCATTGTTAATACTGAAGGTCCCGTATCAAATGCATAACCAGATTTATTTAGTAAACCATTGCGACCACCAGGAACTGCTTCGCGTTCAACAACAGTAACTTTTCGGCCAGCTCCGGCTAAGCGAAGTGCAGCGCTTAGGCCAGCAAGTCCGGCACCAACTACCACAACATGATCGGTGGGGCCTTTAACTCTTTTCATCAGGTATTTCGCTTCGTGGCAATACCCGCCATTGCGGTCAATAAACTCTTACCAAGTGGTGAAAGACCACTGTGTGTGAGCGCAGCAAGTGCTTGATTAGTGAAATCTTCAATCATGCTTTCTACCTTTGTTACAGCGCCGGTTTTAATGATGAGCTCTTGTAAATCTGAAATTTGATTAGCGGTTAATTCGGGGTGGCCAATTAATTTTTCCAACATGGATTTTTGTGAAGCATCAGCATTTTCAAAGGCCAGCGCCATCAAAACGGTGCGCTTTCCTTCGCGCAGATCATCGCCAGATGGTTTTCCAGTTTCTGATGCATCGCCAAATACTCCTAGTAAATCATCACGAAGTTGGAAAGCCTCACCCAGTGGAATTCCGTAATCAGAATATAGTTTTTCTAATGATGGATGGCTTCCAGCGATGGCAGCACCAAAGTGCAGCGGCCGTTCGATTGTGTATTTACCAGATTTAAAACGAGCAACTTTTAAAGAACGTTCAACGCTCTGCGAACCAAGTGCTTGTTCGTAAACATCAAGGTACTGCCCAGCCATTAACTCAACTCGCATCTCATCATAAATTTTTAAACCATTAATTAATTGTTGATCTGAAAGTCCAGCGTTGTGCAACATTTGATCTGACCAAATTAATGCTAAATCTCCAAGCAATATCGCAGCAGAGACGCCAAATTGTTCAGCCGATCCGGTTAATTTCTCTTTTCGATGTAAAGCTTCAAATGATTTATGAATAGCAGGTGCACCGCGCCTAGTATCTGAACCATCCATGACATCGTCATGAATTAATGCGCAGACATGTACTAATTCAAGTGAGGCAAATGCGGTAACCATTTCAGGTGATGGATTTTTAGCCGCCCCTAAATAACCAACATAGGCAAAAATTGGGCGAAGTCGCTTTCCGCTATCTAAGAGAAATCTTTCTAAGTGCTCTGATACTGGATCTAATTCCTTACCAATTCTTGCTAAATCTCGATTCTCATCCTTAATAAATTGGCCTAGGGCTTGATTTATTTCATCACGAATTAAATTGATGTCAGCGGCAGGATCTGATGAAGGAGAAAAACTCACGGCGCAACGGTACCCTGCCTGCCATGAACTCAAAACTTCGGGGAACAACCTTCTCCCTAGAGTTCTTTCCACCCAAGGATGAGGCTGGCGAGAGCAGATTGTGGTTAGCGTTATCACAGTTACAACCTCTAGCTCCAGATTTTGTTTCAGTCACATATGGGGCAGGTGGATCTACCAGAGATAGAACTATTCGAGTCACATCTGAAATAACTAAACGAACTTCAATACCAACGGTTGCACACTTAACTTGTGTTGGCGCCACACGTGATGAGTTAGTTGAAATATTAAATCAATTCAAGAATTCCGGAATCGATAGTATTTTGGCTTTACGTGGTGATCCAACAGGTGGACCTACAGCGCCGTGGCAAATGATTCCAAATGGATTAAATTACGCAAAGGAATTAGTTGAATTAGCAGTTGGCATGGGCTTTAAAGCTGGCGTGGGTGCTTATCCAGATGGACATCCGGCATCAAATCATGATCTTGCTAAAGATATCGAAGTTTTATTAGCGAAGGAAAAAGCTGGCGCAACATTTGCCACCACCCAATTTTTCTTTGAAATTGATAAATGGCAAGCCATCGTTGATAAATTAGCCAAAGCTGGTTCCAAGTTACCAGTACTAGCCGGAATATTACCGATTACCAATGTGAAACAATTAAATCGAATGGCTGAGTTAAGTGGCATGAAAGTTCCAACTGCTATCGCCGATCAATTTAATAAATATGCAGATGATTTAGAAGCCACAAAAGAAATAGGTATTGAAATAGCAACTAATCTTGGCGCGCAATTATTAAAACGTGGTGTGCCCGGACTTCATTTTTACACCATGAATTCTGCGCAATCCACTGTGGCAATCGCCAAAAATTTAGGATTAATTAAGTGATGAACCAATCAGAATTCTTTGCTAAATGGAGCAAACTGCATGGCGATGCCACCATTTCTGGGATCGTAAAAGGTTGGCTGCGGATCTCATTTATATTGGTAAAGCCGATTGCTAAATTGAAAATAACGCCAAATATGCTCAGTACCTTTGGACTGTTCTTTGGTGTTTTACTATTTTTTAATGCGGAAAATAACTGGGCAATTTTGCTTTTAATTACATCTTTAATTTGTGATGGAGTTGATGGCTCACTGGCCATTGTGACAAATAAAGAAAGCAAATGGGGGGCAACAGTAGATTCTATTTTTGACAGATTAACTGAAGTTTTTTGGGCGCTAACCTTTATTGCCATCGGGGCAAATCAAAATGTGGTTATGGCCGCTGTTTTATTAGCCGCAGTGCAAGAGTATTTAAGAGCTAGGGCAGCTGGACTTGGTTTGGCTGAGGTTGGGGTTGTCACAATTGCCGAGCGGCCAGTTCGTGCGGCGATTCTATTTGTTGCACTAGTTGCAGCTGTTTTAGATCTGGAAATTATCAATCAAATTGCGATTATTTGGTTAGTAATGCAATCAATTAGTTTCTTAACAATTTCAAAAAATGTTTACAAACGATTGAGTTAAGCTTTACCAATAATTTCGGCAACAATATCTGCGCTAATTCCTACAAGTGGTAAGCCACCACCAGGGTGGGCGGAGCCACCAACACAATAAAGATTTTTCACCTTAGATCTATTTCGCGCTCTTAAAAAAGCACTTTGTGCTGAGTTGCTTGAGGTTCCATAAATTGAACCGCCGGGGGCCATTGCATAATTTTGTAGATCAAGTGGAGTTCGATACTCCATGTAATCAAGCCGTTGACTAACATTTAATCCAAGTTGATCTAATTTCTTAACAATTGCTGATGCGTACTCCTGAGCACCATTTCGCCAATCCCAACCATTTTCTGGATCATGTCTTGGGGCATTTACTAAAACAAACCACGCCTCTTTGTTCTCACCTTTGACCATTGTTTTATCATTTGGTGCACAAATATAAATTGTTGGATCAGATACCGGTACTTGCTTGTCAAAAATTTGATCAAACTCTGCATCATAATTATTGGGGAAGTAAACATTATGGTGTTGCAACTGCACGGCTGTTCCTTTTGAGTTATCCAAACCCAGTAACAAGGAGAATCCCGCCAGAGATTTACTGGCCTTCTTTAATTTGCGCCGTTCCGGCTTTGCCGATTTAACTGATGGCTCGATTAAGTTGTTGTAAACAATTTCCGAATCAGCATTTGCCACAACTAAATCACTTGATATCACTTCACCATTTTCAAGTGTAATTCCAGTTGCACAGTTTGCGGAGGTATTAATCTTTGCAACCTTTTTATTTAAATAAATCTCTACGCCTAATTCGCGACAGCGAGTTTCTAATGCTTCAGAAAGCTTTCCGATTCCGCCCGTAATATGCCAAGCCCCAAATGTGCTTTCCACGAATGCAATAGTTAGCAGCACGGCAGGTGCTTTTCGTGGATCACTACCGGTATAGGTGGCATAGCGATCGACAATCATGGATAGGTGAGGATCTAACTTATATTTTTTGGTTAAAGTGCGTAGTGATGTAAATGGTGAAATCTGCTTTAACTCACCAAGTAAATTCTTACGTTTTAGCAAAGACCAAATGGATTTTAACTCTGATTCAACAAATGGTTCGCGAGATACCTCCCACATTGCATCTGCTCGATCCATAAGCGTTTTCCATTGTTTACTAGCATCGGCGCCGAAGGATTTTTCGATCGCTAAATAAGTCTTTGGATTTGAAAGATTAGGAAACACAACTTCGGTGCCATCACTGAAATGGTAGGCAAATGCTGGGTCAACTGGTTTTAGATCTAATGTAAGTTCTAACCGCTTGCCAGTTTTTAAAAACAGGTCACGGTAAACCGCTGGAATTGTTAATAAGGATGGTCCAGTATCAAAGCTGTAGTCACCAAACCATTCAGTTCGACACTTTCCACCAGTTCGATCTGAAGCTTCATATATTTCAACTACGTGACCCTGCTTTGCCAATCTGGCAGCAACACTTAAACCACCAACACCAGCACCAATTACTGAAATCTTAGCCATCAGGAAATAACTCTATCTCGCCAAGTTAAAGTTCCGGTTGCTCGACCAATCCAGGAATTAATCGTGATGTAAGTAAAAATTAAGATTGCAATTGGATGAAATATCGCAGTGGTCGTTGATTCACCAGATTTTAAAGAGGAGATGATTCGACTTAAATAAATAGATATGAAGGCAAGTGCAGCAACCTTTGAACCAGAAATTGCTGATATAAATGTAAACACTCCGGTGAGTAACAGAAGCACAGTGACTAAAACACTTGGAAATGCGCCACCAAAGGCTTTCCATAATGATTTGCGATATCCACTTATTAATTCAGGCAAGGATCGATACATCAAGCACTCTGAAATCAAACCACCTTCGGCTACGCCACCTTTATATCCAGCACTTAGCAAGGATCGGGAAAGCTCCAGGTCATCTAAAACTTCCTTCTTGATTTTCTGGTGCCCACCAGATTTTTCATAAGCATTTTTTGAAACTATAAAAAATTGGCCATTAGCCACTGCCATAGATTTAATACCAAATTTTTGGGAGATTACTAATGGAACAGAGGAGAACCATGACCAATGCAGTAGCGGTTGGAAAATTCTCTCAAATAACCCAATTGATAATTGTTTTGGATATGGCGAAATAAAATCCCAATCTTGCATAGCCGCGATACTGCTAGCAATGGCATTTTCCTTCAAACGCACATCGGCATCTAAGAAAACTAATATCTCACCAGATGCTGCTTGGCTTAATTGGTGACAAGCCCATAATTTACCTAGCCAATCTTGTGGCAAGTTAGCTCCTGCTAAAACCTTTATTTCTTTGTATTTTTGCAGTTCGATACTGGTGCCATCGGTTGATTGATCATCAAGGGCAATGATTTCAAAATTAGTTAAACCAAGTTGATTAATTATGGAGTCAACACAACCAGTTACATTTTTTGCTTCATTTCGCATAGGTATCAAAATTGACACCTTTTTATTTATAACTGCTGGCTGATTTTTAACAGTGCGAATGGTCCAAAAATTCATTAGCGAAATTACTAAGGCTAATAACGAAAAAGTGGCAAGGATAAACATTAAAAAGTAGCTGGTGGTCCAAAGCGAAGTAAAAACAGGTAAGGAATTAAGAAGAGACCAAAAATAACGCCGCCAATTAAAGCAATACCGGGTTGATCAAAAAAGAAAATATTTCCAACTACGCCTGCAAACCAACTCCAAATTAAGAAGAAATCTGGAACTGCAGTTGAGGTCGCAACGCGACGCCGATCATGTTTTAAAATAAAATTTAAGATAGCCATTAATCCCATGCCAGTTAGTAACCAACCAACTAAGTTTGAGATTGGAATCATTGGTTGCAGTGGCACATGCGCGCCTTCAAAACTCCAGCTCCATCTTTGGGCTAAAACCATTTGTGGATCTAAAAATAAATCCCAGGCTGCAAGTCCAATTCCACCATAAAGAAAAACCCAGTTGCGGGTGACCTTTCTGGCTGCAATTAATACTGGGTGCGCCAGCATGATCCAAGCAAATGGAACTACCAATGGCACGCCATAAATTTGATAACCAAGTGATCCAGAATATTCATAAGTACCAAATGGCCAACCGGTGCGGCTGCCAATTTGCTCAATTAATAATGCATACAAAAAAGTTGATGATAGAAAAGTTAACGCATAGGTTGTGCCATAAGCAATCCATGCATGCAAACACATTGCACCGGCTGCCCAATAAACAGTTGCGATTGTTACTACTCGAAGGGTTTCGCCATCAATTAATGGGTAGGAAACTTGCAACAAGATAGCTACAACGGTTACTGCGTAAAGTAGAAAAAGTTTTTGAGTAGATACAGCTCTGCGTGAGTTTCGCTTTGGATAAAATTGGCGCAGCGACATGGCTTAATTGTGCCTTACTAAAGTAACTCGCCCGACTCAGCCAATAAGGCAAAACGTGCGAAAAGTTCCTCTGAGTACCACTCATTTTCAGCAGTTGCGGTGATTGCTCTTGAATGTGCCTCACCTTTGTAAGCAAAATTTCTAAGCGACGCGGAATCTTGCCAGATAGAAAAAGTTCCTTGTAAACCAATAGGAGCCTCACCAATTCCAATGGCTGCAATTAAGCCGGGTGAGTTATGCAAACTATTGGTGACAGGGGGAACTGCCCGCCAAAATTTAATATTTTGTAGCCAAGCAATACGCGCTCTTGTGATTGCAACAATCTTTCCATCTCCTTGCCAAGGCGTATCCTCTATTTCAAATGGTTGTTGTTTGGACCAAAATCCATGGGATGAAATTGGTTTTAGCTTTGCAGTATAAGAGGAGTTTGCAATTCTTTGCCAACTTTTAATAATGCTGCTTTGCTCAAATTTGTTCAAATCAGATTTGTTAATAGTAAGTAAAATTCCCCACCGCAGGGCACTGGCATCAAGGGGAGTAAAGGTTATGCCTTTTCCGGTTCCAAGTAATTTAGCAAATTTCACACCTGGAAATTTTCGCACTGCGCGTCTATGAATAGCCATGTAAAAAATAGCGATTGGCACAAACTTTGGTTTAACCTTCCAAAAGTAAATTACGGTAATCATTTAGGCAGTTTTGTTGTTTGCATAATCTCAGCAATTACATCTTCAGTGCTATCCCACATTGGTGCGTGTCCAGTTTCGGGCAGGATTATCCACTTGGCATGTTTTGGGGCGAGTGATCTTTCCTGACATGTTTTTGCTGGCAATGTGTGATCGGTATCGCCAAAAATAATTGTTACGGGAATATCAGCGCTAATCTCTTTATCAAATCTCTTCTTTAACATGCCATCCCAAACTGGAAAATAGCCTTCTGATTTTGCCATGGCCGCAACCGCATCTAAACAAATTTCATAACTTAATTGCTCCCACCGAGGTGAAACAGTTTCAAAACCAATTTTCTTGGCCCACTTATAATTTAAAGTTGTTGCGGCAACTTTGTCTAAACTTTTTGCCATTAATCGAACCGCTAACTCTCCTGGATACCTTGATGTAAAAGGTGCTAGCCAAAGCCCAGCCGGAGCCAAGCCAGTTAAACTCTTTACTCGATCTGGATTAGTTGCGGCAATTTCTAAACTAACCCAACCTCCAAGTGAATTTCCAACTAGATGAAATTGCTGCACGCCTAGCTCTGAAAGATTTAGTAATACCAACCTGGCCAGAGATGATGGATCCATCGGTTGTGATTTATCTAGTGGGGTTTGGCCATGTCCTGGTAGATCCACGGTAAATACTTCAAACTCTTTAGATAGTGCAGGAATAATTGGTTTCCAAGCAGTAGCAGCAGATCCCATGCCATGAATTAAGACAATTGGTTCACCAGAACCGTATCTTTGGATGGAGAGCTTCACACTCTAACTTTAGAGCGTAGTAATTAAATCCTCTACCAATTTCTTTATTTCATCACGAATGGGTCTAATTGCCGCAACACCTTGTCCGGCGGGATCAGTTAACGGCCAATCTAGATAACGCTTTCCTGGAAAAAATGGGCAAGCATCTCCGCATCCCATAGTTATAACAACATCTGATTCTTCAACTGCAGTTGTCGTTAAAACTTTTGGCATTTCATGTGAAATATCAATTCCAACTTCAAGCATCGCTTCTACTACAGCAGGATTTATCGAATCTGCCGGCGCAGAGCCAGCAGATCGAACTTCAACTTTTTCACCAGCTAATTTGGTAAGCCAGGCCGCAGCCATTTGAGATCTGCCAGCATTATGAACACAAACAAAAAGTACGGAAGGTTTACTCATTTTTGAAAACTTTCGCCGCACCTAGACCTAAAACAGCACCAATTATTTGAGCACAGATGAATGTGATGATCGATTCCGGCGCAATTCCAGTTGCGGAGTTTGTGAAACCTCTCCCAATGGTGATCGCTGGATTTGCAAATGCAGTTGAGGAGGTAAATAGAATTCCGCCAAATATCCAAAGTGGTACATAAGTAGCAATCTTCTCAAAATTTTCTAGATTACTTAAAATTATCCAAACTAAAACAGCGGTTGCGATAATTTCTGATATAAAAAGGTTTGTGCCATTTCTTAACTGCGAAGAACTTTCAATAGCATTAGCACCAAAAATATAATTTCCAAGAACTACTCCAGAAATAGCACCTAGGATTTGCGCTATTGAGTACAAAGCAAACTGAGTTAGTTGAATTCGCTTTGTGATTAACATAATTAGAGTTACAGCCGGATTTAGATGTGCACCACTAATTTTTCCCACAAGTCCAATCGCTACCGCCAAACCAATTGCAGTTCCCAGAGCATTAATGAAGAGCGATAACGCGCCATCTTTAGTTAAGTTAGATCCCATAATTCCAGAACCAACAATGGCAAGTGCCAAAATTGCGGTACCGAAATACTCGCCTAGTATCTTTTTTAAGTACAAGAGTTTCCCCTCAAAGTAATGATTGCAAAATCGTAACCGCAGCCAAAGTAAATAGCAGATAGGCAAAGGCTTTTTTAAGATGAACTGTTGGTGTCCGAGGGGCTAATTTGGATGAAATTTGCGCTATCAAAATTGCAACTATGGCGATAATTACCGGGTAGTGCCAATCAATCTCTGGCCAACTTTCGTACTTGGCAATAAAGGCTGTAGCGCAATTTAGCGAGATGATTAATAGCGAGGTACCAGCTGCCTTGTTTTGTGGCGTATGAAAAAACAATACCAAAACCGGAATAGCAACAAAGCCACCACCAATTCCAAACAGCCCAGTTAAGGCACCGATAAATAGGGAGAGTAGTAGTAAATAAATAGGTGGGATCTTCTTTTCTGGGTGATCCTTTATTGGTGCGCGCAGCATAGAAATTCCGGCACCGACTAGCACTAAGGAGAAGCCAATTAAGATAAATGAATCAGGAAGTGAATCTGCTAGAAAACCAAATCCTATATTTGTAAGTAAGCCAAGTGCCCAAATAGTTAAGGCCTCTTTAATTAATACATCCTTACTTTTTAACTTTGGCATCAATCCCGCAATAGCCGCCAGAAATACAACAGCTAGCGCAGCGGTGGTTGCCTGTAGTGGTGTGAAATCAAATATGTAAAGCAAAATTGGTACGGTCACCATGGCACCACCGGCACCGATAAAACCAAGCACGGCACCAATAAAGGCACCACTTAGCATTGATGCGATTATCAAAGTACTTGTCATTGCTTCATACTTTCATAAAAAAACCGCCCCTGGCATCTGCCAAGAGCGGTTTTCGGTAACTTTTATTTGCTAATTAGTTAGCCCAGAAAAGTAATGTTCCTACATTTGGTCCAAATTGTGCACCATTGTGTAGCAGAGCGAAGATGATTAATGCAGCGCCAGCAAGAGATAGATCCTTGAAGAAGCCGATTGTTTCATTTTGCTTAGCTGTTGCATCTGATTCTTTCCAGAAAGCGTGCATTAGGAATGCGGTTGGGATAAGGAAAGCTGCGATTAGAAGCGCACCTAGATCAGCATAGAAACCTAGAACGATGTACACGCCACCTAGAAGAATCATTAAGCCAGATACGTAAACAGATACCTTCGCTAATGGAACCTTCTTGTATTGCGCATAACCTGTCATTGCAGCATTTTTAGTGAAGTGAGCGATTCCTGAGTTGATGAAGATCAACGCAAAGAGAATACGGCCAACTAATAGAACTATGTCCATAACCATCCTTTTATTAGAGGGTCCAGATCGACCCGCTTACCTAAAAGGTAGGGGAGATTAGTTGAACTTTCAACTAATAATGGGGTGTGTCCGATGGCTATACCCACGGGTAGTAGCTACTTGACCACTGTCAGCGCATATGACTATCTTTCGAACATATGTTCGATAAGGGTATAGATTCAAATCGCGTACTAGCGCCAGAGGGTGAACCAATCGAGTTCATCTATCAAGGCCATCACTTTCACATCCATGCCATCACATCAAGATGGAGTGAGTCAGGTGGTTGGTGGAATCGAATAAGTGATGGCAACTTACATGCTAATGATTTATTAAAGATCGATGATCAAGCACGTGCAGTATGGCGAGTAGAAGCAGCCCCAGTTGGTGCGCTCGCTACCTTTGAAATTGAATTAGATGAAGTAACTGGTAATTGGCGAATTCGCCCAACATCTCGTGCTTGCTAACTTCACCCACCTGCGCACCTGCAGTGGTTACTCATTTAAGTACGGCACTGCAACCGCCGATCAATTAGTAGAACGAGCTACTGAATTTGGTATGTCAACACTTGCCTTAACCGATCGCGACAATATGGCTGGGGCAATTAGATTTGTTCAGGCGTGCGAGAGCGCAGCGATTAAACCAATCCTTGGAATTAACTTAAGTTTTCTGCAACGCAAATACCGAATTACTCTCTTAGCTACTGCAGATGGTGGCTTAGCTTCCTTATATCAATTATTAACTGCAGTTAATTTTGCAGGTGGCTTACTTACCCACGAGATACTTCAAGAAAATATTGTGCACACTAAAAAACTACTTATTATGCATGGCCCCGATTCTCAAATTGGAGCCGCTATCGGCGCTCGCCAATTAACGCAGGGTTTATCAATCTTTAATTCAACCAAGGATTACTTTGCCCAACAAGGCATCGAGGTGCTTTCACATCGCATCCGTGGCGATGGCCCAATGTCTACGCCATTTGCTGCTCGAATGCTTACCTTTGCGCGCAGTAATGATTTACCTGCGGTCATTACAAATGCAGTAAGAATGTTAAATCGCAGCGATGGGCCACTCGCTGATGTTTTAGATTCAGCACGCAATTTAGTGCCACTACATAAGCGCCATGTTGAACGGCAAAATAGTGAAGCGTATTTAAAGGACACAAAAGCGATGCACCAACTTGCTACTGAAATTGCCCAGGCAGCCGGTGAAAGTACAGCGCACTCATTAATTAAAACCACAATGCAATGGGCGGAGATGGCAACTCTAGATCCCAGACGCGATGTTGGAATCGGCAAGATTCACCTACCGGAACCCTCCGTAGTTGGTGGCAAAACCCAAAATGATTTAACTATTCAATTAAAACAAAGATGCGAAGCAGGGCTTGGGATTAAGTACTTTGGCGAACAATCAATTGTTGCTGCCAATCGTTTATCGGATGAATTAGCAACAGTTCGCACTCTTGGCTATGAATCATATTTTTTAACTGTTGCCAACATAACTGATTTAGCTAGAAGTAAATCCATTCGCGTAGCGGCTCGGGGAAGTGGTGCTGGCTCATTGATTTGTTACCTACTTGGCATCTCTGGTGTTGAACCAATTACGCATGGCTTATTGATGGAACGGTTTTGTTCACCACTTCGCAATGAGTTACCAGATATTGATATTGATGTTGAATCTGCTCGCCGGCTAGAAATTTACGATGCAGTATTTGAAAAGTATGGTCACCGAGTTGCCACAGTATCAATGGTGGAAACTTATCGATCTCGCCATGCAATTCGTGATGTTGGAGCGGCTCTTGGAATTTCACCAATCGAGGTTGATCTAATTGCTAAATCCTTACCCCACATCAGAGCGCGCAATATCGCTAAAGCGCTAGAGAATTTACCCGAGTTAAAAAATTTAAAGTTAGATACCCCTATTTTAAGGATGGCAATTAATTTAGCGCAGCAACTAGATGGCTTACCGCGGCATCTATCGATGCACCCATGCGCCATAGTTTTATCTGATATCGGTTTACGCAATCACGCCCCACTTGAAGTAAACGCTAGTGGTTATCCAATGGTGCAATTTGATAAGGATGATGTAGAAGCGGTGGGCTTTTTAAAATTAGATGTACTTGGCGTAAGAATGCAATCTGCAATTGCGTACACCATCTCCGAGATTGAGCGAATAGAAGGTGTGCAATTAGATATTGACCAAATCTCACTGGCTGATCAAAAAACTTTTGACTTAATCGCATCAACTCGTACCCTCGGAGTATTTCAAATTGAATCACCTGGGCAGCGCGAATTAATTGGAAAGTTTGCACCCAGCAGCTTCACCGATTTAATTATTGATATCTCATTATTTCGGCCAGGGCCGGTAAAGAGCGACATGATCCGGCCATTTCTGTCAGCTCGACATGGATTAAGTAATGTAAAAAGTATTCACCCAGATCTAGATTCAATCATGTCTGAAACTGAAGGAGTAGTTGTTTTTCATGAGCAAGTAATTAGATTAATTTCAGTAATGACTGGAATTACATTGGCACAAGCAGATGAAAAACGTAGATCCCTTGGCACTTTAGATGGTCAACAAGAGGTTTGCGATTGGTTTTATCCAGCAGCGCTAGCGCAGGGGTATCAACTAGATGTTGTGCAAGAAATTTGGGAGATCTTGCGTGCCTTCGCCTCATTTGGTTTTTGCAAAGCACACGCTGCAGCCTTTGCACTTCCTACCTATCAATCAGCATGGTTGAAAACTCATCACACCGCTGCATTTATGGCTGGTGTGTTAACTCATGATCCGGGTATGTATCCAAAGCGATTAATTCTTGATGATGCCAGGCAGTGGGGAATTGAAATAAAAGGTATTGATGTAAATAAATCAGAGCGTACTGTTACCGTTGAAAAAGTAGATGTAGATCAGCAAGTAAATAAACAGAGATCATATGTTGCACCAGATTTAAATAGCACTGGCCGCTCACTGCAATTACCAGATGCCAGCGGTTACGCACTTCGTATCTCACTTGCCGATGTAGGTGGCATATCCGAAAGAGAAATAAACTCGATTATCGCCGCTCGTCCCTTTGTTGATTTAGCTGATTTTGTTCGTAGATCTGGCGCAAGTATCACGACAACTGAATCACTAATTATTATTGGCGGGTTTGATCAGTTGCATCGTATTGATCAGTCGCATCGCGTTGTTAATGGATCCAAAGGATTAAATCGACGCGATCTACTCTTACATCTCCAAGATCTTTATAAGTTAAATGGTGGCCAAAAAGTTGGAGAATCACAATTAACTTTAGAGCTCTTGCCACCACCATTAGTCGCTGCTGGCTTACCTAATTTAACTGCAGCAGAGCTGGTACAAAATGAGGTCTCTATTTTAGGAATGGAGGTAACCGCACACATGCTTAACTTCTATGGCGATTTCCTAAATGCAGTAGGTGCGGTTAAATCAAGTGATGTGATAAAACAACGCTCTGGTGCATCAGTTTTAATTGCCGGAGTTAAATCTGCATTACAAACACCACCAGTTAGATCAGGTCGGCGGGTAATGTTTTTAACAATTGATGATGGCCATGGCTGCAACGATGTAACCTTTTTTGAAGATACCCAACAAAGCTATGCACAACTATTACGTACCTCAAATATATTTTTAATTCGGGGGGCAGTAAGACGCACTGGACCACGCGGTGTATCAATCCGGGCTACCCAAGCATGGGAGTTATCAAGTGCATACAACTCATGGCTTGCCGGTAATGCCTCAGATACCGATGTTTCTCTAAATAATGGGCGTAATCTGACAACTATGAAGAGAAAAAACGCATGAGTGAATCAACAATTTTGCATGTTGATATGGATGCATTTTTCGCCTCAGTTTCAATTAAAGATAATCCAAAGTTAAAAAATAAAGCGGTTGTGGTTGGCGCTGGCGTTCGCGGAGTTGTGCTGTCAGCAAATTATGAAGCTCGTAAATTTGGAATTAGGGCTGCTATGCCAGTTGGCAGAGCCCAACGAATGGCGCCCCACGCAATCTTTATTCCACCTGATCATCAGCGATACAGCGAGGTCTCTGAAAAAGTAATGGAAATTTTTCGCGATGTTACGCCACACGTTGAGCCAATCTCATTAGATGAAGCATTCCTAGATGTAACTGGAGCGCAGCGATTGCTGGGCACAGGTCGCGAAATTGCCACCATGATTCGGGCAAAGGTTGAGCAAGAACAAGGAATTACATGCTCTGTAGGAATTGCTCATAATAAATTTATTGCCAAACTTGCTTCACAACATTGCAAACCAAATGGCATGCTTGAAATTCCAGAGGATCGAATTTTAACTTTCCTGCATCCATTACCAGCAAGTGCTATCTGGGGAGTAGGGCCAAAAACCAATGAACAATTAGAAAAACTAGGACTTCGCACAGTTGGCGAGATTGCCCATACCCCGCGCAGCACATTAATTCGCGCACTTGGAGAGGCAACTGGCGCATCACTTTATGAATTATCTTGGGGAAGAGATTATCGCGATGTTGTAACAGATGAACCAGAGAAAAGTATTAGTGCTGCAGAAACATTTGCTAGCGATATTGATGATCCAGAAGAGATCCTGCGCGAATTTTTAAGGTTGTGCGAAAAGGCAACTTTAAGAATGAGAAGTGCTGGATTTTGTGCAAAAACGATTTCAATCAAAGTCAGGTTTGCAGATTTTAAAACAATCACGCGATCAAAAACTTTAGATCAACCAATCTCTGGCACTAAGGAAAGTTTTGAAATTGCTAAACAACTTTATTTAGCTTTAAAGATCGAACGTGCTCGAATTAGATTAGTTGGTGTTGCGCTCGAGGGTTTAATTCCAGAAGAGGATGCACCCGAGCAATTACTTCTTGGCCAACGTGATGTGGGCTGGAAGCAGGCTGACTCTGCAATTGATCGCGTAAAGGCTAAATTTGGCCGGGCCAGTGTTCGGCCCGCCCGCTTGATGGCACCTGATGTGGATGATTAACTACTCTCGGTTTCCCTGAAAATTAAATCTGCTCTATATTTCGAATATGGGTTTGTCAGATCACGAACGCAAGGTATTAGCCGAGATGGAGGCTGCCCTTGAACAAGAGGATCCAAAGCTTTTATCGACCTTAACTGGCAAGGCCCGCACCAAACAATCATCCAGAGCATTACTAGGTACGGCGGTTCTATTAATTGGCCTGCTCCTATTAATTACCGCATTGGTAGCCAAGGCAACCTTGATCGGTGTAGCCGCATTCTTGGTCTCATTAACTGGCTTGATTCTGATTATTACCAACCTGTCAGTTCGGGCCAATCGCTCAGGTGGTTCAAAAAAAGCAAAGAAACCAGGCTGGGGCTCATCATTAAATGAACGCTGGGATCGCCGAAATGAGCAGCAGTAGAAGAAGTTGATTTTTAAATAGCCGCCCTTCGGGGCGGCTTTTTTATTGGCTAGCGAGTAAGGCAGGGAGAGTTGGGGAGGAAGGGGAGGAAAAGTGGGTGAGGGGGGTTGAAAGTGGGGAAAAAGGGAGTAAAGTGGTGACCTAACGTTTTTTCTGAGCGTGGGGGGAGGTCATCAATGTTCTTAGGTACTCATGAACCAAAGCTTGATGAGAAGGGTCGCTTGATCCTGCCAGCCCGATTCCGCGATGAACTTTCTGAAGGTTTAGTAATAACAAAAGGTCAAGAGCGTTGCTTATATGTATTTCCAGCAAATGAATTTTCATTAATCACAGAACGTTTACGTCAAGCGCCAGTTACTGAGAAAAAATCACGTGATTACTTACGTGTGATGTTCGCCGGTGCACATGATGAAGTTCCAGATAACCAAGGTCGCGTAACTATTCCATCTGGCCTGCGCACATACGCCTCACTTGAAAAGAATTGTGTAGTTATTGGCGCAAACACCAGATTAGAAATTTGGGATTCAACAACTTGGAACTCTTATTTAACTGATCGTGAAAAAACTTTCGCAGATGTATCTGAGGAGGTTTTACCCGGACTGTTCTAGATATCAATTTCGGCCACCGCCACTCATTAAGAATTCGCGGCGCCACTTCCCCGGTGCCGCGCATAACTTTTAAGAGTTCGATTCCGTCGGAAAGATCTACGAGTTAAATCGTTAGATCTTTCAAACTTTCAGTGGCGGTGACCAAAGTTGATATCAAAGTTTTAAAGCTAAAAAGAGATTAATTAAAAATGAAAGGGGGAAGAGATGAATACCGATGTGAAGCATGTACCAGTAGCACTAGATCGTTGTATCTCACTTCTTGCCCCGGCAATAACCGGCAAAGCTAATCCGATCGTGATCGACTGCACTCTTGGATTAGGTGGCCACGCCAAAGCGATGTTAGAAAAATTCAGCAACTTACATTTAATCGGTATAGACCGTGATCAATCTGCTTTAGATCTAGCAGCAGCTACGTTGGCGCCTTACTCGAATCGAATTACTTTAGTTCACAATACCTACGATCAAATCTCAGATATTTTAATTAATCTAAATATTAATTCCGTCGATGGCATCCTCTTTGACCTTGGTGTTTCATCCATGCAGTTAGATCAGGCAGATCGTGGGTTTGCATATTCGCAAGAGGCACCACTTGATATGCGAATGGATCAAAGCGCACCACTTACTGCGGCGGTTGTTTTAAACACTTATTCACATGGCCAAATTGCAAAGGTTTTACAGAAGTATGGTGAAGAAAAATTTGCAAGCAAGATTGCCGAAAATATTATTAAAGCCCGCACGGCAGGTGAGTTAAATACCACTAAGGATCTGGCTGAAATAGTTAAGAACTCAATTCCGGCGCCAGCACGTCGAACTGGTGGCAATCCAGCAAAGCGCACCTTCCAGGCACTTCGAATTGAAGTAAATCAAGAGTTAACCGTTCTTGAAAAGGCCGTGCCAGCAGCACTTAATGCATTAACAGTTGGTGGGCGAGTAGTTGTTATGTCATACCAATCTTTAGAAGATCGAATCGTTAAAACCATATTCGCGCAAGCAACCCAGGGCACAACCCCACTTGGTTTACCAGTTGATTTACCTAACTCGGCTGCGAAATTTAAATTACTTTTAAATGGCAGTGAAGCTGCTGAATTAGAAGAACAAGAGATCAATCCACGTTCTCAATCTATGCGATTGCGCGCAATTGAAAGGGTGGCTGCTTAATGGCGATATTTGATTTTGCACCAGCTATCGAGCGTTCGCGCAAAGCGGTAACTCAAACCACTGCCAAAGCGGTTCTAAGACTTGTTCCAGATCTTGAGCATGGCAAAAAAGCAGAGAATAAAACATTTGTAATAGTTATAAGTTCGATATTTATCTCTGGGTTATTAGCTTTATTAATAATTAATACGGCGCTGGCCCAGGATGCCTTTAAATTACAAGAGTTAAAGCGCCAAGCAACAGTTTTAGCAGATCAACGCGAAGCTATTTTGCGTCAAGTGGCTGAAAAATCATCGCCTGATAAATTAGCTGAAAGCGCCTCTAAATTAGGAATGATTGCATCAAATAACCCCAGATTTTTAGATTTATCTGCGACAGCGGTCAAGCCATGAGCAAAGCAATGATGACCCACCAACAACTAGTTCAAGATCGAATTAGAAAAATTGTGGCAATTGCAATTGTCATATTGCTTTTATTTGCACTTCGATTAATTGACCTACAGGCGGTCCGTGCCAGCGGCTATGTTGATCGAGCACAAGGTGAGTTAACAAAATCGGGAACTTTGCTTGCTCCGCGCGGAACAATTTATGATGTTAACGGCATAGAGCTGGCAAGAAGTGTTTCGGCAATTAATATCGCAGTCGATCAAACCGTAATCAATGACCCACAAACAACTGCAGCATTAGTGGCACCAATATTAGGTATGAGAACATCTGAATTACTGCCACAGATAACTGGTAGTAAACGTTATGTGTTAATCGCAAAAGATGTAACGCCGGCAGTGTGGCGAGCAGTTAATACTGCTATTACAAATTACAACAAAGTTGTGATGGCGCAAAAGGGTGGAATAAGTAAACGACTTGGTGGGTTTGTTCCGGAGCGTTCATACATTCGAGATTATCCAAGCGGCACATTAACCGCATCTCTAGTTGGAATTATCAATAACGAGGGTAATGGAGCTGCCGGCATTGAGTCTTCATTAAATTCATTATTAGCCGGCACTAATGGTAAATACCGATATGCAAATGGCCGCGGAAATATCATTCCAGGATCGGAAGAGGTTCAGGTAGAAGCAAAATCAGGAACAAGTATTCGATTAACTATAGATCGAGATGTGCAATGGGTAGCTCAAAATGCAATTAATCAAGCAGTTGCATCATCACGAGCTAAATCCGGAACCGTAGTCGTAATGGATCCAAAGACTGGAAAAATCCTGGCACAAGCAAGTGCGCCAACCTTTGATCCAAATAATTCTGCCACCATCACCTTAGATAAATTACGTAACCCAGCGGTTCAAGAGGTTTATGAACCAGGATCAACTGGCAAGGTAATTACCGTTGCGGCGGCGATGGAAGAGGGCAAGGTTTCACCAGATACCATTTTTACAATCCCTTATTCAATGAAAATTTATGACCGCACATTCCATGATCATGAAAAACATCCAACTCAAAGATTAACTACTACTGGCTTGCTAGCTGTTTCTAGTAATACTGGCGCGATTAAAATTGGCAACATGCTTGGTCAGGATACTTTGTACAAGTATTTAAGAAAATTTGGAATTGGCGAAACCACAGATTCGAAATTGCCTGGTGAATCAGCTGGAATTTTGCACCCGGTAAAGAATTGGTCCGGAACATCCTTGCCTACTATTGCATTTGGTCAGGGATACTCAGTAACCGCAATGCAATCAACCTCAGTTTTTGCAACAATTGCAAATGATGGCGTTCGTGTTAAACCAACTATTTTGGCTGGAGTTGTTGATCAAAGCGGTAAGTACACACCTGCGAAAATTGAAGCGGGCGAGCGAGTATTAAGTGCTGATACTGCATTAAAAATGCGAACCATGATGGAAAGTGTTGTATCTAAAGATGGTACGGCGCCAACTGCTGCCATTCCTGGTTACCGAGTAGCGGGTAAAACTGGAACAGCTATGCGTTACAACTCTGCATGTAGTTGTTACAGCGGATACACCGCCTCCTTTATCGGATTTGCACCTGCAGATAAACCACAATACGTAGTGAGCGTAACAATTCAAGATCCACAGGGATTGCATTGGGGCGGTGCGTTAGCAGGGCCAGTATTTAAAAAGGTGATGAGCTTTGTTTTACAAAGTGAAAAAGTAAAACCTACTCCACCTGCAGAGATTTTCTACTCACTTACTGAAAGTAAATTAAAAAGTAAAACCGGAAAGAGTGCATGATCAATGTTGCCTCGTCCAAAGACCGCAAGTAAAAACCTACAAGATTTTGATCCAGCAATTTTCAATAAATCGGTAAATATCACAGGCGTTGCCATAAATGCCCAAGCAGTTAAACCTGGTGATCTATTTATCGCATTACCAGGAAGTAAAACTCATGGCATAAATTATGTTGATCAAGCAATTTCTAATGGCGCAGTAGCAGTATTAAGTGATAAAGCCATTGATATTTCACTGCCAATATTCATTTCAAGCAATCCGCGACAACTAGTTGGTCCATTATCAGCTTGGATTTATCAAAATCCTTTTTCAAAGTTAATGTCAGTTGGGATTACAGGCACTAATGGCAAAACCACAACCGCACATTTACTAAATCAAATTTGGCAATCTTCTGAATTAACTACCGGTGTAATAGGCACAATTGGAACGGAAATTGCTGGAAAGAATTTCACTGGTGAGAGAACTACGCCAGAGGCTTGTGATTTGCAGGCTATCGCGGCCTTGATGATCGAGAACAAAGTTTCTCATTTGGCTATGGAAGTCAGTAGCCATGCACTAGTACAAGGCAGATTAACTGGTTCGCATTTTCAAATTGCAGCTTTTTCAAACTTAACACAGGATCACTTAGATTTTCATGAGAGTATGGATAAATACTTTGCTGCAAAAGCAATCTTATTTACGCCAGAATTTAGTGATGTTGCAGTAATAAACATCGATGATTCATATGGCGATAAGTTGAGTAACCAGATTAAATCAAAGGTAATTACCGTCTCTAGATCAAGTAAGGCCGGAAATTGGCATTTTAAGAGTTATCTCCCAATTCAAACCGGCTTTGAGATCGAGATTGTTAATGATGAAGGAAGAAACATAAGCGGTACCTTTAATCTGCTTGGTGAACATAATTTGGATAACCTTATTTTGGCTGTTGCAATCGCGGCAGCATCTGGCTTAACTGATGATCAAATTAGCAAAGCGATCCAAAAATTAAAGAGTGTTTCTGGCCGGTTAGAACAAATAGAGCTAGGTCAAAAATTTAATGCGTTGGTTGATTATGCCCATACTCCGGATGCGGTAGCGCGAGTTCTAGTTGCAGCTCGTAAGTTCACATCTGGCAATTTAATTGGGATTTTAGGTTGTGGTGGTGATCGAGATAAAGGAAAACGCCCCCTAATGGGAGAGTCGCTAATTAATGGCGCTGATATTGCCATCTTTACAAGTGATAATCCTCGATCTGAATCACCAGCTGAAATTTTAAATCAAATGGTTGGCCAATCTAAAGTAACTCATCCAAGTACGGTAATAGTTGATCGCAAAGATGCAATTGCACATGCAGTATCTATTGCAAAAAGTGGTGACACAATTATGTTGCTTGGCAAAGGTCATGAAGTCGGCCAAGAAATCGCAGGCGTGATTACGCCCTTTGATGATCGCATTGAATTAAGTAAGCAGATTAAACAGGTGATACAACATGATTAAATTAACCGCCAAAGAGTTTGCCGAAATCGTTGATGGCCAATTGATTGATCTTGCAGAAGATAAAGTTTTAAACCAGATTCCGATCGTAAATACCGATTATGCAGCCCCCGGTACTTTTTTTGTTGCTTTTATTGGTGAGAAAGTTGATGGACATGATTTCGTGGCAACCGCGCTGAACAAAGGTTCTAGCTTCGCATTAGTTTCAAAAACTGTAACTGGACCAGCAATTTTAGTAAAAGATGTTGGAGTGGCATTATTAAAATTGACTACAGCGGTTCGTAAAAAGTTACCGAATATGAAGTTAATTGGCATAACCGGATCACAAGGAAAGACCACAACCAAAGAGTATTTGCTATCTATCTTGAACCAAGTGGGTAAAACCGTAGCCACTGAGGCTAATTTCAATACCGAAATAGGTGTACCGCTAACAGTATTAAGAGCTGATGAGCAAACTCAATTTTGTATTGTAGAAATGGGCGCCCGTCATACTGGCGATATTAAGTTACTAACTCAAGCAACCTTGCCAAATGTAGGAGTTGTCCTAGTTGTTGGAACTGCTCATCTATCAGAGTTTGGCAGCGTAGAAAATATTGCGAAAACTAAAGCTGAATTAATTAATGGCCTACCAACTGGCGCAGTTGCAGTCTTGGGTAATCTGGATCCATTTACACCGAAGATGGCAGATGGATTGGATCTACAAAAAATAGTAATTGGTGAAGATGTCCGTGCAGCAGATATTGAACTTCCGGGCGGCTTTGCTCATTTTGATCTAGTTACACCAACTGGCCGAGTCCCAGTTTCGTTGCAGCAACTAGGCGAACATCAAATTACAAATGCATTAGCGGCAGCAAGTGCTGCGCATTCCCTTGGAGTTAGCAACGAAAAGATTGCTGATGGATTAACAACGGCGGTACTTTCTAGCAAATGGCGGATGCAGGTTGATGAAGTTTCTGACATTACCGTGATTAGCGATTTCTACAATGCCAATCCAGAAAGCATGAAAGCTGCAATTAAAAGTTTAGTTTTACTTTCGCAAGTCGGAGGCGGAGCATCGTGGGCAATTGTCGGCAAGATGCATGAGCTAGGTACCAGCCAGATGCAAGGACATTTAGATGTAATCAAATTTGCTGCGCAATCAGGTGTGGATCATTTTGTTTCGGTCGGGACCGATCTGTACGAAGCGGGTAATACGCCAGAAATATTGAAAGAGATGAGTTTTTATAACTGTTCAAACCTCGATGCTGTTTTACAGTTATCCAGTAATTTTTCAGCTGGAGATGTATTGCTTTTGAAAGCATCTAGATCTGAAAAATTTGAATTGATCGCAGATGCAATCAAAGCTAAATGGAGCGGGGGCGAGTCATGAAAGGCATTTTGTTATCTGGCGCCATCTCAGCGATTTTCGCTTTTTTTGCAACGCCGGCTTTAATTAAATTTTTAGCGCGCAAAGGTTATGGGCAATTTATTCGCGATGATGGACCAACCTCTCACCACACAAAACGAGGTACTCCAACAATGGGCGGATTAATTTTAATCTCTGCCGCGGTTTTGGGTTATGGCTTAAGCCATTTGATTACTGGTATTTCAACTACTACATCTGCGGTATTGGTAATTGGTTTGGTAATTGGTTTAGGAGTTGTTGGGTTTATTGATGATTTCTTGAAGGTGGCAAAAAAGCGTTCCCTTGGTTTAAATGCTAAACAGAAGATTCTTGGTCAGATTATTGTGGCAGCCGCTTTTGGATATGCCGGATTGCAATTTCCAGATAATGATGGCTTAACACCAATCTCTACAAACCTTTCGACGGTTCGCGACACTTCAATAAAACTTGCCGTTGTTGCCGTAATTATCTGGGTAGTTTTAATGATTCTTGGAACTAGTAATGGTGTTAATTTAACTGATGGTTTAGATGGTTTAGCTACCGGCGCTGCTGTGATGGTGTTTATCTCCTTTATTTTAATTGGCGTCTGGGAGTTTGGCCAAAGTTGCGCAGTTTCACCAGGCTTAAAATGTTATGCAGTTCGTGATCCATTAGATCTTGCCGTTTTGGCTGCCGCATTTGCTGGCGCATGTGGTGGTTTTCTATGGTGGAACGCATCTCCTGCAAAAATATTTATGGGTGATGTCGGCTCACTTGCACTAGGTGGAGCACTTGCTGGAATTGCAATTACCTTACGCACACAACTTCTGTTGGTAGTTCTTGGATTTTTATTTGTTCTAATTACATCATCTGTGATTATCCAAGTTGGTTACTTTAAATTAAGTGGTGGAAAACGAGTATTTAAAATGGCACCCCTTCAGCACCACTTTGAATTAATGGGTTGGGGAGAGGTAACAATTGTTATTAGATTTTGGATTATCGCCAGCTTAGGCGTAGCGGCCGGTTTAGGTTTGTTCTATGCGCAATGGGTAGTTTCATAACATGAGCTTTATTGCTCAACTAGCGGGCAAGAAATGTTTGGTCGTGGGCGCAGGCATTACAGGTCAAGCGGTAGCGCAGGAGTTAATTAAATTTGGCGCCCAAGTAACATTATTTGATGAGCAAAAAAAGGAATCGGCGGTAAAAAATTTACCAGCCGATGTTGACCTCGCAGTTGTTTCACCAGGTTGGCGTAAAGATCATCCGGTAGTTATAGATCTGCAAAAGCGCAACGTTGAAATCTTGAGTGAAATTGATCTGGCATGGTTAATTAAGAATGAATTAGCACCAAACCAGAAATGGGTTGCATTAACTGGCACAAATGGAAAAACCACGACAATTCAGATGGTGGAAAGTATTTTTCATGAGTCAGGTTTAAATGGAATAGCTTGTGGAAATGTTGGCGAAACTGTTATTTCAGCGGTTTGCAAAGCTCATCCTTATGATTATTTAGCTTTAGAACTATCCTCTTTTCAGATTGACTGGAGTGAATTGCCTAAGTATGAATCAGTTGCCATTCTAAATATTGCACCAGATCATATTGATTGGCATGGCAGCTTTGATGCCTACGCAAAGGCAAAATTGAAATTAATTTCTCAATCAAAACAGGTAATTTTGAATAAATCTGACCCAGAGTTAAAAACTAGATGCGCTGGTTTAACAGATGTTATTTGGTTTTCCCTAGACACACCAGCACCTGGTGAAATTGGATTAGTCGAAGAGTTATTGATTGATCGAGCCTTTTCGCCAACACCAAATGAGGCACAAGAAATTTCGGAGTTAGTCGACATCACTCCGACCGTGCCGCACAATATTTTAAATGCCATGGCCGCGGCTTCATTGGCACTTTCTTTAAAAATTGATTATGCCAAGATTAAATCTGGATTAAATTCCTTCACCACCGATCACCACCGGATGGAATTAGTACGAAGTGATAAGGAAATTAATTGGATTGATGATTCTAAAGCTACAAATCCACATGCGGCGGCAGCTTCAATCATGGCCAATTTTAATGTCATCTGGATTGCTGGGGGCTTGGCAAAAGGTGCAGCCATGGATGAGTTAGTAAAGCAATGTGCAAATCGAATTAAGGCGGCGATATTAATTGGTGCAGATAGAGATTTAATAGCGCAAGCACTACAAAAGTATGCGCCAAGTATTTCAGTAAAACTCATTGATATGAAAAGTGATAATAAAAAATTAATGCAAGATGTGGTTTCTTATGCAGCACAGTTAGCGCAACCTGGCGATAATGTTTTATTGGCTCCAGCATGTGCATCCATGGACCAATTCTCATCTTATGTAGAACGCGGGCAATTATTTGCCCAAGCGGTAAAGCAGCTTTCATGAGCACAAACTCCACAGTGCGCGAGTACGCAAAGGTTTTCAAGCGACCTGAACTTCCATTTTATTTAATTATTTGGTCAGTAATTGCCCTTTCAAGTTTGGGATTAACCATGGTGCTCTCCGCCTCAGCAGTTAAATCTCTACAGGACAACGGTTCAACATATTCAATCTTTATCAAACAATTCTTCTTTTTAATACTGGCTGGCTTTGGTGCTTATTGGGCTTACAAGGTAAGGGGATCGATCTGGCAAAGCGTTGCTAGGTACTCATTACTCCTTTCAGTTTTCTTCTTGGCATTGCCGTTGGTGCCAAGTCTAGGAAAAAATGTAAATGGCAATCGAAATTGGATTGAGTTTGCGGGATTTACATTGCAGCCTTCGGAATTTGCCAAATTGGGTTTAATTCTCTGGTGTGCCTTGCATTTACGCATAAGTGAAACGCGAAGTGAAGATGGATTTATCAAACACCCACTCCTAGTTGTTCTACCTGCAGCAATTGCAATTGAAGGATTTGTTTTATATGAAAATGATTTAGGTACTGGAATTTTAATTTTTGCCATTCTTGGCGGGATCATTTTCATCTCCGGTGAAAAACTAAGAGTTTTTGGATATGCCGCACTGGCTGTTGCATTGATAATTGGCGCGATGGCGGTAACTAGCCCCAATCGCATGCATCGATTAACCGCTTTTTTAAATCCGTTTGATGAGCAGTATTACAAATTTGCTGGCTGGCAACCAGCACATAGCATCATGGGATTAGCAAGTGGTGGTTTATTCGGAGCCGGATTAGGTGCAAGTAAACAAAAGTGGGCAAATTTGGCAGAAGCACATACCGATTTTATTTTTGCTGTGATCGGAGAAGAGCTTGGATTGCTTGGAACGCTAGTTGTTTTAATTTTATTTTCAGCTTTGATTTATGGAATATTCCGAGTTTCAATAAAAACTAAAGATTCCTTTTCAAGATATGCCACAGCAGGAATTGCTTGCTGGTTTCTGATTCAAGTAACGGTAAATATTGGATCGGTAACTTCATTACTTCCGGTGATTGGCGTGACTCTGCCATTTATTTCCTATGGTGGATCTTCGCTGATCGCAAACTTCCTTGCAATTGGCTTTGTTTTAGGCGTGGCACGCAGAACTCCAGAGATTGCTGAAGGAATAAAGGCGACTCGCGTGCGAAAATTAGGGAGATGAGCCAAAAAGTTATCTTTGCCGGCGGTGGAACTGCAGGCCATGTTGAGCCCGCATTAGCTGTTGCTGCGGAGTTAAGAAGGTTAAAACCAGAGCTTGATTTGGTATTTGTTGGCACTAAGAATGGTTTAGAAAATCAATTGGTAGCTAAAGCTGGGTTTGCGTTACTTCATATTCCTAAAATATTACTGCCAAGAGAGTTAACACCATCAGTATTTATCTGGCCATTTAAGTTTATCGGGGCAATTTGGCAGGGTCTGCAAATTTGCAAGAGCGCTGATTTGATAATTGGTTTTGGCGGATATGCCTGCCCACCTATTTATATTGCGGCAGCCATCTTACGCAAGCCAATATTTGTTCATGAAGCAAACGCTATTCCTGGTTGGGCGAATAGATTGGGTGTGAATTTTGCGAAGGAGGTTTTCGTAGCTTTTTCTAGCGCAAAGCAAAAAATTGGTAAGTGGCGAAGCTCCAAATTGATTGGGATGCCATTACGCGCAGAAATTTTGGAAAATCACAAATTATCCGATCAGCAAAAATCTGAAATAAAAAGATTGCAAATACAAAAATGGGGGCTATCCGAGGCGAAGCCAATTTTATTGGTCTTTGGTGGCTCACTTGGATCTCGTCACATAAATGAGGCGATTATGCAATCACTTGCGTTTTTTACCGAAAGTAACATTCAAGTAGTTCATTCAGTTGGACGTAATAATGCATTGCCAACATCTACCGAAAATTACTTGCCGCTTCCATATATCGAAGATATGGCAACTGCCTATACCGCTTGTGATTTAGTAATTGCCCGAAGCGGAGCATTAACTTGTGCCGAGCTGGCAGCGGTTGGAAAATTTGCTTTACTAATTCCATTACCAATTGGAAATGGTGAACAATCTGCCAACGCCAGTGATTTAAAAGATGCAGGTGCTGCATTAGTTATTGAAGATAATAAATTTAATGCCGATTGGTTGATCTCTAATTGGAGTGAGTTATTGCGCTCATCTGCAAATTTCATTCCAAAGGTGATGCCAGATACTTCAGCAAGTGAATATATAAGCCAGGAAATTATCAAAACTCTATCAATGGTTCAAAAATGATAGATATCCAGAGTTTAACGCTGGCACAACTTTCAAAACTGAAGGTGCACTTCATTGGTATTGGTGGTGCAGGAATGAGCGGCATTGCCCGCATCATGTTGGCAAGAGCAATTGAGGTTTCTGGTTCAGACAAAAATGAATCACAAATGACGCTTGCGCTAAAAGCATTAGGTGCCAAAATTTATATCGGTCATCAGGCTGATCAAATAAAAGGTGCTGATCTAATAATTGTCTCAGCGGCGATTGCCAAAAATAATCCTGAGTTTGAAGCCGCAGTTGCAGCAGGATTGCCAATCGCACCACGTGCAACAGCACTTGCTTGGTTGTTATCTGATTCAACCTCAGTGGCTGTGGCTGGCACACATGGAAAAACAACAACAACTGCCATGCTCACTGTTGCTTTACAAGCTGCTGGCTTAGATCCTTCATTTGCAATCGGTGGCACGATTAACTCTGCAGGTACTAATGCCCATAGTGGCTCTGGCAATATTTTTGTTGTTGAAGCCGATGAATCTGATGGCTCCTTTTTGGCTTACAAACCAAATGGCGGAATTATCACAAATATCGAAATGGACCATGTTGATCATTTCACTAGCGAGGAACAATTGTTCCAAACCTTCTCTGATTTTATTAAAACTATAAAATCTGGCGGTTTTGTTGTCGTATGCGGTGATGACCCTGGAGTTAGAAAATTAATAGCGATGAATGCCAATTTAGATCTGAAATTTATAACCTACGGACAATCTTCTGAAAATGATTTTCAGATCTCAAAGGTTAATTTGGCGCCTAATGGGGCAACTGCTCAAATTTCAGTCACTGGTAGGAAAACCGGTGAGCTGCAATTAGTGGTGCCGGGAATTCATAATCTATTAAATGCATTAGCGGCATTTGCAGCCGGCAGCGCATTGGGAGCGAGTGAATCAAAATTATTGCAAGGTTTAGCATCTTTTACTGGAACCAAACGACGTTTTGAACTTAAGGGAGAGGTAAATGGCATCAAAGTTATTGATGACTATGGACACCACCCAACTGAAATTTACGTCACCTTAACTGCTGCTCGAAATCTTGCTGGCGCCGGACGTCTAATCGTTATTTTTCAACCACATAGATTCTCGCGTACGGCAGCATTTGCTAAAGAGTTTGCTACCTCACTTTCACTTGGTGATTTTGTGTATTTACTGGAAGTTTACGCAGCAAGTGAGAAACCAATTGAAGGTGTTTCATCATTATTAATTGCCAAAGATATGAATAGTGCTCAAGTTAAATTCGTACCATCCATGCTTGAAGTTGTTGATGAGGTTACCGCTATGGCTAAGCCAGGGGATTTAATCATCACATTGGGTGCTGGCGATGTTTCATCATTAAGCACTCCAATACTAGATGCGCTAGCTTTAACACATAAAAGTAATAATAAATAAAACTGGTGATATGAATTTAAAAAAGTACAAACGTGCCTTCGTGGTATCCATCGTGATTTTGCTTGTAGGAGTTATTGCTTATATTTTGGGTTGGTCAACATTATTAACTGTAAAACAGATTGAAATTACTGGCACTTCTTCTCAGGCGGTAATTTCTAATCAACTAGCAAGCAAAGAGATCACATTAACGCCTGGCATGAAGCTAGCTAGAGTTGATGTCAGAGGAATTAATCGAAGCCTTTCTGAGATGAAATGGCTGGATACTTATTCAATTAAGCGCAGTTGGATTAGTCGCGATATATCCATTGCAGTTATTGAAAAAACAGCGGTAGCTAAGGCAAAAGGAGCTAATTCACAGCTGCTTTACTTTGACAAAAATGGTGAAATTTTCAAACCAATCTCGGCAAAACAGATTGCTTTGCAAAGCTCTTTGCCATTAGTAATTTCAGATAAAAATGAAGAGGCGGATTTGGCTGAGGTTGCCCTGCTACTTGCGATGTTGCCAGATGGTTTTAATGAATTACTTGCCGGTTTAGATGGCATATCAATAGGTAAATCTGGTTTTATTGTGATGAAGAGTGCAATCAATGGAAAGAGTGTTCGGATAAATTGGGGAAGGGCTGATCATGTGGCTCAGAAAATCAAGGTATTGCAGGCGTTAGTTAAACTGCCTGAAAATAAGGCGGCCAGCAACTTCGATTTATCTCTGCCTACTTCACCAATAGTTAGTTAAATTCAATAGATTTACATTTACTTAATTGATCAACCTTGATTAATTGCAATAAATTAAATATCTGATTAATTCGTGTCGGTGATTGATTGCTCCTGCAGTAATGCCTACTTTTGCGTAATCGTAAACGTTATAACTTTAACTCTCGACTAGAGGTTTAAAGTTAGGGATGAGGCTTGAAGTGGCAACACCACAGAACTACTTAGCTGTTATCAAAGTTGTTGGTATCGGCGGTGGCGGCGTTAATGCAGTTAACCGAATGATTGATGTCGGATTAAAAGGTGTTGAGTTCATTGCAATAAATACTGATGCACAAGCTTTGTTAATGTCAGATGCAGATGTGAAATTAGATATCGGTAGAAAATTAACAAGAGGTTTAGGTGCAGGTGCTGCGCCAGAGATTGGTCGCCAAGCCGCACTTGATCACATTGATGAAATTGAAGAAGTATTACGTGGCGCGGATATGGTTTTTGTAACTGCAGGTGAAGGTGGCGGAACTGGTACTGGTGGTGCACCAATAGTTGCAAAGGTTGCTAAAGATCTTGGTGCATTAACTGTTGGCGTTGTTACTAAGCCATTTAGTTTTGAAGGAAAGCGCCGCTCCGCACAAGCCGAAGAGGGAATTGAAAATTTAAGAAGTGAAGTAGATACATTAATTGTTATTCCAAATGATCGTTTACTTGCAATTTCAGATCGATCAATCAGTGCACTTGAAGCTTTTAAAACTGCAGATCAAGTTCTACTTTCCGGCGTTCAAGGCATTACAGATTTAATTACAACACCTGGATTAATTAACTTAGATTTTGCTGATGTGAAAAGTGTTATGGCTGGCGCTGGTTCTGCTCTTATGGGAATTGGATCAGCCCGCGGTGAAGCCAGATCAATTCGTGCCGCAGAACTTGCAATCTCTAGCCCACTACTTGAAGCATCAATTGATGGAGCGCATGGAGTTTTGTTATCTATCGCAGGCGGCAGCGATCTAGGGTTATTTGAAATTTCAGAGGCTGCTGAATTAGTTGCCCAATCAGCACATCCAGATGCGAATATTATTTATGGAACAGTAATTGATGATGCACTTGGCGATGAGGTGCGAGTAACTGTGATCGCTGCCGGTTTTGAAGGTGGCCAACCAAAGTATGTGGCAAAGCCAGTAATCACCACAGCTGAAATTAATGGTGAGGCAAATCCAATTGCGGCTAATGATCCAATTGCAGTTGCATTAGATTTAAATGTAGAAACCACGCAAACACCACGTAAACGAGTTTCATTTGAAGAGCTAGTAGCAGAGGATGAGATCGATATTCCAGATTTCATGAAGTAAATTCTTCATGGCAAGGCAGCTCTTTACTGGTAAAGCATTTGGCACATTGGATCCGCAGGCTGGATTAGAAAATCGAAGTAAATTAAGTAATCTATTGAGCACGCAAAATTGTTATTTCATGAAACAAACCCATAGCAACACAGTCCATGTGGTCACTAGTGAATCAGAGATCATCCAAGAAGGCGATGGGTTGGTAACTAAAGAACGATCGATGCCATTGGCTGTTCAAGTTGGAGATTGCCTGCCATTACTCCTTGAATCTGAACATGTTATTGCAGCTGTACATGTTGGCCGAAAAGGTTTACTTAATGGTGTTGCCGTAACAGCTATAAGTAAAATGAAAGAGCTGGGGGCAAGCAAGATTTCTGGAGTTGTAGGACCGCATATCTGTGCAAATTGCTATGAGGTTGATGAAGAAATGTTTACCGAAATTACAAAAACACATCCAGAAAGTAGATCTATTGGCCGAAAGTTAAACCTTTTCGCCGCGCTGGCTGCACAAATTCCGGAAGTGCCTTTAAAGAATTTACAACTTTGTACCTTAGAAAATCAGGATTATTTCTCATTTCGCAGAGGCGCAGAAAGTGGTCGTCAAGTGGGTGTGATTTGCCTATAAGTCGCAAAGATGAAATTGCTGAAAATTTAGCAAAGGTACAAGAGCAGATCGCCAATGCCACAAAATCAGCTGGCCGCAATATTGCTGAGATTAAATTAATTGCAGTTACCAAAACCTTTCCCGTATCTGATTTACATTTTCTATATGAGTTAGGCATTCGAGATTTTGGCGAGAATCGAGATCAGGAGGCGATTCTAAAAACGGCTGAGCTGCCGAAGGACATAAATTGGCATTTCCAAGGACAAATTCAAAGTAACAAATTAAAATCAATCACAAATTGGGCCTCGGTTATCCATTCGGTGGATCAATTCCGTTACGCCAAATTGATCTCAGAGTTTGCTGGTGGGCAATCAAGAGGTATTTTCATTCAGGTTTCACTTGATGAGGTGCCAGAAAGTAGAGGCGGAGTTGATCCAAGCAAAATACTCCAACTTGCTAATGAAATTTCGGAGTTGAGAAATATTGAGCTTCTAGGTTTGATGGCTGTTGCGCCATTGCAGGATAAGCCGGCCAATGCCTTTTCTCGCTTGCAAAGGTATCAATCTGCTTTGCTGGAAAAAATGCCTAATGCCAATTCACTATCCATCGGCATGAGCGGTGATTTCGAAGTAGCAATTTCCCATGGAGCGACACATCTTCGAATTGGCAGTTCAATCCTCGGTAATCGCCAACCCATAACCTAACCTTGAGCCATGGCTAGTGCATTTAAAAGAGTCGCCGGATACCTCGGCTTAATGGATGAGGAAGAGTTGGATCACGGAAATGTGAGTTCAACTGTTGCTCGTCCAGTTCGTACCAAACCAACATTTGAGGTTGTGGGTAAAAGTAATACACCAGTAACTTCACCAGTAATCGAACCACAAAGTATGGATCGAATTATTTCCCTTACACCTCGCACATATAGTGAAGCTAGATTAATTGGCGAGCACTACCGCGAAGGCAAGCCAGTAATTATGAATTTAAGTGACATGGAAGAGTCAGAGCGCAAACGTTTAGTTGATTTTGCATCGGGCTTAGTTTTTGGTCACCATGGAAGTATTGAACGTGTAACACCAAAGGTATTTCTGCTAACGCCGCCAAATGTTTCTGTCTCTGTAGAAGATAAGAACAGTGCGGCGCAAGCAAGTTTCTTTAATCAAAGCTGAAGTAAGTGGGGCAAATTTTCGCCGCAATTTATTGGCTTCTTCAATTATTTCTCTTTGCATTAATTGGTCGCTTAATATTTGATTACGTTCGAATATTCTCACCGCAGTGGCGCCCACGTGGTGTAATCCTGGCAATTGCAGAATTTATTTATACCGTGACCGACAAACCACTTAGATTTGTCCGTCAATTTGTTCCACCATTAAGACTTGGCCCAGTCGCATTAGACCTATCTTTTATTGTGGTTTTCTTTGTCGTTCAGTTACTAATGCGTTTGGTGATAGTTCTTTAATTCTTTGTTAGCTTAAGCCACAAACCAATCTCATTTTGGCTACTTGTCTCAGATGTAATTTGATTCATTTGCGTGGCCAATACTTCATTTGAAATTTCAGAGATTGCACCATTAATCGCATTTGCTAAATCGGTCGGTGCATTCCAATTCACAGTAATTCGATCACTAATATCTAATCCAATATTTTTGCGCTCCTCTTGAATTGCCCGAATCGCTTCTCGAACTAATCCAGCGGAAATTAAATCAGGTGTTAGGGCCA
>CAEZXU010000002.1_pt1 | contig 42174 bp, 44 predicted proteins | sample 7265331 | NCBI WGS metagenome assembly CAEZXU01 (sample SAMEA6813916, study PRJEB35770) | uncultured Actinomycetes bacterium | biome: Freshwater; feature: Freshwater reservoir; material: water | place: Czech Republic | collected 2017-04-14 | depth 30m m | reverse complement strand
CGCAATGCAGATTGCTAGATCTTGTCATCGAAGTGTGCACAGTAAATTACAAAATTACGGCAAGAGTTTAACGGCTGATCTACCAAAGATTAGAAAAATTTATATTGCCCAACCCATTGAAGGTGTTATTGAAAGTACAGTGACACTTCGAATTAAAGATCGAGTTCGATCCTTAATTTTAAGATTTGAAGGTGTTGATAAAAGATGGATCTGTACAGAGCTTTTTTTGCTTTAAATTACTTCTTGCCGTGACAGCGTTTGTATTTCTTGCCGGAACCACAAGGACAAGGTGCATTTAATGATGTTCCACCGCCTTCTCCTGGTTCAATCTCAGCAGCTGAGTACTTCAATGCAGGTGCAGGTGTTGGTGTTGGTGTAAGTCCCTTTGCACCAACTTGATCACCTTCAACTTGAACCTCGACATTAAAGATAAATCCAACTAACTCTTCTTTAATTGCATCCATCATCGCAGCAAATAGGTCGTAGCCCTCACGTTGATACTCCACAAGTGGATCACGTTGCGCCATAGCGCGCAGCCCAATACCTTCTTGCAGATAATCCATTTCATACAGATGCTCACGCCATTTGCGATCTAGTACTGACAACAAAATCTTGCGCTCTAGTTCGCGCATCACAGTTGGAGTTAAATCAGCTTCGCGTTTTTCATATGCATTATTAGCATCAGCTAAAACGCGATCTAATAAGAATTCGCTATCTAATCCAGTTACGCCACCAACCTCAGCGGCTAATTGTTCAACTGTAAATGAGATTGGATAAAGTGCTTTTAAGGCTACCCATAATGTATTTAAATCCCAATCTTCACCAAAACCTGATGCTGTAGCAGAGGTTACATAAGCTTCAATAGTCTCTTCGAGGAAGGTGTGTACTAACTCTTTAATATCAGCACCTTCTAGAACTTCACGGCGCTCTGAGTAAATAACTTCACGCTGCTTGTTCATCACATCGTCATACTTCAAAACATTTTTACGCATCTCAAAGTTAAGAGATTCCACCTGAGTTTGAGCTGATTTAATTGCATTAGAAACTATCTTGGATTCAAGTGGTGTTTCCTCGGGCATGCCCGCTGCAGTTAAGAAACGTTCAACTAAACCAGAGTTAAATCGGCGCATAAGTTCATCTTGTAGTGAAAGATAAAAACGAGATTCACCAGGATCACCTTGACGACCAGAACGACCGCGCAACTGATTATCAATTCGGCGAGATTCATGGCGCTCTGTTCCTAATACATACAAACCACCAAGTGAAACTACAGTCTCATGCTCTTTTGCAACCGCTGCTTTTTGTTTAGCAATCTCAGCAGGCCAGGCCGCTTCATATTGTTCAGGTGCATCAGCTGGATTTAAACCTTGTCGTTGTAATTCAAAATCTGCCATGAACTCGGGGTTTCCACCAAGCATGATGTCAGTTCCGCGGCCGGCCATATTTGTAGCAACAGTTACTGCGCCTACAGTTCCAGCGCGCGCAATGATTGCTGCTTCGCGCTCATGTTGTTTGGCATTTAGTACTTCATGTGGCACACCATTGCGTTTTAAAATTGCAGATAGCTCTTCAGATTTTTCAACACTGACGGTACCAACCAAAACTGGTTGTCCTTTGCGGTGACGATCCACAATATCTGCAGCAACAGCTGTGAATTTACCCGATTCAGATTTGTAAATTAAATCAGCTTGATCAATACGTTGCATGGATTTATTGGTTGGAATTGGAATAACACCCAACTTATAAATCTGCATAAATTCGGAGGCCTCAGTCATTGCTGTACCGGTCATGCCGCCTAATTTTTCATACAAGCGGAAGTAATTTTGTAAGGTGATTGTTGCCAGGGTTTGGTTCTCATCCTTAATTTCAATGCGTTCTTTAGCTTCTAGCGCTTGGTGTAATCCTTCGCTGTAGCGACGACCAGACAACATACGTCCAGTGTGCTCATCCACGATCAATAATTCACCACTCATTACTACATAATCCTTATCGCGCTTAAATAACTCTTTGGCACGAATCGCATTATTTAAATAACCAATCATTGGCGTATTTACAGATTCATATAAATTTTCAATCCCAAGAAACTCTTCAACACGAGTTACGCCCTCTTCTAAAATACCAACGGTGCGTTTTTTCTCATCAACTTCATAATGTTGATCCTTATTTAATTTATTAACAATATTTGCAAACTCCATGTACCACTTAGTGGCTTTATCTGCTGGTCCGCTAATGATTAATGGTGTTCTGGCCTCATCAATTAAAATCGAGTCAACCTCATCTACGATGGCAAAGTTGTGTTTGCGTTGTACGCAATCCTCTAGAGACCAAGCCATGTTGTCGCGCAGGTAATCAAAACCAAATTCATTATTTGTGCCATAGGTAATATCTGCGTGGTAGGCCTCGCGACGTTCTGCTGGTGACATGCTGGCCAAAATAACGCCAACCTTTAATCCTAAGAAGCGGTGAACTCGACCCATCCATTCGCTGTCACGTTCTGCCAAATAATCATTGACGGTAACAATGTGAACACCTTTACCGGTTAATGCATTTAAATAAGCTGGCAAGGTAGAAACTAAAGTCTTACCTTCACCAGTTCGCATCTCTGCAATATTGCCGCGGTGTAATGCCGCACCACCCATTAATTGAACATCGTAGTGACGTTGTCCTAATGTGCGTTTAGCGGCTTCGCGAACAGTTGCAAACGCTTCGGGCAGAATTGAATCCAATGTTTCACCATTTGCAATTCGAGATTTAAATAACTCTGTTTGTGCCTTTAATTGTTCATCACTTAACGCAGAAATCTTTGGCTCAAATTGATTAACTTGTGCAGCAACCTTTACCAGCTCTTTAACCGCCCGGCCTTCGCCGGCACGCAAGATCTTGTCTAGTAACTTCACTGTGAAATCCTCTTTCGAAAAGCGGTAGAAACGCCACCGACCTGCGCCTATCTTATTAGAGATGAGCGCCAACCGCACATGCAGTAGCAACTGCAACGGGGCGCAGGTTTATCACAGATAGCGCCCGCATCGCCTCTTGGATGGAAGAACCGGTTGTGATCAAATCATCAATAATTATTAGATTATTAATAGGTACTTCTGGGTGTAATGCCAGGTAGGCCCCAGAAATATTTAGTAATCGCTGCGCCTGATTTAACATACTTTGATCTTTAACTTTTTTGGTCATTCTTAATAAATCCAAATTAACTAACTCTAAATTTATTTCCTTGCCTGCTTTTACAACCAATTGCGCTAAATCTTTTATGTGATCACGACCTCTGCTTCGTATAGCAGATGCGCGCGATGGAATAGTGATGATTCCAATTATCCCGTGCAACTTTAAATCAGCTTTGGCTTTTGCAATAGAGCGCAAAATTGCATTAGCCAAAATACTTTTTGCGACTTGGTTTCCACTCTCCTTTGCCGATAACACAAGGTGGGAACAGGTACTTTCATAATATCTAGCAAAGTAAAGAGGTGTTCTAGAGATTCGGCCATGATGAATCTCTCGTTGCCATTGCAATTTGCAATTTATACAAATTGATGAACCAGCAGTTTTACAACTGATACAAAATGGTGGATAGAGAAGTTGTACAAGTGGTTGTAGCACTCAACCTTTATATCGAAATTAACCGCTTACTTTAAGTCGTTGGGGATAATATAAATTGGATGAGTTTGAATTAAATCACCGCGTCGCTTAGGAAGTGTTAAAACAAAGTGTGCGCCTAAATTTGGCTTGCCCCATGCCAGAAGCTCTCCTTGATGAAGTTTTGCATCTTCAAGTGCAATTGATAAACCAAGTCCAGTACCACCACTGGTTCTAGCCCGTGATGGATCTGCTCGCCAGAAACGATCAAATAATTTTGTGGCATCTTTTTCATTAAAACCTAAACCAAAATCACGTACTGAAACTGCAACCTCATTCTCACTTTCGGCTAACTCAATTTTAACTGGCTTACCTTCGCCATGATCTAACGCATTAGCCACTAAGTTACGCAGAATTCTTTCAATTCGACGAGGATCACCATCAACCATAACCTCATTTGTAGGGATTTTAATTTCAAATTGATCAATCTTTGTTGGATGCAAGTAATCTACAGTTTTACGGATTACTTGGGTCAAATCAAAGTTTGAAAACTCTAATAAAACCTCGTTGGCATCAAATCTACTTACCTCCAGCAAATCTGAAAGTAATAACTCAAATCGATCAATTTGATTGATTAATAACTCAGCACTTCTGGCAATTACTGGATCAAAGGTGCTGCGCTGATCATGAATAATTTCAGCTGCCATTCTCATTGTTGTAAGCGGAGTTCGAAGCTCATGGGAAACATCAGATACAAATCGTTGTTGCAATTGGGAGAGATTTTGCAGGCGATAAATTTGTTGTTGAATTGATAAAGCCATCTCATTAAAGGATCTGCCAAGAGAGGCTAATTCATCCTCGCCACTTACCTGCATACGACTGGTGAGATCACCTTCGGTAAATTTCTCGGCCACCTGAGCTGCTTCTGTAATTGGAGAAACTACCTGCTTAATTAAAAATCTTGTACTAATTCCAATTAGTAAAACCAGTAAGAAGCCAAAGAAAAATAAGGTCCAGGCAATTGAGTTAATAGTTTGATACTGCGCCTCTAAATTAAATAGGTAGTAAATCTCATAGGTACCTGCTCGAGGAATTTGTAACTTGCCACCAATAATAAATCCAGGATTTACAACACCATTTGCATACTTAATATCTGATCTAATATCTAATACTTCATCACTTTTCGTCACTAGCTCCCGGAAATCTAGCGGGATTGAATCCAAAGATAATAATGTTGGAACAGTTTGATAAATATCGCGGGTACTGCTGGTGTTGGGAATTTTCAACATAACTGTTTCGCGACCAGATAGCGAACCATCTTCACGGACAGAGGTAAGAAAATCTGTCACAACTTTTCGTAGTTCAGCATCATCTTGAAAACGAGAAATATTAAAGTGCCCTTGCGTTAAGGCCAATGCATTGCGCGTCTCCACCTTTGAGATCGCAATCTTTTCATTGATTACCGTTGAAGAAACTCGAGAGTAAACGCTTATTCCAATAATCAACACCGCAATAACTGCAATCGCCATATTGGTAACTAAAACTCGCAGGCCAAGAGATTGTTTTACTCTGACCTTTGAAATAAGCATTTTAAGATTTAATCTCTAGCCGGTCCTGCTTTATAACCAACGCCACGAACTGTTAACACTAACTCTGGATTTTCTGCATCAGCTTCTACCTTTGAGCGCAAGCGCTGCACGTGCACATTTACTAATCGAGTATCCGCTGCGTGCTGATATCCCCACACTTCACTTAGAAGAGCTTCGCGCGTAAATACTCGTCCTGGCTCTTTCGCTAGTGCAACTAATAGATCAAACTCCAACCGAGTAAGAGGAATTTGTTTATCATTTCGAGAAATAGTGTGTTCCATTTGATCAATGGTTATGTCACCAATTTTTAAAGTACCCACTTTGGTAACGCGGCGCAATCTGGTATTAATTCGGGCGATTAACTCTTGTGGTTTAAATGGTTTAACCATGTAATCGTCAGCGCCTGCTTCAAGTCCGAGCACCACATCTTGGGTGTCACCTTTTGCAGTCAACATAACGATTGGCACCATAGATTTTTCACGGATTAATTTACAAACTTCAATGCCATCGATTCCTGGCAACATCACATCAAGTAAAACTAAATCTGGTGGGTTTGCGGTAAAAATCTCAATAACTTCATCGCCACGATTAACTAAATCAACCTCCATGCCAGCACCGTTTAACACGATGCTGAGCATTTCAGCTAAGTCTTGATCGTCATCGACGACCATGACTAATGGCATGTTATGACCCGTGTTCCCAAGAGTTTAAGTAAAGCTCTTGTGCTGGAGTTAGTACATCTAATTCAGCGCCCATGCTGGCAAGTTTTAATGTGGCCACATTCTTATCAATCTCTGTTGGCACATTATGTAATCCTGCAGCAAGTGATTTACCAACCTTTAATAACCATTCAGCGGTTAATGCTTGATCAGAAAATGACATATCCATAACAGATGCTGGGTGACCTTCAGCTGCACCTAGATTGGCTAGGCGACCTTCAGCAATTAACAAAATACGACGGCCATCTGCCATTACATACTCATCTGTTTGATGACGCATCTTGGCATTTTTTTGCTTGGCATTCTTTTCTAACCAAGCCACATCAATTTCAATATCAAAGTGACCGGAGTTAGCCAATATTGCGCCATCCTTCATTTGTTTGAAATGTTCATCGCGAAGCACATCACGGTTACCAGTAACTGTAATAAAGACATCGCCAATTGCAGCTGCCTTTGTCATTGGCATTACGCGGAATCCTTGCATCATGGCATCTAGCGCTTTAGTTGGATCGATCTCAGTAACAATAACTTCTGCGCCTAATCCCTTTGCGCGCTCTGCAACACCTTTACCGCAGTAACCAAATCCAGCAACTACAACAATCTTGCCGGCAATTAAGGTGTTTGTGGCACGAAATACCGCATCAAATGTTGATTGACCAGTTCCGTAACGGTTATCAAACATGTGCTTTGTGTCGGTGTCATTTACCGCGATCATAGGAAACTTCAGTGCACCATCTTTTGCCATTTGGCTTAAGCGAATAACACCAGTTGTTGTTTCTTCACAACCAGCAATAATTCCATCTAATAACTCTTTACGTTCAGTATGAAGCACATTCACCAAGTCGCAACCATCATCAAATACAAATTGTGGCTTGATATCTAGTGCAGCATTTAAATGTTTGTAATAACCATCGCGGTCAACTGCGTTACGAGCAAATACGGAAATTCCATACTCTTGAACAAGTGCCGCAGCAGTGTCATCTTGAGTTGAAAGTGGGTTTGATGCACACAATGCTAAATCTGCTCCGCCAGCTTTTAATGCCAACATTAGGTTTGCAGTTTCAGTTGTTACGTGCATACATGCAGAAATTCGAATTCCAGCAAATGGTTTTTCTTTAGCAAAGCGCTCTTTAATTTGCGCAAGCACTGGCATGTTACGGCCAGCCCATTCAATGCGCTTCTTACCTTCAGCGGCAAGTGCAATATTTGCTACATCATGTTTTACAGCAGTAGTGGTGCTCATTTTCGCTCCTATTTAGGTTAAGTAAAAGCTCTTTAGTTTTACGCAATCTTTTACCGAGGCTAGTGGGCTCACTATGTTGGTAACTAGAGGGCAAAGATACCCTGAACTGGCGAGGTTTATCGACTCTTAATTACGGCAAGTACTGCATCGCGAATCTTTTTCATCTGCGCTTCGGTATCTGCCTCAACATTTAACCGAAGTAATGGTTCAGTATTTGAAGGCCGCAGGTTAAACCACCAGGTATCTGTAGTGAAGGTTAGGCCATCTAACTCATCTACTTCACATTGCGATTCATAAACACTGCGAACTTTGGCAATAGCAGCCGGCAGATCTTTTACTTCACTATTTACTTCTCCGCTAGAAAAATAACGATTGTAGGGTTTTAGCAATTTGGATAATGGTTGTTTAACCGCCATTAATTCCGCAAGTGCATAAAGTGCAGCGAGCATGCCAGAATCTGCGCGCCAGAAATCTGCAAAGTAAAAATGTCCGCTGTGTTCACCACCAAAAATTGCGCCAGATTCAGCCATTAACTTCTTGATATATGAGTGGCCAACTCGAGAGCGAAGTGGTGTACCGCCATTTTCGGTAATTACCTCTGGCACCGCTTTAGATGAAATTAGATTGTAAATAATGGTGGAACCAGGTTTTTCCGTTAGTTCGCGAACTGCTACCAACCCAGTTAATGCAGATGGATTTACTAAAGCACCGGTTTCATCAATTAAAAAACAGCGATCAGCATCGCCATCAAATGCTAAACCGATATCTGCACCCTCTTTTTTTACCCGCTTTTGAAGTGCCACTAAATTTGCTGGCTCAATTGGATTTGCCTCATGGTTTGGGAAGGTGCCATCTAACTCAAAGTACATTGGAATTAAATCAACCTTTAGCTTTGCCATTACCGCTGGTGCAGTAAATCCGGCCATGCCATTTCCAGCATCTATTACTACCTTTAATTTACGTTTAGCAAATGTTCCTTCAGGAAATCTGGTTATTAAATAATCTACATACTCAGTTAATAAATCCTGCTCCTTAGATTTACCAACTGGACGATTAGAAATTGGTGAACCATTTTCAATAAAGTTTCGAATTTGAAGAAGACCTGATTCCTGGCCAATTGGAATTGCACCAGATTTACATAGCTTCATACCGTTGTATTGAGCAGGATTATGACTTGCGGTAAACATAATGCCCGGTAAATTCAATTTGCCCGATGCAAAGTACAACATGTCAGTTGATGCTAAACCAATTCGAATTACATCCATGCCTTGACTGTTGGCACCATCGCTAAATGCATCTGCCAGTAATGGTGATGATGGGCGCATATCTTCACCGACCACTATGGTTGCCGGTTCGCGTTCGATCTCTAAAAATTTAGCAAAAGCTACGCCAACTGCAAATGCAAAGTCAGGGGTGATCTCTTTTTCTACTAAACCACGAATATCGTAAGCTTTAATAATTTTAGATAAATCATTTTTTGCTGACACAGCAGTATCTTAATTTAGAATTGCAAAATAAATTAATTTGAAGGCAAGGCCCGTAGGTGCCCACGGCGACCAAGCTCTGGTGGCATGCTCGCTCTGTTTAAATCTGAGTTGGCAACTTCCCGAACTGCATTAGCAATTGCCATTAGATCATCATCAGATGGTCCAACTTGTTCCAAAGTTGGTTCTTGCTTAATTACATTCCAGCCAACTGGCACAGTTAAACGTTCGCTATGTGATGCACATAGATCGTAATTGTGTGGCTCGGCGTAAGTTGCAAGTGGTCCTAAGACTGCAGTTGAATCTGAATAAACATAGGTCAGAGTTTTGATCGCAGCATTAGTACAGCTCGCCCTCGAGCAGGTACGACCAGACATCTTTCTCATATCAAGAGATTAACGGGTGAAGGGTTAAAAAGTTGGGATTTAACCCCGAGAAATTACATCGGCATCAGAGATTGGTTCCGATGCACTTTCCAAATTCGCCCCGGTATTGAGTGGAATGTAACTAGTTCCGATGCCACTTCCTTCTGGATGCAAAATAATTCCACCCTGCGTAGCAGCACTCTTAGAGATAAATTGAATTCGATTTAAACCAATTGGTGCTTGCCAAATTGCAAAGTTATTGCCCTTAATGGTCTTGTTGTATTTCTTGCCATTGGTACCAATTGCTGAAATTGAAACATTAATGCTCTTGCCGGAGAAGGCAATCAACGGTTTTGATCCAGTTAAGTTCAAAGTTAGCTTCTCCAAGTTATCAGCAGCTGTTGCCCACGCAATCTCACTACTTTTGCCAAAGGTATATTCACTTAGAACAGAGCCCAAGATTGGTTGATCTGATTTAACAATTATGGAGAATGCTTGTTTTTCTGGCGCAAATGTAAGTGGGATATTAATTACCCGACGACTACTTACCTTTAATTCCGATAAACCAACCGGTACAAAGTTTCCATCATTTGAGTTAATCGAAACTTCAATATTTGCATCGATACTTCCAGGAACTAGCAAGCGAAGGGTGTGCGCTGAAGAAACCCCAGTTGCCTTGCTCTTTAAATCTGAGATCGCCGGGATAGTTACCAACTTAGATGCAGATGCAACAGGTGCAACAAAATCTGCACCTAGTGATCGCAAACCTTTTTTACGCTCATCAAATAAAAATGAACTAACGCGACCAGATTTAGTTTTGACTGCTATCACAATTGAATCTTCACCTGGAATTAAGGTATCTACCGAAATTGCCTTACTTGAATTTGCTGCAATTGCCACACTCTTTGGTTCAACTGCACCAGTTGGTGTGTAAATTTCAATATCTACAGTTGATTCGCTAAATCCACTATTTACAATTGAAAGAATAGATTTACTTGTAAGGGCTCCAGAACCACCAACAAACCATTGTTCACCATTGCTGACTGAACAAGGCACAACTGCTTTCCAATTATTGTTTGCAAAAGTTAAGGCGGTTCCGGCAGATCCTTCAACTAATAAGGCAGCTGAACCAAGTGTGATCGCATTTGCATTTGCTGGTACAAACTTCTTATTTTTTCCTTCAATTAAACGGCGGCCGATCTTTGAATTTGGCAGCGCTGCAATTGCAGATGCCTTGCTGTAAATAGCTGGGCATACAGTGGCTGGGTATGAGTAAGTTATTTTCACCTGCTCATTGCGAGTTGGGGCAAGGTAGGAGATTAAAAATAAAAATATAAGAAATACCGCTACCAAGTTATATTTCTTATTTGTAAATAGGTTTCTCATCAGACTAACTCCTCCAATGGAACCTCTTTGCGACGACGTCCGGCAGGTAGCGCTAAGACGATAAGAGTTAGCACCGCAATTAACTGCAATGAAACCCAACCACGTCGCGCAGTGCCATCATGAACTAATGACAACTCCCCTGGCTTATCTATCACAAATGCAGGAGTGCCAAATTGGCTTTGTGTTAATTTAACAATTCGACCATCTAACAATAATTTCCAAGCATCATCATATTTTTCCGCCAATAAAATTGTGCCTGGTTTGGCTGCATAAGCATTTGATGATTTGTCATTAGATGCCAAAGAGAAGAACTGTCCAGATTTATCAACCAGAGTTAGGCGAGAGTGAGCGCCATTAACTTTCCAAACCACACCATCCTTTGTGGCAGATGATCTGGTGAATCCACCGATGCCATCAACTGTTCTAACTAAAGCAGCATCTGCGGGATTTTTCATAAACACATATTGCACGCCGTAATATCCAAGCACTTGGCTGCTAGTTGCACCAACACCGCTGACTAATTCGGTAATAGCTTTATGAACTTCAACAGGTGTAGTCGATGCCATATCTGGATCACCAATTTGTAAATCGCCACCACGAGTAATGAAGTACTGTAATTGTTCACTGTTTTTTCTAATCACTAATGTCTTTGGTTTTGCCGAGATACTAGCCAAGTCGGTGATGAATGCGGGAATTACTTGATCTTGATTTGATCTAACAAGTGAATCTGCTCCAACGGTAGCCGCCCAAAACGGTAGGACTACAAATGAGATTGCAGTTACTACGGCGGTAATCGCAGAGAGAAAGTGACGGTATCCAATATTAGTACTTCGCAAAATCGGAATTAATTTTTCAAATAACGAGAATGCTGATAGCAAAGCTAATGTTTGGGCAAAAATAATCAGCGGTCCGGTCCAGATCCGTTGCGCAGCGCTGCCATTTCCAGATACGTAGTAAGTAGAAAGTGTGGCTGCTACCGCAATTGTTACGATGCCAAATAAAGCAGAATCACGATGATCTTTAGTAATTAGGGAAATTAATAAGAAGAATGTAAATGGCGCGATGAAAATTAATCCCGGCGCAGTTGCTCCTCCTGGGTTAAACATCAAGATAGACAGCGCACCAGAACTTCCCACAGAAAGTCCAGGTTCTAATAAACCACGCAATGGGTGCAATACAAATGAAAAGGCCCATGGAATATTCATGGCGATCGGCGCAAAGATTAATGCGGCTCGCTTTTTAAATTGATCCTTACCTAAATTTTGTAAAATCTCCTGCCACTTTATAGTCCGCCAGTTAATTGAGTCAGATACATATTGCTGAATAAATACCAGAATGTGCAACAAGATCCAGCCAATTCCAAAGAGCGGTGAGAAGGCGGTTGCAACTGCGGCAATCAGGCAGATACCTGCTACACGTCGCAGCGATAATTTTTCAACTCTTAAATCCTTTGGCATTAATGTGAATAGAGATGGCAGGATTAAAGCGATTGCAAGTGTGCCAATTCTTCCTTGATTTATCGCTGCCAAGATCACTGGTGAAAATGCATAAAGTAAACCGGCGGTAAATGCTGAGTACTTTGCTAATGCAAATCTTGTAGCCGATCTATAGAAAACAATAAATGCAATGGTTGGTACCAGATAGAAAAATAATGATAGGAAAGTTTGCGGATTTCCCAATGTAATAGCTGATGCAATTGCAATAAGTGGCAACCAGGTGGGAACTGCTACTGAGCTTCCCAAGCCAACTAAGTGCCACGAATCAACATAGCGTTTTAATAATTCCATAGCGCTATCTGGCGCAACTGGAAGTGCGCCTCCTGATAGGGAGCCAATTCGATTTCGTGAGTATAAAAATGAGATTGCCAAGGTAATTAATATTCCAAATAGCATTGGATGTTTTACCAGTGATCTAATTTTAGAAAATCGCTTCACTGGAACATACTCAAGTTCATCAAAGGATTCATCAATAACTCCGATGTCGGAGTAACTGCGATTAACAATTTTTTCCTCTTGATTTTTGCCAGATTTAAATGCATTGAAAACAGATGAGGTAATTCTTTCGAGCGTTAACCGATATCTAATACTGCGCGATGGAATAAATGGTTTAATTACTCGAGCGCTTAAATACTTTCCTTCTTTTCTAAATCTACGAGATTTAATTAAATCTGCCGGCTTAAAGATCAAAAGGCCTATCGCTGCAATTTCATCTGCGGCATAACCTGGAAGTTTTGCTAATAAATAAATTACCGATCTACCCAAGGCGGTGAAAAGTAATTGAATAGCAACCCAAGGCAAGATCCAGCGACTTGAGTTAGCTAATAAAACAAAGGCGGCATTTCGACGATCAAGCAATAAGGGACGATGTAGAACTGCATCTTTCACATCAACGCTGCGACGCTCTGATGCTGCTGCTTCTGCGTGATACAACACCGCCTCGCCAACACAAATTACTGAGTAACCTGCAATATGTGCGCGCCAACCTAAATCAATATCATCTCTAAATAACTCAAGGCTAGGATCAAAACCGCCAAGCTCTTCAAAGAGCGAGCGCTTAATCAACATTCCTGCAGTACTTACCGCAAGCACATTTGTTATCTCATCATGTTGGCCCTGATCATGTTCGCGTTCTTCAAGCCCGGTCCATCTGGTGCCATTTTCAGTAATACTTATGCCCGCTTCTAAAATATGTTTGCGGTCATACCAACCTAAAATTTTTGGTCCAGCAATACCAACTTGTGGTCGCTCTAACGCAGCGGTTAATAATCTTTTTAATGCTTGTCGATCTGGCGCACAATCATCATGCAAAATCCAAAGCCACTCATTACTTTCAACACCTGGCTCTGTTACTTCAAGTTTTGGTAAGGATTTAACCGCTGCTGCAATTGCCGATCCAAAACCAGCTTCGCGATCTTGTTGAATAATTGGAATTCCAGCATTACGTAATAATTTTTGTGATCCATCAATTGAACCATTATCAACTGCAATTATTTGATCTGGTTGAAATTTTTGTGATGAGAGAGCGGCAACAACCTCGCTCAACCAGGTAACACCATCATGAGTAACCAGGATGGCTGTTACATATTGCTCATCAATTTCAGCGCTCATAGAAGCACCGTATTACATCCAAGTAATGTGTAAGAAGTTTTTTTAGGTGAGATTTAAGCTGGACGACGCTTAAGGCGACGACGCTCACGCTCAGATAATCCACCCCAAATTCCAAAGCGCTCATCATGAGCTAGTGCGTATTCAAGGCATTCAGAGCGCACATCACATGAAAGACAAACACGCTTTGCCTCACGGGTTGAGCCACCCTTTTCTGGGAAAAATGCCTCAGGATCGGTTTGAGCACATAGGGCTCGTTCTTGCCAGGAAAGTTGTTCTGAAGAAACTATTAGGGCTGGTAACTCTGCGCGTGCTTCTGACATAACGCTCCTCAATCTTTTCGGATGCTTCGCTTTTCGAAGAACCCATGGGGCTGGGGACGCCCGCTAATAGGAGAATTACACGCATGTAAGTACTTTAAGTCAAGTTGAGAAGGGGTTAAATCTGAGCCTAATTGGGCGGTTAGAAGCCTAAATAATTACTAATTACTACTGTTCCCGCTGGAATTTTTGTATTTGGTGCAATAAATGAATCAATAATTTTGCAGTTAGCACCAATCGTTGCACCACTTCCAATGATTGAACCAGATATTTCGCAATTACCCTCAACTATTACTTGAGAGTGCACAAAGCTGCCGGAATTTATCTTTGAAGCTTCTCCAACCTTTACATCAGAGGCGATTATTGAATCACCTGCATGTTTTGGCGTCGCAGCTGAAAATACTTTGCCGGTAATTAAATCTTTTGAACCCTTAATTAACGCAGCCGGTGTTCCAATATCTAACCAATATGAGCGATCTACAAAACCAAATACTTTTTTATCTGCCGCAAGTAACTGAGGGAATGTTTCGCGTTCTACTGAAACGACTTTGCCTTCAGCAATTTCATCAATTACATTTCGATTAAAGACATAACATCCAGCATTAATTAAATTACTTGGTGGATTCTCCATCTTTTCCAGAAAAGATTTAACCCGCTCCCCGGCTAGTAATTCAACTGAGCCATATGCACGGGCATCTGCAACTTCAGTTAGATACAAGGTGACATCAGCAGCTTTTTCTTCATGAAATTTTATTTGCTTAGTTAGATCATGGGCGCTTAAGACATCGCCATTGAAAATTACAACTTGATCTGCCGGAGCTAATAATTTAGCGGCGTTGTGAATAGCACCGCCTGTTCCTAGGGCTACCTCTTCAACTGCGTATTTAACTGCAATGCCAAATTTGCTGCCATCGCCAAAGTAAGGTTGAAAAATCTCCGCTAAATATGATGTGGCAAGTACTATCTCAGAAATTCCGGCTTCACGTGCTTTAATAATCTGGTGCTCGGTAAATGGCACACCGCCAACTGGCAACATTGGTTTCGGTGAATTATTTGTTAATGGTTGCAATCGGGTGCCCTTGCCACCAACTAATAAAATTGCTGATGTTTTCATTTACTGATCCGCTCTGCTACTTGCTTAATATTTTCATCGGTTGCAGTTAGTGCAATCCGCACAAATTTATTGCCTAGTTCGCCATAAAAGCTGCCCGGAGTTACCAGAACTCCATGATCTGCAAACCAATCCACTGTTTTCCAGCAATCCTCATTTTTGGTGCACCAGATATATAAACCTGCTTCACTAAATTTAACTTCAAATCCAATTTTTTCTAACGCAGTACGCAAAATTGTGCGGCGATCGTTATAGCGTTTGGCTTGTTCTGCCACATGAATCTCATCAGATAAGGCGGCAATCATCGCTTTTTGTACAGGTAGTGGCACCATCATGCCGGCATGTTTTCTAATCTCTCGAATCTGCGAAATTAATTTTGCATCTCCAATAATAAATGCAGCACGGTAGCCAGCAAGATTTGAACGTTTTGAAAGTGAGTGCACTGCCAATAGATTGTGATTATCACCCTTTGCCACCGCCAAAATAGATTTCGCCTGGTTAGTAAAACTTAAATAGCATTCATCACTCGCCACTACGGCATCATTTGCCCGAGCCCATGAAATAACCGCTTGTAATTGTTCTTCACTTTGCACCTGACCAGTTGGATTTGCTGGTGAATTAATCCAAGCTAGATCTGCACTAGGCCACTTACTGGCATCAATGCCAACCGCTTCGGATTGGGCGCCAGAAATTTTGCTACCGACTAAATAAGTTGGATAGGCAATCTCTGGATATAAAACTTTCTTACTTTGTAAAAATGTGGGAAGCCAGGCAACTAACTCCTTTGAGCCAATAGTTGGCAACACATCAAACTCACCAGTTGCGCCAAGTTTTTGGCTGGCCCAATTTTTTAAAACTTCTCGTAACTCAGCAGTTCCCGCAGTTAATGGATAACTTGGAGAGTTAGCAGCCTTTGTAAATGCATCTTGAATAAATTTTGGTGTGGCATCAACTGGTGTGCCTTGTGATAAATCTATAAAACCAGCAGAGAACTTTTTAGCCTTCTCACCATATGGTGCAAGTGAATCCCAGGGAAAATCTGGAAGTTTCAGAAGGTGCTACTTTGCTTGTGGTGGCAGAGCAGAAACTGTTGCATGGTCCTTACCAGTTGGCCCCATCTTGGCAGCTCCACCAGGTGAACCAATTTCCACAAAGAACTTACTGTTTACTTCGCTAAATTCTTTCCATTGTGATGGCACATCATCTTCATAATAAATTGCCTCGACCGGACAAACTGGTTCGCAAGCTCCGCAATCAACGCACTCATCAGGTTGGATATAAAGCATGCGATCGCCTTCATAAATGCAATCAACTGGACACTCCTCGATACAAGATTTGTCCTTCACATCAACACAAGGTTGAGCAATTATGTAAGTCATGCGCTCCTCCAGTTAATAATGTTAAATAAGGTAGACAATAATGCCAGTAATTACATCCTCGTAAATACTTATGTGTCGGTAGTTTAATAGAAGGAGCAGGATGCAGCCATCAGCGGCGCAGATAGGCCAGCGGGTCAGCATCAGAATGCATGATCCTGAGGGTGGATTTCGTGACATTTTAGGGGTGTTAGAGAGCACAACTGCGGTGCGTAAAAAAGATGGCACATTGGTTGAATTTGATCCAACAAAAATCGCACTCTGGAAAGTTGTGCCAAGTAAATGATTAAAACTCCGATTCAAATATTTGATACTAAATTAAGAAGCAATCAAAGTATTTGTATTAGCAATGATAAATTCTTAAGAGTTTACGGATGCGGACCAACTGTTTATCGAGATGCTCATGTAGGAAATATGCGCACATTCCTGTTGGCGGACTTAATTATCAGATTAAGCAAGTATTTGGGTTATCAAGTTAAATTCATCCAAAATATAACTGATGTTGGACATATGTCCGAAGATTTTGCAGAAGATAAAATGCTGGCACAAGCCAAACTAGAAGCTAAAGATCCCTTTGAAGTTGCAAAAGCTTATGAAGCTAAATTTCATACCGACTTAGCAAGATTAAATATTAAACCTGCCGATCTTTATCCAAAGGCAAGTGAATCAATTGATTTGATGTTGCAATTGATTTCAGATCTAATTGAAAACAATCATGCTTATGTTGGTGAAGATAATTGCGTTTACTTCGCAGCGCAATCATTTGATACATATGGCGCCATTAGTGGTAACCGATTAGATTCGCTAAAACCAGGTCATCGCTTTGAGTACACCGAAGATGGCGCAAAACATTTTCATGCCGACTGGGCACTTTGGAAGGCGGCAGCTGGTCGTACGCAAATGATTTGGCCTGCGCCATGGGGTGCTGGTTTTCCAGGTTGGCATATCGAATGTTCTGCCATGTCACTTAAATTCTTAGATAAGTATGTTGATTTACATTTAGGTGGAATTGATCTGCGCTTTCCGCACCATGAAAATGAGCGAGCCCAATCAAACTCTGCAATTGCAGGTGAAGCGGTGGCGCTTTGGGTACATGGTGAGCATTTACTTTTTGAAGGACGCAAGATGTCAAAGAGCACCGGAAATGTGGTGTTGGTACAAGATTTAATTGATAAACACTTAGATCCACTCGCCTTGCGTGTATGTTTCTTAGAAAATCGATACCGCAGCCAAATGGATTTAACCTGGCAATCAATTACAACTGCAAATCAATTGCTGGAAAGATGGCGCAGCAAAGTAAATGGCTGGAAATCAACTTCAACATCAAATCCGCAAGAGATTGAAGGTAATTTGCAGGCCATAGTTGCTGATTTTTGTAATGATTTAGATACGCCACGGGCCATGCAAAAACTAAGAGATATTGAAAAATCAAACACAATATCTGATGCAACCAAGTATGAAATATTTAGCAAAGCTGATCAATTACTTGGTTTAGATTTATTAAAGGCGCCTGCACCAAAACGAGCAGCTAACGCTCAACAATTAGAGTTATTAGATCTTCGTGCAAAGGCTAGAGGTGCTGGTGATTATGCCGAAAGTGATCGCTTGCGCGATCTTTTAAAGGTAGAAGGTATTGAGGTTAGAGATAATTCCGACGGGCAAAGTTGGAGTTGGTTGATCTAGGTGTAATCACCGCAAGAAAAGCTGTTACAAAACCAAACAAGAGAAATTGATTTCCATAAGTATTGCCATAAATTAATAATTCATCGCCCAGTCCTGGCGTGCCAGCGCGGAGTACAACTAATAACCAGCCGATTGCGGCAATTACTTTGTATTTACGGTAGTAAAACTTAATTCCAAGTAATCTAACTCCGAGAAATATAAAAATTAAAGAGAGTAAAAATCCAAATGGTTGCCAAGCGTTATGCAAAATTGTTGAGGTAAAACCAAGGAATGCACCAAATATCACTGAGTATAAGTAACGCATTATTTAATCCCGGCAAATAAATCTAATTCCCGACCATCGGCATCAAACGGTGCTGCCTTATCGCCCTTTACCAATGTGTAGTACTCATCGCCCCAAATAGATAGGCCAAGATTATTTGATAAGGCAAAAAACGGACCATCAATTGAAATTTGAGTTTCATGAGCCTTCATCGCTGCCATCTTTTGATCAACATATTCTGGTGCACTTATTAATGAGGTCACTAATTCATCAGGCTTAGCAAATGGCAGATCATCTGCACTTTCTGCACCAAAGAAATCAGAGCCAATCTCTTTCATCTTGTCGATTCCTTTTTGAATTACCGATCTAGGCATCGTGTTCCAATAAATTTTGCTTATTTGCCAGCCAGCATCTGCAGCTAATTCGGCAGCGCGCATGGCAACTAGGTGCGCCTTTATGTGATCAGGGTGGCCATATCCACCAATTTCATCATAGGTAATCATTACCTGCGGTTTAATTTCTAAAATAATTTTCACTAACTCTTGCGCTGCTTCATCAAGATCTACCTGCCAAAAAACATCTTTGCGATTATTTGGCTCCGTGCCCATCATTCCGCTATCGCGCCATTTTTTATTTGGTGCACCAAGAAATCTAAAATCTTTAATACCAAGTACGGCCATCGCATTAGTTAATTCAATAACTCGGTGCTCACCTAATTTATCATCTGCACTACTTGCTAGATTTGCAAGTGAAGGAACTAAAACTTCTCCCTCTTCACCACGTGTGCAAGTAACTAACGTAACTTGCGCACCTGCTGCGGCGTACTTTGCCATCGTCGCACCATTATTAATAGTCTCATCATCTGGATGTGCATGAACCAATAACAGGCGTTGATGAGTACTCATATGCTGAATATAACCTGTGCTTATGTGAAATTCTCGACGAAATAGCGCTGTAGAGATTTAACACATGTTTAAAGTGCGTAATAGGATGGGCAAATGAGTGAAGATAAAACCAACCGCTTACCTCGCGATGAACGACGTGCACAATTACTAAGTGCCGCCCTTGAAGTATTTACCGCAGCTGGTTACCACTCTGCCGCAATGGATGAGATTGCAGATCGAGCAAATGTCAGCAAACCAGTTCTCTATCAGCACTTCCCATCTAAGTTAGAACTTTACTTAGCCGTACTTGATCTACATATTGATTCACTTGTTTTTGCGATTCAAAAAGCGATTGCAGAGCATCGCAGCAACGCAGATCGCGTTAAGGCAACTGTCGAGGCATACTTTGGATTTATTGATTCAGAGGGTGAAGCTTTTAGATTGCTATTTGAAAGTGATATGAATTTAGAACCACAAGTCCGCGAGCGATTAAATCGAATGACCTACGACTGCGCAGCAGCAGTCAGCGCAGTAATTGCAATTGATACCGGATTGGCTAAAGAAGAATCGATGATGCTTGCAGTTGGCTTGATCGGAACTGTGCAAACAATTGCACGTCACTGGTTAGATCGTGATGGCAAGATCGATCGCATGCGAGCCACTGAATTAGTAATGAACCTAATTTGGCGCGGTATCTCTGGTTTTCCCAAATCAAACGCCTAAATATTTCAACTCGCACCAATAACAATTACTAGATAAGGTAGGAATATGGCTACAGCAGCAAAGAAAAGTTCAGCTCACACCGAGGTAAAAATTGGTATCTCAGATAGCACACATGAATTAAATTTAGAGTGCGCTAGTTCGCAAGCCGAGGTAGTTGCTGCCGTAAACGCTGCAATCAAGGCCAGCGCTGTACTTTCCTTAAGTGACACAAAGGGGCGCGAAATTTTAGTTCCACACAACAAGATTAATTATGTTGAAGTTGGCGAATCTTCAGAGCGCCGCGTTGGCTTTGCCACCGAATAACTCTTCTAACAAAAAGTAGGTTACATCCCGATAGGCATCTGATGCCGGGCTGGTCTTTGCAAAATTCAAGAGCGACTTATTTTCAATTTGTGCCAGCAAAGTATTTTCATCCAAGGGTATCGCCGGATCTAATATTTTAAAATCAGCAGAAAGTGCTGAAATAACATCAGTCACCAAATCAGTCATGACTGGAAGTACTCCCAGTTGCCAGCTATCTTTAAAAATATTTTTAGCTAGCAAGACGCCTCGAACTGAAGATAGTGAGTTAGTAGTTGGATAAAGAACGGCATCACTTATTTCGCTGGCAATAGTCAGGCGCGCACTTAATGAGGATGCGGTATCAATTACTACTAAATCATAGGTTGCAAATTTCTCCGCTAGTTTCTCTGCAGAAAGCAAAGCAGTTAACCGTGGCGCACCGGGTAAAAAATCAAAGCGCTCTGCGGTTCGAACCACAGATAAATCAAGTGAAGCGCTACCAGAAGCGACTTCTAGCAAGGTAAATCGTGGATTTTCTATCGCTAATTGAAAGGTTAAATTAGCTCGTTCATCTAAATCGACAAGTAAAACATTGCGTCCATACTCAGCCGCCGCAACTGCAATTGCCAGTGCGGTAGCGGATTTACCAGTTCCACCAGTTGGGTTTGCGATAGATAGTATTTTCATTTATTTTTTCAAATCTGTTAGATGAGATTTAAGTTGTGGTGGTTGTCGGAAAGATTCTGGTAGTAAAAACAGAGATTTTCTAAAAGCCTTTAAAGCCAGATCAGTTGCTATCTCTTGTCCAGGCAATGTTGGTGCACCATACAAATTTCTAGCCCAACGTGGAAGAGATGCACCGGCAAGTGCCGATACCGCACCCCAAGTTGGAGCAAAAGGTGTTGCAAATCTAATAATTTTTGGAAGTGGTGGCACGGTAATAAATAACGCAGCACGTTTAGCATCATCACTTGCTCGCAGCTCTGGCTTCATATCCACAAAATACTGTTTACATTGTGCAAGATTATTTGGCACATCAGCTGGTGCGATTCCAACTAATTCTGCAAATTTAACCATTTCTAGAAAGTACTGATCTTGTTCGGCTTGTGTTAAAGCCAAACCTGATCTAACAGCGGTATCTAAAAATGCATCTACCATCGCCATATGCACCCATAAAAGTAGGTGTGGATCAGCTAAGCCTAATTTGGTGTGCACATTTCTAACTCGCGCAGCTAATTTATCTGCATCTGCAATTGGTGAGAAGGTAAGTACGCCAACATAATCACCGGTTCGTTGCAACCGGCCCCATGTGTCATCACGAAAATTAGAGTGTGCTGTAACGCCAGCCATTGCCTCTGGTTGCAGTGCTTGTTCTAATAACGCACGAATACCACCAATTACCATCGCTGGATCAGAGTGAACTCGCCAAGTTACTGAGTCTGGTGTGAAATAAGATCTCATAAGTTAATCACCCGATCTGCATTTGCCCTAGAACGTAGCGCATCCCACTGATCATTTGATGTTGTGTATTCAGCTAATAAATTTAATTTTCCATTGCCATGATAATCGCTAGCACCAGTCATTACTAAATTATTTTCCCTTGCTAATTTAATCAAAGCTGTTTTTTCATCTGGTGAATGATCGCGATGATCAACTTCAATTCCATCTAATCCCGCTGAGATTAAATCGCCAAAGGTTTCATAGGAGATGGTTCGGCCCCGATGAGATGCCATGGGATGAGCTATTACTGCCACACCACCAGCTGCTTTTATCAACGCAATTGCCTCAGCCGGTTTTGGCGAATAATGCGCGACATAGAATTTTGATTTGTTATGCAACATTTCAGTGAATGCTTCATCTCTGCTACTAACTACACCTTTTTTTATTAATGCATCAGCCAAATGCGGTCTTCCTAAAGTTGCACCATCAGATAACTCAGCTAAAACATCGCTCATCGAAATATCAATTCCGGCTTCATTAATTCTTTCAATAATTCGTTGCATTCTGCCATGTCGGTTTTCTCTAGTCTTTGCCATGGTTTGAATTAACTCTGAATTTTCTAAATCAAATAACAAGCCCAACATGTGCACGCTAATGCCATCTTCAGTTTGGCAAGAAATTTCCGCACCTGGTACTAAAGAGATTCCAGGGCGTAATGCATTTGTCGCCTCAGTTATTCCGGCGACTGAATCATGATCGGTTAAGGCAATAGTTGTGACACCGGCAGCAAGTGCTTTATTTATTAACTGCGCAGGTGAATCGGTGCCATCGCTGTAATTTGAGTGGGTATGTAGATCAATCATCGCTTTGATCTAACTACAAATATTCCGCAACCAATTAATAAACCAATTATTCCGGGAATGGTGCCAGCTGGTGGTTTCTGATCTAGCCAAAGAAAAGCCAAGATTGCACTTACTGGTACTTCAAAAAATACTACAAGTGCAACAACTGCGGGTGAGACTCTTTTTAGCGAAAGATTAAACATGGTGTGCCCCATAATTTGCGCGGTTATTACAAGTGCAATTAGTAGCGCCCATTCATAAGATGAAAAGCCAGTAAGTGGATACCCAGCAAGCATCGCCATTGGAAGTGCGGTTGCTGCGCATACCAAATAGCAAACAGCGGTAAATGTTGATGTTGAAATTTCGCGTTGCACATTTGATCCAATGATCATGTACAGCGCAGCTAGTGCACCACCCGTTACTGCAATTACATCTCCCTGAAATGATCTGAAAGATAAATTTAAATCTACACCGGTAATTACAACAACTGATGCGAATGCGATAAACATGCCACTCCACGCCTTACGTGGAATATGCCCGCCACTTAACCGTACAAATATGGCGGCAAATATTGGTTGGGTTGCAGTCAGCGCTGTTCCGGTTGCAACACTTGTAAATCTCATTGCTAGAAAGAAACAAATAAAGTGCAGTGCCAGTAATACACCAGCAATTGCCGACCATTTAATTGCATTTCGTTGCTGGCTGCTTTGCCATTCTTTGCGCTTTAGGGCAAATGGCACCATGACTAATCCACCCAATAAATTTCGCCACATAATCATTGTTGGAACTGGCATCGTGCTTTTTGCAATGATGGGACCGGAGGCGCCAATACCAAGAATGCCGGAGATCAGAAATGGAATATCCCGCCCCGTTGGTAATTTGGTGTGATCCTGATCTTTCATAAGGCAAAACTTACCTGCATTTAATTATTCTTCTTAATTGAGGGTCAAGCATTACCCTTAGACCATGAATATCGGTAAGAAAACAAATTTAAACCGCATATTCCTCGCAAGATTAGCTGGCACATCGGTCTTTGACCCAAATGGTGATCAAGTTGGCAAGGTGAGGGATGCGGTTGCAACCCTGCGCGCAAATAATCAACCACCAAGAATTTTAGGATTAATTGTTGAAGTACCACCACGTCGTCGTATCTTCGTACCAATTACGCGCGTTACATCTATTGATAATGGAACTGTTGTAATTACTGGTTTATTAAATATGCGTCGATTTGAACAACGCACAAATGAAATTATGGTCAACTCTGAAATGCTAGATCGCAGTGTGACACTTCTAGAAAGTAATGAAACAGTTGTGGTTGAAGATGTTGCCATGGAATTAGCAAAGACTGGTGATTGGTTTATTGAACGCGTGCATGTGATGAAACGTGGCAGTGGCTTACGTCGACGTGGTGCCTCATCAACTGTTACTTGGGCCGAAATTTCTGGTTTTGCGATCGCTGAAGGAAATCAAGGAGTAAGTAATTTGCTTGCCACATTGGCAAACCTACGCGCCGCCGATCTAGCTTCAGTATTGCATGATTTAAATATCAAACGTCGTGCGGAAGTTGCGCGCGCACTAGATGATGAGCGATTAGCTGATGTACTTGAAGAAATGGATGAGAGTGCACGTGTTGAACTGCTTGCAGAACTTGAAGGCGAGCGCGCTGCAGATGTACTTGGCGAAATGGATCCTGATGATGCTGCTGACTTACTTCGCGAAGTTGGAAGTGAAAAGGCAGAAGCGCTACTTGCATTAATGGAGCCAGAAGATGCCGAAGATGTACAACGTTTGATGCATTACGAGGATTACTCAGCTGGCGGCATGATGACGACTGAACCAATTGTGTTAACTGCTGATTCAACAGTTGCTGAAGCATTAGCGCAGATTCGTGCCAATGAGATTGCGCCAGGACTTGCTTCACAAGTTTTTGTCTGTCGCCCACCTGCTGAAACACCTACTGGCAGATTCCTTGGCGTAGTTCACTTCCAACGTTTACTTCGCGAACCACCTGCAACTTTGCTTGGCGGAATTGTTGATAATGACATTGCACCATTAAATGCACATGCCTCACTTAGCGAGGTTGCTTCATATTTAGCTACTTATAACCTGCTATCTGTGCCAATTATTGACGCCAATGAACGACTATTAGGAGCAGTAACTGTTGATGACGTGCTTGATCACTTGTTGCCAGAGAATTGGCGTCATGATGAATCAATGCGAAAAGATTTAGAGAACAGGTAGGAAAGAAAAATGGCAAAGAAATTAACTGCAAGATTAAATAAGAACTCACTTGAGTTCCCACGTGAAGCCAGACGCTCCCTTCGCCCTTCCTATGATCCAGAGGCTTTTGGTCGTTGGTCTGAACAATTTGCCCGCTTCTTAGGTACCGCTCGCTTCCTGGTTTATATGTCTGTATTTGTTTTGGTTTGGGTTACCTGGAATGCATTAGCACCAGATAATCTGCGCTGGGATCACTATCCATTTATCTTTTTAACATTGCTTTTGTCATTACAAGCTTCATATGCGGCGCCATTAATTTTGCTGGCACAAAATCGTCAGGCAGATCGTGATCGCATTCAAGCAAATGAAGATCGTGATCGTGATGAGCGAAATATGGCAGACACTGAGTACTTAACTCGCGAGCTTGCCAGCCTACGAACTGCTATTGGTGATGTGGCAACTAGAGATTACTTGCGTACCGAGCTTGCAGATGCGATGGATGAGTTATTAAGTAAATTAAAGGATAAGAAGTAAGTTAATTACTTACGCCTAATCTAACTCCGACAAGTGATTTAGGTCGGATAATTACCTTATCTAGAATTTGATTAAAGACTGCCAACACCTTTTCATTTGTTAACACCGCTGGATTTCCAGCATCCCCGCCTTCGCGAACTTGTGATTCAAATGGCACCTTTGCAAGCAGTGGCACATCAGCACCAACTAGCTCACTTAATCTACGAGATGTTTCTTCACCACCACCACTTCCAAAAACTGAAAGTACTTCCCCGCACTTGGCGCAGTTGGTATCTGACATATTTTCAATTACACCTAAAACTGGTTGCTTCATTTGATGTGCAATTCGGCCAGCACGTTCGGCAACTTCAGCTGCAGCAACTTGTGGCGTGGTAACTACAATAATTTCACTAGTTGGAATTAATTGACCTAATGAAATTGCAATATCACCAGTTCCTGGTGGTAAATCAAGTAACAGTAAATCTAAGTCGCCCCAATAAGCATCACTTAATAATTGTTCTAATACTCGGTGCAGTAGGGGTCCGCGATATGCAACTGGATCTGCGCGATCGGGTTTGAACATCTCCATTGATACAACCTTTACGCCGTAGTTTTCTACTGGAATAAATGTTTGATCAATCGCAGTTGGGCGTTGATCTAATATTCCCATCAACCTCGGCACTGAGTGTCCATAAACATCGGCATCTAAGATGCCAACCTTTAAGCCACGCTTTGCAGCAGCAACTGCCAAATTAACAGTAACTGAAGATTTACCAACGCCACCTTTGCCAGATGCAATTCCAAGAACACGCGTTAATGAATCTGGTTGAGCAAATGGAATGAATTTTTCTCGGCCACCGCGAATAAGTTTCTTAACATTATTACGTTGCTCTTCACTCATAACGCCAAATTCAATTTCTACCGCTTTAATTTCCGTTAAATCACTAAGTGCGGCGGTGATATCTGATTGCAAACGATCTTTCATTGGACAGCCAACAATTGTCAGTAATATCTTTAATTTCGCAGTTCCAGCTTCAACCGCAACTGAATCAACCATACCCAGCTCAGTTAATGGTTTATGCAGCTCTGGATCATTTACCTTACTGAGCGCTGTAGTGATCTCTTCAATTATGCTCATAGTAAATCCGGGTCAATCTTAGGTGCGGGTTTTTCCTCAACTTGCTCCATTGCATCACCAATAGTTTTTTTAATAAACTTCTTTGGATTCAAATCACTAACTTGTAAATCCTCATAACCTGGCCCTAAATTCTCTTTTAATTCATTAGTAGCATTTTGGGCAAACTTCTTCATTTTATTTAGATATCTAGCAGCATCTGCTGCAACAGATGGCATGCGATCTGGCCCCATCAAAATTAATCCGAGAATTGCAAGTCCGACTATTTCACCACCACCGAGATTAAACATGTGGCTTATTTCTTAGAGGCGGCAAGAGTTACCGTCACTTCGCGAGTAATTGCATTACGTTTAAATTTTATTTTGACCTTATCGCCCACATTATGGCTACGTATGGCAACTATTAACTCATCAGAGCTTTGAATTTCTTGATCATCAATTGCAATAATTAAATCACCAGCTTTAATTCCTGCTTTATCTGCTGGGCCACCGCTTGTTACACCATTTGCTTCAGTAGAAATTAAGGCACCAGCTCCGGTGTATCTAGTGTCGACAGCGATTCCCATAATTGGATAGGTTGCCGATCCGGTTTTTATTAACTGTTCAGCGGTCTTCTTTGCTTGATTAATTGGAATCGCAAAACCTAATCCGATAGAGCCAGATTGTCCGCCAGCGGTAGAGCTAAGTGAGGCAATTGCTGAATTAATGCCAACAACTGCACCTGTTGCATCAACTAGTGGACCACCAGAGTTGCCCGGATTAATCGCTGCATCAGTTTGAAGTGCATTTATAAATGAACTATCGCCATTTCCACTTCCAGTTGTAACTGGACGATTTTTAGAACTGATAATTCCAGAGGTTACCGTTCCGGCTAATCCAAGTGGTGAGCCAATTGCAATTACCGCATCTCCTACTTGCACCTTATCGCTATCTCCTAATTGCAAAGTTGGCGCTCCAGTTACATCCACTTTAAGAACAGCTAAATCATATGAACTATCTCGACCAACAATTCGTGCAGAATACTTTTTGCCATTTGATATTGAAACTGTGATTGTGCCACTAGTTGCTGCAGACTCAACAACATGGTTATTTGTAAGTACATAACCATCGGTACTGAAGAAGAATCCAGAACCTGTGTCTGATCCACCTGCTGCTTGCACTGAAATAGATACCACGCCAGGAATTACTCGGGCAGCTAAATCTGCAATTGATCCAGGTGCGCGTTCGACTGCATCTTTAGTTGTGACAAATGTGCTAGAAATATTTGAGCTAGTGGTTCTACCAATTGTGGCGCCTACGCCACCTGCGATTAATGCAATAACTAAAGAGGCAATAATAAAAAATGAGTTGCTTTGTTTTGCCGGAGCAGAATTACTTGCTTGCTTTGCAGGATTCCACCATGGCGTATCGGATGGTCCAGGTAATTGGCTGCTCATTTAAGCAAGTTTATTGGCAACTAATACACCTGCGCCAATTGGAATTACAGAGGAGTTCCAGCGAGTATCTTCTTTGATAACTTTAATTACATCGCGTCGGGCAATACTTTCTGGATCGCGTTGTGTTGTATCAGCAACTTTGCCATCGCTTAAAGCTTGATCTATCACCAGCAGACCGCCAGCTTTTAATAACCGGTAAGACTCTTGCACAATTTCAAATAGATCCATGGCATCTCTAGTTACAACTAATTCATAAGAATTGTCAGCAAGTTTTCCGACTACATCAATTAAATTCCCAGTAATAATTCGATACTTTGTTGCAGGAATATCCGCCTCTTCAAATACAGTTCTAGCAATCTTTGAATGCTCTCGTTCTGCATCTATTGTGGTTAATACCCCATCATTTGGCAATCCTTGCAAAATCCACAATCCACTTACTCCAGAGCTGGTGCCTATTTCCACAACTGATTTAGCTCCAGTTAATTGTGTTGCAAATTTTAAAAAGTTTCCAACTGCGGCAGTTGGATCAACAACGCCAACCTCTTCACCATTTTTTCTAGCGAGTTGCATGAAGTAATCCTCGTGCGCAAAATTTTCGGCAAATGCATTCATATCACCGCGGGCTGGGATAAAACTGCTCAAAATGTATCCAACCAACCAAGAAGTAATCTGGTAGCAAAACCAGTACCACCTTTAATGTTTTCACCAGCATCAACCTCTGAGCGAGCCGGTCCGGCAATATCAAAGTGAACCCATTTACGATCTGCCACAAATTTTTCTAAAAATAATGCTGCAGTTACAGAGCCAGCAGAGAAATCATATTTATCTGCTGTGTGATTAAAATCAGCGATATCACTTTCAAGTGCGACTTCGTAATCATCTAGTAATGGCATATGCCAAACTCGCTCGCCGACTTGGTTTCCAACCGTATGTAATTTTTTCGCTAATGAATTATCTCTGGTGTACATCGCCGCAAATTGGCGACCAAGTCCAAGAGTGGCTGCGCCAGTCAAAGTTGCCACATCGACTAAGTAATCTGGATCTAATTTGTCATCGGCGTAAGCCAAGCCATCTGCCAAAACCAATCTGCCTTCTGCATCAGTGTTAATTACTTCAACCGTAGTTCCGCCGTAATGTTTAATCACATCAGATGGTCGCTGTGAAGTTCCACTAAGTGCATTTTCTGCACACATTAATAATGCGGTAACTCGCACCTTTGGCTTTAACTCTGCCAATGCAACTGTTGCCGAAAGAATTGCAGCTGCTCCTGCCATATCACTTTTCATGCCGACCATTACATCGTAAGGACGTTTTAATGAAACTCCACCAGTATCAAAGGTAATTCCTTTGCCAACTAAAACAACATGTGGCCAATTTCCAGAACCTTTCGGTGCATATGAAACTTCTACAAATCTTGGCCCAGGGTTTGGGGAGGAGTTTCCAACGGCAAGTAAGCCGCCAAACTCTTTTAACTCTCGACCAGCTTTTACTTTAATGCTAAGCGCTGAATTTTTAGCTGATGATACAAATGATTTAGCTTGATTAGCCAGCCAAAGTGGATTCTTAATATTTGACGGGGTATGAATTAAATCCCTAGTTCGCCAAGTAGCTTTTGCAAAAATCAAGCCCCGGCTTACCTGTTCAGCAAAATCTCCGTATATAACAAACTCAGGTTTTACTAATTTCTTTTCAGATTTTAAATTAAATTGGTAATTTGCCAACACTAAAGCAGCAACATGATTTTCAACTTGCTTTTTATCCTCCACAATTGCCGATAAAAGTTTTGCTGGGCTAGCTTTAATCTTTCGGCTAATGGCGGTACTTGCCTTGCGAATATCTTCATCAGTAGCTGCGCCAACTCCAACTAAATAGATGCGAGTTAATTTTCCATCACTAAGTGGGATTTCAATGATCTCACCAGCCTTGGCTGTGAAATCTGGCCAGTTGGCTAGTTCTATTTCCAGATTGATGTGGGTATGTGCAGCAAGCTGTTTTACTAGTTCACTCTTTTTAATTGCTAATTTCTCACTCTGCAGGACCGGAATGGCTACTGCAGTTATATCTTTGAAAAGTTTGTCGCTCTTTAGATTTGAATTGGAAATCTCTGGAAGAAAATCAGTTTTTTTGGCACTCATTTTAAATGAATAATTACTTCAAATATTTATATTATTTTTTAACCAGGGCAACCGCTGCTTGAAGTACATTTCCTAAATTTGTTGCTTCTTCAACATTTAACTCAACAACTAAACGTCCGCCACCTTCTAGTGGAATACGCATCACCATGGAACGAGCCTCTTTGGTGACCTCCATTGGGCCATCTCCAGTACGTGGTTTCATTGCAGCCATTTAATTCTCCCCTACTGAAAAGGTTTACCTTAGAAAGAGAATTATCCCCTATCTAGCGGGATGTGGGAAATTGAGTAGAAATTAACTAGAAAATAGATGAAATTAAGCGGGATCTTCCAGATGCGATAACGGTTAATACTGCGCGTTCTGGAACACCAAGTTTTCCAGCAATTTCTGCGGCACTAACTTGATACACATAATGCATCGTCAGAATTAATCGCTCCTCTTCTGGCAAACTTTCCAGAATTTCGGCGATACTTTTCTTACCTGCCATATCTGCGGACACAGGATAAAGATTACTGCTAGCCACCGCTTCTCTCGACTAAGCGAGCAAATCTACGAAGCGATATACGCACACCAACCAGTAGGAAAGGCTTAATAATTGCTAGGAATATTGCTGGGGCGATGATCTCTTCGCTCCAGTAGAAGATTGTTGAATTCTTCTTACTTACCAATTCAAATTTGCCAGTACCTCGAATTATTCGACCAATATGTACAACATCGCATCTTTTTGGTGGTTGCCAATTCACAACCTCCATTGTATCCAATACACCAAACTTTAATTTTGGATAAAACTTCGCAAATAATCCCGTAAAGGCAAAAATCAAAACGCCTTTACCGTTTTTAACTGTTTTATCTTGATCAAGCTCAGACCAAACTTTAGTTTGTAGCATCCATTTACTTTGACCCTGCCAATCAACAAGGTGTTTCCAAACTACCTTTATTGGTTGTTTAATTTCAACGGTAAGTGCTAGCTGATTAATTGGCGGCATTACTTTGAAATCGCTTCCATAGTTGAGGCAACATCTTTGCACCAAGAAACTAATTCGGCTTGACCAGGTTTCATGAAGTTATGTTCTGCTAAATGATCTAATGCGGTTCGAAGTGGTTGATAGATTCCAGTTGGATCACATACTGCAATCGGTTTGTTATGAAACTTTAAATAACGACCCACCCAAATTTCAAAAAATTCTTCTAGCGTGCCAATTCCGCCCGGTAAAGCAATGAAGGCATCGGATAGCTCTTCTAGTTTGGCTTTTCGAGTTCGCATATTTGTAACAACATGCATCTCATGTGCATCTTTATCTTCAAACTCAAGATTAATTAAAGATTCAGGGATTACACCGATGGTGCGTGCACCGACAGATCTAGCGCCTTCGGCAACTTGGCCCATCATTGAAGCTCTGCCGCCACCCCAAACTAACTCCCAACCTCTATTTCCAATTGCAGCACCAATTTCAAAGGCGAGATCAAGAGAGTGTTGCGGGATATCTTTGGCTGATGAGCAGTAAACACTTACACGCATTTAATTAGTCTATAACCTAAGTTAAATTTTGATACCTTTACCTCATGAGCAAGGAAAATCTCGCATACGGAATTGGAATTGCCACCCAAAATGATTCTGGGCAAACCCTCGAAGTTTGGTTTCACACATTAGGTCTAGGTAGTAAGTCTGGGACAGATAAATTTGCTGAGTTGTTAACAAGTGATTCAATTCGTAAGGTTAAAAGAGTAAATGTAAGTATCGAGATAGATTTAACAACGCCGGCAAAAGATGTGGCAGATGTATACCTCAGACTGCAATTACTTTCCCATCGCATCGTTAAGCCGCACGGCTTAAATCTTGATGGTGTATTTGGAATTTTGCCTAATTTAGTTTGGACATCTGTTGGTCCGTGCGCAGTTGAAACTTTTAATGAAATTCAACCATTGCTTCGCGCAAAGTATGCAAGCTTGGTTGTTTACGGAGTAGATAAGTTTCCTCGAATGATTGATTATGTAGTTCCAGAAGGTGTTCGTATCGCCGATGGTGATCGAGTACGACTCGGTGCATACCTTTCATCTGGCACAACTGTTATGCATGAAGGCTTTGTTAACTTCAACGCCGGAACTCTTGGAAAATCTATGGTGGAAGGTCGCATCAGTGCTGGTGTTGTCGTAGGCGATGGCAGCGATATTGGTGGCGGAGCTTCAATTATGGGAACTCTAAGTGGTGGTGGCAAAGAGGTTATTTCTATTGGCCAGCGCACATTATTAGGTGCAAACTCTGGAGTTGGTATTTCACTTGGTAATGATTGTGTTGTGGAAGCTGGTGTTTACATAACCGCTGGATCAAAGATTTCTTTGCCTGATGGCAAGGTTGTAAAAGCAAAAGAGTTAAGTGGCGCAAATAATCTCTTGTTCCGTCGCAACTCACAAAGTGGCGCACTTGAAGCACTTGCTAAAACTGGAACTTGGAACGGCTTAAACTCAGTACTTCACGCTAATTAATATTATTTAATTAGATTTCTTGGGCTTGTTAAAAAGCCAAAACCCCATGCCATGTGCATAGTTATAAATACGGAAGCTAGCGATATTTTCTCATAAATACTTTTACCTGCTATTAAGCCAGCAATGATGATTGAAATCAAGTAAATCAAAATTGGTATAAAGAAAATAGTATTTACTGCCACGCCTAAAACTACGGAAAGGGTATTTATTATTAAGGCAGTTGGTGGGGCTAAGTATCGGTAGTTAACCGTTCCTTTGTGTTCGCGCGTTACCGCACGGCGCCAACGACCATATTCAAAGTATTGTTTTGCTAATTTAGCAAAGGTATCTCTTGGTCGGTATGTAACAACTAATCTTGGATCAAACCAAATAATGCCGCCATTTAATCTAAGGCGATGGTTTAACTCCCAATCCTGGGCCCGAATGTACTTCTCATTAAAGCCACCAACTTTCACAATGGCGCTCTTGCTAAATGTTCCTAAATAAACCGTGTCACTTTCACCAGCAACTCCGCCAGTGTGAAATTTAGAAGCACCGACACCAATTCGAGATCGCATCGCTCTCGCCACAACTGCAGGAAAGCCTGATTTAGCTTCGGCGTGCATTAAACCACCAACATTAACTGCGCCGGTTTCTTGCATTATTTCAACAGCGATCTTTATATATGAATTACTTATTTCAGCATGACCATCAATTCGGCAGATGATTTCATGTGATGCTGCAGCTATTGCTAAATTCAATCCGACTGCAGTTTTACCACTTGGGTTTGCAACTAATTTAATTCGGGAATCTTTAGTTGCTAGTGCTTTTGCAATTTCATCTGTGCGATCAGTTGATGGACCAAGTGCCAAAATAACTTCAAGCTCTGCTGGATAATTCTGCTGAAGGATTGCTGAGATGCATTCCGCTAAATCGCGCTCTTCATTAAGAATTGGCAAAATAACCGAAACCGGCGGATGCATTTGAGTGCTCATAGCGCTCCCATCTTAACTTTTAACTGAGCATTTACCGACTCATAATCTAAGATATGCAAATGAAATCCGCTCGAAGTATAAAAATATGGACAATTATTTCGATCGGTACTCTAACCATCTCAGCAATTAGCGCATTAGCTTTTGGAACAGTATCTGCCTCAATAAATAAAATCGATGCCTTCGCTGGATTAAAAGATCGCCCCGGCAAAGCCTCATCGGCTGTAAATTATTTAATTGTTGGTTCTGATACTCGTGAAGGTTTAACTAAGGAAGAGTTAGCCCAATTACGGGTTGGTTCTGTAAAGAGCGCAGCTGGCAAAAGGTCAGACACCATGTTGTTGGTGCATATCTCTAAAGCCCGGGACAAAGCGGTAATTGTTTCCATACCTCGAGATACCTATGCATTAATTCCAGAACATAAAAATGCGCAAGGAAAAGTAATTCCGGCAAAACACTCGAAGATAAATTCAGCATTTAACTGGGGTGGTGCGCCACTTCTAATCCAGGTGTTAGAGGAAATGACCGATTTAAAAATTGATCATTATGTAGAGGTTAACTTTGCTGGCTTTGCTGATGTAGTAGATGCACTTGGTGGAATTGAAGTTTGTACGAAAAAAGATATCAATGATCCGAAGAGCCACTTGGTCTTAGAAGCTGGTGTTCATAACTTAAATGGTATTGAGGCACTTAAATATGTTCGCACTCGCGAATTTGATGGCCTGGGCGATCTAGGTCGAATGCAACGTCAACAACAATTTATAAGCTCGGTGCTTCGTAAAGCAACTAGTGCCGGTGTTTTATTAAATCCAATTACGATGGTTAATTTTATTAACTCATCTCTCTCTGCTGTAATTACCGACTCTGGTCTGAAAAGCTCAGATTTAATTACGCTGGCTAAGCAGATGAAATCATTATCTACATCAAAGGTAAGAACGCTTACCGTGCCATTATCAAATCTTTATTACAACGCAAATGGAATTACAGCATCTGTGCTGTGGGATCCAGTTTTAGCTCCAGAACTTTGGCAACGATTGAAAGAGGATCGCGCAGTAATTGATGAGGTAACCCCTTCTCCATCGCCATCATCTACTGCAACTGCGCAAGCAACCATTATTGATAAGTTCAAAACCAAAACTGCAGCCGATGACCCTTGTAAGTAGGTAGGCTAACTACTATGAGTTTGAAGCTTTCCGTTGTTGGTACCGGCTATTTAGGTGCAACACATGCCGCATGTATGGCCAGTTTAGGCTTTGAGGTAATTGGCGTAGATGTTGATCATGCCAAAATTGAAATGCTGGCACAAGGAAAGGTGCCATTTTACGAACCAGATTTAGAGGATCTACTAGCCGAACAAATCAAGTCAGGCCGATTAAAGTTTTCAAAAGATTTTAAAGATATTGCAGATTGTGATGTGCACTTTATTTGCGTTGGTACTCCTCAGGTAAAAGATGGAATCGCAGCTGATTTAACCTATGTAAATTCCGCACTTGAAACTATTGCACCACTTGTTAAAGCCGGATCTTTAGTCGTTGGAAAATCAACGGTGCCAGTAGGTACCGCTGCCAGATTGCGCGATCGATTAATAGCGGTAAATCCAAAAGCAGATTTGGCCTGGAATCCAGAGTTTTTACGTGAAGGCTTTGCAGTTGAAGATACCTTGCGACCTAATCGCTTAGTAGTTGGCACAACCAGCGATCAGGCAGAAGCAACATTAAAAGAGGTTTATGCAAAAAATTTAGCTGATGGAATTCCATGGATTCGAGCAGATCTGCCAACATCTGAATTGGTTAAAGTCGCAGCAAATTCATTTCTCGCCACAAAAATTTCATTTATTAATGCCATGGCGGAAATTTGCGAAGCAGCCGGTGGCGATGTAACTGTCTTGGCAAAAGCTATCGGTTATGACCCTCGCATCGGCAGCAAATTCTTACAAGCTGGAATTGGTTTTGGTGGCGGATGTTTACCAAAGGATATTCGCGCATTTATGGCACGAGCTGAAGAGCTAGGCGCACAACAAGCACTTGAATTCCTAAAAGAGATTGATTCAATCAACTTACGTGCGCGCCAACGAATTATTGAATTAGTTCGTAAAGATTTAAGTGATGATCTAAAGGGTAAGAAAATTGCCATTCTTGGCGCTGCATTTAAACCAGACAGTGATGATGTGCGCGACTCACCAGCACTTGATATCGCAGCACAAATTCAAGCAGCTGGTGCATTGGTGACAGTGCATGATCCAAAAGCAATCGCAAATGCACAAAAGCGTTTTCCGGCATTAAATTTTGCAGATAATGTAGAAAAAACATTGCAGGATGCTGAATTAGTTTTGCATCTAACTGAGTGGAAGATCTATCGTGAATTAGATCCCGCAAAGATGAAATCTCTGGTTAAAAATGCAATCATGATTGATGGCCGAAACGCCTTAGATCGCACTGCATGGCGTAATGCTGGTTGGAAGTTTCGCGCCCTTGGTCGCGCAGATGAGATGGCTAAGTAGTTGAGCGATCAAATAGATCAATTGTTGGCATTAAAAACTTGGGCGGTAGTTGGGTTAAGTAATAATCCAGATCGAGCCGCATTTGGTGTAGCTAAATTATTAATAGAAAAGGGACACACTGTAATTCCAGTTCATCCAAAGGCTGAAACTGTTCATGGACAAATTGGTTATGCGAAGTTAAGTGAAATTCCAGTTGCCGTAGATGTAGTTGATATCTTTGTTAACTCTGACTTAGCCGGCGCAGTTGTTAATGAAGCGATTGCAATTGGCGCCAAGGGTGTCTGGTTGCAATTAGATGTAATTGATGAAGGCGCAGTAGCTCGGGCCAAAGATGCTGGTTTGTTGGCGGTTATGAATCATTGTCCGGCTATCGAATATCGAAAGCGCGGCTAGGAATCTATTTCTCCGCTGTAGTACTGCTGGGCATGAATTACCTCTGTTAACAACGATTCTAAATTCTCGCCAGATAAACCAACTATCTTTAATCTCTGATCAAACTTTAAATTTGGATTTCGCGCCATTAAATGTAGATAAGGCCGGTAATCATCACTTTGTGGATCTGTCTTTAAAAATCCGGTAACTGTGTAGCTCTTACTTGATCCGCTATCACCCAGCGGTAAATCCAATACTGCACGTAGATACTGCTCATAATAATCAGTGACTGAGTTTATTTGTGTAGCAAAGGCTGAAATAGGTTGAAGCCAATTAATCTTTAATAGTTTTTGATAATCATTAGCATCAACAAGTAATTCCACAGCACCTGTTAACGCCAACTCTGCTAATAGATTTAAATTAGAAACTGCAATTGTAATTGCCTGCTCTTCACTAACACCAGGAGCTGGAGTAATCACCAAATCATTATTGATTAATGAGATTGGCCAAATAACCGATTGCGCATGAGCGGAGCGAGCGGACAGGATTGCTAGTTGTTCCCCACTTGTAGTTGATAATTCAATTGTTGCTACGGCATCAAGTAATTTGCTGGATGGATAAATAACTACACCAGCAGATTCTGCGCTGCGAATTGCAGCTGTTGAAATTAGATCTGGTTCAATGCAAAGTAATTTACAATCTGCGCCAAAATTGCTTAATTCCTCAGCTGACATGGTTTCAGTACTGCTTTTGATTTGAACACCTAATCGCGCTGCGGCTTGCGATATTTGCGAAATCACATGTGCTGGTGCGATAACGCCAACAAGTGGGAATGCCATGTAATAAGGTTACCCGCATAATGGTTAACTTAATTCTTGCCTCATCTTCACCTTCTCGTCTTCGCTTACTTAAAAGTGTTGGCATCAACCCACAAGTTCTAGTAAGTGGTGTAGATGAAGAGTCACCGGAGATAACCGCACTGGCACCAAGTGAAATGGTTTTAGCTTTAGCAATTATGAAAGCACACACTGTAAAAGAGGGTGCACAAGCTGACTCCTTAATTTTGGGCTGCGATTCCACCTTTGAATTTAATGGCCAATCAATTGGTAAGCCAGGCAGTAAAGAGAATGCAATTGCCAACTCCAAAATGTTAAGTGGCAAGTATGGATACTTACATACTGGACATTGTTTAATTGATTTGAAAAAAGGTATCGAACTTACAGAGCGATCAACTGCCAAAGTCAGCTTTGCTGAAATGACAGATGTTGAAATTACTGACTATGTAGATTCAGGTGAACCAATTAATTTAGCTGGCGGATTTTCACTAGATGGCTTAAGTGCGCCATTTATTACAAAGATTGAAGGAGATCCAAGTGGCATCATTGGGTTATCACTTCCCTTGCTTAGAAAAATGGTTATCTCACTTGGTTACAACTGGCCAGATTTAAAAAATTCTTAATTTATTAGGATAAGTTAGGCCAATGAGCGATCTATATAAAGACCCAATTGGAACTGCTGAAAAAGCTGCAAAGGCGATCGCCGAAAAAACAGGTAAAGCAAAACATGATGTTGCACTTGTCATGGGCTCTGGTTGGATCTCAGCCGCAGATGCACTTGGCACACCAACACATGAGTTTTCCGTAACTGATATACCAGGTTTTCCGGCACCAACAGTTGTTGGTCATGGTGGAAAGGTTAGATCTTACGAATTAGCTGGCGGTATAAATGCTTTGGTTTTCTTAGGCCGAACACATTTCTACGAAGGTTTAGGAATGGAACCAGTTGCACACGCTGCTCGCACCGCGGTTAAGGCAGGATGTAAAGCGGTTGTATTAACCAATGCTTGTGGTGGTATTAATACTGAATACAAAGTTGGTCAACCAGTTTTGATTAAAGATCACATCTCATTAACTGCTGCCTCCCCATTAATTGGTGCAGATTTTGTTGATTTAACAGATCTGTACAGCAAGCGCTTACGGGCTCTTGTAAAGGCAGAGGATTCAACTCTGGCAGAAGGTGTTTATGTGCATTGGCGTGGACCTTCTTATGAAACTCCTGCTGAAATTCGCATGATGCGCACATTAGGTGCAGATCTAGTTGGTATGTCCACCGTTCCAGAAGCGATTGCCGCACATGCACTTGGCGCTGAAGTATTAGGAATCTCGCTAGTAACAAATGCAGCTGCAGGTGTTACAGGTGAAAAACTAAATCATGAAGAGGTTATTGCCGCTGGCAAAGCAGCAGCAGATCGCATGGGTAAATTGCTCGCCGCGGTATTACCAAAGTTGTGATTTCTCAAGATTTAACGCAAGAGGTAATGCAATGGATCAAGCATGATCCAGATCCAAAAACAGCAGCACAATTACAACAATGGCTAAATGAAAATAATCAATCAGAGTTAAAGCGGTCTTTTAATGGCTTCTTACAATTTGGTACCGCCGGCCTTCGTGGCCCAATGGGTCCTGGTCCATCATGTATGAATCGCGCCGTTGTCAGCAGAGCAGCTGCAGGTATTGCCGCCTTTATGAAAGCACATGGCTTGAAATCAGTTGTTATTGGCAGAGATGCCAGACATGGCTCTAAAGATTTTGCTAAAGACTCTGCTGAGATATTAGCTGGCGCAGGATTTAAAACCTTTGTATTACCTCGTGAATTACCAACTCCAGTACTGGCCTATGCAGTAAATAAATTAAAGGCAGATGTTGGAATTATGGTGACGGCAAGTCACAACCCCGCGATCGATAACGGTTACAAGGTTTACTTAGGCGGTGTGATTAATGGTGTTAATTACCATGGATCACAAATAATTTCGCCAATTGATAGTGAGATATCTGATTTCATTAGCAAGGCAGAGTTAAAACCTAATCGTCTAACTTCATATGAGACGGTTCCAGAGACGGTAATTACCGATTACATCAAATCAGTTTCAGCTCTGGTTAAAACCCCAAATCAACTTAAGATCGTATATACGGCATTACATGGAGTTGGTTCCGAAACCTTTCTACAAGTATTTAAAGAGGCAGGTTTTGCAAAACCAATAATGGTCACTGAACAGGAAAAAGCTGATCCGGATTTTCCAACCACTGCCTTTCCTAACCCAGAAGAGGCAGGTGCTATTGATTTAGCACTTGATTATGCCAAGCAACACAATGCTGATTTAGTAATTGCCAATGATCCAGATGCTGATCGATGTGCGATCGCCATTAATGATCCAGAGCATGGTTGGCGCATGTTACGTGGTGATGAAGTTGGCGCAATTTTAGGAAAGTACTTCTTAGCTAAAGACCGAATCAATAATGGAGCATTTGCTAACTCATTAGTTTCATCTTCGTTACTAAGTAAAATGGCAAAGAAAGCTGGCATCGAATTTCATGAGACTTTAACTGGCTTTAAGTGGATCTCAAAAATTTCAAACTTGGCATTTGGTTATGAAGAGGCACTTGGATACTGCGTAGATGCCAAAAATGTAAATGACAAGGATGGAATTAGCGTGGCAGTTATGTTGGCGCAAATCGTCGGTGAGTTAAAAAGTGCCGGAATCTCGATTCCAGATTATTTAAATGAAATTGGTCATGAGTTTGGATTCCACAAGACAGATCAGATTTCGGTCAGAGTAAGTGATCTTTCAATAATTGATAAGTTGTTATCTAATGTAACAAGTAATCCACCAAAAACTTTAGCCGGATCTGAGTTGATTTCAGTTGAGGATTTAGCTAAATCACCGAGCATGCCAACACCTGGCATACGTTGTTTTTACAACAATGGAATTCGCATCATTGTTAGACCAAGTGGAACTGAGCCAAAGTTAAAGTGTTATATCGAGGTTGTTTCAGCAAGCAAAGCAGATGCGCAATTACGTTGTGATCAAATTAAGAATGAGTTAGCAACTACTCTGCAGCAATAGCTAGGTAAGCTGGTTTTACAACCTTTTCAATAATTTCAAGTCGCTCTTCAAATGGAATAAATGAGCTCTTCAATGCATTTACCGTTACGCGTTGTAAATCTACAAACTTCCAATCAAATGCCTCCACACATTGATTCATTTCATGTGTCATAGAAGTGTTGCTCATTAATCGGTTATCGGTATTTAAAGTGATTCTAAAACGTAACTTTGCCAGCACACCAATTGGATGTTCTTTGTAAGTTTTAGCTGCGCCAGTTTGTAGATTTGAAGTTGGGCAAAGTTCAAGTGGGATACGGCGATCTCGCACATATGATGCCAATCTTCCCAGCTTTGGAGTTGGCCCACTGAAATCAATATCATCAATGATTCGAACGCCATGACCTAAGCGCTCAGCACCACAAATTTGAATTGCTTCCCAAATTGATGGCAATCCATAAGCCTCACCAGCATGAATAGTGAAGTGTGCATTTTCGCGTCTTAAGTACTCAAAAGTTTCTAATTGTTTTGTTGGTGGGAAACCATCTTCAGGTCCGGCAATATCAAAACCAACAACACCTTTGTCGCGATACTTAACAACCGCCTCTGCTGCCTCTTGAGATCTGCCAGCTTGGCGCATTCCGCAAAGCAATGATTCAACGCGAATTTGTTTGCCCTCTTTAGCCGCTTCTGCCATTCCTTGTTTGTAACCTTCAGTTGTTGCTTCAACAACTTGATCAATACTTAAACCTTGTTCGGTAAATAACTCTGGTGCACCACGAACTTCGGCATAGACAACGCCATCACGAGCTAAATCAATTGCGCACTCGCGAGCAACTTGAATTATGGCTTCTTGGGTTTGCATCACTGCAATTGTGTGGGAAAAAGTTTCCAGGTAACGAACCAATGAGTGTGAATTACATGATTCCTCAAACCAATTTCCTAATGCAATGGGATCATTAGTTGGAAGTTTTTTGTAACCAATTTTTTCGGCAATCTCAATTATTGTTTGTGGGCGCAGACCACCATCTAAGTGATCATGCAAAACCGCTTTGGGCAGACGTTTAACCTGATCCTTACTTGGTTTATTGCTTAGTGACACTTACCCCTCAATTCGTTCTATAACTAATGGTAGGCGACTAATTTTTTCATCGACACCACCAATTGAAAAGGCATCAACTAACGCATCTTTGGCACGTTCAAATCGGGCGCTCTCATCGGTATGTAAAGTTAAAATCGTTTGACCATTTTTAACCATCTCACCTGGTTTAGCATGAATTTCAATTCCAGCCCCTGCCTGCACAACCTCACCTTGTTTAGATCTACCAGCACCTAAGCGCCATGCTGCAACGCCAACCTTCATGGCATCTAGTGTTATTAATTTGCCATCACTTTGCGCCTTAATTTCAATCTTCTCTTTTGCAACTGGAAGTGGTGCATCATTATCGCCACCTTGTGCTGCCACCATTTTGCGCCAAGCATCCATTGCTAATCCATTTTTTAATGCAGTAGCGGGATCAACTTTAGGTTTAATTCCAACAGCATCTAACATCTCATTTGCCAGCAAAACAGTTAACTCAACAACATCTGCTGGTCCACCGCCTGATAAAACTTCTAAAGTTTCACGCACTTCAAGAGCATTTCCAGCAGTTAAACCAAGTGGAACATCCATTGCGGTAACCAATGCTCTAGTTTTAACGCCAGCTCTTTTACCTAGTTCAACCATGGTGCGCGCAAGTAGCCCAGCATCCTTTGGATCACTCATAAATGCACCAGAACCAGTTTTAACATCAAGGATTAATGCACTTGTTCCTTCGGCAATTTTCTTACTCATAATTGAAGATGCAATTAATGGAATTGCTTGCACAGTTGCTGTTACATCACGAAGTGCATATAACTTCTTATCTGCTGGCGCCAACCCCGCTCCAGCTGCGCAAATTACTGCGCCACAATCTTGTAATACCTTTAACATCTCTGCATTACTTAATGATGCTTTCCAACCCTTAATCGATTCCATCTTGTCTAAGGTTCCACCGGTATGACCAAGTCCGCGACCTGATAATTGTGGAACTGCTGCGCCACATGCTGCAACCAACGGCGCAAGTGGCAAAGTAATTTTGTCGCCAACTCCACCTG
>CAEZXU010000001.1_pt1 | contig 43323 bp, 48 predicted proteins | sample 7265331 | NCBI WGS metagenome assembly CAEZXU01 (sample SAMEA6813916, study PRJEB35770) | uncultured Actinomycetes bacterium | biome: Freshwater; feature: Freshwater reservoir; material: water | place: Czech Republic | collected 2017-04-14 | depth 30m m | reverse complement strand
TGCAATTTTTATTTAAAGATATTCGAAGCAGATTAATCATCACTGGTTTGGTCTTAATTTTCTTTATCTTTTTGGTAAGGCCAACGCCATCGGTACTTCGCGCCGCTGTTATGACCACCGTTTTATTAATTGCAAAATTTCGGGGCGATAATTCACTTGGTATTCCGGCCCTTGGCGCAGCAATTGGCTTGTTAGTACTGCTTGATCCATTTCAAGCTATTGATCCAGGTTTTGCTTTATCTGTCCTGGCAACTGCAGGAATATTGCTACTTGCGCCACGATTAAATGAGTTGTTGTTAAGAAGGGTTAAGTGGCAATCACTTGCTGAATCAATATCTATTCCAGTATGTGCAACTATTTTTTGTACACCGGTAATTGTTGCCTTATCAGGACAATTCTCATTAATTACAGTGCCAGCAAATATTTTAGTATCCCCAGTAATTGCGCCAATTACAGTCTTGGGTTTTATCGCGGCTTTACTTTCAACATTACTGCCGGTGTTATCCTCATTTTTGCTGGCTATTGCCTATCCATTTGCGGCTTGGATTGTTGGAGTTTGTAATGCTGGTGCCAGCTTTGCAGTTTTACAGTTTTCATCAGTGAGATTCTTTATGGCGATCCTGCTTATTCTTGCGGTAATTATCTGGCGAAGGTATTGGTCGGTTCTAATACTTATTTCAGTTTTGATATTAGGGCAGCTAACTTATTCGAGAATGACTTGGCCAGGAGGTGATTGGCAGGTAACAAATTGCGATGTCGGACAAGGCGATGGTCTAGTTTTAAATCTAAGTAATCACCGTGCAATTGTTGTTGATGTAGGTCCAGATCCGGTGTTGATGGATAGATGTTTAACCAGATTAAAGATTGATGAAATTTCTTTGTTAGTGCTCACTCATTTTCATGCCGATCACGTTGGTGGTTTAACTGGCGCTATTAATAAGCGAAGAGTTAATCAGGTATGGATATCTAATAATCACCAGCCAGCATCTGCATATGAGAAGCTGATTAAATTAATTGATTCAACGCAGATTCGCCAGGTGTCGGCAGGTGAGATTTTTAAGATCGGCAGTAGCAAAATATCGGTGCTTTGGCCTGAAAAAGTAAGTCAAAGTTTTGCATCACTTCCAGGTGATGGCTCGATGATAAATAATTCAAGCATTGCGGTTTTGATAGAGATGAGTGCGTTAAAAGTTTTTGCGGCCGGGGATTTAGAACCACCAGTACAAGAGATAATTTCCACCAGTAAATTGATGCAGCAAGTAGATGTTTACAAGGTTTGTCACCACGGCTCTATGTATCAATTCTTTCCAATGCTAGATCGACTAAAGCCATCGGTTGCCTTAATCAGTGTTGGTAAGGAAAATTCTTACGGGCATCCAGCCAGCCAGACGATTGGTGAATTTATGCGCCGGGGAATCAAAATTATGCGTACAGATAAATCTGGTGGGATTGCAGTTGCTTCACCCAATAAGATCAGGGTTACTGGAAAAGATTGGTGGCAAATTAGGTGGGGTTAGTTTTAATTCAAGGTGCCGAAGGGCTACTTGCTGACCGAGCCATCTCAGAAATTCTGGCAGCAAATCCTGGCGCGCAAGTTACAACTATTTCAACAGATGAGATTGAAGTTGGCGTAATAACAGATGCACTTGCACCATCTTTGTTTGCAGATACCCGCATTGTGGTTATCAAAGAGATCCAAGATTTAACCGCTGAATGCAGCGAAGAGATAATTGATTATCTAGGAAATCCAGATGAGAATTTAAATTTATTGTTGTGGCATAAAGGTGGCGTGAAAGGAAAAGCCTTAGTAGATAAGGTTAAAAAAGCTGGCGCACAAGTAATTGCTGCTGATGCGATCAAGAAAGATAGCGAGAAATCTGAGTTTGTCCGAGGTGAATTTAAAAGATTAGGGCGAAAGATTTCTACTGAAGCGGTGCAAGCATTAATTGATTCACTGGGAAGTGATTTGCGCGAACTGGGAGCTGCCTGTTCGCAACTTGCTAGCGATGTGGCGGACGGCAAATTAATTGATGAAGATGATGTTGCGGCTTATCAGCAAGGCCGGATTGAAACTACTGGATACGATGTGGCAGATGCGGTCCTTGATGGCAAAACCGCGCATGCATTAATCTCATTACGAAATGCAATTAATACCGGTACTGATCCAGTTTTAATTGTCAGCGCCATCGCTGCATCAATTAGAACCATGGCAAAGGTTTCAGGTGCATCACGAGGTTTAAAATCATTTGATTTAGCATCTCAACTTGGAATGCCACCTTGGCAGATTGATAAGGCGCGCAGGCAATTAAGTGGGTGGAGTGAGAATGCTCTTGCCAGATCTGTGATCGTATTGGCGCAAGCAGATGCAGATATAAAGGGAGCGGCGGCAGATCCGGCATATGCGCTAGAGCGAGCAATTATTACCATCAGCACCGCCCGCGGTACCAAGTAATACGCTCAGTTTGAGCCTAATCCGATGCGCTGATACGATGCGCCTTCTCGAAAATTAATTAGTAAATTTCAAATGAAAAGGAAATCTATTCGTGGCAAATATTAAGTCGCAGATCAAGCGAATCCGCACCAACAATAAGGCGCAGGATCGCAACAAGGCGTACCGCTCAGCACTTAAGACAGCGATCCGTCGTTTCCGCGATGCAGTAACTGCTGGCGACAAGAGCAAGATCACCGCTGAACTTCGCGATGCATCTCGTTCATTAGATATGGCTGTTTCAAAGGGTGTAATTCACGCAAACCAAGCAGCAAATAAAAAGTCAGCGTTGGCTAAGTTAGCTAACAAAGCTGGCGTTCGTTAATTCGCCTGTAACTCCTAAGGCGTAAGGGCGAAGTACAGATGCCTGCAATATCCTCTGCAAAAGCACCGCAACCTGCTGCGACAAATCCAGATCAAATTCGAAATTTCTGCATCATTGCCCATATTGATCATGGCAAATCAACACTTGCTGATCGAATGCTTGGCATTACTGGCGTAGTTGAAGATCGGAATATGCGTGCGCAGTACTTAGATCGGATGGATATTGAACGCGAACGTGGCATAACAATTAAAAGCCAAGCAGTTCGTCTGCCTTGGAAATCTGGCATTGATAATAAAGATTACATATTAAATATGATCGATACACCTGGTCACGTAGATTTTACCTACGAGGTATCGCGCTCGCTAGCTGCTTGTGAAGGTGCAATTTTGTTGGTGGATTGTGCGCAAGGTATCGAAGCACAAACATTGGCTAACTTGTATTTAGCAATGGAGAATAACCTTACGATTATTCCAGTACTAAATAAGATCGATTTACCTGCTGCGCAACCGGAAAAGTTTGCAGTTGAGTTAGCAAAATTAATTGGCTGCCAACCAGAGGATTGCTTGCGTGTTTCTGGAAAAACCGGAGATGGGGTTGTTGAATTATTAGATCAGATTGTTAAGCAAATTCCGGCGCCAACTGGAGACGCAAATGCTCCGACCAGAGCTTTAATTTTTGACTCTGTTTACGATTTATATCGTGGCGTTGTTACCTATGTTCGAGTAGTAGATGGACATCTATCTCCTCGTGATCAGATTCAAATGTACTCAACCGGTGTCAGACATGAGATGTTAGAGGTTGGTGTTATTTCACCAGAGCCAATAGCCAGCAAAGGATTAGGAGTTGGCGAAGTAGGTTATTTAATTACCGGTGTTAAGGATGTTCGCCAATCACGAGTTGGTGACACAGTCACGACATACAACAATCCGACTAAGAATCCGCTTGCTGGCTATAAAGATCCTAAGCCAATGGTTTTCTCTGGTTTATTTCCAATTGATGGTGCTGAGTATCCAATGCTGCGCGAGGCGCTAGATAAGTTGCAATTAAATGATGCAGCTTTAGTTTTTGAACCAGAATCATCTACCGCACTTGGCTTTGGTTTCCGCTGTGGCTTCTTAGGTTTATTACACATGGAGATTGTGCGTGAGCGGTTAGAACGTGAAGCGGGATTAACATTAATTTCAACTGCACCGAGCGTGGTTTATAACGTCACATTAGATGATGGCAAGCGATTAACTGTTACAAACCCATCTGAATATCCAGATGGCAAAATCGCCGAGGTGCAAGAGCCAGTGGTACGCGCAACTATTTTGGCACCAAGTGAATTTATCGGCAGCATCATGGAGTTATGCCAACAGCGGCGCGGAATTTTAAAGGGCATGGATTACTTATCTGAAGATCGAGTAGAGATCAGATACACCTTGCCACTTGCTGAAATTGTCTTTGATTTCTTTGATAACTTGAAATCTCGAACCCGTGGTTATGCATCTTTAGATTATGAACCAACTGGTGAAGAGGCGGCAGATTTAGTAAAGGTAGATATCTTGCTGCAAGGTGAAAAAGTTGATGCATTTAGCCAAATTGTGCACCGCGATAAAGCATATGCATATGGCGTAATGATGACGGAGAAACTTCGCGAATTAATTCCGAGACAACAATTTGAAGTGCCGATCCAAGCAGCGATTGGTGCCAAAATTATTGCTCGTGAAAATATTAGAGCGATTCGTAAAGATGTGCTTGCTAAATGTTATGGCGGAGACATCACTCGTAAACGTAAATTATTAGAGAAGCAAAAAGAGGGTAAGAAGCGCATGAAGATGCTGGGTCGAGTTGAAGTTCCACAGGAAGCATTTATTGCGGCGCTTACCACCGATTCAGATAAGGCTAAAGAAAAGTAAATTCAGTGAATCTATCTTTTTACGTGCACATTCCTTACTGCGTAAAACGTTGTGGTTACTGTGACTTTAATACCTATACGCCAGCAGAGTTACAAATCTCAGAAGGCTTAACGCAAATATCCAATTCATACATTGACTTACTTATCGCAGAGATAGCTCAAGCTAAATTACAAGTTGGCCAAGCATCTGTTCCAACTATTTTTTTCGGTGGTGGAACTCCTTCACTTATGGAGCCAACAGATATCGCCCGGGTTGTTTCTGCAATAGCTGATAATTTTGGGTTAACAGATGATTGCGAAATTACATTAGAAACAAATCCAGATACTGTTGATAAGGCAAAGTTAGCAGCATTTAAAGCTGCCGGTATAAATCGAATCTCCTTCGGCATGCAATCTGCGGTAGCGCATGTATTAAAAACTTTGGACCGAACACATAATCCGGCAAATTTGCCACAAGTAACTAACTGGGCACATGAGGTTGGCTTTACCGATATTTCAGTTGATCTGATCTATGGCACTCCTGGTGAAAGCATTGCTGATTGGCAAGAAAGTATTGATGCCGCCTTGGCATTACCAATTAATCACATTAGCGCCTATGCATTAATTGTTGAAGAGGGAACTAAATTAGCAAATGCGATCAAACGTGGTGAGATCGCAAAGGTCGATGATGATTTAACCGCCGAGAAGTATTTAATGGCCGATAACGCATTTAGTAAGGCGGGATTTACTTGGTATGAATTAAGTAATTGGAGTAAATCTGGCGGAGAGAGCAAACACAATATCGCCTATTGGTTAAATGCGAATTGGTGGGGAGCCGGACCTGGCGCGCACTCACATATCAATGGCAAGCGGTGGTGGAATGTAAAGCATCCAAATTTGTATAAGGAAAAGATAAGTAAAAATCAATCACCAACCCAAGATTTTGAAGTTTTAGAGCCAATTCAAATTGAATCTGAAAGATTAATGTTGTCGATTAGATTGCCAGAAGGAATCCAAAAACAAACTTTGAACAGTGACCAATTAAATACATTAAGCCCATATTTGGAAAACGGTGCTTTAGATGCCGGCAAATGGGCTGCTGGAACTGTTAGTTTGAGTTTGAATGGCCGGTTAATTGCAGATCGAATCGTGCGCGAAATACTTCTGTAGTAGCGTGGCCTTATGAGTTACAACATTATCTCCGGTTTATTGGCAGTTATCTTCTTAATCTCTGGGTTAAGCAAAGTATCTGGTACCAATGCAGGTTTATCTGGAACTCGCGATGTGGGAATTAATGATTTGCTAGCTAGATTAATTGGCGTAGTAGAAGCAATTGCAGCTGTTGGATTAATTTGGGGTTTGAAAAATCGTGCAGATTCAATTGGATGGTATGCCGCTGGCACAATTTGGATCGCTATGGGCGTTGCAATTTATGCTCACTTTCGTGCCGAAAAATTAAAGAGTGCCTTTCCTGCTTTTTTTCTACTAACTCTTACAACTGTATTGATGGTAATTAAATAGGTATGCAACACCGGCAATTAGCAATCCTGCGCGCAATCGTTGAAGATTATGTTGCAACTGAAGAGCCAGTTGGTTCAAAATCTTTAGCATCTCGTCATGGCTTGGGAGTTTCACCGGCAACTATTCGAAATGAAATGGCGGTGCTGGAAGAGGCTGGTTTAATTACCCAGCCACATACAAGTGCCGGACGCATTCCAACCAATAAAGGTTATCGAGTATTTGTCGATAAGTTGGCGGCGGTAAAACCATTATCAGGTGCTGAACGCAAAGCGATTGAAACATTTTTAGATGGTGCCAGTGATTTAGATGATGTTATTTCCAGAACAGTTCGCTTACTTGCACAGGTCACAAAGCAGGTAGCAGTAGTTCAGTACCCATCTTTAACCAGGGCAAAGGTGCGTCATATCGAATTGGTTTTATTAGCCCCAACTCGAGTAATGATGGTGTTAATAACTGATGCTGGTCGAGTTGAACAGCGAATGATTGAATTACCTTTTGATATCTCAGATGGCTCACTATCGGATCTACACAAGAAGTTAAATTCATTAGTTGCTAATCAATCTCTAGCAAATGTAGCAAGCAAAATCGAAGGTTTAGGCAGTGGAGTTCGTGGAAATGAAAGAGCGAATGTTGTGACGATTATGACCACATTAATTGAAATGGCAGTTGAGCATCCAGAAGAGAAGGTAGTTCTTGCTGGAACCTCTAACTTAGCCAGAGCTAATCAAGATTTAACCCAAAGCATGCATCCGATCCTAGAAGCACTAGAAGAGCAGGTTGTATTACTCAGATTGTTATCTGATTCAGATTCATCGGTAAAGGTTTTAATTGGCGAGGAACAAAATGAAAAATCTTTGCGTTCTACCAGCCTAGTAAGTGTTGGATATGGGGATTTAGGGGCGATGGGAATTATTGGACCAACTCGAATGGATTACACAGCTTCAATGAGTGCCGTAAATGCAGTTGCCAATTATGTTGGCAGATTCTTGGTTGAAAGTAAGTAATGGCTGATTTATATCAAACACTTGGCGTAGATCGTGATGCCAGCTTTGATGATATTAAAAAGGCGTATCGAAAATTGGCGCGAAGTTATCATCCAGATGTAAATCCAGATCCGGCGATGGCGGAGAAATTTAAAGAGATCACCGCTGCATATGAAGTATTAAGTGATCCAGATAAAAGACAAAATTACGATATTGGCGGAAGTGGTTTTGGTGGCGGTTTTGGTAATGCCAACTTTGGGTTTGGCGACATCATGGATGCATTTTTTGGTGGCGGTGGACAACGTGGACCAAGACCTCGAACACGTGCCGGACAAGATGCATTAATTAGAGTCGAGGTTGATCTAATGGAGGCAACCTTTGGTTGCGATCGTGATCTAAATGTCGAAACCGCAATTGCCTGCACAAAGTGCAATGGCACAGGTTGCGCAAATAACAGCAAACCAAGCACATGTCAGATTTGTAAAGGCCGAGGTGAAACGCAACAGGTGGCACGTTCAATTCTTGGTCAGGTAATGACTTCAAGGCCTTGTAATAATTGTGGCGGTTTTGGTTCTGTAATTACAGATCCGTGTGGTGAGTGCGCAGGCGATGGTCGAGTTCGTTCTCGAAAAAGTATCCCGGTAAAAATTCCAGCCGGTGTTGAAACTGGAAATCGAATTCAATTATCTGGGCAGGGTGAGGTTGGACCTGGTGGCGGGCCAGCCGGTGATCTATATGTTGAGATCGTTGAGTTAGCACATGAATTTTTAGTTCGTGAACAAAACAATCTTCATATTTCTATTGCAATTCCAATGTCAGCTGCAGCTACTGGAACAACGGTAAAAATTCCAACCCTAGATGGTGAGCAAGAGTTAGAAATTAAAGAGGGTGTGCAAAGTGGTGCAACTGTTGTACTTAAAGGATTAGGTGTCACTAAATTGCGCGGTTCTGGTCGTGGAGATTTAATCGCTCATGTTGAAGTACAAACCCCAAGCAAATTAAATAAAGAGCAATCTGAATTACTGAAAAAGTTTGCGCAACTACGCGGTGAATCGTCGGATAAGGTAATTATTCATACCCACAAAGATGATGGCTTTTTCGGTCGCGTGCGAAACGCATTCCGCTGATGCTCTCCCTATTTTTTGTTGATCAACTTTCAACTGGTACTACCCAAGAGTTAACCGGAGATGAAGGACATCACGCAGTTGCGGTGATGCGATTATCAATTGGTGAGCAAATAAAAATAGCTGATATTTCTGGCAATTGGGTAAGTGGCACAATAACCGAGGTTGGAAAAAAGAGTTTAAAGATTGATGTGGCAGAACGCGGAGTAGCCCAGGCTGGCAAACCACAATTAATCGTGGTTCAAGCGGTGACTAAATCTGATCGCACAAAAGAGATGCTTGAACTTCTCACGGTGGCAGGTGCTGACCAAATAATTCCTTGGCAAGCAGAGCGATGCATAAGTAAATGGCAAAGTGATTCTGCTGATAAATGGCAGAGCGCAATAAAAGAGGCAGCTAAGCAGGCCAGAAGAGTAAGTTTGCCGAAATTACAAAATGAGATGACTACCAATCAATTGATACAAAGTTTTAAGGCAACAGAGAAGATTGTGATTTTGCACGAGGGTGCAACAACTCCTATTTCACAACTTAATTTATCGCAAGAGTTTTCCAGTATTTATTTAATCATCGGACCAGAAGGTGGAATTAGCGATAATGAAATTAAAGCTTTAACTAATGCTGGTGGTGTCAGCGCCAAAATGGGAGAGCTAGTTTTGCGTTCGGCTCATGCTGGCTTTGCTGGTTTAGCAGCAATTCAAACTTCGATAGGTCGGTGGTAATAATGGCTGAGAATGCAAAGGTTGATGCAAACTGTTTATTTTGTAAAATAGTAAGTGGACAAATTCCCGCGGCATTTGTGAAAAAGAGTGATCGGGTAACTGCATTTAATGACATAACCCCACAGGCGCCTACTCATATTTTGCTTATTCCCAACCAACATTTTGAAAATATGGCTGCTGTTGCAAAAAATGATCCATCACTTGTCGGCGAAATTATCTCTATGGCAGATGAGATTGCGATTGAAAATGGTTTAGAAAGTTATCGCACCAACATAAACACTGGTGCTGGAGCTGGTCAATCTGTTTTCCACGCTCATCTACATCTTTTGGGCGGGCGTGCCTTCGCCTGGCCGCCTGGTTAGTACAGAAGTTAAATATAGGATTGCCCGCAATGGAGCCGAGAATTATTAAATTACCTGCCGCCTTCTCAATGGTGGCTTTGGTTGGCCCAAATGATGCCTACTTTAGAATCTTGGAAAATCGCTTTCCAGAATTAGCAATCACAATTCGGGGAAATGAGATTTATGTAAAAGGGGATTTGCAAGAGGTTAAGCAATTTTCTGAGTTAGTTGAAGAGTTAATTGCAATCTTGCGCGGCGGACAAAACCTAACCGAAGATATGGTCACTCGATCTGTATCTATGATCAAACAGGATCCAACTGCGCACCCAGCAGAGGTTTTAACATTAAATATTTTAAGTAATCGTGGAAAAACTATTCGTCCTAAAACCGCAAATCAAAAGAAGTATGTTGATGCCATCGATGAAAACACAATAACTTTTGGAATTGGCCCGGCCGGATCTGGCAAAACATATTTGGCGATGGCCAAGGCAATTCAATCGCTACAGGCCAAGCAGGTAAATCGAATTATTTTAACGAGACCAGCTGTTGAAGCGGGAGAACATTTAGGATTTTTGCCTGGATCATTAAATGAAAAAATTGATCCATACCTGCGGCCATTATTTGATGCACTTCATGACATGATCGATCAAGATGCGATTCCACGGTTGATGAGCACAGGGGTTATTGAAGTTGCACCACTTGCTTACATGCGCGGTCGTACTCTTAATGATGCTTTTATTATTTTAGATGAAGCTCAAAACACAACTCCAGAACAGATGAAAATGTTCTTAACTCGTCTTGGTTTTGGCTCAAAGATGATTATTACTGGCGATACAACACAAATAGATCTGCCAAATAATGCTAAATCTGGGTTAAAGGTAGTGCAGGATATTTTGCACAATATTGAAGATATTGCCTTTATGCATTTAACAGCTGAAGATGTTGTAAGAAACAGATTAGTTGGTGACATTGTTACCGCCTATGGCGCTTGGGATGAAACTGTTGCTAAATCCACATTTCCTATTCGTAGCGAGAAGCGGTGATCTGCAATAAAGATTGAATTGGATAATGTTTCTGATTTCTCTGGCGCGACAGGTGATCTAATCTCAGTTGCTGATTTTGCCTTAAATGAAATGGGCGTTCATCCAGATTGTGAGTTGAATCTTCGGTTAGTTAAAGAGGATGAGATGACAGAATTACATGTTAAATGGATGGAGTTACCAGGCCCAACAGATGTGTTGTCATTTCCGATGGATGAGATAAAACCAAATTCAAAGACTGCCGGTCCTGGAATTGTTGGCGATATTGTTTTATGTCCAACTTTTGCTGGAAAAAATGGCAAACAAAGTTTAGAAAGAGAGTTGGAGTTGTTAACTGTCCATGGCGTGCTGCATCTTCTAGGTTTTGATCACGCCAGCACTGAAGAAGAACAAGCCATGTTTAAATTACAAGATGAGATTCTAGATTCATGGCGGATGAGCAAGTGAGCCTAATTAATTTATTAGTAATTATTGGGCTATTGCTATTTGCTGGATTTTTAGCTGGTAGCGAATCAGCTCTTACCTCCTTATCTCGTTTACTAATTGAGGAAATTGTCGAAGTAAAGCCTAAATACCAAAAAAAGTTTCAACGATTATTAGAAAATCCGGCTAGATATTTAAATGTTTTACTGTTGGTTAGAAAAGGTTGTGAGTTAACAGCAACTGTTTTTGTGGCAGATTATGCAATTTTGCGCGATGACAATAATGGTTTTGTACTAGCTGGCGTAGTGCTTTTAATGCTGGCTATTTCATATGTAGTAGTTGGCGTAGGTCCAAGAACTCTTGGCAAGCAACATGCTGTTAAGTGGGCAAGACCTGCGATTAATACAGCAGACTTACTTGCAAAATTACTCGGACCATTAACTAATTTATTAATTGCTATTGGAAATGCGCTAACACCAGGACGCGGCTTTAAATCTGGCCCTTTTGCTAGTGAAGCTGAGTTTCGCGATTTAGTAGACCAAGCAAGTGAAAGCGGCTTTGTTGAAGAGTCAGAGCGCGAGATGATTCATTCTGTATTCGATCTTGGCGAAACCTTAGTTCGTGAACTTATGGTGCCACGTACTGAAATGGTTTGGATTGAGTCGGGCAAGACATTGCGGCAAGGTTTATCGCTAGCTCTTCGTTCTGGTTTTACCCGCATTCCAGTTATTGCTGAAAATCTAGATAATGTAATTGGCATTGCTTATGTAAAGGATTTGGCAAAGCGGGTGCATGAGCACCATGAGGCAGAACAAAATGAAAATGTGGAGGAGCATTTACGTAAAGCAACATTTGTTCCAGAAACTAAGACAGCGGCTGATTTATTAAAAGAGATGCAAGCAGATCAAATTCATATGGCAATTGTGGTTGATGAATATGGCGGAACAGCTGGCTTAATTACCATCGAAGATATTCTTGAGGAAATTGTTGGTGAGATTGCTGATGAGTATGATGATGAAACTGAAGAGATTGAATGGCTTGGCCAGGACAGAGCAAGAATTTCCACTAGGTTGCATGTAGAAGATTTTGCACAAGAGTTTAAAAGTGAGTTTTCACCAGATGAAGTAGCTGATGTTGACACCATCGGTGGCTTGATTGCAAAGCAATTAGGCAGAGTTCCAATTCCGGGAAGCACAATTACCGTTCCAGGTTGGAAATTAACGGCAGAGCGACCAGCTGGCAGAAGACATCGAATTATTACTGTGTTGGCAGAGCGAACTACGCAGGTAAGTGAAGTTTCAGATCACTTATAGAATTACCCAATGCGCATAGTTAGATTCTCCGCTCCAGCAGATTTAGGTGTTGGAAGTGATCCATTATTTGGGTTGCTAAATGAATCTGATTCCATCCTGGTCCTAAAAGGTGATCCGATCTATTCAGGGATTGTTCCGATTGATAAAACCTTAAATCTTTCTGATGTGAAATTGCTGGCTCCGGTAATTCCCCGTAGCAAAGTTGTTTGTATTGGGAAAAATTATGCAGATCATGCAGCTGAAATGGATTCAGTAGTTCCCGAGGAACCAATTATTTTTATCAAACCAAACACTGCCGTAATAGGACCAAATGATTTAATTCAATGGCCCAGAATGAGTGAGCGGGTAGATTTTGAAGCAGAGCTTGCAATTGTGATTGGCCGTATCTGCAAAGAGGTGCCAGCGGCGAAAGCAAATGATGTAATTTTTGGTTACACACTTGCTAATGATGTAACCGCCCGCGATCTGCAGAAAAAAGATGGTCAATGGAGTCGCGCAAAGGGTTTCGACACATTTTGTCCGCTTGGTCCTTGGATTGATACTGAGTTTGTTCCAGCAAATCAAAAGATCTCATCAACTTTAAATGGTGAGATAAAGCAAAATGCAACGCTAGATCAGATGATCTTTAAAATCCCACAAATTATTGAGTTTGTTACAAATGTTATGACACTACTTCCAGGTGATGTAATTTTGACCGGCACTCCTGCCGGAATAGCGCCAATGCCAGCTGGATCAACAATTACCGTGGCGATTGATGGTCTAGGCACATTAACTAATAAGGTTTCCGCCCGTGGCTAATAATTCTCAAGTACGCGTTAGATTTGCACCATCACCAACTGGTGATTTACATGTAGGCAACATCCGGACCGCACTTTTTGATTGGGCATATGCCCGTCACACACAGGGAAAATTAATTTTTAGAATTGAAGATACCGATCGCGATCGGGTTACAGATGAGTACATACAAGCCGCTATCGATACATTGAAATGGCTTGGTTTGAATTGGGATGAGGGACCAGAGGTAGGTGGCGCCTATGGACCTTACTTGCAATCACAACGTTTAGAGATTTATGCCGAGTGGGCACAAAAGTTTTTAGATAATGGCGATGCTTATCATTGTTACTGCAGTGCAGATGAATTAGAAGAGCGCCGTCAATTGCAGATGAAAAATAATCAGGCACCTGGTTATGATGGCAAATGTCGAGATTTATCAAATGTCCAGATTGAAGATTACAAATCGAAGGGTCGTAAACCAGTTGTTCGTATGAGAATGCCACAAGGTGAAACAGTTTTTACCGATGCCATCCGTGGTGAGGTTAAATTTGAACATTTATATGTTCCTGATTTTGTATTAGCGCGCGCTGATGGTTCACCACTTTATACATTAGCTGTGGCAGTCGATGATATTTTAATGAAGATAACTCACGTGTTACGTGGTGAAGATTTACTTTCCTCAACTCCTAGACAAATTCGGGTTTATCAAGCAATGGGTGTAGCTGAATCTGATTACCCAATCTTTGCGCATCTGCCATTTGTGATGGGTCAAGATAATGCAAAATTATCAAAGCGAAATGGTGAAGTATCTATTGCTTGGTATCGGGAAAAGGGATTCTTACCAGATGCGATTTGTAATTATTTAGCACTTCTTGGCTGGTCACCTGGTGATGACAAGGAAAATATTACGATGCAGGAGTTGGTTGATCTCTTTACAGTTGAAAGAGTAAACAGCAGTCCGGCCAGATTTGATATGAAGAAGTTGGAAGCAATTAATGGCGACAAGATTCGCGCGCTGTCCTTGCCTGATTTTCTAGAATGGGCGCTGCCATTTTTGATGAAAGCAAATGTGATCTCTGGAAGTGATGATGAGATTGCACTTGTTAAAAAAGCGCTTCCGATTATTCAAGAGCGCATTGTGACACTTGGTGAAATTCCAGCGATGCTTAACTTTCTATTTGTAAAAAACTTTGCCGTAGATCCAGAAGAGCAGCCGAAGTTAGTTGAAGCAGCTGCGCAAGAGGTGCTAAAAGTTGCATTAACAAAGGTTGAATCTTTGGAAAAATGGGATCACACATCTATTGAAGAGGTACTTCGAAAGGCATTAATTGAGGAGATGGGCTTAAAACCTCGCATCGCATTTAGTGCTCTGCGAATTGCAGTTACTGGTTCACATATCTCACCTCCACTATTTGAATCCATGGAGTTACTTGGCAGAGATGGATCAATTAGCAGAATTAAATCGGCAATCTCCGCATAAGATTTCTGCTTCAATACTTGGTCGGGTATTCTTACCCAGTATTAAAAAGGTTATTGGGGTATGGGGTAATTGGCAGCCCAGCTGATTCTGGTTCAGCTTGTCTAGGTTCGAGTCCTGGTACCCCAGCGATCAATATATGCACGGCTCCGTCGTCTAGTGGCCTAGGACTCTGGCTTCTCAAGCCAGCTACGAGGGTTCGAATCCCTTCGGAGCTACAACTTTTTTGCTTAAAAGAAAAACTATTTAATTGCTAGCGCTTTTGATAATTTATTAGCGGTTGCAACCACTGATGCAGCATGCATGCGTCCAGGTTGGCGACTTAATCTTTCAATGGGCCCGCTGATACTTACTGCAGCAATAACTTTATTATTTGGTCCACGAACTGGCGCCGATACTGATGCCACACCTGCTTCACGTTCGCCAACAGATTGCGCCCAACCACGTCTGCGAACCGCTGCTAAATTAACTGCATTAAATTTTGCACCAACTAATCCGCGATGTAACTTCTCGGGCTCCTCCCATGCCATCAATATTTGTGCACCAGAGCCAGCTTGCATAGTCAATGTTGTTCCAACTGGAACTGAATCGCGCAAGCCACTTAAACGTTCGGCGGTTGCTACACAAATTCGAGAATCTCCTTGGCGGCGGTAGAGCTGAGCACTCTCACCAGTTGCATCACGTAGAGAAATTAGAGCCGGAGCAGCCAAGATCAATAATCGATCTTCACCTGCAGCACTTGCCAACTCTGAAGAGCGTGCACCTAAAATAAAACGACCAGAAAAATCACGTGTTACTAAGCGATGAAACTCAAGTGCCACAGCTAATCGGTGCGCAGTGGGACGCGCTATACCGGTTGCCGAAACTAATTCACTTAGTGATCTTGGTCCCGCTTCTAGCGCAGCCAAGATGGCGACCGCTTTATCTAATACACCAACACCGCTATTCTTTCTGTCCACACTCTGATAATGCCATCTCATCTATTGAGAAGCAAATTAGTCGAAGGAGAAATGAAAGTAATGGGCAAGACATTAGCGGAAAAAATATGGGCAGAACATGTTGTTTCATCTGCTGCTAATGAACCCGATTTACTTTATATCGATTTACATTTAATTCACGAAGTAACTAGCCCACAAGCATTTGATGGCTTGCGACTTGCCGGACGCAAAGTACGTCGCGCAGATTTAACTATTGCAACTGAAGATCACAATGTACCGACTTTAAATATTGATAAACCAATTGCAGATCCAGTTTCAAAATTACAGGTAGATACCTTGCGCAAGAACTGCGCAGGGTTTGGCGTTCGCATTCACTCACTAGGTGATATTGATCAAGGCATTGTTCACGTAGTTGGACCTCAATTAGGAATTACGCAACCAGGTATGACAATTGTTTGCGGAGATTCACATACCTCAACACATGGCGCCTTTGGCGCTTTAGCATTTGGTATTGGTACCAGCGAAGTAGAACATGTATTAGCTACACAAACTTTGCCATTGATTAGACCAAAAACTATGGCGATAAATGTGGAAGGCAGATTAAAACCTGGTGTAACAAGTAAAGATATTATCTTGGCTGTCATTGCAAAGATCGGAACTGGCGGCGGCCAGGGATATATTTTGGAGTATCGCGGAAGTGCTATTCGCGCTCTTTCAATGGAAGGGCGAATGACAATCTGTAATATGTCGATAGAAGCTGGCGCCCGTGCTGGATTAATCGCACCAGATCAAACAACCTTTGATTATGTGAAGGGTAAACCACATGCACCAGAAGGTGCTGATTGGGATGCTGCAGTTGCTTATTGGAAAACATTAACCACAGATGCTGATGCAAAATTTGATGTTGAAGTTAATCTAAATGCAGATGAATTAGCACCATTTGTAACGTGGGGAACTAACCCAGGACAAGGCTTGCCACTTTCTGCCTCCGTTCCAAATCCAGCTGATTTCACAAATGCCGAAGATCGTGGCGCAGCCGAGCGAGCTTTGGAGTATATGGGATTAACCGCAGGCACACCGCTGAAAAATATTAAGGTGGATACAGTTTTCTTAGGTTCATGTACAAATGGACGCATTGAAGATTTGCGTGCTGCCGCTGAAATTTTAAAGGGAAAGAAAATCGCTAATTCATTGCGCCTATTGGTAGTTCCTGGTTCTGCTCGCGTTAGATTACAAGCTGAATCTGAAGGATTAGATAAGGTATTTCTAGATGCCGGCGCTGAATGGCGAAGTGCTGGCTGTTCAATGTGTTTGGGAATGAATCCAGATCAATTAACTGTTGGCGAACGTGCTGCATCTACTAGCAATCGAAATTTCGAAGGCCGACAGGGTAAAGGCGGCAGAACCCACTTAGTAAGCCCATTAGTTGCAGCGGCGACTGCAATTAAAGGAACACTAGCTTCGCCAGCGGATTTATAAATGGAAAAATTTATTAAGCACACTGGAAGTGCTTTGCCACTTCGCCGCAGCAATGTTGATACCGATCAAATAATCCCAGCGGTATACCTAAAGCGCATTACGAAGAGCGGCTTTGAAGATGGCTTATTTGGCGCTTGGCGCAACGATCCAGAGTTTGTGTTAAACCAAGTGCAATATAAGAGCGCAACTGTTTTAGTAGCTGGTCCAGATTTTGGAACTGGCTCATCCCGCGAGCACGCAGTTTGGGCGCTACAGAACTACGGTTTTAAAGTTGTTTTATCTAGCCGCTTTGCAGATATTTTCCGCGGCAACTCGCAAAAGGCTGGACTTCTAACAGTAATTTTGCCGCAAGATGAGATCGAAAAGATTTGGCAGAGGGTAGAGACCAAGCCAGATACTCAAATAACTGCAGATCTAGAGAGTAAAACCATCACTTATGAAGGCACCACTTTGAAATTTGAGATTGATGATTACACAAGATGGCGCTTAATGGAGGGGCTAGATGACATCGGTCTTACCTTCACCAAAATTGACAAGGTCTCTGAGTTTGAAGAAAAAAGAGCGAGTTTTAAGCCTAAAACACTACCAATTAGGTAATTAGAACTCTAAAGTAATTATTTAGAGTTACTTAATTTTTCGCACAAAAGTTAACAAAAGCAGTATTTTTCACTATTTTTTTGAGTGCGACACACCGATTTGGTTGTCAACCATATTTTTACTCACCCCTTAGATTAACCCTCAGTTAAGCAAACGCTTAATCTTTTACACGTAAATAAGGGGATTTAATGAACAAGGCCCAGTTCATCGCTTACTTAGCACCACAATTTGGTGACAGTAAGAAGGAAGCTGCACGTGCAGTTGAAGTTGTATTTGATGCGATCGTACGCAACATCTCAAAAGGTGAAGATGTAATGATCAATGATTTCGGTAAGTTTAAGAAGGTTGATCGTCCAGCACGTAAGGGACGTAACCCATTTACCGGCGAAACAATTCAAATTAAGGCAAGCAAGAAAGTTCGTTTCCTTGCTGCAAAGGGTTTGAAAGATGTAATTTCTGGCGCTAAGAAGCTAGGTGCTGCACCAGTTGCACCAGCAAAGGCTGCTCCTGCTAAAGCTGTTAAAGCAACTAAGGCTAAGAAAGTTAGCAAGTTGAAGAAGGCAGTTAAGAAAGCAAAGCCAGCAAAGAAAGCAAAGAAAGCAAAAAAGCGTCGCTAATCAAATAAGTAATTAAAAACGGGGTCTCATCACGAGGCCCCGTTTTTTTACGCTCAAAATTGATTCTTTTATGGCGATATAAGCATCCGTCGTAGAATTGAGCAGTGTCTACCGTAATGAAGATTTCCTATGATCCACCAAAAGGAAAACCTCTTGGCGTAACTGGTTGGTTCAGATTTGGCGCATGGGTACTGCGTCCATTATTAAATTTATTGGGGAAGCGCAATTGGATTGGCGCAGAGAATTTACCTAAAACCGGAGCTGCTATTGCTGTCTGCAATCACATCTCACACATTGATCCATTGGTCTTCACTCATTTTCTTTATAACAACGGTAGAGCGGTTAGATATTTAGGTAAAGCATCTGTATTTAAGGTGCCAATTGTTGGTCGAGTTTTATTAGGAGCGGGACAAATTCCAGTTGAACGTGAAACCGCAAATGCTTCTGATTCTTTGCAACACGCAATAGCATTTTTAAAGGCCGGGCATTTACTTGGTGTTTATCCCGAAGGAACTTTGACGCGAGATGAAAATTACTGGCCAATGAAAGCAAAAACGGGAATTGCCCGGCTTGCCATAATCTCCAAAGCGCCAGTGATTCCATGTGCGCAGTGGGGTGCGCAGGAAATTCTGCCGGCGTACAGCAAGAAACTTAAATTATTTCCTAGAACCAAAGTTACGGTAGTTGCAGGTAAGCCACTTGATTTTTCAAAGTGGTACGGCAAAGAAAATGACCCAGTTGCATTAGAAGAGGCAACGGCTTATGTAATGCGTGCCATCACAATTTTGCTAGAGGATATTCGCGGTGAGAGTGCACCTGCTGAAATTTTTGATCCTAAGAAATCTAATTTGCCACGTATTGGAAATTTTAAGAAGGCAAAGAAATGAAAAAAGTAGCGGTACTTGGATCTGGTGCCTGGGGAACAACCCTTGGCCAAGTAATGTGCGATTCTGGACAACAAGTTTTAATCTGGGGTCGAAATAAAAAAGTAGTTCGCGAGATAAACCGCCGTAATTCAAATCGAAAGTTCTTAAAAGGAATTGATCTACCACCACAGCTTAAGGCGACTACAGATATCAAAGCAGCCCTTGAGTTTGCAGAAGTTATATTGCTTGCAATTCCAGCTCAAACACTTCGTGAAAATTTAGAATCTTGGAAGGCTTTTTTCCCAGAGAATGTTCCAGTAATTAGCACATTAAAAGGTATTGAGGTAGCAACGCAATTTAGAATGACAGAAGTTGCCCAAGAAGTTCTTGGAATTGATAAATCCAGACTTGGGTTAATCACTGGCCCTAATTTGGCTAATGAGATTATTGCTCGACAACCTGCTGGCGCCGTTGCAGCCTCTGAAAATCCGCAGTTAATTGCATTAATGGAGAAGTTATTTACAACTGAATACTTCCGAATTTATCCATCAGATGATCTAGTTGGTTGTGAGTTTGCCGGAGCAGCCAAGAGCGTTATCGCACTTGCAGTTGGAATGGCAGTTGGTATGAATTACGGCGAGAATACACAAGGTTTAATGATTACTCGCGGACTTTCAGAGGTTGCCAGATTAGGCGGTGCATATGGTGCTAATCCACTTACATTCCTAGGTCTTGCCGGAATTGGAGATTTAGTTGCAAGTGCGCAGTCACCACTTTCTCGTAATAGAAGTTTTGGTGAAATTCTTGGTAAATCTGGTTCTATGGCAAAGGCTAGACAACAAAGTGTAAAGACTGTGGAAGGTGTGCCGTCTGCTGGTGCAATGCTAGAACTTGCGCACCGAGTTGGTGTTGAAGTTCCAATCATTGAAGCGGTCTCTGATGTTGTTGCCGGCACATTAACGCCAAAGGGTGCGATGAATAGGTTAATGACTATTTCTATAAAAGCAGAGATCTAATGAGCAAACAAAGAGTTGCTGTCATATGTGGTGGCAAGAGCAGCGAACATGAAATTTCCTGTGTTTCAGCAGGTGGAGTTTTATCTGCAATTGATTTAAGTAAGTTTGAACCTGTTTTAATCGGAATCACAAAATCTGGAAAATGGTTGTTGCTACCAACAGATACTAATTTCACGATTGTTAATGGCGCCTTGCCGCAAGTTCCAGAAAGTGGAATTGAAGTTCAAGTTAGCAATAATTCCTTGCAAGCTGGCGGAAAAGATTTAGCCATTGATGTTGTATTTCCAGTTCTGCATGGCCCATATGGGGAGGATGGCACACTGCAAGGTTTATTAGAAATGATTAATCTTCGTTATGTCGGATCTGGTGTATTAGCCAGTGCGGTTAGTATGGATAAATCTTTCGCTAAACCTATCTTTGCTGCCGCTGGCTTAAAGGTTGCACCCGGAATTGTTGTTACATCAGCTAATTTTTCATTACCAGCAAATTTAACTTATCCATTATTTGTTAAACCAGCTCGAAGCGGTTCAAGTCGTGGAACAACTAAGGTGAAAAACGAAACCGAGCTAAAAAATGCTGTTACATTTGCGTTAGAGTTTGATACCAAAGTATTAATTGAAAGTGCTATTACAGCTCGGGAAATTGAGTGCGCAGTTCTGCAAGCAGATGGAAAGGTGATCGCTTCACCTATTGGCCAAATAGTAATTGATGCAAAGTATGAATTTTATGATTTCACCGCTAAGTATCTAGACAACTCTATGCAGTTGGTTTTTCCAACAGATCTGCCAGCAGGTATTGAATCCAAGATTCAGGAATCTGCGGTTAAAGCATTTAATGCCGCAGGTTGCGAAGGATTGGCTCGGGTAGATTTCTTCTACACAACAGATGGTGAGATTGTTATTAATGAGATCAACACTATGCCAGGCTTTACGCCGCTTTCGGTTTATCCAAAATTAATTGCCAAAGATGGAATTTCATACCAAGAGTTAATAACTAAGTTGATCACGACTGCGTTAACTCGTTCTGCACATATCACCCGTTAATTATGGATGGTGTCTTAGAAAAGGCAGCAGTAAAACGGGTTGCACAAGCGTTAATAGATCACAATATGAAGGGCCAGATCAAAGTACTTACCGATTCGGCAAGAAGTGCAGCTGAGGCTGCATCTGCTTTAGGAATTGAAGTTGGCCAGATTGCATCATCTATTTTGTTTAAGCTGCCAGATGATTCACCATTATTAATCATCACTTCAGGTCGACATCGGGTAGATACAGATTTGGTAGCAAAGAGTTTAAATGTTGCAGAGCTTGGTCGGGTAGATGCAGATTATGTGAAGGAAAATTCCGGTTTTTCAATTGGTGGCGTTGCTCCAATTGGTTGGATTAAGCCAGCAACAATAATTATTGATCAGGAATTAAATGATTACGATGTTGTTTGGGCTGCTGCTGGACATCCACATACAGTTTTCCCAACTACCTATCAAGAGTTGTTAACAGCAACTAATGCAAGATCTATGACAGTTGGAGATTAATGAGTTTTTTAAGTAAGGCTGATTTTCCACAAAGCAAAAATGAGTTTGTCAGAGATTCCATAGCCGGAGTAACTGTTGCTATTGTGGCATTGCCACTTGCGATTGGATTTGGGATTACATCCGGCATGAGTGCTGCTGCTGGAATATCAACTGCAATTATTGCTGGATTAATAGCTGGTCTACTAGGTGGTTCCAGATATCAAATAAGTGGTCCAACTGGGGCTATGACTGTTGTCTTAATTCCAGTAATTGCCAACTTTGGCCCAACTGCAATTCCTATCTTGGGAGTTATGGCTGGCTTAGTTGTAATCCTGATGTCGGTAATTCGATTGGGTGGCTTAATAAATAAAGTGCCAGATTCAGTTGTTGAAGGATTTACAGTTGGCATCGCGCTAGTGATTGGCTTACAGCAATTACCTTTTGCATTAGGTGTTGTGAAGGGCGAAGGTGAGCGCACACTTCAAGTTGCCTATAACACAGTTAAATCAGCTTTAGTCATTGGTTTGCATTGGCAGACAATTTTAGTTGTTGTATTAACTCTTGTTATTAAATTCAACTTTGTTCGAGTAATTACGCTGCTTAAGATTCGGGCGTATATCCCAGCTAGCTTTGGTGCATTGGTTATGACATCTTTAATTGTTAGAGGATTTGGATTAGATGTGGCATTAATTGGAGATATCCCACGAAATGTTGCCAAGTGGAGTTCACCTACTTTTTCAGGCATTGATTTAACTCAGTTGATTGTGCCAGCGCTGTCGATTGCAGTGCTTGCTGCAATTGAATCATTGTTATCAGCTCGGGTGGCAGATGATCTTTCTAATACCAAGCCAGGACAAGAGTTCTCACCAAATCAGGAATTATTTGGGCAGGGATTAGCAACTACGGTGGCATCAGTTTTTGGCGGCATGCCGGCAACGGGAGCAATCGCCAGAACAAATGTGAATGTAAGGGCCGGGGCAAAAAGTAGATTTTCGGCAATTATTCATGCAATTACATTGTTATTAATTGTGTTATTCCTAGCACCGATATTTTCACAGATTCCAAGTGCAGCAATTGCTGGGGTTTTAATTGGAACAAGTTTTAGAATTTTTAATAAGGCATCTATGCAGGAGATATTTAAATCGGGACAAAAAAATATTTGGATTTATTTAATAACCGCCGGGGTTACTGTGGGCGTGGATTTAATTTGGGGAATCTTTGTAGGTATCGCCCTCTACTTATTGTTGAGGGCGATACCTAAGAAATAATTGTTAGAAGGTGGTAACTGGGCAGGTAAGTGTTCTGGTTATTCCAGCAACTGCTTGTACCTTTGCCAAAACTGTACGACCTAGATCTTCCATGCTTGGCGCCTCGGCGCGCATAATTACATCGTAAGGGCCAGTAACTCCCTCAGCTAGCGTTACGCCAGAAATTGCAGATACTGATTTAGCAACACTTGAAGCCTTGCCAACTTCAGTTTGAATAAGAATGTAAGCCTGTACAGACATTTCTTGCCTTTCGGTAATTTAACTTAACTACTAACCACATTCATCGATGAAGTAGTTATGCAATTAAGGGTAGCCTATAGCGAGTTAATTGGGGAGAGGTAATTTGAGCGCATCGGAAGAGCAGATGGTCGATCAACTTCGACGCCTTTTTGCGACCAATTTTCCGGTTGGAATTGAGATCGGAATCGGCGATGATGCCGCAGTTCTTACTGGAATTAATAACAAATTAGTTGCAACCACCGATATGGCAGTTGAGGATATTCATTTTAAAAGAGATTGGTCTAGCGCCTTTCAAATTGGTGCGAAATTAACGACTGCAAATTTGGCCGATCTGTTTGCAATGGGTGCTGCGCCTAAATACTTACTTGTGGCAGCTGGGTTACCAAGTAACTTGGAAGATAATTTTATTGAGGAGTTAGCCAAGGGAATTAGATCTGTGGCTGATAAATTTGAAGTTAACGTAGTAGGCGGTGATTTAAGTAAATCAGAGAAAATAGTTTTATCAATAACCGCATTAGGAGATCTCGCAAAAAAGCCAGTTACTAGATCTGGCGCAAAGGTTGGCGATCTAATTTTTGTTAGTGCTTTGCCTGGTTTGTCAGCAGCTGGCTTTGCGATTTTAAGTCGGGGATTAGATCGGCCACGGTATGTTGTGGATGCTCATCTAGCACCAAAATTATCCGCACCTTTAGAATTAATTAATTGCGCCTCTGCAATGTGCGACATTAGTGATGGTTTATCAGTTGATGCAGCCAACTTAGCGATGGCTTCGCAAGTTAATTTGGTATTAAGCAAGGAGTTAATCTCAAATGCCGCTGGCTTTAGCGATCTTGCAGAATTAGCCACAGAGTTAAAAGAGGATGTCTTTGATTGGGTATTAAATGGCGGAGAGGATCATTTCTTTCTAGCTACTGTAGATCCGGAAAAAGTTAACGGATTATCAGCAATAAAAATTGGCGAGGTTGTTGCTGGAGATGGAAAAGTGATGCTGGATGAAGATGTAATTAAAAAGGCTGGTTACCAGCACTTCTAATTGTTGTTAGCGGACTGCTTTTCCTGCCTTTAGGCATGATGCACAAACATTTTGGCGACGTGATTGACCATTAATAAAGGTACGGATCTTTTGGATATTTGGATTCCAACGACGACGAGTTGCACGCTTTGAGTGGGAGACATTGTTTCCAAAGCTTGGGCTTTTGCCACATAGATCGCAGATTGAAGACACTTTACTTACTCCCTCTTATCTAACTCTGATTTGAACGATGAATTTAACTCTATTGCGGGCGAAAGATTACCTTGCAGTCGTATTAATTGGCTAATCGGGTGGGTATTTACGCAGGGATAACCTGCCTTCATTAGATACTTCAACTATGGCAAGCCTTGAAACTCGAATCCAAAATGTTGTGGGGGATCGAACCGCTGCCGTTTTAGAAAAATCATTTGGCATTACGACTGTAAATGAATTACTTCGCCACTATCCCAGACGTTATGAGGTTCGAGGTGAGTTAACAGATATTTCCAAACTTTTAGCTGATGATGAAGTAACTATTTTGGCGCAGATTGATCGTGTGAGTCTGCGACGAGCAAATGGAAAAAATATATTAGAGGTAGTGGTCACCGACGGCAGCGCCAATCTTTCATTAACATTTTTTAATCAGGCTTGGCGCGAGAAGGATCTGAAGGCGGGCCGAGTTGGATTATTTGCAGGAAAGGTTGGAGTCTTTAAGGGTAAGCGCCAGTTAGCCCATCCAGATTATCAATTAATTCCAGATGGAGATGATGTAGATGCGGCGGTAGCAGAGTTTGCTGGAAAGTACTTGCCGGTCTATCCAGCTTCGGCGAAGTTGCCATCCTGGAAAGTTATGCAATGTATGAAATTAGTGACTGATTCATTAGATGAAATTCCAGATTATTTACCTGAGCTAATCACAAAAAAATATAAGTATCCAGATTTAAAACATGCCTTTATCAACATTCATCAACCAAAAGATTTACTTGATGCACAAATTGCTACCGAGCGACTTACCTTTGATGAAGCACTGCTTCTTCAACTTTTGCTAGGTCAACGCAGAGCTGAAATTGTTAAGTTAAATACCAAGAATCGCACGCCAAATACTCCGGTTCTAGTTAAAGCATTTGAAGAGCGATTGCCATTTAAATATACACAGGGCCAGCAATTGGTAAATCAAGAGATTGAAAAAGATTTAGCCAATAAATATCCGATGCACCGGTTGCTACAAGGTGAGGTTGGATCTGGAAAAACTGTGGTTGCACTTCGCGCCATGCTTTCAGTAGTTGATTCCGGCGGTCAAGCGGCATTGCTGGCACCAACTGAAGTTTTAGCACAGCAGCACTTTCGTACAATTAAAAAATTATTAGGAGAATTAGCAGAGGCCGGTACTTTGCAAGGTGGTGTAATCGGCACAAGTGTTGAATTACTAACTGGCTCATTGACCTCAGCTGCAAAAAAAGAGATTCATGCAAAATTAGCAAGTGGCCAAACTGGAATAGTGATTGGCACGCATGCATTAATTTCAGATGGTGTTTCCTTTGCAGATTTGGGATTAGTTGTAGTTGATGAACAACATAGATTTGGTGTTGAGCAACGTGATGCACTTCGTATGAAAGCAAAGGAGCCACCACATTTACTAGTTATGACAGCAACACCAATTCCTAGAACTGTGGCCATGACTGTCTTTGGTGATTTAGATATTTCAACGCTGCGCGAACTACCAGGCGGTCGAACACCAATTCAAACTCATCTCATTCCAGTAAAGGAAAAACCACATTACTTAGATCGTGCCTGGCAGCGAGTTAAAGAAGAGGTTGCAAAAGGACATCAGGTCTACATTGTCGCGCCGCGAATTATCAATCCAGATAAGAAATTAACTGAACGAGAAATATTGGCAGCTCAGTTATTAGGTGAAGAGTATTTAGATAATGAGCCAATGACTGCGGTTGAGGAGTTAGCACCACAACTAGCAACTGGTGCGTTAAAGGGTTTAACTGTTGCCGTATTGCATGGCCGCCAAAGTAGTGAAGAAAAGGATCAAACCATGGCCGCCTTTGCTAATGGGCAAATTCAAGTGTTAGTGGCGACAACTGTGGTTGAAGTAGGTGTTGATGTTCCTAACGCTTCGATGATGGTGATTATGGATGCCGAACGTTTTGGTGTTTCACAGCTTCACCAATTACGTGGTCGTGTTGGTCGTGGCAGTGTGCCAGGCCTTTGTTTACTAGTTACATCTGCAGATGAAGGCACACAAACTATGGAGCGATTAAATGCGGTTGCCGCAACATTGGATGGATTTGAATTAGCCAGAATTGATTTAGAACAACGTAAAGAAGGAGATGTATTGGGCTCTTCGCAATCTGGCGGAAAATCTCATTTACGTCTGCTGCGTGTACTTCGGGATGAAGATTTAATTGAAAAAGCTAGAACCGATGCACTTGCCTTATTGGAAGTTGATGCAACACTTAAGAATCAGCCACAATTGCTGGCAGAGGTAAATAAATTAAAGGAACAAGAGTCATCGGCATTTATGGATAAATCATGAGCATGCGCATCATCGCTGGCGCCGGCAAAGGGCGAAAGTTATTTTCTCCACCGTCAATTACCAGACCTACATCTGACAGAGCGAGGGAAGGTTTATTCTCATCATTAATTTCAAGCTTTGGCACATTAGACGGTCTGCACTTTCTTGATTTGTTTGCAGGCTCTGGCGCAGTTGGCGTAGAGGCACTTTCAAGAGGTGCTGGCTTAGTTGAATCTGTTGAAAGTAACTCAGCAAGCGCCGAAGTTTGTGAAAAGAATTTTGCACTATTGCTGAATCAACCAGATTTAGGAAAGTTTAAAGTGCACACAACCACTACCTTTGAATATCTAAATCATCTTGCAAATAAAGAGTTTGAAATAATCTTTCTAGATCCACCATATGATGTTTCTAATACTGAAATTGAGAAGATACTAAAGAAAATTCAAAGCAATAATTTACTAAGTAAATTTGGTGTTATCGCTATCGAACGCGATGCAAAAGGTGCAGTCTTTGCTTGGCCAGAAGGATTACAAGAGGTAAAGGTTCGCTCATATGGTCAAGGCGCAATTCACTATGGCTCACATGCGCAATAAGTTTTAATTTCATACTTAAAATGGCAAACTTCGCATTTACTTGCTAGCGTTTAACTTATGAGTCGAGTTGTATGTCCCGGATCCTTTGATCCAATCACAAATGGGCATTTAGATATTATCGAACGCGCCAGTTCATTATTTGATGAAGTTGTTATTGCGGTGTTGGTAAATCAAACTAAGAGCTCATTATTCACTGTTGAAGAGCGAATTGAAATGATTAAAGAGGTAACTGCAAAATACAAGAATGTCCGGGTTGATTCCTGGTCTGGCCTATTAGTGGATTTTTGTAAATCTAACCAGATCAACACAATCGTTAAAGGGCTAAGAGCGGTCAGCGATTTTGATTATGAATTACAGATGAGCCAAGTGAATTTGCAACTGCAAGGTGTAGAGACTTTATTTATGGCAACTGCGCCATCACACTCATTTTTATCCTCATCATTAGTAAAGGAGATCGCAAGCCACGGCGGAGATGTTTCGGCATATATGCCAGCTGCGATAGTCAGTAAGTTAAAATCAAGAGTTGCTAGCAAAAAGTCGTAACTGAAGGAGCAAAAATGGATGTAGTAGAGAATATCGAAGCAGCAATAGCTGCCGTTGAAGAGGCTCGTTCTGTACCACTTTCTGCATCCTGTGTTCTTCATCGCGGTGAGATGTTGGATCTACTTGAAAATATTAAATCTTCATTTCCAAATGATTTAGCGAAAGCAATCACAATTTTGCGCCAGCAATCTGAAATAATTGAATCAGCAAATCAACAAGCAGATTCCATCATTGCCCAAGCTCGCGATGAGGTATCCCGACTTGTTGAACAAACGGCAATAGTTTCGGCAGCTAAAAAAGAGTCACAAAAAATTTTGGCAGAGGCCACCGCTGAAGGTAAGCAGGAGAAAGAGGAGATTGAGGCTTACATAGATTCTCGCCTGGCAAACCTGGAGGTAATCTTAAATAAAACGTTAGATGTAATCAGTCGCGGCCGAGAAAAATTAGCCGGCGCTGATCCAAAGCACGCCCTTTCTGATCTAAAAGATCGGTAAGAATTAATGGCCAGATCGGTCTTTGTATTTAACACACATGATTTACCGCATCGTGCTGGAGAAATGCGCGAACATCAATTGCGCCTTCCAGTAAGTGAGCCAATTGGCGTGGATTTACTTTCCATTAAACCTGGCGAGAGCGTAGATGTTGAGCTGCGAATTACATCCGTTGATGAAGGTGTATTAGCAACTGGTGAAATTACCGGCCTAGCAACTGGTGAATGTGGCAGATGTTTAGATCCAATTCAATGGCCAATAGATGAAGCGTTTACAGAACTTTTTTATTATGAAACAGCTGCCAGCAGAGCAGCGGAGAAAAATAAAGGTAAAAAGCGAGATAGTAAGCGTGATGAAAAAACAGAGGTAAATTTAGATGAAGATGAATTAACTTTTATGGTTGGCGATGAAATTGATTTAGAACTGCCAATTAGAGATGCAGTTATTTTGAATCTGCCAGTTAATCCATTGTGCGATGAGGATTGCCCTGGGCTGTGCCAAGGTTGCGGTGAGAAATGGATCAACTTGCCGGAGGGTCACGCGCATAATCCAGAGGATCCTAGATGGGCAGCTTTAAAAGGATTAGATCTCTAATTTCCCGCAGGGGATACGCCCGTTTTTACAAGAATGGATTTTTCCTAGATAATTCTCACCTGCTACTAATTAGTTAAGTAGCTAAGTAAAAAATATTATTTAAAGGAGTCCTGATCATGCCAGTACCAAAGCGAAAAATGTCGCGAGCACGCACTCGCTCTCGTCGAAGCATGTGGAAGACAACTCCAGCGCATTTAGCAACATGTGAACAATGCCAATCTCCAAAGTTGCAACACACAGCTTGCCCAACTTGCGGAACATATAACCGTCGCCAAGTTCTAGAGGTTTAATCTGTACTCTCGCCTGACCGAGCAACTCGGAATTTCGGTTAAGGATGAGTTGCTACAACTTGCATTAACGCACCGATCATTTTCATATGAAGCCGGTGGCTTACCAACTAATGAACGCATGGAGTTTCTTGGCGATGCAGTTCTTGGATTAGTTGTAACCGATGAGCTTTATGCAAAATTTCCAGATTTAGATGAAAGTAGATTAAGTCCACTTCGCTCTGGTGTTGTAAATATGAGAGCACTGGCTCAAATCGCGCGTGATATTAATTTGGGTCAATATTTAAGAATTGGCAAAGGCGAAGAGGCTACAAATGGCAGAGATAAAAACTCTATCTTGGCCGATTCACTTGAAGCTTTAGTTGGTGCGATTTATCTTGAACATGGCTATACCAAGAGCGCTGAAATTATTTTGAATTTACTACGACCAGCTATAGATTCAGCTCAAAATTCTGGCGCTGCATTAGATGGCAAGACGGCATTACAAGAGTTGGCAGCATCATTAGGTTTAACATCACCAGAGTATGAAATTGGTGAATCTGGTCCAGATCACGATAAAAGTTTTACCGCAATTGCAATTTTAAGTGGCGAACGATTCCCACAAGGGTTAGGAAAGAGTAAGCGCGAGGCGGAGCAATCTGCCGCAAAATTAGCGTGCGATCTATTGGCTAGCCGCAACAACAAATAATTAAATGCCAGAGTTACCCGAGGTTGAAACTGTTAGGGCAGGCCTGGCAAAGTATGTAACTGGTAAGAAAATTACTTCCGCGCAGGCTTTTCATCCAAGGGCGGTTAAACCAAGCTCAATCGCACCAATTACTTCACTTGCTGGCAGCAGAATAAAAAGTGTGCAACGGCGAGGAAAATTCCTTTGGCTAACACTTGATCGACCATATGCTCTTGTTGCCCACCTTGGAATGAGCGGTCAATTATTGGTTACGCCAACTACAACTTCACCTCACAAACATATGCGAGCTAGATTTATGCTTTCAGGTGGCTTATCCCGAAGCAACAATGAAATTAGATTTGTAGATCAGCGTACTTTTGGCTGGGTTGGTGTTGAGGAGTATGCAGGTGATGTACCAATCTCAGTAGCACATATAGCACTTGATCCCTTTGAAAAAGAGTTTGATTTAGCCAAAGTAATTAATCGAATCCGAAAACGTAAATCAGCAATTAAGCCAACTCTGCTAAATCAGGAGATAATTAGCGGAATAGGAAATATTTATGCTGATGAAGCTTTATGGAGAGCAAAAATACATCCAGAAATTGTTTGTGAAGATTTAAGTAAGGCTGAGGTTAAGCGCCTGATCAATTGTGCAATTGATGTAATGCAAGAGGCGATATTGGCAGGAGGTACCTCATTTGATGAGCAGTACAAGAATGTAAATGGTGAAAGTGGGTACTTCGAGCGATCACTTGCTGTGTATGGGCAAGAGGGTGAGCCATGTCCCAGATGTGGCAGCGCAATTGCCAGAATCGCCTTTGCGAATCGTTCTTCACACTTTTGTCAGCGTTGCCAGCGCTAAGAAGCGGTAATTTCGAGCGGTTTTTGGATAGGTTGCGCCTATGTATTTGAAGAGTATGAATCTCAAGGGATTTAAATCCTTTGCCTCCTCAACTACCTTAAATTTTGAACCTGGCATTACCTGCGTTGTGGGTCCAAATGGTTCAGGCAAATCAAATGTGGTTGATGCGCTCTCCTGGGTAATGGGAGAACAAGGTGCAAAATCTCTTCGCGGTGGAAAGATGGAAGATGTAATTTTCGCAGGCACAACTGGACGTGCACCTCTGGGTCGCGCCGAAGTTTCAGTAACAATAGATAACGCAGATGGTGTTCTACCAATTGATTTTGCCGAGGTAACAATTACTCGTGTCCTGTTTAGAAATGGATCATCGGAGTATCTACTAAATGGTGAAACTACAAGATTATTAGATATCCAAGAGTTACTTAGCGACAGCGGCATAGGTCGCGAGATGCATGTAATTGTTGGGCAAGGTCAACTAGATGCAATTTTGTTGGCAAACCCGGAAGAGCGTAGAGCCTTTATCGAAGAAGCAGCTGGAGTACTAAAACACCGAAAGCGCAAAGAAAAGGCGATCCGTAAATTAGATTCTATGCAATCTAATCTCGCTCGTATTCAGGATTTAACAGTTGAATTACGTCGACAATTAAAACCTCTTGGTAAACAAGCAGAGGTTGCTCGTAAGGCATCGGTAATTCAATCTGATGTTCGTGATTCTAAACTTAGATTATTAGCCGATGATTTAATTAATTTAAGAAATTCATTTAGTGTAGAAGAGGCGGATGAGAACTCATTACGCGCTCGCAAGGAGGTAGTTGAGGGCGAACTTGAAAAGATGCGCCTGCGGGAAGAGGAGTTAGATCGAAACTCTGCAACTGAAAATCCATTGTTGGTTAAAGCTCAGGAGAATTTCTATCGATTAACTGCGCAACGTGAAAAATTCCGTGGTGTACAAAATCTTTCTTCAGAGCGGGCAAGATTTTTATCAGAAGAGGCGGAGGAAGCTAGATCCGCTGGTCGCGATCCAGAAGCATTAGATGCAGAAGCTGCGATCCTTAGAGAAGAGCAACAAGGATTTGAAAGAGAATTAAATGCTGCCAAATCACAATTATTTATTGATACCAATGCGCTGAAAGAAATTGAAGAGAAATTATCACTAGAAGAAAATTCAGTATCGGCGGCTCTTCGCGCAATTGCTGATCAACGTGAAGGTACAGCGCGTCAAGAAGGACATATAAATGGATTAAAGGCGAGAATCGATGCAACAAATGCAGAGGTAACTCGCTTAACAACATCTTTAAATGAAGCTAATTCAAGATTAAAAGGTTATCAAGAAGATTTCGCACTGCTAGAAACTCAGATTGCAAGTGTTGGTGCAGCAGAGCCGGGACTAGATTCCCAATTTGAAAATGCCAAGAATGAATTAGCGTCAGCTGATAAAGAGTTAGAGCAAATAAAAGAGCGCAGGGATGCGGCCGAAAAATTAAGAGCGGGTTCTTTGGGCAGATTATCCGCATTTAAAGAGATTATTGATTTAGTTCGTGGATCTGCAAATGCAGAGTTGATTGCAAAGGTTGAGAGTTTAACTACCGCCTCTGAAAATGAAGCTAGTAAATTATCTGCAGATTGTGATCGAATTAAATTTGAAATCACATCGGTACAAGATGGTGTTTCAGATAAACAGTCTCAGTACGATCAATTACTTGCTAAATTAAATGAATCTGATGCTCGCATGAATGGTTTAGCTGAGCAGATGGCTGTTGCAGGTCAAAATGTGAAGAGTGCGCAAGGTGAAATTGAGCGTTTGGCTTCATCAATTACAGAGGCGACTGGTCAGCGAACATCTGATGAGCGCGATCTGGCTGCAGCAATTTCACAATTTGAGTCACAAACTGAACCACGCGAACCAGATTTAACTCATCTAGAAGATTTACGAACCAAAGTTTCAAATGCTCGTTCGCAAGAGGTGGAATCACGTCTGAGTTTGAGAACAATTGAAGAGCGTATTACTGCAATTGCACAGCGCGCACAATCACTTGAAGATGCTGCGCAGGCAGAACGGGATTCCGCTAGCAAAGCAATTTCCCGCCGCGATGCGCGTGCAAAAGCTGCGGTGGCAGCACAACAGATTGCAGATGCGGCATATGAGGCGTTAATCCAAATTGAATCTTCAATATTACGAGCAGGAACAGAGCGGGAACGTTTGGAGTTAGCACGTGCCGAACGTGAAGGTGAAATACTAAGTATTCGTGGTGCAAGTCGTGAATTAGCTACAGAGCTTGAGCGATTAACCTCAAGTGTTCACAAGGATGAGATTGCTCGCGCAGAACAGCGTCTTCGTATTGAGCAACTAGAAATTAAAGCGGTTGAAGAGCTTGGTGTTGATGTTGCCACCTTAGTTGCTGAGTACGGACCAAGTAATGATGTACCAACATTTATTGAAAATGAGCAGGGCGAGTTTGTTCCTGGTGAATTGATTCCATATCGCCGCGACCAACAAGAGAAGCGATTGGCGCAAGCCGAGCGTTCATTAACCTTGCTTGGCAAAATCAATCCACTTGCATTAGAAGAGTACACTTCATTAGAAGAGCGACTTCGTTATTTGGCAGAACAGTTAGAGGATTTAAAGAAAACCAAAAAGGATTTGCTAGACATCATTAAAGAGGTTGATGATCGAGTTCAACAAATCTTTACCGAAGCTTATGAAGATACCGCTCGTGAATTTGAATTAGTCTTTGCTCGATTATTCCCAGGCGGTGATGGACGATTAATTCTTACCAACCCATCAGATATGTTGACTTCAGGTGTTGATGTAGAAGCTCGCCCACCAGGAAAACGAGTCAAACGTTTGTCACTTCTCTCTGGCGGTGAACGCTCATTAGTTGCAGTTGCACTACTAATTGCGATCTTTAAAGCAAGACCTTCTCCATTTTATGTAATGGATGAGGTTGAAGCCGCACTTGATGATACAAACTTAGGCAGATTACTTGGCGTCTTTGAAGAGCTGCGCGAGAAATCTCAATTAATTGTAATTACTCACCAAAAGCGGACTATGGAAATTGCAGATGCACTTTACGGTGTAACTATGCGCGGAGATGGTGTCTCTGAAGTTATTTCACAACGCATCCGCGAAGTTGATGCCGTTTCATAAAGTTTGCTAGATGAGTTTGTTCAAGCGTTTATTTAACGCGGTCAAAGGTGGATCTGTAAGTGAGAGTGACTGGGAGCAAATCCGTAAGAATCTAATTGATTCTGATCTCGGCGTTAAATTAGTAGATGAAGTAATTTCTATTGCCAAGAAGAGCAAACCAGAAGATGCGCAATCAGCTATTGCTAATGAGATTAAAGGATGGCTTAGTAAAAAATCACGAGATCTTTCCAAGAATGCAGACTCAATAAATCCAATTTTAATTGTTGGAGTTAATGGAACGGGTAAAACAACAAGTACGGCAAAGATTGCCAATTACTTAAAGATGAATGGAAACCAAATCACATTAGCCGCAGCTGATACCTTCCGAGCTGCCGCTGTCGAACAGTTACAAACTTGGGGGGATCGATTAAATATTCCAGTTATTGCTGGAAAAGCTAATTCAGATCCAGCGGCTGTGGTTTTTGAAGCGACAACATCTGCATTGGAAAATAAGAGTAATTATTTACTTGTCGATACTGCGGGTCGGTTACATACAAAGCAAGGTTTAATGGATGAACTTGGCAAAGTAGTACGTGTGATAGAAAAACAAAGACCAATCTGTGAAATATTATTAGTAATAGATGCGACAACTGGTCAAAATGGGATCACTCAAGCTAAAACATTTATCGAGGCAGTTGGCGTAACAGGTTTTGTCATAACAAAATTAGATGGCAGTGCTAAAGGCGGAGTTGCCATTGCTATAGAGCGCGAGACTGGCTTGCCCATTAAATTTCTAGGCAATGGCGAAGCTATTAACGATTTAACCGTATTTGAGCCAGATGCATATATTGCATCGCTCTTTGCCTGATTACGTAACAAGAATTTAACAATGGTGGGGGTTTTGTCACCTGCCGGAAACCTAGTAAACGATCATCTGTAACTGCTTATCGCCAATATTTGGTCATCTCAACGAGGAGAAACTCCTATTAATTTGGAGATTTCATGACAGATGTAGTTTTAAATACTGGTGATACCGCTTGGGTATTAGCAAGTACCGCGTTAGTTTTATTAATGACGCCAGGACTTGCTTTATTTTATGGTGGCATGGTTCGGGCAAAAAGTGTTTTAAACATGATGATGATGTCGATGGTAACAATTGGCGTAGTCAGTGTGCTTTGGGTGATCTATGGTTTCAAATTAGCTTTCGGATATGAAGCAAACTCACAATGGTATGGCTCCTTATCACTTTCTGGTTTAGGTTCCTCGATAAATGAGTTAACAAATAATGGTGGGATTTATCCAATTCCATTACTAGCCTTCGCCGCTTTCCAACTGATGTTTGCGGTAATAACACCAGCACTAATCTCTGGTGCCATCGCTGACCGAACCAAGTTCACATCTTGGGCAATCTTTGTCGCAGTTTGGGTAACTTTGGTTTACTTCCCAGTTGCGCACTGGGTTTTTGCATTTGGAAATAAAGTTGGTGACACGGTTACGGGTGCTGGTTTCTTGGCAGCCAGAGGTGTTGAAGATTTTGCTGGCGGAACCGCAGTACATATAAATGCCGGAGCTGCTGGTTTAGCACTTGCTATAGTTTTAGGAAAACGTGTTGGCTGGCGAAAAGAATCTATGCGCCCGCACTCCATGCCATTGGTACTAATTGGCGCAGCGCTCCTTTGGTTTGGTTGGTTTGGATTTAATGCCGGATCAGCTTTAGGTGCAAATGGTGTTGCTGCACTTGCATTTATGAATACTCAAGTTGCAACAGCTGCTGCAGCTCTTGGTTGGTTATTAGTTGAAAAATTACGTGATGGCCATCCAACCTCATTAGGTGTTGCATCCGGAGCGGTTTCCGGATTAGTTGCAATTACACCAGCTTGCGCATTTGTTGCACCATGGGCAGCGGTTTTCATCGGATTAATCGCTGGCATGCTTTGCGCATTGGCAGTTGGTTTGAAATATAAATTCAACTTTGATGATTCACTAGATGTCGTTGGTGTTCACCTAGTTGGCGGATTATGGGGATGTCTATCCATTGGATTCTTCGGCAGCAGTGCCATTAACTCACTTGGCTTAGATGGCATTTTGTATGGCGGTGGTAGCGCACTGCTAGGTAAACAGGCTTTTGGTGCATTCTTCGTACTGGCCTACTCATTTATTGTCACCTTAATTATTGGATTTATCATCAATAAGACAATTGGCTTTAGAGTTAAGCCAGATGCAGAAGTAGCTGGCATAGATTATGACCAGCATGCAGAAACTGCGTATGAATTAACTTCAAGTTCAAGAGGAGGATTTAGTTCATGAAACTAGTAACTGCAATTATCAAACCACAAAAATTAGATGATGTTAAAGAAGCGTTGATTGCTGCTGGAATAACTGGCATGACCGTTTCGGAGGCAAAGGGTTTTGGTAGACAACTTGGTTTAACTGAGGTCTATCGAGGCGCCCAATACAAGGTTGATCTAATTCCAAAAATTAGATTAGAAGTTCTGGTAACTGCTGCGACCGCAGACAAAGCGATCAAGGTAATAACCGATGCGGCTCGCACTGGAAATATTGGTGATGGCAAAGTTTGGGCCACACCTGTTGATTCAGTGGTACGAGTACGTACTGGTGAAAGCGGAGAAGCAGCGGTTTAATTTAAGTAAGATAACTTCTATGTTTGAAGCGCTAGGTCAGAGATTCAGCAATATATTTTCTGGCCTACGCGGCAAGATTTCCGAATCAGATTTAAGTAATTTTGCAGCAGAGATTAAGACTGCGCTACTCGAGTCAGATGTAGCTCAAGTAGTTGCCGAGAATTTCTCAAATCAAATTCTTAAGATTGCATCCGAGCGTGCTGATGAAATCAATAAGAGCACAAACCCGGCGCAAAAAATCTTTGAGATTGTAAATCAACAACTTACGCAAACACTGGGTGGATCTGCACGGCGATTACGTTTTGCTAAAACCGGCCCAACTGTAATTTTGTTAACTGGTTTACAAGGAGCTGGAAAAACCTCACTTGCTGGAAAGTTAGCCAAGTATTTAAAGGATCAAGGAAATACACCACTGCTGGTGGCTTCTGATTTACAAAGACCAAATGCGGTTACGCAACTGCAAGTTGTTGGCGATTCAATTAAGGTTCCGGTTTTTGCACCAGAGCCAGGAAATGGTGTTGGCGATCCAGTAAAAGTTTCAAAGGCTGGTCTGCAATTTGCCAAAGATAAAGTTCATAATTTTGTCATTGTAGATACCGCTGGCCGACTAGGTATTGATCAAGAGTTAATGCAACAGGCAATTAATGTTCGAGATGCGATTAATCCAGATGAAATCTTCTTTGTTGTCGATGCAATGATCGGCCAAGATGCGGTAAGAACTGCGAAGGCGTTTGCAGATGGTGTTGGATTTGATGCAGTTGTTTTAACTAAATTAGATGGTGATGCGCGTGGTGGCGCAGCCTTATCAATTGTTGAAATTACTGGTAAACCAATTATTTTCGCAGCAACTGGCGAGAAGGTAAGTGATTTTGATCTGTTCTATCCAGATCGGATGGCATCTCGAATATTAGGCATGGGAGATGTGGCATCCCTTGCTGAACAAGCAAAGAAAGCGATGTCTGGAGATACGGCAGCGAAGTTAGAAGGCAAATTTATAAGTGGTGAGGATTTCACATTTGAAGATTTTCTTTCACAGCTAGAGGCTATGAAAAATATGGGAAGCATGAGCAAATTAATGGGCTTACTTCCTGGCGCTGGTGCAATGAAGAAGCAAATGGAAAATTTTGATGAGGGTGAATTGGTGCGAACTCGAGCGATTATCGAATCTATGACTCCACTTGAGAGAAATAATCCTAAAGTATTAAATGGTTCTAGAAGAGCAAGAATTTCTCGCGGAAGTGGCAGAGCAATAAGTGAGATTAATTCTTTAGTGGAAAGATTTTCACAAGCCCAAAAGGTAATGAAGCAAATGCGTAATGGCGCAATGCCATCGATTCCTGGCATGGGAACAATTCCTGGCATGGCTGGCATGAACAGCATGCCAAAAATTGCAAAAAATAATCCGCCAGCGAAGAAGAAATCTAGATCTGGAAATCCAGCCAAACGGGCAGCTGAAGAAGGTTTGTAAGCCTGCAATTTTGGATTATTGGGCAGTGCTGGCAAGATTGGCCTCCTGCTAATGGGACCCTCTAACCCGTAGCAATATTTATCCGCAGGTTGTACTAATTGGTAAACGCCCCCGCTGTTTACTACTAGATCACTACCGATTATTTTTTACAGGGAGTTTTGTGTCAGTAAAGATTAAGTTGATGCGTCTTGGAAAGATTCGCACACCACATTTTCGTATTGTTATTGCCGATTCACGTTCTGCTCGTAACTCAAAGGCGATCGAAGAGGTTGGTCGTTACTCACCAGCATCTGAGCCATCATTAATTGAAGTTAACTCAGAGCGAATCCAATATTGGATAGGTGTTGGTGCACAACCAACTGAAGCAGTAACTGCACTTCTTAAGATCACAGGTGATTACCAAAAGGCACATGGTTTGCCAGGTACAGAGGGAACATTAAAAACAATTCCAGCACGTGTTGATAAGCGCGTTGCTTATGAAGCTGCTGTTAAAGAAGCGATGAATGAGCCAGCAGATGGCGCAACAACATTGAAGAAGAAGGCTGCAGAGAAATTAGCGGCAAAGAGTGCTCCAGCTGTTGTTGAAGAGTCCGTGCCAGTAACTCAAAGTGCTGAGGCAGAGGTTCTAGCCCCAGTAGCGAGTGAAGAAGTTGTGCCAGCAGTTGCTGAAGTTGCACCAGAGGTTGTTGCAGATGCACCAGAGGTTGTTGCAGATGCACCAGCTGAAACAACTGCAGAGTAATTATGATCGACGAAGCACTAGAACATTTAGTTAAAGGTATTGTCGATAATCCTGAAGAGGTTGTTATCACCGAGAAAAATCATCGCGGTGGCACAACACTTGAGGTTCGCGTTCACCCTGAAGATATTGGCAAGGTAATTGGTCGAAACGGTCGTACTGCACGTGCTCTTCGCACAGTTGTTAGTGCAATCGCTGGAAGATCAGTTCGTGTTGATTTAATCGAGGCAGACGAGGGTCGGTAATTTGCAACTTGTCGTAGGTCGAATTGGCCGCGCACATGGTGTTCAAGGCGAAGCAACAATTGAAGTTCGCACCGATAATCCAGAACAACGTTTTGCAATTGGCGAAGAATTAACGACTGACACCGGTCGTAAGTTAAAAATCACCGGCAATCGTTGGCATAATCAAATCTTGTTGCTTACATTTGCAGGCGTATCTGATCGTAATCAAGTTGAAGAGTTAAAGGATCTGCTACTTCATGCAGAGGTAGATACTGAACAAAATCAACCTGGTGAGTATCACTTTCAACAATTAATTGGCGCTCAAGTTAAATTGAGTGATGGTGAGATAGTTGGCGCTGTTACTGAGGTGGTTGCACTGCCTGGTCAAGATTTACTCGCCGTATCAACTCAAAAAGGTGAAGTGTTGATTCCTATGGTGAAGCAGATTATTCTCTCAATTGATATCGCCAATAAAATAATTGTGATTAATCCACCGGAAGGGTTATTAGATGTTGAAAATTAATATCATCTCTATCTTTCCAGAGTATTTAAAACCACTTGAATTATCGCTGCTCGGTAAAGCTCAAGAAAAAGGTTTAATCGAAATTAATATCCATGACTTGCGCAAGCACACAGACGATGTGCACCATTCTGTTGATGACACGCCATACGGTGGTGGTGCTGGCATGGTTATGTCACCACAACCTTGGGGGCTAGCAATTGATGAGGTAAGTGAGTCCTCGGAACATTTTGATTTAATTGTATTAACTCCAGCTGGAAAGAAATTTGACCAGAAGATGGCCAAGAATTTTGCGAGCAAAAACAATTTGATTTTTGCATGCGGTCGGTATGAAGGCATTGATGCCAGAGTTTCACAATATTATGCGAGCAAAAGTAATTTTACAGTTTACGAAGTTTCTATTGGTGATTATGTTTTAGGCGGCGGGGAGGTTGCAACAATGGTAATAGTGGAAGCAACTGCCAGATTAATACCCGGTGTACTTGGAAATCCTGATTCATTAAAAGAGGAGAGTCATACACTCACAAATAAAGATGGATCATTAGTTGAATATCCAAGTTACACGAAGCCTGCTAATTGGCGAGGATTAGATGTGCCAGCAATTTTGCTTTCTGGAAATCATGGTGAGATTGAAAAGTGGCGCATAAAAGAGGCTGAGCGTCGCACACAAGGACTAACAGAGGAATAATTGCGACACGCCTGCGGTTGAGTAGGCACTGAGCCGAGTTTTAGGGGATTATCCGCCCAAGTTAGAGCATTACTTAATGCTTTATAGAGATTTAAATTGAGATTTAAAAGGAGGTGCAAAGATGGCAACTGATTACGACACCCCCAGAAAAACCGATGAAGAGTTACATGAGGAATCACTTGAAGAGTTAAAGGCCAGACGCGCTGATGCGCAATCTGGACAGGTTGATATTGATGAAGAAGAGGCAGCTGAAAATCTTGAGCTACCTGGTGCTGATCTATCTGGCGAAGAGCTTGCGCTGAAGGTTGTGCCTAAACAAGAGGATGAATTTACTTGCAACAAATGTTTCTTGGTTAAACACATAAACCAAAAGGCAAAGGGCGAAGGCGCAAAGGCAATTTGTAAGGATTGCGACTAAATTTTCTTAGTTGACAATTAAGAAAGTGCTTTAACCAACTCTGTAGCTTTTCTGGAAGATATTAACCAATATGGAGTTGGATCATTTTTATCCTGTAACGCAACCTTAACTCCGGTTTTCACCCAAAAATTCATTGCAATAAATGCGGCCGGATCAGCATCAATACCTGCGGCTCTTTTGAACTCACCCTCATTTAATGCGGTTGCAGATTTTATATATTTTAAATCTATTTTTGCTTGGTTAACATAAAGGTATCCACCTTGAATAAAAGTTGTAGTTTGCATTTTTAATGATAAGAAGTAAAAACCAATAATTGAGATTACTGTGATTACTATCGCAGCTGTATTACCAAGTGGTGCCCAAATTGCCAGATAGATAGAGGCGCAGATGAGCGCCATAAATAACCAGACCCAGATACCCCAGGAGATCTGCTCAAAATAAGTTTTAGGTTTTGAATCAGCACTCATATATGAAGAAAGGATACGCTTACTCCATGAGCAGAATTGCATCAACCACACCACCAGCCGATGCGACAATGCCGGTGCGCCACCCAAAAGCTCCAGCCATTGGTAGCAAAATCCCGTCGCACTTTGGTCATTGTTTTGGTTGCGGTGAATTACACAAAACCGGATTACATTTCACAGCAATAGCTGGTACTGGATTGGATTTAACTGGCAGCTTTACCGTCACTGAAAATCATCAAGGTGCACCAGGCTTAGCCCATGGCGGTCTGTTATCACTAGCTTTTGATGAAGCAATGGGAAAGTTAATGTGGTTAATCCGAACTCCAGCGGTGACTGGAAGATTAGAAACAGATTTTCTGATGCCGGTACCAATGGGCAGAACCTTGTTTATTAATGCACGCATAACTGGACAATCTGGCCGCAAAATATATGTCGAAGCTGAAGGCAGATTAGATAGCGCCGAAGGTGAAATTGCAGTAAAGGCGGCCGCTATTTTTATTGCGGTGCCGATGCAGCATTTCATTAACAATTTAACTGATGATTACAAAGAGCATTTGAAAAAGCATCCGGGTCTTATGGCATTTGTCGATCCAGAATTTGATATCAACCCATGAGCCAGGTACAAGTTTTAATTAAGAGATTAGATTCCTCGGTGCCCATGCCAAGGTATGCAAAGGGCGGGGATGCCGGCGCTGATCTGACAACCACGATTGATTTCACAATAAATCCAGGTGAGCGAAGATTAATTCCAACTGGAATAAGCATCGCACTTCCTAATGGTTACGCTGCCTTTGTTCATCCTCGATCTGGACTTGCAATTAAAGATGGCATCTCAATGGTTAATACACCAGGGACAGTCGACGCTGGGTATCGCGGTGAACTTCAAGTCATCCTGATAAATCATGATTTAACCCAAGCAGTTTCATTTAAAAAAGGTGACCGAATTGCTCAGTTAGTAATTCAAAAGGTAGAGAATGCGCAATTTGTAGAGGTTTCGGAATTACCAGGTTCGCAACGAGCAGCTGGTGGATTTGGATCAACCGGGGCATGAGTTACGACGGACATGCACAAGATAAAGATAAAATCATCGGCGCACTTGGTGGCAAGCGCGGTTTAATTGATTCTGGATTGCCCGCCTTAATCTTCTTAGTTGTTTTTAATTTAACCGATCACCAGATAAATCCCGCGATTTACTCGGCGGTGGCTCTATCTGCGGTATTAACTTTGTATAGATTATTTAAACGCGAAACCCTGCAACATGCTTTTTCTGGATTAATCGGAGTTGCCATCTGCGCTTTTTTTTCACGCAAAAGTGGAAATGCCGCTGATTTTTACCTGCCGGGCTTATGGATAAATATTGGGTATGGCGCACTTTATGCACTTACTAATTTAATTAAATGGCCGATTTTGGGAGTAATGCTTGGACCAATTTTGGGCGAGAATCTACTTTGGCGAAAAGATCCTAAGCGATTAAAGGCTTATATAAATGCTGGTTGGTTATGGGTGGGTTTATTTCTCTCAAGATTAATTGTGCAATATCCACTTTATAAAAGTGGAAATATCAACGCCCTTGGAACTGCACGCCTAATCATGGGGTATCCACTATTTCTTTTAACTGCTTGGGGTAGCTGGGTGATCTTGAGAAAGGTGCCAACAACACCTGGTGCAACTGATTTAAATAGGAATTAATTACCGATAAAGCAGGCTTTTAATTTATTTTCTGCATTTGCTGATGCAACAAAAAGTAATTCATCTCCTGATGAGTAAACATCATGTTCGCGAGGAGAAATAACTCGGCCATCACGCACAATTGCAGCAAGGGATGCATCCTCTGGAAGCTCTACTTCTCCGACAGTTTTGCCACAACATTTTGCATTATCTGGAAGTGTTATTTCTACTAAATTTGCTTCACCTTTACGGAATGAGAACAACCGAACTACATCGCCAACACTTACCGCCTCTTCTACTAATGCCGAGATAATTCGAGGAGTAGATACGGCAACATCTACGCCCCAGGAAGAATCAAACATCCATTCATTTTTAGGATGATTAACTCGAGCCACAACACGTGGTACGCCATACTCTGTTTTTCCCAACAACGAAGCTACAAGATTTACTTTGTCATCTCCGGTGGCGGCAACTAATACTTGGCAACCATCTAATTTGGCTTGGTCAAGTGATGTAATTTCGCAGGCATCAGCCAGTAACCACTCTGCAGTAGGAACAGAATCCATCTTCAAAGCTTTAGGATCTTTATCAATTAGCAGTACGTTATGACCATTTTCTAACAATTCGCGAGCGATGGCGCGACCAACATTTCCAGCTCCGGCAATAGCAATTCTCATTTATTGTCCATCCGGTGATTTTGCAAGCGTTTTTTCAATATTAGAAATCTCTTTGTCGGCTGCAAGTACATGTACTAAATCGCCCTCTTGCAATACTGCATGTTCATCTGGGATTAATGCCTCGCCAAGTCTGGTTAAAAATGCCACACGTGCTTTGGTATTTTTCTCAATTAACGAAAC